>OFGC01000375.1_pt1 | contig 48348 bp, 39 predicted proteins | sample 1521691 | NCBI WGS metagenome assembly OFGC01 (sample SAMEA3504121, study PRJEB24116) | mouse gut metagenome | biome: mouse gut; feature: mouse-associated habitat; material: faeces | place: Denmark | collected 2011
CCTCAACACTGTGTTGAGGGCGCAAGCCCGAAACTTTGGGTAAGCTATAGGCAACTTCCAGGCCCCGGCGTTAATGGCGGCGCATCAGGGCCCCTTTTATCAGACCCATTGTCTCAGCTGGATGAGAGGCAATCCAGATGGCCAGCTGATTGAGCAGAAGGCATTGGCTGCGGTCAAGTTTCTCTTTATGCATGCTCTGGCGCGGCATGCCGATATGAAGGCACCGCCCTTGGGCGCAAAGCTCGAATTCGGCTCCCGATGGCTTATATTTCGGCCCGATGCCGTCAGCTATAATCCTTATGATGCTGCCACCTGCATTTAGATGGCGATGCATAAGCTCCTTTTCGGCCGCAGATATGAATGGAGAGATTAATACTCCTTTTGAGCGTATGGTCTCGTCCCATTCTCTTTCGAAGGCTTCCCGCTGACTGGGAGTGTATCGGCTGCTGACTACGGCAGCCGATATCAAAGGATGTTTCAATAGCTGGAAATTGCCGAATACATCAAATACCAGGCCGAGAATGCGCACCTGCTGAGCCATCGTGAAAAGTTTAGGCCATAGACTTATCATCAGTCGGCGTCGCGGATTGTCGAGAGTATAGTTTATGAGGCGTCTCACTATATCCTCATTGAAGCCAATCCTGTCGTTGAATTTTTCTTTAAAGAGGGGAGGGTGCGAGGCTGCATTCATGATGCAATATTTTTCGCGCCAAATCTTGGTGCATCTTGATTTAAATAGTCCTACGTAGTAGCCCAAATCTTTAGTGAGCCATGTCTTGACGCGCCATATTATATGGATGTGGTCGGGCATAAGCACATAGGCGTCGATTGTGAATTCTACATTAAAGTTGAGGTCGATAATCTGCTGCTCGATGATTTTGCCTGTGGAGGATAGAAGAGTGGCCGGAGGATTCGATGCATCGCCCGGAATGCCCGTAAGTGAGCTGAAGTCGGGTGCTGAGGGGTCCTTGGTGATGGTGATCATATAGGTGCAGGGGGCTTTGTAGTTGTGAAACGAAGCCCGTCGGCAACTGTGTGTATGATGGTCGTTGTATGATTGCGGGTCGCGGGTGTCCATCTTGGGGAGGTAGTTTAAGTAGACTGCTAATTTAACTAAAAATATTCAGTTGGCGTCAAAATTTCAATGATTTTAACTGCCTGAAGTGGAGAAAGATGAAGAGTAACTGAAGCGAAGATTGAGGCGGGCGAGTCGAAAAATTTGGTGGAGTCAGAAAAAAGTATTAAATTTGCTGCGTAAATGCCCGGATGGCGGAATCGGTAGACGCGCTGGTCTCAAACACCAGTGGAGCAATCCGTGCCGGTTCGATCCCGGCTCCGGGTACTATACGTTGAGGCTGTGTAAGATTACACAGCCTTTTTCTCGTTAGACGCGCTGGGCTTGTTAATTTTCTGGCACCAGTGGAGCAATCCGTGCCGGTTCGATCCCGGCTCCGGGTACCATACGTTAGGCTGTGTAATCCTACACAGCCTTTTTTCGTTAGATGCGTGGGGGCTTGTTGATTTTTGATACAATCTCCTACCGATAAACCAATTCATTTATTGAATGTATAATTTTTGCAATTTATTTTGATTTTTCTTTGTGAATTGGAGGATTGGTGTTATATTTGCGATAGATTTTGTCGGTTTTGCGAGCCGTTGAATTTTTTCGGTTTGTAAAACTTGTAAATCTTATGGTTTGCTGCAATTGCTAACTAAATGATAGTCAATATTTTACCCCCCCCCATTCTGCGGATATTCCGTTACGATTACGCAGAGGATTCCTGCTTTTCATCGCCAAAATAGGGCGGTGCGAGTCTTCGTGGGCAGAAAGTAGCTGTCATATTCCTGAATTTTTCTTGAAAATACCCCTCTTTAGGTCGGTTTCGAAAGGAACCGACCCGTTGCTTTTTGCGGTCTATTGCCAAGAGAAGCGGCCTTGAGCTTTCTCTTTTCGCTCCTCTCTTTCTTCTCCTCTCTTCTCTCTCTGAATTCCCCGGCTTTTCCGAATGCATTCAAGAATCCTACTGCTTCCGAGTATAGGGAGTATGATATATAAAACAACATAATAACAACTTAACAATAAGCAAGATGAGTAAAAACTTACGAAGTTGGCAACCCACACGTTGGGGAGCTGCGGCGGCTATGTTGCTCCTTGGTGTCGGCAGTGCATTCGCTCAGGCTGACCTGCTCAGTTTCTCTGTGCTGAGTGAGGATGACAAAACCGCTATGGTCAACTATAGGAACTTTAGTGGTCCTGTAGCCTCTCTCCAAATTCCCGAAAAGGTTAACATTGAAGGAACGGAATATACGGTTGTGGCAATCGGACGTGATGCATTTAACACAGCTGAAGTAGAATCAGTGAATATTCCTGCAACCATCAAGACTATTGGAAACGGTGCTTTCTGCTATTCAACTCTTAAGAATGTTACCTTTAATGGTGGTCTTGACTTAATTGAAGAGTCAGCATTTACGGGTACTGATATCGAAAGCTTTGAAATTCCCGGAGATGTTGGAGAAATCCAACTGTATGCGTTTGGAAATCCGAAATCCATCAAAATTGATGGTAATGTCAGTCTGTTGGGCGACCATTCGATAGCCGGATGTCGCTTACTTGAAGACTTTTCGGTAACCGGAAATATTGAAGAAATAGGCGAGCTCGCATTTCTGGATTGCAATAATCTTTCGAAGATTAGCGTAGATGGATATATCAAAACGATTGGTGGTAACGCATTCAGCGGTACGGCGATTACCGATTTTGTATTCAACGAAGGCTTGGAGAGCATTGAGTTACCTCTATGCGGGAATGGGTCCTTCTCGCTTACATTACCCCAGAGCTTCAAGGAGTTCAAAGGTGGATATACGGTAAATGATGGAGAGAAGGTATTGAATCTCAAATGGTATGATAGCCTGATGGGTATAGAGAAAATCACATTCAATGTGACAGATCTTGAGGCTTGGTGCACAACTCCTATAGCCGGATACAATCCCAAAAAGTATGGGTGGACAGATCATTATAATTCCGAAGCTGGCAAATATGAAGAATCAACCATCGACTTTGTCAGTGAATTCATTCCGGTGACTATCAACTACCGCGGAAGAGAGATTACTTCGCTGAGTGTTCCGATGGGGGTGGAGACTCTCAAACCCTATGCCTTTGCTGGCCTCGAAAATCTGACCTCCGTATCGCTTCCTGATGGACTGAAAGAGATCGGCGAGGGTGTGTTCGGAGGTACTGCTATCAGTGCAATAGAGCTTCCCGAATCTGTAGTGACCATCGGCGACTACGCTTTCGCCTGTGATGCCGACATTCAGGAAATTGAGCTCCCAGCCGGACTCACAACTCTCGGCGACTACGCCTTCTATAAGAACATTGGTCTATACGAGGTAGAGATTCCCGGGGGGGTGAAGCGCATTGGCGCTCACGCTTTCGACCAGTGTATCGACATGGAGAATATTACTCTCAACGAGGGTCTTGAAGAGGTTGGTGCGTATGCTTTCTATGCCGCCAAGCGCGTGGCAGAGATTAAATTCCCCGAATCTCTCGTATCAATCGAGGAGCATGCATTCAATGGCATTGCGGCAACTGAACTTGAATTCGGCGATAATCTGAAAAGCATCGGCAATTGGGCGTTCTCCCGCTTCCATGATGGTTTCGACTTTAATTTTGCTGACTGGGTTGATGCGTGGGGTAATTCTCCTACTTGCAAAATCAATCTTGGCAAATCAATCGAAAGTATAGGAGACTATGCGTTCGCTGTATGGACCATCCGCTCAATCCAATTCCCCGAAACTCTGACTTCAATCGGCAGTTTTGCATTCCGTGACTCCAAGCTATCTACAATAACCCTGCCTACAGCAATGACTGAGCTCAGCAAGAGTGCATTTGAAGGGTGCGGTAATCTCGCTGTAGTCAACTTCTCCGAAGCGCTCGAGACAATTGGCGCCCGCGCTTTCGCCAATACATCGCTTCGCGATCTGAATCTCCCCACCTCAGTCAAGGAGATTGGTGAATATGCTTTTGAGAATACCCCGGTTGTGAACGCTGTTATCCCCGACGGAGTTACATCAATCGGAGAGAAGGCCTTTACCAATGTCAACTATCTCACAATCGGCAGTGGCATCACATCTATCAGCAAGCCTGTGGCTCAGAGCTGCGATATCTTGAAGATGACCCGCCCGACTCCTCCGACCCTCAGTACCGACCGTCTCGGCTTCGAGCCGAAGGTGGTGATTGTGCCCGCCGAGGCCGGCGACACTTACCGCAAGAACAACCGCTGGAAAGATTACAACATCTTCGCCGAAGGTGAGAATAAGGCCATTGTCAATGTCAATAAGGAAGCTAACGAGCAGCTTGCCGACCAGCTGATTCTTCAGAGCCGTCTTATGCCGGCCCAGGTGGCATCGCTCGCCGTCTATGGCTCGCTCGACAATGATGATTGGGCAGTGATTCGCTCCAACATGACATCGCTCTACGACCTTGATCTCTCTAACATCAGCAACACAGAAATACCTGCCGAGGCTCTCAACGGAAAAAGCACCCTTCTCAACGTAACTCTTCCCGATGGCCTCAAAACTATCGGAAACAGCGCGTTCTCAGGCTGCACTCTAATGCACATGCCGCAGATTCCCTCATCTCTCGAATCTATTGGTGAGAACGCATTCGGGTACTGCAAGAGCCTCGATAGCGACTGGATCTTCACGGCGTCGCTCGCCTCAGTCGGCAAAAAAGCCTTCCTCGGTTGCGAGAGCCTTAAAGGCCTTGACTTCTCAGAAACTGCGATTACTAACTTTGCTGATGGGGATGGTAATGGTTCATATTTTCAGATGGAAACGGGTGTTTTCGAAAATACATACTCACTCTCGAAACTGATTTTCCCCACGAATCTTGAAAGAATTCCGAGCGGTGCATTTAAAAATTCCGGTATCCGCACTGTGGAGATACCGGCCAGTGTGAAAGCCATTGGAATGTACTCTTTTCAGAACTCTTCGATTGAGAAGATAGAGATTCCTGAAGGTGTAGAGGAAATAGGGGCATTTGCCTTTAATGAAAGTAACCTTGAGGCTATCAGTCTTCCGGCATCACTGAGGACACTTGGTGAATACACATTCAGTAGCACTCCGCTCGTATATGCTGACTTCGCTGATGGTCTGGGAACTGTAGCTGATGGGGTGTTCAAGAACTGTCAGGATCTTATGGTCGTAAACCTTCCGACAACCCTTAAGAGCATCGGCGAGAACGCTATCGCTGCTTCCGCGCTTGCGGCTATCAACGCTCCAATTGTGGATCCTGCCGCAACAGTTGCCAATCCCTTCACCGGAGTTGATAACATGACCTGCGCCCTTTCAATTCCCCGCCAGTCGTTTACGAAATATGTACGTGCCGAATACTGGGGTTCATTCGTAGGCGTGCGCAACAATATCGATGTAACAATCCCTGAGACAGTCGAGGTGACATATATCGATGAGGATGATTATCAGGAGATGATTGAGGATATGCAGGAAGAGGAGGAGACTCCTGAGCAGCCCGTATCGGCCCGTCGTCGTGCCATGCGTGTACTCCGCGCTAATGCTGTGATTTCATCCTTCAAGGGCTACGGCAAGCTCTTCAACGGCGCAGCCCTATACCGCGATGACAAGGGTAAGACCCGCTTCTTCCTGGATATCGATCCCGCGGAAATTGGCTTAGTGAAGGTTGAGTATAACAATAAGGATATCACTTCTCAGATTGATTCAGAAACTATGAGCTTCGTAACCGAGCCGTTGACCATGAACGCTACTCTGAAAGTGACTTACGACGGCGTGAACGTGGGCGTTGAGGAGATCGAGGAGGGTGCATTTGCAGCTCCCGTCGATGTCTACGACTTGACCGGGCGTCTGGTGCTTGTGCAGGCTACTGACTTCTCATCGCTTCCCGCAGGTATCTACATTGCTGGAGGCAAGAAGATTATGGTGAAATAAGTCTACCGACATTCCCAATATGGAAGGAGGGTGTATCATAAACTGAATATGATGCATCCTCCTCTTTCTTGTTAGAGGCGCTGGGCTTGTTGATTTTCTGGCACCAGTGGAGCAATCCGTGCCGGTTCGATTCTGGGTCTGGGTACATGCTATAAGAGGAATCCGATTTTGGATTCCTTTTTTTATGTGCGGGGGAGGATGGTTTCCCGGGGGTGGGGATGTGTGGGGGAAGGATAAAAATTGAAAAAAAGTGTTAGGAAGTGGGGTAAAAATTTGGGAAATTCGGAGCTAAATGTTAAATTTGCAATTTAAAGCTCTTGCGGGGGCGGTTGGGTCGGGTTGTGCCGATGCCAGGCTGCTCCTGCAGGGGCGTGAAATGTGTTTTTTAGATTAATTTAATATGACTGAAATGAAGGATAAGATAGGGAAAGTGCTTTACTGGGTGTGCCTGGTGATTGTGTTTTTCCCGTTTAGTGCCTTTGGCATCAATGTGGTGTCGGCTCCGGTGGGTCTGGCGCTTGGTTTGATATTCGCGCTTGTGTTCGGTACGCCGTATCCGAAAGTCAATAAGGTGCTTAGTAAGACTCTTTTGCAGGCTTCGGTTGTGGGGCTGGGATTCGGTATGAATCTGCTGGCGAGTCTGAAGTCGGGTGCCGAGGGAATGATTTTCACAGTGGCGTCGGTAGTTGGTGTGATGGTGATAGGCGTGATCTTAGGCAAGTATATGGGCATCAACAATAAGACGAGCTATCTGATCAGTAGCGGCACGGCCATATGTGGCGGCAGTGCGATTGCTGCGGTAGGTCCGGTAGTGGATGCTGACCAGAATGAGATGGCTGTGTCGCTTGGAGTGATATTCATCCTCAATGCGATAGCCCTGTTTATCTTCCCCCCGCTGGGTCATCTTTTCGGACTGACTCAGGCGCAGTTCGGCACATGGGCGGCGATAGCTATCCACGACACGAGCAGTGTGGTTGGTGCTGGCGCGGCATATGGTCCTGAGGCGTGCGATCTGGCTACTCTTATCAAGTGCACCCGCGCACTGTGGATAATACCTCTGGCCATCTTCACGATGTGGTTCTTCCCCAAATTCAATCGTAATAAAGAGGCCGAATCGGGCAAGGGTAAGGCTAAAATCTCGATACCCTGGTTTATACTATACTTTGTGGTGGCGATGGTGATCAATACCTACACTCCCGATGGCTGGCGTCCGGTGCTTGATCCCGTCTACGGGGTGCTTTATGCGGCGGCCCGGCAGTGTCTGATCGCGGTGTTGTTTGCGATTGGCGCAGGTTTGAGCATGAAGGTGATCAAGTCGGTAGGCATCAAGCCGATGATTCAGGCGGTTACGCTCTGGATATGCATCGGAGCGGTGAGCCTTTTTGTGGTGATGACGACTATGCCGAATGCCGCCGAGGTGCAGCAGGAGGTGACTAAAGTGGTCGAGGCCCAGTAAAATAATAGATTAGCGTAAGCGGAAAAAGAAGACATAGATATGGATGTATTAGAGTTTATGAAGCGTCGGTCAGACCTTCAGTCGCTGATGATGAGTTCAGGCGCGGTGTTTGCCGGCACGGGCGCAGCGGCGTTGCGGGGTAATATGGAGATACTCTCCGCATCGGTATGCCTGTTGTTTGCCTTGGTGACGCAGCTCGGATGCAATCTGTATCATTATTATGTGGTGATGAACGGTGCGCAGGGGGTTGATTCCTCGCGCAGAAGCTCGCTGTCGAAAGTGAGTGATAATCCGCTTGCCCTGCGAGTGTTGAAAGAGGGTAGCACGGCGTGCCTGATACTTTCGCTGATGCTTGGCCTCACGATTATGACGATGTCGGCCGATTTCTGGTGGGCGTTGCTTTTAGGGGCCGTGATTTACGGACTTGTGTTTATCATGATCAGCGGGCCGCGGCTTTACCGGCGTCCGGTGGGATTGGTGATAACCTTCCTGATTTTCGGTCCGATTGGAGTGATGGGCACATCATTCCTGCAGTTTCAGCATGAGGCGGCAGGGAATCTATGGAGCTTCTTTGACTCAGCCCCCTGTCTGTTTTTAGGTCCGGCTATGGGATTTCTGGCATGTTCGCATCATCTGGTGCTAAGTTATGCCAATAATAAGATAGAGGCGCAGCCGGGTCGCACAGGCAGTGTGCGGGCATTCGGCTATCGGGGCTGTGAGGTGATTGTGGGCATAAATGGCCTGCTTGCACTGGTTCTGATGGTGGCGATGGTGTATTTCCTGCAGCTCTCAGCGCCCCTTCTGGCCCTTGCCCCCTCATTTCTTGGATTTGCGCTCAACACCTATATCTGCATATCGCTGCATCGCGCAGGTGTTGGCGAACTGCGTCATCTGCTGACACTGACACGTGTCAACTATCTGCTCACCGGTCTGCTCTCGCTTGTGGTGTGGTGGGCAATCGGCACCCCCGACGACTCTCTCAAGGTGCTTCTGCCGATAGGGATGCTCGACTGACGCGGGCTCTAAGGTCCGGTCAGGCGTGCGCCCACAGAGAGGAGAGTCTGCCAAATATTATGTGGGGTTAAATAAAGAACTGATATATAACTATATATTGAAGGTGTCGAAGGTGTTCTTTTGTGCTGATCAAGGAAAGCATACCCGACAACTTCATTTAAAGAAAAGTACGAAATGAATTACCTGTTCACATCCGAATCCGTGTCAGAAGGACATCCCGACAAAGTGTCGGATCAGATCTCTGACGCACTTCTCGATGAATTCCTGGCCCGTGACCCTGAGAGTCATGTGGCAGTGGAGACGCTGTGCACTACTGGTCAGGTGGTGGTGGCCGGCGAGGTGACTTCAGAGGCCTATGTAGATGTGCCCGGAGTCACACGTGACGTGATTAACCGCATCGGTTACAATCGCGGCGCCTATCGGTTTGATGGCGACTCGCTTGGACTTCTGACTGCAATCCATGAGCAGAGTGGCGACATCAACCGCGGTGTAAGCCGCAAGGAGGCCGACAAAGATGCAGCCGACCTTCAGGGTGCCGGCGACCAGGGCATGATGTTTGGTTATGCCGTGGCCGAGACGGAGAATTATATGCCCCTGACACTTGACCTGTCGCACATGATACTGCGCGAGCTCGCCGACATCCGCCGCGAGGGTAAGGAGATGACCTATTACCGCAAGGGTAAGCTCACAACCTACCTGCGCCCCGATGCCAAGAGCCAGGTGACAGTAGAGTACGACGACCAGAACCATCCGGTGAAGATTGACACCATAGTGGTTTCGACCCAGCACGATGAATTTATCGAGCCCCTTGATGATACGGCCGAGGCCCGCAACCGCGCCGACAAAGAGATGCTTGACACCATCTACCGCGACGTGCGCGACATACTTATTCCTCGCGTCAAGAGCAAGCTCCCCGCCGAGATACAGGCACTCTTCAAGGATGACCTCAAATTATATGTCAATCCTACAGGCAAGTTCGTGCTTGGTGGTCCGCATGCTGACACGGGTCTGACAGGCCGCAAGATAATCGTCGACACCTACGGCGGCCGTGGTGCCCACGGAGGCGGTGCCTTCTCGGGTAAGGACCCCTCGAAGGTAGACCGTTCGGCTGCCTATGCCTGCCGCCATATAGCCAAGAATCTTGTGGCAGCCGGTGTGGCGCGCGAGGTGCTTGTGCAGGTGGCCTATGCGATCGGTGTGGCAAAGCCCGTGAGCCTCTATATCAACACCTATGGCACAGCCAACGTAGACCTCAGCGATGCCGAGATAGCCAAGCGCATCGAAGGAATCTTTGATATGCGTCCGAAGATGATTGAGGAGCGTCTGAAACTGCGTAATCCCATCTATCTCCAGACAGCCGCCTATGGCCATATGGGGCGTCAGCCCATGACTGTGCGCAAGGTCTTCCAGTCGCATTATGAGAATGAGCCTCTGGTGTGTGAGGTAGAGCTCTTCACATGGGAGAAGCTCGACTATGTCGATGCCATCAAGGGAGCCTTCGGTATTAAATAACCCACATCGCCATATTCCTGCCGCACTGCCTGATAATCAGGACAGCGGCTAAATGATAAACCCCGGCAAACTGGTGAAGTTTGCCGGGGTTATTCAATTGATATCAGTCGGGGGCTGCCGGAGCAGCCGGTGAGATTTAAAGCATCACCTTTTCAGACTTGCCATTGACTACGCGGATGTAGAGACCCTCTGACGGGTTCATCACACGCTGACCCTGGAGGTTGAAGTAGAGTGCGTCGGCCTCAGGTGCCTCCTCGATTGCACCTACACCGGAATCCTCCATCTTCTCGAAGTATACGGTGGAGTCTTTGAGGTTAACGCGCATATAGAGAGCGCCACCTTCCCAGTCGGTGATTTCCCAGTTGCCCAGGCCACCATCACATAAGTAGCTTGAATAGGGGAGCTCCTCGCCATACAGCTGAACAACTGCAAAGTCCTCCCAGGCTGCACCTATGCTATAATATCTCCAGTCGCCGAGTTTAGTGTAGAAGCGGAACTGTGCCTGTCCTTCAGGGATGTCGAAGGTGTAGTGGAAGATACCATCGCCGATCTTATCCAACTCCATAGAGTCGTCATTGATATTCCAACCCTGCGGAGCACCAACGAGATAGAGGTGAGTGCCCGGGATATCATCAGAAGATGCGGTCACCAAAGTAGTGCCAGTGACGAGCTGAGCATCGATAGTCAGCTTGAGTCTGTAACCCTCGCCAGGGGCGGTGAAAGTGATGGGCTTTCCACCCGGAATGAATGTAGTGGGCAGTGCCTTAGAGACACCGGCTGATGAGAGGTCAATCTCGAGAGCTTCGGGTGCACCCCAGCATGATTCTTCAGAGGGGGTGAGTGAGGCCTCGGTAGTGAAGATCACGCTCATTTTGCTGAGATTATCGTAAAAACCTACATAATTAAGATGCCAGAACATATTGGTATCTGTCATATCTACCTCTGTCATGTAGGGTTCCTGGTCGTCCAAAGTGAGGATTGCGTAGAACTTGTCAGTGTCCTTGAGGGGGAAGGCGGGGCCATCTGTGGCGCCGAATGATACCTTCTGGTTCTCGTAGGTGATGGTGGTAGAGATATGGTTGCCCTGCCAGTTGTAGATTACGAAAGGCAGCACGTTGTCGCGAGAGCTTGCCGATACGATTTCAGCGGTATAGCCCGGTGCGAGATAGTAAAGGCAGAATGAGACCGGAGTGGCTGCCTCTTTGGGGTTGGAACCGAAATATACAGCCTCGCCATTATTCGGGTTGATGGTATAGAACATGAACTCCTTCGAGCCGGCCGGGATATTCAGGTCCTCCCAATAGACATCGAATGAGCCCTCGGCAAGATCGATTGCGAGCGAACCGTTGAGCACAGCATCCTCATCTTCATTTTCCGGGAGCTCAGGGAGAGCCCAGTCGTTGAAGTCGCCTATGCAGAAGAGCTGCTTGGGCATGAGAGGAGCAGCCGGCTGGGTAGGCGCCACGAGATTGAGAGAGAGGTAAGAGATGGCTCCCGCATCATCATAAGCCGGAGTGATGTTGAAAGTCACCTCGCCACCCTGCCAGTTGCTTACTTCGCAGTTGTATCCGCCTGTGGCGCCGCTGTAGAGGAAAGCGGAGTATTCGCGGTCAGAGTAGAGTTTGGGTTGACTTTCGGTGTAGCTGCCGAAGAAGGAATCGGTCGAATACCAGTCAGTTGCAGCCGTAAAGACCTTGAATTGCATCATATCGGCCGGGATGTCGAAAGTGCCCGAATAGGTGCCGTCGCCATCCTCATCGTAGAGGGGCATCAGAGCCTCTTCAGTGTCGGGTGTAAACCACCCGTTGAAACCTCCTACAAGATAGAGGGCTTCAGGAGCATCAGCCAGAGCTGAGGATACTCCCAACAGAGCTGTGCAAGCCAGCAGTAGAGATTTTTTCATATGTTAAAATGATTAGTTAGATGATAAAAGTCAAGTTTGATGTGGTCAGTCAGTGGCTATCAAAACTGTTGTGGCCAGAGAGAAGAGGACCAATGATAGTGCAAAGATAATGAAAAAATATATTATTGCGAAGGAATGATTTGGAAGTTTGCGGAAAAAGTATTAACTTTGCACTCGCAAACAGCACTCGGGGTGTAGCGCAGTTGGTAGCGTGCTACGTTCGGGACGTAGAGGTCGGGCGTTCGAGTCGCCTCACCCCGACAGTGTTAAAGCGGCACATTTTTTAATGTGCCGCTTTTTTTGTTCGCCCGACATGGGCATAATCTATGCCAGTTTGAGAATAATCCATGTCAGCGTGGGCATAATCCATGCCGGCATGGCTATAGTGGGCATAATGAATGAGGCTACCGCACGACTGCGGTAGCCTCATTCGATTTCTTGTGGTGTGGAGAGTATGCGGCGAAGACTTACGATTTGGAGGCCGCAATTTTGTTGGCAATCTCGACAGCCACTGAGATGTGGGGGCAGATGTGGGATGAGCCAATGAGTTTATCAATGCCCGCCTTGTGCAGCGCCTCGCTCACATTATCCTTCACGCCCGAGAGCACCACTGTGATACCCTCGGCCTGCGAAGCCTTGATGAGAATTTCAAGGTTGTGGATGCCGGTGGCGTCGATAAAGGGTACTTTGCGCATGCGTATGATGCGCACCTTTGGTTTCTCGTGCATGCCCGTAGAGCGCATCACCTCATCAAATTTCGTGGCCACGCCGAAGAAGAAAGGACCATCAATCTCATATACGCTCACACCATGATGAATGTCGAGCACCTCGTGAGTAGAAAGGTCCGACCCCTCGGCGGCGTCAAGCTGATGGCCGTAGACGCGTACTGTGGTGTTCTGCATCACACGCTGCAGGAAGAGCACCACGGCCAGCAGCAATCCCATCTCGATGGCGATAGTGAGGTCGAAGATCACAGTCAGCAGGAAGGTGACAATCAGGATTGAGATATCACTCTTAGGCGAGTGGAAAATGCCTATGACAGTGCGCCAGCCACTCATATTATATGCCACCACAATCAGCACAGCCCCCAGGCAAGCCATGGGCACGAGATTGATAAGCGGCATAAGGAAGAGATACACCATCAGTAGCACCAGCGCATGCACGATGCCTGCCACCGGAGTGCGTCCGCCATTGGTGATGTTGGTCATTGTGCGGGCGATGGCTCCAGTGACCGGAATACCGCCGAAGAAAGGCACAGCGATGTTGGCGATGCCCTGGCCGATGAGTTCGGTGTTGGAGTTGGTGCGGCCTCCGGTCACACCATCAGCCACAGTGGCCGACAGAAGCGACTCGATGGCACCCAGCACAGCGATTGTGAAAGCCGACGGCAGCAGCAGATTGATGCTCTCCATGTTGAGCCCGATAGAATGCGGGTGCGGAATGTCGGTCGACAGATTCTGGAAGCGCATGCCGATGGTCTCCACCTCGGTGCAATAGCCGAAGCGGGTCATGACCCACACAAAGACCGTCATGATAAGGATAGCCAGCAGCGCCCCCGGCAGACGGCGTGAGATTTTAGGAGTGCCGATGATGATTAGCAGCGACGCCACCCCGACAGCCGTGGTGGTCCAGTCGATAGTAGAGAAATACCTGAAGTATATGCCCCACTTGCTGATGAAATCAGCCGGCACCTTCTCATCGATCGAGAGGCCGAAGAAATCGGGCATCTGCGTCGAGAAGATGGTCAGCGCGATACCTGCCGTGAAACCCACCACGATAGGGTAGGGGATAAACTTGATGACAGTGCCCAGCTTGAAGACACCCATCATCACGAGCAGACACCCCGCCATGAAAGTGGCTATCGCCAGGCCCGAAAGACCATAATTGGCGATGATGTTATACACAATCACGATGAAGGCCCCCGTCGGGCCGCCGATCTGCACGGTGTTGCCTCCAAGTGCTGACACCAGGAAGCCACCGATGATGGCCGTGATCAAGCCTATCGAAGGGTTCACACCCGATGCGATGGCGAATGCGATAGCGAGCGGCAGCGCCACGATGCCTACCACGATTCCCGCTATCAGATCAGATTTGAAGCGTGCGACAGAATAATGTTTCAGCACACGCAGAGATGCCGGTTTGAAATCCAGCGCATTCATAAAATCCATTTTTTCTGAAATAAGCCGCAAAGGTACAATTTTTTTATTATCTTTGCAAATATTATATGTTGTCGAAAGTGGTTGCTTAGGCCGCCGAATGACCATATATAAAGCTGTTATACAGTCGATAAACTACATATACTAACTAACATATATCAATCAATATGAGAAAAGCCCTACCCACACTCCTGTCAGCGATGGCTATCGTGGCCATGGCCCCGGCCAATATGTCAGCCCATGCCCCCCAACCGGTCAATCCCCCCGCCGAGCTTCCTGCCGGCATCAGCGTCAGCCCGGTGCAGGGCTTTGTGGATATCTCCAACAATGCCTCACCCAACGGCGTGTCGAGCATCGGCCTCAGCTTCTCGCAGGAGGTAGTGCCCAATGCCGCCAACACCGAGCCCGCACTCCTCTATCACAACGATATGGATACCCCCGCCGCCAGCACCCTCATCACAAGTATCGACACAGAGACCTGGCGCCTCGGAGGCGTAATCTTCAAAGACCGCACATGGAATGTGGCCGGAGTATATAAGGTAGAGATACCGGCTGGAATGTTCTGCTACGCATCCGGCGTCAACGACCTTGGCGAGCCCACCGGCACCGAGCCCACTCCCGGCATGACCCTATACTACGAGATATATAAAGGCTATAGCCTCAGCCCCGCCTCAGGCACATACGGCTCACTCTCAGAGGCCGAGCTGACCTTCACCGACGCCTATGAAGTAGAGGCCAACCCCTCAGCCAACACCATATCATTCTATATGGACAACAGCATGGACTCATATATGGTGAAGTATGAGCTCGTGGCCCCCACCACAGATGATGAGCACTATGCAGTGAAATTCAGCTTCGGCAGCAACGGCAGCTATGGCGAGGTGAGCACCCCCGGCATCTATGGCCTCCTTATCCCGGCCGGCGCATTTACATATCGCAGCCCCGGCCCCTCATTCGCCACTGACCCCACCGACTACGTGGAGCGCACCAACGAAGAGATACTCGTAAAATACACCGTGCCTCGCTATCCGGCCCCCGAGATTGACCCCGACCCCAACTTCGCGATCAAGCAGTTTGACTCATTCAATATCTATCTGCCCGATGGATTCACCCTCTGGTTTGCCGACAACATGGCCCAGAACAATATCTATCGCGTCGACGAAGAGGGTAATATCGACACCACTAAAGTCTATGCCTACGCCAAGGCCGGCGCAGCCAACGCATCCGACGGATTCGTGACTCTCAATCTCTATGATCCTGTCAGCCATCAGCCTCTCGCCACCTACACTCCCGACGAGCCCGGCCTCTATTGCCTGCGTCTATGCACATCGCTGCTCTTCGGCGAATGGCCTGCGGCAGTGAGTGGCGGCGAGCCCTATCTCGGAGGCTCGGATGCCTACGACTACTTTTACACAGTAATCAGCGCCACCACCGGAATCGGCTGTCCCGGTGTGGAGGCTGAAACAATATCACCCCTCGGCGGCGTTTATAATCTGAATGGTGTGCGTGTGGCCGAAGAGGCCGATGCCGCCACAATGCGCAGTCTGCCCAAGGGTGTATACATCAGCGGCGGCCGCAAGATTATGAATTGATTGTCAATAAATGGAAAAAGAACAGCAACTTATAAATCCGGAGCTTCGCCACGAGGTGGAGCTCCGGCTTGAGCGTCTGGTGCCGATGATGAAAGAGAGCGGTATGGACGCCATGCTCATCGGCTCGAACGCCAATATATTCTATGCCGCCGGCAGATTCTTCAGAGGCTACGTGTATCTCACCGCGCAGGGACGCGCGATATATTTTGTGATACGCCCCGACATATATGCCAAGAACGATGACGTGGTGGTCATACGCAAACCCGAACAGATACCGGCTGAACTCGGCCTGCTCGGCATCGAGCCCCCCAAGAGTATGGGGCTTGAACTCGACACACTTTCATACAGCGATGTAGAGCGGCTGAAAAAGGTGTTTGCAGAGAGCACGGTATTGAATGCCTCACCCATACTGCGTCGGGGCCGCATGGTGAAGACTCCCTTCGAAATCCGGCTCATGAAAGAGGATGGTGAGCATCAGGCTGCCGTATACCACAAGATATCGCGCCTCTACAAACGCGATATGACTGACGTGGAATTTCAGATTGAGATAGAGCGTGTGTTGCGTCTGGAGGGGTGCCTCGGTTTTCTGCGTGTGTCGGGCCAGCTGATGGAGATCAATCTCGGATCGGTGCTTGCAGGCCCGAATGCCGATGCTCCGAGTGCCTACGACTTCGCCATGGGTGGCAGCGGTGTATCCCCCGCGCTCCCCGGCGGCGCATGCGGCGAGATAATGCATGTGGGTGAGACGGTGATGGTGGATGTCAACGGCTGTTTCAACGGTTATCAGACCGACATGACCCGAGTCTGGACCATCGGCGAGGTGTCCCCCCTGGCCCACAAAGCCCACGAATGCTCGCGCCGCATACTGCGGGTGCTCGAAGAGATAGGGCGCCCCGGCACAGAGGTGCGTGAACTCTATGACCGCGCTGTAGCCATCGCCGAAGAGGAGCAGCTCAGCCAATACTTCATGGGACACCGCCAGCACGCACTCTTCATAGGCCACGGCGTAGGCATCGAGCTCAACGAGGCGCCCGCCATCACCGCGCGTTGCCGCGACCTGCTGCAGGAGGGGATGACCCTCGCCCTCGAGCCCAAATTCGTCATCCCCGGCGTAGGCGCCGTAGGCGTCGAGAATACCTACGTCGTGACAGAGCATGGACTTGAAAGCCTCACCCACTTCCCCGAAGAGATGCAGAATCTTCTTTAATCATCCCGTGGTGGGGTGCAACCTTGATAATTAGTCAAACCATATTCCAAATTGTTTTGGATACAATAAATCTGAAAGATAAAATCGAATCGCCCACCTTCAGACTCGTGGGTGAGGCTGCCGACGGGCTTGGCCGTGAGGCCTATGTGGTAGGCGGCTACGTACGTGACATATTCCTTGACAGGGCATCGAAAGATGTGGACTTTGTGACCGTCGGCAGCGGCATAGAGCTTGCCCGCGCTGTGGCCGGCCGCATCGCAGCCCGTAGCCGCCGCAAACCGAAACTGGCCGTGTATGCCAACTATGGCACCGCCCAGCTGCATCATGGCGACCTTGAACTCGAATTTGTGGGGGCACGCCGCGAATCATACCGCCGCGACAGCCGCAACCCTATTGTGGAAGACGGCACCCTCGAAGATGACCAGCAGCGCCGCGACTTCACCATCAACGCCATGGCCATCTGCGTAAATGCCGACAGATTTGGCGAACTCGTGGACCCCTTCGACGGCGTGGGCGACATCGGGCGCCGCCTGATACGCACCCCCCTCGACCCTGACATCACCTTCTCTGACGACCCCCTGCGCATGATGCGAGCCATACGCTTCGCCACGCAGCTCAACTTCCGCATCGACCAGCCTACCTTCGATGCCATCCGTCGCAATGCCTCCCGCATCAATATTATCACCAAAGAGCGCATCAACGACGAACTCGGCAAGATAATGCGCTCGCCCCGCCCCTCAATCGGCTTCAAGCTGCTCGATATGGCCGGGCTGCTTGAGATAATCTTTCCCGAACTTGTGGCCCTCAAAGGGGTAGAGACCCAGGAGGGGCGCGGCCATAAGGACAACTTCCTGCATACACTCAAAGTGGTCGACAACCTCGCAGAGAAATCTGACGACGAATGGCTGCGCTGGGCAGCCCTGCTTCACGACATCGCCAAACCGGTGGTGAAGCGCTACGACCCGCGTCTGGGCTGGACATTCCACAACCATAACTTTATCGGTGAGAAGATGATACCCCGCATCTTCAAGCGCATGAAACTGCCGCTGAACGAAAAGATGAAGTTTGTGGCCAAGATGGTGGGGCTGCACATGCGCCCGCAGTCAGTGGCCGATGCCGGCGTGAGCGACAGCGGAGTGCGTCGCCTCATCACCGATGCCGGACAGGACCTCGACTCGCTGATGCTGCTGTGTGAGGCCGATATCACATCGAAGATTCCCGAGAAGGTGAAGCGTCAGCTCGCCGGATTTGCGCGTCTGCGCAAGCGCATGGATGAGATAAATGCCGCCGATGACTACCGCAATTGGAAAAATCCCGTCGATGGCAATGAGATAATGGACCGCTACGGGTTCCCGCCGGGTCCGGAGATAGCCATCTTCAAGGAGATAGTGAAAGATGCCATATTCGACGGCCGCATCCCCAACGAACATGATGCCGCCCTGGCCTACCTCGACTCAGCCGTCGAGGCCCATAGGGGCGGACACTTGGCCGAATGGCAGGCCGAGCACAGTCAGAGTCAGGATGCAGCTCCGGCAGACGCCGAATCGAAAGAATCTTAAAACCATCCCCTGATTCCAAAAAATGGGAATCATATCTTGCATAAATAAAGGAAAATAGCTATCTTTGCCCGATATTAGCGCCCTAACGGCAAGGTCGGGGCGTCTACGAGCGTAGAATTAATAACAATAACAGCTATAAAATCAAGCTTTTAACTTAAGCAATGGCAACATTAGAGAAAATCAGAAGCAAATCAGTGTTCCTGCTGGTGGTGATTTTCGTGGCTCTCCTGGCTTTCATCCTGGGCGACGCCATCACCAACGGCCGTAACCTCTTCGGCAACCATACCACTGTAGCCAAGGTGGATGGCGACAAGATTGACTATCTTGACTATCAGCGCAAGCGCGAAGAACTCAATCGTCAGCTTGAGGAGGCCCGCAGCCAGAATCCCGAGCAGTATTCAAATTTCGACACACAGCTGCTTGCCCAGATGGCAGTCAACCAGCTGATTTCAGAGAAGATTCTTGACAACGCCGTCAAGGATATGGGCATCAAGCCCTCGCCTGAGTTGCTTCGCCGCTATATGCTGGAGAATCCGCAGCCCTCAGCAGAGCAGATGGCAATCGTGCGCCAGCTCCAGTCGATGAATGTGAATGTGACATCAATGGCCCAGGCCCACGATGTGATTTTCAATCCGAAGCGCAACAACCTCACCCAGGCTCAGGTGGAGCCCCTGCAGAAGGCATGGCTCGCGCTTGAGAATGAGGCTCAGAAGAGTCTGGCCGAGCAGATGTATGTAGCCCTTCTTGGAGCTACAGTGCAGGCCAACGACCTCGATAAGAAAGCTCTCTACAATGACTTCATCGAGTTGGCGCAGGTGCAGGTGGCATTCCGCCCCTATGGCCAGCTCGACGAGAAGCAGTATCCTGTGAGCGATGCCGAACTGAAGGCTGCATATGCAGAGGATAAGGGTATGTTCAAGGTGGAGGAGCCCACAAAAGAGATTTCTTTCATCGCAGTCAACGTGACTCCCTCTGAGACCGACCGCGCCGCAGCCTCAAAACTCGCCGTGGCCACTGCCTCAGCGCTTCGCGACAGCGCCGCCACACTTGGCAAAGACCTCCGCAAAGAGGGTCTGAGCGTGGAGACCCGCAAGCTGCGTGCATCTGATGTGCCGGCCGGCGCAGTACGCAACTTCGTGACAAGCGCCCCGCGCGACAGTGTGAGCGTCGTGACCGACAATCTGCGCGGCTTCACTGTGGTGAAGATGGGCAAGCGCTACACCGAGGTTGACTCAGTGATGCTCAATATCGTGACAGTGGCCGGCGCCAACCTTCCTGAAAAGGTTATGGCCCGTCTTAACTCAGGTCTCGCACTTGACTCAGTTGCATCCGCCTTCAGCGTGGATAGCGTGATGGTGCAGAAAGAGCAGTGGATCGCCCTCTACGACAAGAAGGGTAAGGCTGAGGTGCTGCAGCAGTCGCAGCTCGACTCGCTCACTAACGCCGGCGGCAAATACATCAAACTGATGTCGACCCCCGATGCCACACTCCTTGCCCAGGTTGCCAAGCAGGCCGCTCCGAAAGAGGTGTGCGAGTATCAGGTGGTGGAATATGCACTTCACCCCTCGGCAGCCACTCTCAACACTGCCAATGAGAAGCTTGAGAAATTCCTTGAGAAGAACAACACCGCCGCTCTTGTGCGCGAGAATGCTGCAAAAGAGGGTTATAACCTCCAGACTTTCGCTCTGACCCAGAGCTCTGATGCTGTGCCCCGCATGCAGGGTTACAACATGTATTATCCCGACAGCCGCCAGGTGGTGCGTTGGGTGATGATCGATGGCAAGCCCGGCGAGGTTTCGAAGATTTATGAGTCTAAGGATGCAGCTACTCCGGCGCTCTATGTGGCCGCAGTCAACAGCGAGTATTCTGACTATGTGCCGATGAGCAACGCCGATGTGAAGAAATATCTCACCGACAAGGTGCGTCGTTCGAAAGCCGGTGATGCTGAGGTGAAGAAATATCAGGGGAAGGCTCAGAGCATCGAGTCTGTGGCCAGTGCCATGGGCGTGCAGCCGACCGACCTGAAGCAGTTCCGCTTCTCAGCCCGCTCAGGTGTCAACGACCAGAAGGTGATGGGTGCCATCGCCGGTGCGAAGCCCGGTAAGAAGGTGGTGGTTGTCAAGGGCGACGACGGCGTGTATGCCTACGTTGTCAACGGCAACTCGAAAGAGAACTTCAAGTATGACGACGCCACCTATCAGCGTCAGTACCAGCAGCTCTTCCAGCCCAACATGGAGCAGATGCTTCGCGGCGCGAAGAAGATTGAGAACAATGTCTACAAATTCGAGGCTGGCGAGTGATGCTCGTGGCTGAGAATGCCTTTGAATAGAGAGAATGTAATGCCGTCCCCGTCATGCAGTGTCATGGCGGGGACGGAATGTTGCCACCGAGCAGTGATGAATTTGTGAGTCATCCACCCTCGCGAGGCATGGATAATCGACAGACCGGATATGAAATCACGCCGACCAGTAAATATCGCCGGGCGCCCATTCCCATTGTTGCCAAAGCTGATAGCCACCTCCTTCGGAGTTGGCTTTCTGCCGGTGGCTCCCGGCACATGGGGTGCATTGCTTGCCATAGTGCTGTGGCTCCCCTTATATTTCTTCGCATCAGAGAGTGTGACCTTCTGGGTGACATTCGGAGCGGCTATAGCCTATACAGTGGCAGGCACATGGGCCAGCAGCGAATCAGAGAAATACTGGGGTAAAGATCCGGTGGCCGCGTGTGCCGATGAGACTGTGGGCCAGTGGATATCACTCTTGCCGCTGAGTGCTGGTGTGGCCGTAGAGCCCTGGTGGATGATACTTGTGTCGCTGGCACTCTTCAGATTCTTCGACATCGTCAAGCCGCTGGGAATCCGCAGCATGGAGCGTCTGCCGCGCGGCTATGGCATGATGGCCGATGATATACTGGCCGGAGTGTATTCGGTGGTGATTCTGATTGCCATCAACCTCTTTATAATCTGATTCATACCGTGGCAGTCATGGTCTGAAAGTGGCACCAACAGAATATTAACTTAACCCGGCATTTCGCTATGGACAAAAAGCAAGAAGAGAGCCTGCGGGAAGAGGGCGTGGAGCGTATCAAGGAGTTAGGCCGCAAAGTGGCTGAATCGAAGACTACCCAGAAGTTGCTGAAGAGTAATGGGCTGGTATTCACGTTTCTGCGTTCGGCAGTGTCATCGCAGGCAGCCTCGTGGCTCGACATGGGTCTGAGTTTCCTGCTCTTTGCGTGGGCCGGACTGAGTCCGTTTGCCTCTACTGCCTTAGGTGCGATCTCCGGGGGCGTGCTTAACTGCATCATTAATTATAAGTTCACTTTCAGAGCTGAGGGCACACCTTGGAAGGCGGTGGTGGTGAAATATGCACTTGTGTGGGGTGGCAGTCTGCTTCTGAATGCCTACGGCACTCAAGCCCTCTATCACATGCTTCAGCATATGACGTGGCTTGAAGATATGGGCTTCAAGCCCAACGGCTACTTCGCTGCGGCGCGTCTGACGGTGTCGCTGCTGGTGTCGTGGTTCTGGAACTTCCTGCTGCAGCGCTATTTTGTGTATCGGCCTACACGCTTCGATGCGTTCGCCATACGCCTTGTGAATCTCCTGACATTTCATAAATCTGCAAAAAAGTAAAATAGCAATGGATATTAAAGTTTATGCCAAGAGTCTGCGCGACAAGCTGCAGCTCGGAATATATGCTGTGATAAATCCATTCGTGAGATTGATGATCAAATGTGGCGTCACTCCGAATATGGTCACTACGGTGGGGATGTTGGGCAACGCCGCGGCTGCCGTGTTGATGGTGTGGGCCGGCTATATTGCCGGACAGACCGGAGCAGTACCATATAGCCTTGTGACATGGGCCGGGGGATTGATTATCGGTTTCTCACTCTTCGACATGCTTGATGGCCAGGTGGCGCGTCTGGGCAACATGGCCTCGACATTCGGCGCCATGTATGATTCGGTGCTTGACAGATATTGCGAGTTGCTGACGCTTGGCGGCATATCCTACTATTTCCTTATGGCCGGAGAGATGTGGGGTGCGCTGGTGACGTATCTCGCAGTTATCGGCAGCCTTATGGTGAGTTATGTCAGAGCACGCGCCGAGGGACTTGGCATAGAATGCAAGATAGGCTTCATGCAGCGCCCGGAGCGGGTGGTGGTGACGGCTCTTTGCGCGCTGGCCACCGGCATTATCGGGCAGTGTGGCGCCATGTGGGCCAACTGGATACTCTTCGGCGGGATGGCGGTGATAGCTGTGTTTGCCAACATGACCGCCGGCGCCCGCATCGCGCATTGCCGCCGCGAGCTTCAGAAGAAAGCGTAACCCGGCAGCTGCAAACCAACTAATCCGAAACATCCGCATTCTATATAGAATATGAAATATCAATCACCGACCCTGAGAGAGACCTTGTGGTGTGTCGTGGCGCTGGCGCTATGGCTCACGGTGACAGTGTGCTTTATCGGGCCAAGGCCGGAGCATGTGTGGATGGCGTTGCTGATAGCTGCGATGTATTTCGCGCTGCCGGCCACACGGCGTCTTACGGTTGCCATACTCCCCTTCATAGTGTTTGGCATATCCTACGACTGGATGAATCTCCTGCCTAACTATGAGGTCAATCCGGTGGATGTGGCCGACCTCTACAACACAGAGAAATCACTCTTCGGCATAACACTCGCCGACGGACTGCGTCTCACTCCGAATGAGTTCTGGGCTCTGCACCGCAGCACGGCGATGGATTTCATGGCCGGAATCTTCTATCTTTGCTGGGTGCCACTGCCGATATTCTACGGGCTCTGGCTCTATTTCAGCGGCAAACGCAGCGACTATCTGCACTTCGCGATGGCCTTCCTGCTGGTGAATCTGCTCGGCTTCGCACTATATTATGTGCATCCGGCGGCTCCGCCATGGTATGTGGCCATGCACGGCATGGAGGCTGTGGTGGGCACACATGGCGAAGTGGCCGGACTCGGCGCCTTTGATGATATGACAGGACTCGGCATATTCAATGCCTTGTATGCCCGTAATGCCAATGTCTTTGCGGCGATGCCCTCGCTGCATTCAGCCTATACCTTCATGGCCTTTATCTATGCCCTGCGCTCGCGGAGCAGTCTGGGCTGGAAACTGACTCTGGGCGTCGTGACACTGGGCATATGGTTTACGGCCGTATATACATCGCATCATTATATTCTGGATGTGGCCGGAGGCATAGCATGCACTCTGCTGGCATATCTGATATTTGAATATGGCCTGATGCGGCTGCATGGATTCAGACGGTTCATGCAGCGCTATGTGGCATATATCACTCCGCCGGCCATTGCCGACTGATGAGCGAATCATTCAACCCCTTTCAAATTATGGGAGCTATGGATAAAGCTAACGGAACTGAGAAATATCCCGGGCTGGTGGTGCGCCCGGAGGTGATAAATTACGATGATGTGGTGCAGGCAGTGCCGAAACTGGCCGGACACCACAAGGTCGTGGACTTCTTCATGCATCTGCTGCGCATCGACGAGGTCAACAGGGTACACAGTGCATGGTGCGACACCCCCGGGCCCGAGTTCGCCCGACATCTGATAGAGGATGAATTCAAGACCCCGTTGGAGGTGGATAATGAGGATGTGCTGAAGCGTTTCCCGGAGGGAGCCTTCATCACAGTGAGCAACCACCCCTTCGGCGCGCTCGACGGCATAGCGCTCATCAACCTGGTGACACGCTATCGCCCCGAATACAAAGTCATGGTCAACATGATACTGGGCAAAATCAGCGCCATGCGTCCCAACTTCATTGCCGTCGATGCCTGGGCCTCAGATGATCCGGAGAAGAGGAAAGTTTCGGTCAACGGCATACGCGAGGCCCTGCGTCAGCTCAAGAATGGGGAGCCCGTGGGCTTCTTCCCCGCCGGAGCTATGAGTAAGACTGATCGGAGCGGATTTCTGGTAGACCGCGAATGGCAGCCCTCGATACTTGAAATCATCGGCCGTGCCAAAGTGCCTGTGATTCCGATCTACTTCCATGGCACCAATAGATGGTTTTTCAACTTTCTCGGTCATGCCTGCTGGCCATTGCGGTCGGCACTGCTGCCACGCGAGCTATTCTCTAAGAAGGGTAAACCGATGCATATCAGCGTAGGCGAGCCTATCATGCCCGAAGAGCAGGCGCGCTTCGGCAAAGATTATGCCGCCCTGGGCAAGTATCTGCGCGAGAAGACCTATGCCCTGCATGACCTCTATTCAAAATAATGGTGTATCGCGCCGGACGGAGCCGATGGACGGAGCCGCGCGCTGCGCATCACTACTGATACTACACATACACAGATATGGAAAAGATACCCTTGATAGGGCTTACGGAAAAAGAACTTCAGGATGTGGCTAAAAGTCTGGGGATGCCCGCTTTCGTAGGGCGACAGATATGCCAATGGATATATCAGAAAGGGGCCACCGGATTTGACGAGATGGCCAACCTTTCGAAGAAGAACAAGGCTCTGCTCGAAGAGCAATATTGCGTGGGGAGGGTGAAGCCTTCAGGTTCGCAGAAGAGCAGCGACGGCACGGTGAAGTATCTCTTCCCGGTGGCCGGAGGCCGACAGATAGAGTCGGTGTATATACCCGACAAGGAGCGTGCCACACTCTGTGTGTCGTCGCAGGCCGGATGCAAGATGAACTGCTATTTCTGCGCCACAGGCAAGATGGGCTTCAAATCCCAGCTCACCGCCGCCGAGATTATCAATCAGATTCTCAGCATCCCCCCTGCCCCCGCGCCGGGACATGAACCGATGACTCCGCTGACGAATGTGGTGTTCATGGGCATGGGTGAGCCGCTCGACAACTTCGGCGCCGTGAAGCGTGTGATAGATATTCTCACAGCCCCGTGGGGTCTGGCCTGGAGCCCGAAGCGCATCACAGTGTCGACTGTAGGAAAACTCCCCGAGCTGAAAGATCTTCTCGACAAGACTCAGGTGCATGTGGCTATCAGTGTGCACACCGCCGACATGCGCGAGCGTGCTGCCATGATGCCGGCCCAGAAGGCATTCCCTCTGCAGAGTGTGATGCAGCTGCTGGCTGGCTATGACTTCTCGCATCAGCGTCGTCTGTCGCTTGAATATATAATGTGGAAGGGTGTCAACGACGACATCGCCCATGCCAATATGCTGATACGCCTCATCGGCAATATCGACTGTCGTGTCAACCTGATACGCTATCACGCCATCGAGGGTATAGATCTCAAACCATGCACCGAAGAACGCATGATAATGTTCAGGAATGTGCTCAACCAGCATGGCATAACCGCCACCATACGCGCGTCGCGCGGCGAGGATATCATGGCGGCTTGCGGAATGCTCGCCAATAAGAAATAAAGGGAGCGCCTGAGGCCCCCTCACGCCGCGGAGAGCCGCATGCATCAAATCATCATTGACTAAAGATAACGAAGACATACCATGGAGAAACTAAGAGTAGGCTTCACGCAGGGTGACACCAACGGCGTGGGACTCGAAGTGATACTTAAGACTATAACCACCGAGGGGGCAACCGAACTGTATACGCCGGTGCTCTTTGCCAACCGCAAGGCTGTGCAGCTCACACTGTCAGCGCTCGGTGTGGATAATGTGAGATACAATCTTGTGCAGAGTGCAGCCGATGCAGCCCCGGGACGCATAAATCTTGTGGCTGTGGGAGTGGCTCCGGTAGAGCCGGCTTACGGCGCTCCGAGCGAAGAGAGCGGCCGCGCGGCATTCGAATCGCTTGAGGCAGCCGTCGAGGCTATGGAGGCAGGTGATATCGATCTGCTCGTGACGGCCCCGATTAATAAGAATTCGATACAGAGCGAAGACTTTCACTTCCCGGGACACACGGAATATCTCGAGAACCGTCTGGCTGAAGAGGGTGAGCGCGCACAGATGATACTCTTCAACGATGAGTTGCGTGTGGCACTGCTCACAACTCATCTGCCCCTCGCAAAAGTCAGCGATGAGGTGAGGGCTGACCGGATTGTAGATGCCGTTAAGCGTTTTGACCGCACGCTGCGCCGCGACTTCGCCTGCGAGCGCCCCTCGATAGCTGTGCTCTCGCTCAATCCGCATTGCGGCGACGACGGCCTGCTGGGCGAGGAGGAGAAGAATGAGATAATACCCGCCATCCAGACTCTGCAGAATGAGAATGTGCTCGCTTTCGGCCCCTATGCTGCCGATGGCTTTTTCGGCGAGGAGTTATGGCGCAATTTCGATGGAGTGCTGGCAATGTATCATGACCAGGGACTCGCCCCCTTCAAAGCTCTCGCAGGCAAAGAGGGGGTGAACTATACCTCAGGACTCGAATTTATCCGCACATCGCCTGACCACGGCACCGCCTACGACATCGCCGGACAGATGACGGCCGACCCCACATCGCTGCGCGAGGCCATCTACAAGGGGATAGATATCTATCGTGCGCGCGAAGTGTTTGATGACGCCTCGGCCAATCCGCTGCGCATAGCGCCACCCAAGAAGTGACCTCCTCGAATGGTGTAATTTACAAAACAGACAAAGAAAGATGAATTTTGGAATAATAGCCGCCGGAGAGGGATCGCGTCTGGCCCAGGAGGGTGTGGCTAAGCCGAAACCCCTTGTGGAGATTGACGGGCGCCCCATGATAGAACGTCTGATGCGCATCATGGAGAGTGCCGGAGCTGAGCGGATAGTGGTGTGCACCAATGGCTCGATGCCCGAAGTGAGCAAGTTTCTTGAGGAGTATCGCCCGGCGGAAGGGGTCGAGCTGATACATATAGTGCGCCGGACCCCCTCGTCGATGCACACCTTCAAGGAGATATCTGCCTATCTCAAAGGTCATGGCCGATTCATCACCACCACTGTCGACACCATCTTCCGCCCGGAAGATTTCTTCGGCTATGTCAAAGCCTGGGAGGAGGCCCCGCGCGATGTGGATGCCCTCATGGCAGTGACTGATTATGTAGAGGATGAGAAGCCTCTGTGGGTAGGCGTCAAAGAGCCTGGCCGCGAGGTGACAGGATTCCATGACTCGCAGCGTCCGGACACGAGGTATATCTCGGCCGGTATCTACGGATTGTCGGATGCGGCAGTCGACGTGCTCGACAATTGCATTGAGCAAGGAATGTCAAGAATGCGCAATTATCAGCGGGCCCTGGTGGAGGCAGGCCTCGGAGTCTTCGCATATCCGATGGGGAAGGTGCTTGATGTAGACCATGCCTCTGACATTGAGGCCGCCCGTGCTTTTCTGGCCTGAATGAAACGAAACTAAATGAAACTACCCTGACAATGTCAAACATAAAAATTGCAGCCATCTCACGCGCAGGCATCTTCTCGCCTAATCATATAGGGAATGATGCGGCGATACTTAGCGCCACTGTCGAGCAGTTGCGCAGGCGCGGTTGTGAGGTGACAATGTACAACGAAGAGCAGTTCATAAGCGAGGATATCCGTGAGGACATAGTGCTCAACATGTGCCGCCAGCAGGCATCGCTCGAGAAACTGCAGCGACTTGAAGACTCCGGCAAGCTCGTAATCAATTCAGGCTACGGAATCGAAAATTGCACACGCGAGCTGATGACGCGTCTGCTTGTCAACAACGGCATACCCTATCCCGAGTCGTTGATTGTGGACACCAATACCAGCATCCGTAGCCAGCTGGCCGCCGCAGGCATCGACCGTTGCTGGATAAAGCGCGGTGAGTTTCACGCCATCCATAAGGAGGATGTGCATTATTGCCGCCATGCCGAAGAGGCTCAGGAAATATTGCATGAATTCTTCTACCGTGGCATACGCCGTGCGGTCATCAACCGTCATCTCGAAGGTGACCAGGTGAAATTCTATGGCGTGGCCGACGGGTCATTCTTCTATTGGTTCTATCCGCTTGAGCATCAACATTCGAAATTCAAGGATGAGGAAATCAACGGCATGCCGCGCCATCTTGCCTTTGATGAAGAGGCACTGAAGCAGATGTGTGCGCGGGCAGCCGAAGTGACTGACGTGATGATTTATGGAGGCGACTGCATAATCGGCACCGACGGTTCGATACAGATAATCGACTTCAACGACTGGCCCAGTTTCGCCCCCTGCCGCAATGAGGCAGCCCCATACATTGCGAAATCAATCATCTCAAGAATCCGTGAGTGGCAGCGCGATTCAGAACCGGCGCAGTCGGATGCGGCAGATGCCACCGACCGCTAGCGGCGCAAGAGTACGAAAGGGGGTGGAGCAAGATGAACCGTTGGGATAAGCTTAAGGAGGAATACCGCCAGTCGCTCAAATCAAGCGACACAGAAGAGACCTTCGACCTGATATTCTATCGTCCGATAGGTTTCTTCTGGGCCAAGCTCGCCGCCAAGCTCGGCGTGACTCCGAATGTGATCACCATAGCATCGATATTCCTCGGCATAGGGGCCGGCGTGGCCTTCTATTTCGACAATATATGGATCAATCTGCTTGGAGTGCTGCTGCTGGTGTGGGCCGACAGTTTCGATTCGGCCGACGGGCAGCTGGCCCGCATGACACATCAATATTCGCGCCTGGGCCGAATACTCGATGGACTTAGCGGCGACATCTGGTTTGCCAGCATCTACATCGCCATATGCCTGCGCGAGAATGTGACGAGTCATTTCTTTATGGAGCACACCTGGGTGATATGGGTGATAGCTGTCGTGACAGGTGTGTGTCATGCCGTGCAGGCGGCCATGGCCGACTATTACCGTCAGTTTCATCTCTTCTTTGTCAAAGGTGAGCAGGGAAGTGAACTCGAGCAGGCCTCGCATCTGTGGGATAAATTCCATGCATTGAGCTGGCGCAAAAATTTCTGGCAGAAACTGGTGTTGATGTTCTACACCAACTACACGGTAGGCCAGGAGAAGCGCACCCCCTCGATGCAGCGTCTGCGCCGACTGCTCCGCGACAGATATGGTGATGTCATACCGCAGTCGTTCCGTCAGAGATTCCGCGCGGCCAGCAAACCCCTGATGAAATATACCAACATCCTGTCGTTCAACACCCGCACCTTCGCACTCTTCGCAGCGATACTGATTTTCCGCATGCCATGGCTTTATTTCGCCTTCGAGCTTGTGGTGCTCAATGTGTTGCTCATATACATGATGTGGCGTCATGAGCGCATATGCCGTCAGGCGCAGCAGTGGGTTGAAGAGAACTGATGTTGTAATAAGTTGGAATTAAGAGCTGATGAGTGAATCAATATTCTGATAGATAGCTGACTCCATCAAGCGGCTCATTTATCTCTAACGCATATGTAATTATGAATAGATACAACGATATTAATGGAATCATCTTTGACTATGGTGGCACCCTTGACTCAGGTGGACAACACTGGAGTGAGGTGATATGGGATGCATGGTGTCATGCAGGAATGCAGCGTTATGCCGACAAAGAGTTATTTCGTGAGGCATATGTGTATGCCGAGCGTGAACTGGCGCGTGTGCGTCATATCATGCCCGATGATGACTTCCATGCGTTGCTGCTTAAGAAGATGCGCATCGAACTCGGTTGGCTGTCGGAACATTCAGATTTTCCGGCTGCTGAGATTGAGGATAAGAGCGCCGAGATAGCGCGGTTGTGTGATGATGCCGCCAGAGGGCGCATTGCTGAGGCACGCCCTGTGCTTGAGCGTCTGGCCGGGCGCTATCCGCTTGTGCTCGTATCGAATTTCTATGGTAATGTCGAGGCAGTGCTTGAGGGATATGGCATACGCGGTTTCTTTGGCGATATCATCGAGAGTGCGGTGGTGGGTGTGAGAAAACCTGACCCCGAAATCTACCGTATGGGTGTGCGTGCACTCGGCATGGATGCGCGCCATGTGCTCGTAGTGGGCGATAGCTACACTAAAGATATCGTGCCCGCCACCGCGGCAGGATGCCGTGCCGTGTGGATAAAAGGGAAGGGCTGGACCACTGCCGAAGATGAGCAGCAATATGGCGACATAATCACCAATATCACCGAATTACTCGCCGACCTCCCTTAACCAAATTTAACATAATCTGTAATATTGCTCTTGGTTTTAATATAAATTAGCATTTAAATGTGAGTGTTAAGAATATTTAACAAATAAGAGTGTGGATTTTTATTAAGAATCGTTTGCAGATTGAAAAATTGGCAGTACTTTTACGCCGTATTTCCCCCGGATGGCGATATCCGGGGTTTCGGAAGTGTCGATGTCGGGCAGATAGTTCGGCAGTGGCATTGACTCCGGGGGGGTGTCGCGAGGCATCTCGAGATGCAGCAAAGAACGCATAAAATATCAAAAACAACCGATAAGAAATTAAATTCTTAGAAAACTATGGCAGAAAAAGCTAAGGCACCCAACGGCAAGTTAGGTGTAATGATTGTAGGTCTTGGTGCAGTGAGCACCACCTTCATCACAGGCGTGCTGATGACCCGCAAAGGTCTTGCAAAACCGGTAGGCTCGATGACTCAGTACGACAAGATTCGTGTTGGTCGCGGTGCTGACAAGAAATATCTTCACTACAAAGACATCGTGCCCCTGGCCGATCTCAACGATATTGAATTCGCTGCATGGGATGTATATCCCGCCAACGCCTACGAGTCAGCTCTCAACGCAGAGGTGCTCAAGGAGAAGGATATCGAGCCTGTAAAAGAGGAGCTCGTGAAGATTGTGCCGATGAAGGCTGCCTTCGACCGCAACTATGCCAAGCGTCTTGACGGCGACAACGTCAAGGATGCCAAGACCCGCTGGGACATGGTTGAGCAGATCCGCGAGGATATCCGCAAATTCAAAGAGGAGTCAGGTGTAGAGCGCGTGGTAGTGCTTTGGGCCGCTTCTACAGAGGTGTATGTGCCCATCAACGAGAAGGTGCACTACAAGCTCGAGGATCTTGAGAAGGCCATGAAGGATAACGACGTTGAGAATGTGGCTCCCTCGATGTGCTATGCTTATGCTGCCCTCAAGGAGGGTGCTCCCTTCATCATGGGTGCTCCTAACACTACTGTCGACATCCCCGCCATGTGGGAGCTCGCAGAGCAGACCAAGATGCCTATCGCCGGCAAGGACTTCAAGACAGGCCAGACTCTGGTGAAGTCAGGTTTCGCTCCGATCATCGGCACTCGTTGCCTCGGTCTGAACGGCTGGTTCTCGACCAACATCCTTGGCAACCGCGACGGTCTGGTGCTCGACGAGCCCGCCAACTTCCGCACAAAAGAGGTTTCGAAGCTCTCTACACTCGAGTCAATTCTCGTGCCTGAGAATCAGCCCGACCTCTATGGCCACGGCAATGATGAGGACACCCAGTACTATCACAAGGTGCGCATCAACTACTATCCCCCGCGCAACGACAACAAGGAGGGCTGGGACAACATCGATATCTTCGGCTGGATGGGCTATCCGATGCAGATCAAGATCAACTTCCTCTGCCGCGACTCAATCCTGGCTGCCCCCCTCTGCCTTGACCTCGTGCTTCTGAGCGACCTTGCCCAGCGTGCAGGCCGCTACGGCACACAGCGCTTCCTGAGCTTCTTCCTCAAGAGCCCGCAGCATGACTACACTGAAGATGAGGTGCCCGTCAACCACCTCTTCCAGCAGTATGTGATGCTCAAGAATGCCATCCGCGAGATGGGCGGCTACGAGGCTGACGAGGAGATTGATTAATCCTGTATTGACCATGTGTCTGCGTAAGGCGCTGTGCTATTGAGCGCAGGTGCCGAAGCGGATTGAGAATATTGACCTGCATAAGCAGGTCGGGAGGTCGGCCCGCTCGATTTTGAGCGGGCCGATTCTCAATTTTTAGAGTGTGTCGAGATTCTTGTGTGTTATAGTCTGATACATGGGTAAGGCACATTCTCAGATAGAGAGATACGTATATGAGAATAGACATTATTACAGTATTGCCCGAGATGTTTGAGTCGCCGCTCAATTGCTCGATTCTGAAGCGCGCCTGCGACAAGGGGCTTGCCGAGATACATGTGCATAATCTGCGCGACTATACTCTCAACAAGCATCGCAAGGTAGATGACTATCCCTTTGGAGGCGAGGCAGGGATGGTGATGGGAATCCAGCCGATTGATGCGTGTATCTCGGCGCTGAAGGCGGAGAGAGATTATGATGAAGTGATATTCATGACTCCCGATGGGGAGCGCTTTGACCAGCCGATGGCCAATTCGCTGTCGTTGCTTGATAATATCATCATACTTTGCGGCCACTACAAAGGCATCGACTATCGAGTGCGCGAACATTTGATCACGCGCGAGATATCGATAGGCGATTATGTGCTCACCGGCGGCGAGCTGCCGGCTCTGTGTGTCACTGACGCGCTGGTGCGTCTGATTCCGGGGGTGATTGGCGATGAGCAGTCGGCTCTGTCAGATTCATTCCAGGATAATCTGCTGGCTCCGCCGGTGTATACACGTCCGGCTGAGTATAATGGCTGGCGAGTGCCCGATATACTGCTCAGCGGCCATGAGGCCAAGATAGCCGAATGGCGCTACGACCAGGCCATGGAGCGCACACGCCGCCTGCGTCCGGATCTGCTTGAATGATGTGCTGAGGGGGTATGAGTGTGGTTTCTGTGTTTTGCCGGAGGTGAGGATATTATGGCATGTTTGCATTCCGGCATTCACGAAGGCTTTGAATATCTGCAAAATAATGAATGTATATAAGTTACTGAAAATATTTACGCGCATCCGCAGCAAGCGGGTGAAGTTGCTCGGTCTATGGAGCATGCACACCATGCGCCGTCGCTATATCGGGGTATTTCTTGATCCGGTGATGGCCTGCAATCTGCAGTGCAGGATGTGCTACATGTCAGACCCTGCGCGCAAGCAGCCCGGCTTCAGCGCGGCTCCGAAGATGGATGCGGCCGAGCTGGATTATGTGGCGCGCACATTCTTCCGCCACGCGGTGAAGTTGCAGATAGGGTGTGCCACAGAGCCCACTCTATGGCGCCGGCTCCCCGAGATTGTGGCCAAGGGTAAGGAGATGGGTGTGCCCCATATCTCAATCACCACCAATGGCCAGCTGCTCACTACCGACTTCTTGACGGAACTGCTTGAGGCCGGATTGGATGAGGTGACGCTGTCGGTGCACGGGCTCGACAAACCCACATATGAAGATATGATGCGCGGTGCGAGATTCGAGCGTTTCCGCGCCCTTTTGGCTGACTTGCGGGAGGCTAAGCGCAGTTATCCACACCTGCAGGTGCGGATAAACTACGTGATGAACGCCGACAACACTCTGGCGCTCGAGCATCTGTATGATGTGCTCGATGGGTTGCATGTCGATGTGCTGCAGTTGCGTCCGGTGCAGAAACTTGGAGAGACCTCCTACCACAATTTCTCGCTCGACCTTATAGAGGAGAATTACGACCGTCTGATACTCCCCATCCGCGAGCGTTGTCAGCGCGAGGGGACACTACTGATATGTCCCACCAAGGAGAATCTGCATGAAGTGGCCACCGCAGATGACCCCTTTGTGGATTATGTGGAGCGTCTGACCTATTATTATGTCAGCCCCGGAGGCTGCAACAAAGAGGGTTTCAGATGGCTCAGTGATGATTTTGCGGGTTATCACCGCCGTCAGCACACGGGTCGAAGCCTGCTGCGCTCCGTGCTGCGGCTCCCCGCCTCAGCCAGTGGACGCCACTCGAGCAAGAAACTCAATTACAAGGTGGATTGAGAAGAGGGTAGGGTGGAAGAATCAAGTCGGGCATACGCATGCCGATAATGAGCATAATGGAGGGTCGGATAGTGGTAAATGTCAGCGAAATGTGACATATTGACAGATATTTAGGTTGGGTCGCAGAGGTGTGAATTTTTTTGATAAAACATCAAAAAAAAGTTCAAAAAAGATGATAACTTTTCAACGCCCCTTGTTATAACGATACAAAGACGATAACAAACTAAAAACTTAAAGCTATGTCAGATTCCACATTTAAACAGAGACTTCTTGGATTGCAGGGCAATCTACTGAACTTTGCATACCAGCTCACCACGAATCGCGAAGCCGCCCAGGACCTGGTGCAGGACACGACGCTCAAGGTGCTTGACAATGAGTCGAAATATGTCGACAATGTCAACTTCAAGGGATGGGTCTTCACGATCATGCGCAACATCTTCATCAACAACTATCGCCGTCAGGTGCGCAGCGCTACGGTGGTGGACACGACTGAAGACCTCTATCATCTGAATCTCTCGCAGGAGAGTGGTCTTGAGACCCCGGAGGGTTCATTCGGAGCCCGCGAGATCTCTGACGCTATCAATGCCTTCAGCGATGAATACAAGGTGCCCTTCAGCATGTATATCGCCGGCTACAAATATAGCGAGATTGCCGAGAAGATGTCGCTGCCGTTAGGCACTGTCAAGAGTCGCATCTTCTTTGCCCGCAAGCGCCTTCAGGGCATGTTGAAAGATTATCGTTGAATTTTGCCGCTAAGGCATGCCATGGAAATGACATAGCTTCCGACGGATAAATCACCCCCGCCCGACACGTTGCGGATACCTCTCCAGCCGGAGAAATCCCCCAGCCCAACGGGCCAGGTGAGATGACGCGGTGGCGAAGACACGGATTGAAAATCCACGTCTTCGCCACCGCTGCCGCATTAAGGGGGTGGAGGTGAAGCTGAGAGTGAAGTGTAGGGTGATGGGCAGGAGGCGGGGTGTGTGGCTTGCGGGGTACGCCGAGGGGGTGATGAGCAAATTTATGTTGAAATCTGATGAATATTTTTGCAGTTAGGCAGGGATTGATTAATTTTGTAAAATACCGCGTTTATGCGGTACGGATCAATGCGGACGTCTGAACTTTTCGCGATAATACTTAAAGAGTTAGAGTGAGTCTGAATAGTTCCGACGGGATATGAAGTTGTTTAATCTTTTTGGTAAAAAGTTTAAACAACATCTATAGGCCGCTTCGGGTCTGAACGCATACGAAAGTATAGAAATGGGGAAAAAGACCAAGAAATTATCCTTCTGGATGCGCCGCAAATCGCATTTGCCGGTGCTTATAATCGGCACACTTGTAGTGCTCCTGCTTTTTTTTAACGAGGAGACAAGTGTGAAGCTCAACATGGAATACCAGAACCGCATCAACGAGCTTCAGCAAGAGATAAAGCTCAATGAAGACTCAGCGTCCTACTACAGGTCGCGCCGTGAGGCCATCGAGACCGGCACGAGTGATCTGGAGCATGTGGCGCGTGAGCAGTTTCATATGCAGCGTCCTACGGAGGATGTGTTTCTGATTAAGGAATGACGTTATCAAGACTTTTTCCGGCAACATTCAAGTAGAGATAACATCCGACTAAGTAAAGATAACTTCCAGCTCTCCGGCGGCGTGCACTCCTAATGAAGAGAAAACCTTGATGACGAGTGTGCGTCCGACTTAAAGAATCGACAAAACAGACAATTATGACGAAAAAGATAAGAAAGCCCTCAGTACCTCTCACTGCGCAGCAGGCCGAGAGCCGGCGCAAGAAGATGGAGGGGATAGCCACATTGGGATTGATCCTTGTGGCAGCGGCGATGCTCATACCCTTTGCTTCATTCATGAGCCAGGATGTGTCGGTGATACGTCCGGGAGCTTTCAGCTGGGTTAGCGCCTGCAAGTGGATATATGCAGCAGGAGCGGTGATATTCACTGTGGCGAGAATGGTGAGTGTGTCGGACCCTGACGAGAGTCTGCGTCTGCGCCGTCTGCGCCGACTGGAGTTTTGGGCCGGTATGGCTTTCTGCATCGGCGCTTTCTTCTGGTTCTATAACGAGCAGAAATATTCTGATTTCGCCTTCGTGGGTCCGCTGGCTATAATGAAAGACACTGTGGTCTTCTCGCTGGCGGGTGCGATGATTCAGGTAGTGGCGTCATGGCTAATCGTGTGGCGCAAACGCAAGGAGATGAATGGCGACGCAGCTGAGTCAACAAAAAAGGATAAGAGAAACTGAGCGTATGCAATCTGTGCATAGCGACATATCTTCTGAAGTCAGCGAAGGGTTTCTGGCGGTGGATTGCGGCAATACGCGTCTGAAGGCCACCTGGATGCCGGAGGCGGGCGAGTATGTGACCGCATGGTTTGCCTCGGATGATGCCGAGGGGATAGTGGCCTTTGCCGAGGCTCATGATGCCCGTCGGGGCGCCATGGCAAGTGTGGGGCATGTCGACTCGCGGCTGGTAGAGACACTCCGCAATGCTCTGCATGAGGATTTCCTCCTTGTGACTCCCTCGACGGTGATGCCTGTGGCTCTGGATTATGCCGATGCCACCACACTTGGCGTCGACCGCAAAGCCACGGCAGTGGCGGCGGCTATGCTGTGGCCCGGAGAGAGTGTGATAGTGGCTGATGCCGGCACAGCTCTGACGGTGGATGTGGTGAGTGACGGTCGCTTCGCAGGAGGCAATATCTCGCCAGGATTATCGATGCGTTTTGAGGCACTGCACCGCTACACGGCGCGTCTGCCACTTGTCAGGGCAAGCGAATGGCATGGTCAGCTGCCGCTTTTTGGCGGCTCTACCCACGATGCTATCCTGGCCGGAGTGTGCCAGGGGATGCTTGGCGAATTGCAGCGTTATGTGAGTATGGGGGCGAGGCAGTATGGCGCCACCCGACTTGTGCTCACCGGCGGCGATGCGCCGATGCTGCTGCATTGGTGGCGCGAGAGCCTTCACTCGGAAGATTCATCAACACCATCTAATAATATAGAAATTGACTACGACCCTCATCTTCTTGCCAAGGGGCTGAGGGCGATATATATGCATCATGAAAATGAGATTTGAAAGATATGCTTCAGCATTGGTCGTGGCTCTGCTCGCGATCTGTGTCTATCTGCCGGCCCGCGCCGATGTGACCACGCCTTATTCAATGTATGGTTACGGCATACTTGGCGACCGTGCCACTTCGATGCAGCGCCAGATGGGTGGCATCGGCTACGCCATGAGTTCAGGACGCCAGATTAATGTGATGAATCCCGCATCGTATGCGGCGATTGACTCGCTGACATTCCTCTTCGACATAGGTGCCGATGTGTCGATGCTCTGGAGCAAGGAGGGGAGTGCGAAGGCCCATTCCACCGGTGGCGGTCTCAGTTATGTGACCATGCAGTTCCCGATCACCAAATATCTGGGAGCCTCGATAGGCATGTTGCCTTATACCTCTGTAGGATATGCCTTCGGCAATGAAATCAAGCATGGCACGGTCGAAAACCAGGGCACCGGTGGTATCAACATGGCCTATCTTGGTCTGGGTGGTACCTTCAAGGGTTTCTCGCTGGGTGTGAATGTGTCGTATAACTTCGGTAATATCGTCAACGATATATACTCTTACCCCTCCAATTCGGGTCAGTCGCTGCTCGAACATGTGATGGAGGTGCGCGATTGGGATATTGTGATTGGCGCGCAGTACAAGGCACGCCTTAACCGCCATAATACCCTCACAGTGGGCGCTACCTATTCACCGGCCAAGTCGCTTCATGGCCGTACATGGGTCACCCTGCAGGAGCTTCAGGCTGAATCAAAACCAGACACAGTCGGATTCCAGAAACTCACCGATAAATACGGCACTCCGAACTGCTATGGCGTCGGCCTGAACTACACTCATGAGCGTGCATCTCGCTGGATGATAGAGGCAGACTTCAGCTATCAGGAGTGGAGCAAGGCCAAGTATTCATCCATCTACCGCACGGATGATCCTCAGGCGGTAGTGTTTCAGGGCATGAACTTCGCCGACCGTATGCGTTATGCCGTGGGTGGCGAGTGGGTGCCGAAATTGCGAGGCAACTATGCGCAGCGCATGACGTATCGTCTGGGTGCATACTATTGCGATGACTATCTGAAGATTGAGGGCAACCGCTTGCGTGAGTTTGGAGTGAGCGCCGGCGTAGGTCTGCATACTCCGCAGGATAAGACTGTGATTAACATCGGCCTTGAGTGGCGCAATCGTCAGGCGCATCCGCAGCAGCTTATCGGTGAGAATTACTTTAATGTCACCATCGGTGTCAACTTCAACGAACGATGGTTCTGGCAGCGTAAGATACGTTGATAAGTATCTAAAAATCAAATATTAACTATTTTTTTTAATAGATACTTATAGCGCATGATGAAGGCGATGAGGAGACTGGCCGGAGTCGTGGCGGTGCTCGCGCTCATGCTGGGTGCGTGTACTGATGAGACGAAGGTGGATGTGGCCCGCAGGATTCACCCTGAGGCTATGCCCACGATGACCACCCGCAATGTCTCTACAATGATTTCCGATTCGGGGGTCACGCAATACAGGATTGTGGCTCCGCTCTGGGAGGTGTATGATGAGGGGGATAATCCCCACTGGCGCTTTCCCGAAGGGTTGTATCTGCGCAAGTATGACCGGAAATTCAATGTCATAGCCACTATTGCCGCTGACTCAGCCACATATTTCAAGAACAAAAGCCTCTGGCGTCTTGACGGGCGGGTAGAGGTGACCCAGAAGCCCTCAGGACTCTTTCTGACCCAGCAGATGTTCTGGGACCAGTCGAAGGGGATTGTATATGGCGATTCATTCATCCACATTGAGAATGCCACCCATATGATGGAGGGCTACGGATTCAGAGCCAGCCAGGACTTCTCGCAATACAGCATAAATCGTCCGCTTGGCATATTCCCCGCCGAGCGCGATAACCTCAAGGGTCCGGCGGCCTCTACTCCGCGCGAACCGGGTGAGAGAACCGCCGGCGCGCGACCGGGAGGAGAGGCATCATCAGCCCCGCGCGCAGGTGTGGCCGATACCGTAGCCGCCCCTTCAGAGGCAGCGCGGAGCACCTCGGCTGTGGGACGCCCGGGTATGTAGAATGTCGGCCCCAGGCTCTTTGGTTTATAGAATAGATATATAGATATGGATTTGACAGCAGCGATAGCAATCACGATAATTGCCGTAATATTCTCCGCTCTCTTCTCGGGGTCGGAGATTGCATATGTGCAGTCTAACAAGGTGAGAATGGAGATCGACGCCACTGAGGGTGGCTTGGTCAACCGCATCATCCGCGGATTCTCGCGTCATGAGGATATGTTTATATCCTCATTGCTGGTGGGCAACAATGTGGTGCTCGTCATCTACGGTATAACGTTCTCAATCATAGTCAATCCTCTGCTTGAGCGGATGGTGCATAATGAGGCACTGGTGCTGGTGTTGAACACTATCGTGTCGACGCTGGTGATTCTGATAGCTGGTGAATTTGTGCCGAAGACGGCCTTCAGAATCAATCCGAATATGGCGATGCGGCTGGTGGCGTTGCCCCTGTTTCTGATCTATATCATCCTCTATCCGGTGACTCTGTTGATTTCTGCTATCTCGCGAGGCTTGATGAAGTTGTTTCATATCGAGTCGCAGACGGTGGTCAGCACAGCTCTGACCATGGAGCAGCTCGACAACTATATTGAAGAGACCCTCGACTCTCAGCCCGATTGCAAGGTGGTGGAGAATGAGGTGAAGATATTCCGCAACGCCATCGACTTCAAAGACACCACGATGAGCGACTGCATGATTCCGCGCAATGAGATAGTGGCCGTAGGCATCGACCGCATCACCCGCCCCGAGCTGATAAAGAAATTCATAGCCACAGGCCTATCGAAGATAGTGGTGTATAAGGAGGATATAGATGATGTGGTGGGTTATATCCATGTGTCGGAGCTTTTCAATACCGAGGCCGACTGGACAAAATGTCTCAAGCCGGTGATATTCACTCCCGAGACCATGCTTGCCAACAAGATGATGCGCCGCATGCTCAGCGAGAAACGCTCGCTGGCGATAGTGGTCGATGAGTTCGGAGGCACTGCCGGACTCGCCACATTCGAAGATCTTGTGGAGGAGATATTCGGCGAGATTGAGGATGAGCACGACAAGAACCGTATCATGGCCCGCGAAATATCTGAGGGACATTACGAGGTGAGCGGCCGTGCTGAGATTGATGAGCTCAACGAGCGGTTTAACCTCGACATCAAGGAGAGTGACGACTACCACACCATCGCCGGCTTCATACTTACAAATCTCGAGACAATGCCCGAGGCCGGGCGCGACTATGAGATCGACGGACTGACGGTGAGGGTGGTGAAGATGACCGCCAGCAAGATTCTGCTCGTCGACATCCGCGACGCCTCGCATAAGCAGGATAATCGCACCGCAGGGGCGGATAACATCTGAGCCGACGAAAAGTTTCGCTCGAAATGTTAAAATCTGTAATAAGATTTGAAAAAATAGAATAAATTGTTATCTTTGCGCATGAATTAACCGATTCAGGCTGTTGCTTGCCATTAAAGTTCTGACTGTCAAAGCCAACGATTGATGACGCAATAGAGAAGGGAAGTCATCGAAGCAGCTGAACTTCGATGGTGCTCAACCCCCCGGAGCGGTTGATTCAACTAACAATTAGCAGGTTTTTTAACTAAAATGAACAACAGGCCTACTTTCAAAAACTCTGTGCTTGGTATTCAGGGAAATCTTATGTCGTTCGCGATGAAGCTGACTCTGAATAAAGATGAGGCTCAGGATTTGGTGCAGGATACAACTCTGAAGGCTCTCAACAACGAAGAGAAGTTTGCTGAGAACACCAACTTCAAGGGTTGGATGCTGACCATCATGCGCAACATCTTCATCAACAATTATCGCAAGGCCTCGAGAGAGAATACGATGGTGGACACTTCGGTCGACCTCTATCACATCTCGAATGCCCCCGACACGTCGATGTCCACACCCGACGGAGCTCATGCCTGCAATGAGATCTCTGCGTTGATCGCGCAGTTCCCTGCCGATTATCGCGAGCCATTCAACATGCATGTTGCAGGCTATAAGTATGAAGAGATTGCGGATAAGCTCGGCATGCCGCTCGGCACTGTCAAAGCCCGCATTTTTCACACCCGCAAAAAACTTCGTGAATTATTGAAAGACTATCGTTAATTAAGCTTCGACTATCGAGTATTTTAGACCATCGATGTAATGACATAAGTTAGGCCATCGAAAATTTAGACTATCGACATTCAGAAATTTAATAAAAATATCAATCAATAAACACCTACACACAAACCGTCGGCCATCAGCAGCCGGCGGTTTTTGTCGTTATTGCGTAGAGTGTGCGGTAGCGGAAGCAGGAGTGTGGGGGAGGATGACGGTGTAATGACAGTGGGGTAGAAGGTGGAGTAGAGTGTCAGTGGGGAGGCGCTGGGGAGGTGCCGGAGGAGCATGGAAGATGGATGCGGGGGTTTGTGTCAGCAATATTTTTTTATTAACTTTGCAATATAAAACCGTCCTTATGTAGGCATGCGTTTGGCTGGAGGCGTAATACGCTGTCAGTCAATTGATAGCTGCGTAGGGCGCTTTTGTGGTATAACCCCGGAGGGGAGTTGCGTACTCACGTATTTCCCCCTCTTTAACTAACAAGCAACTGTTAAAAAAACTTAGCTACCGATAGATAGATGAAAATGCGACGTATTTTCCTGGCATTCTTCATGTCGTTGAGCCTGCTGGCCTCAGCATTGACAGATGATCAGGTGATAGCCTACATCAAGCAGGCTTCTGCCGCCGGCAAATCCGATCAGCAGATCGGGCGTGAACTGATGGCCAAAGGTGTGACACCCGAACAGGCCGAGCGTATAAAGAGCCGCCTCGAGGAGCAATCCACTTCCGAGCGCCAAGTGACTTCGCAAGGAGTCGGAGCGGCGCGTGCCGAACGTCGTCATAACGCGGCAAATGATGTGTCTGACCAGACCATCGACCAGATTGGCCGCGAGGTGGATGAGGGGCGCGACGGCACTGTGTCGGCCCGACAGATTTATGGCCATGAGGTGTTTAATGCTCGCTCACTGACATTTGAACCCAGCGAGAATATCGCCACACCGCAGAATTACCGTCTCGGCCCAGGCGATGAGGTGGTGATCGACATCTGGGGCACAGCCGAAGATCATCTGCGCCAGACCATCACCCCCGAGGGTAGCATCATGATTTCGCAGATTGGTCCGGTCTATCTCAATGGTCTTACCATCGCCGATGCCAACAAGCATATCCGCAGCACATTCGCCCGCAAATATGCCGGTATGGATGATGCCGAGACCGATGTGCAGGTCACACTCGGCCAGATCCGTACAATCCAGGTGGATATCCTCGGCGAGGTGTCGACTCCCGGCACATTCCGCATGTCGCCATTCTCGACAGTATTCCATGCTCTCTATCGCGCCGGTGGCATACGCGATATCGGTACACTTCGTAATATCCAGGTACTTCGCAACGGCAAGAAGGTGGCCGGTGTCGATATCTATGAGTATCTCTTCGGTGGCAAGACCTCGGGCAATATCCGCCTGCAGGAGGGTGATGTGATTATCGTGCCTCCGTATGACCAGCTTGTAAGCATCGATGGCAATGTGAAGCGTCCGATGTACTATGAAATCAAGCCTGACGAGACTATCGAGGACCTTCTGGAATATGCCGGCGGCTTCACCGGCGATGCATATTCAGGCATGGTGCGTCTGGCGCGTCAGTCGGGCACAGAGAACGAACTCTACAACATTGACCGTGGTGAGTTTGCATCATACCGACTTAAGGATGGCGACATCATCACTGTCGGCACCATACTTGACCGTTATGCCAACCGTGTAGAACTCAAGGGCGCTGTATATCGTCCCGGCATGTTTGCTATCGGTGATGGTGTCAATACCGTAGGGCAGCTTATCCGCAAGGCCGATGGCTTGACTGATGATGCCTATGCTGACCGTGTACTCCTCTATCGCGAGGGTCCCGAGCTGCAGCTTGAAATCATTGCTGTTGACCTGGCAGGGATACTCAACGGCACCACTCCTGATATCGAACTGAAGCGCAACGACATGCTCGTAGTGTCGAGCATCCATGAGATTGAGGCCCGCGGTGCGTTGGCAATCAGTGGCATGGTGGCGCGTCCGGGCACATACCCGTTTGCAGAAAACACTACTGTCGAGGACCTCATTCTTCAGGCCGGCGGTCTGCTTGAGGGTGCGTCGACAGCGCGTGTGGAGGTTTCACGTCGCGTAGTCGACCCGACAGCCACCACCCAGACCCAGCGTCTGGCTGACCTTTACACAATCTCAATTGAGAATGGTCTGGCAGTGGGCGAGGGCCAGGGCTTCCTGCTTAAACCCTATGACCATGTGGCGGTGCGCACAAGCCCGGGCTATGGCGAGCAGCGCACAGTCAGCGTCAACGGCGAATTGCTCTTCGCAGGCAGTTATACTCTTGAGAAACGCAATGAGCGCATATCCGACGTGGTGCGTCGGGCAGGTGGAGTGATCGACGGCGCATATATCCGTGGTGCCCACATGACACGCCGTCTGTCGGAAGATGAATACACCGCGCGCCGCGAGGCCCTGCGTCTGGCCATGGCCAACAGCAACAACAATGTGGGCGACTCAATCGCTCTCAGCAAGATTGAGGTGGCACGCAGCTATAACGTGGGTATCGACCTTGAGAAGGCTCTTGCTTATCCCGGTTCGCACTACGACCTCGTGTTGCAGCCCGGCGACGCACTCTATGTGCCCGAGCAGCAGAGCATCGTGAAGATTGCCGGTGATGTGATGTTCCCCAACGCAGTGGTCTATGAGCCCGGCAAGAAACTGAAATATTATGTAGATCAGGCCGGCGGCTATGGACAGACTGCCAAGAAGAACAAGGCCTACATAGTATATATGAACGGCACAGTGGCCAAGGCGAAGAAGAATACGCCAATCGAACCGGGTTGCCAGATTATCGTGCCCTCGAAGCCCCAGCGACCCAACACCAACTGGGAGAAAGTCATGGCATTTGCCACCAGCTTCTCGTCTGTGGCGGCCCTGGCGGCAACTATCACCAACATCTTAAGAAAATAGCCTACACATAGCGTAATTATGGCAGACAATCATCAGAATCCCAACGCCGAACCTGAAGAGGAGACCATCGACCTTCTCGATCTGGCTTCACGCCTCTGGGATCAACGAAAGAAATTGATCATATGGAGTGTATGCGGTGCGGTGCTCGGTCTAATCATCGCTTTCAGCATACCGCGCGAATACACCACTACCGTAAAGCTCGCTCCGGAGGTGAATGACACCAAGGCATCCTCCAACTTCAGCGCGCTTGCATCATTGGCAGGTGTCAACACATCTTCGGCATCGGGTGCCGACGCTGTTTACCCGATGCTCTATCCGGATGTGGTGGGATCGGTGCCTTTTCTGACAAGTCTTTTCGACACAAAGGTCCAGACTGAAGAGGGTGATGCGCCGATAGAGCTCACCACCTACATGGAGGAGGATATGAAATCTCCGTGGTGGAGCGCCATCATCGGTGCACCGTTCAAGCTGCTGGCATTGTTGAAGGAGGATGAGCCGGAAGATCCGACCCACACTCTCGACAATTTCCATCTTACAAAATCGGAGGATGATATTGTCAAGGCACTAAGCGATTGTATTTCGGCCACGGTGGATACGAAGACTTCTGTAGTGACTCTCGATGTGACACTTCAGGATCCGCTGGCATCGGCAATATTGGCCGATACAGTCGTCAACCGCTTGAAGGAGTATATCACCGACTATCGTACCAATAAGTCGCGTCAGGACCTGCTCTATGCCGAGCACCTCAATGCAGAGGCACAGGCAAAGTATTATAAAGCCCAGCAGATATATGCCAATTATCTTGACCGTAATCAGGGTCTGGCATTCCGCTCGGCCCAGATTGAGCGCGAGCGTCTGGAGAATGAGATGGCACTGGCTTATAATCTCTATAACTCTACATCGATGCAGGTGCAGAAGGCTCAGGCTAAAGTGCAGGAGACAACTCCGGTGTATGCCGTGATTACCCCGGCGACTGTGCCCCTCAAGCCCTCGAAGCCGCGCAAGGCAATCATACTTATCGGCTTTACATTCCTGGCATTCATGAGTTGCGCTGTGTGGATTCTCTTCCTCCAGCCGATGGTGAAGAGCTTCAAGGAGAAACGCGAGCTTGAAAAGTCATCCGAGTCGGCAGCTGTCTCCAAGCCGGATAATAAGACAGAATAATCTCGCGTTACTACTTATATCGCGTAGCAAAGGCCTAATTATAACAACTTCGTCGCTGCGCGTTGCAATGGTAAGATAAAAAGAATGATGGATTTCAGGAAAATATCAATGGTGCTGACGCTGCTCGGGGGGGTGGCGTCAGCGGTTTATTCCGACCCTTCCGGAGATGAGGGTGGTTTCGGTGCACTCGATTTCGTTGGCAATAGTGATAAGAGGGCCTTAGCAAATGCTGCTGAATCAGCTTCGGCACCAGACTCGTTTGCCTCACTTATCGGGAGTGTGTGCTCTTCAGTTGGCGAGGAGTCAGCCGGATTTGATATAGTTGAGGATACTGGTCTGGGAGGTGCGCTTGATTTTATAAGCACTGCAGCCGCTTCGGCAGGCTCAGGCGCACTCGATGCCCTGCTCGCTACAGCCTCGGGCACCGGAGAGGTCCGCCAAGGTGCGTTGGCCGTAATCACCAAGCACTACGCAGGTGGCAACTATTATGCCGCCGGTCAATGGCAACTGGCGAGTCCGGGGGCCGGAATGGTCGGTAATTTCTCGCCGCAATCCGCATGGGCCGGAGGAATGTACAGTGCTCCACAATGGGGGCGCATTACATCAGGGTTCGGTTATCGTCCTCGTTTCGGCAGAATGCACAAGGGTATTGATATAGCAATGTCAATCGGCGATACGGTCAGAGTTCCGCTGCCCGGCGTAGTCGACCGTATCAGCTATGAAGCGGGTGGCTACGGACATTATGTAGTCGTGAAGCACGATGACGGACTTGAGACCCGTTATGCGCATCTTAGTGCCACACTCGTCAATCCGGGAGAGCGAGTAGACGCGAATATGCCCATTGCATTGAGCGGCAATACCGGTAATTCCACCGGTCCGCATCTCCATTTCGAGACCCGTTATGGTGGCTCGGCCATAGATCCTCAGACCGTATTCGACTTTGCCGGAGGCATGATGATGGCCACAAATCGTAATTATGGGCCTACTTATGCAGGCCTTGATGGCCGGTCGGTAGGTTCCGGTCTATATGGAGGAAGAGGTGCAACCGGGAAATCTCCGAAAATCCGCCACTCATCGTTAGCCGGTAAAAGCACATATGTAGTGCGCGCCGGCGACACGCTGGCCTCTATAGCATCGAGATGTGGACAGAGTGTGCAGCGCTTATGCCGGCTAAATGGATTGTCTGACGCCTCAGACCTCCAGGTAGGCTCTATGCTCAAATTGCGCTGACCCTGCTAAAGTAAGCGTTGTTGGCTTTCGCCGCAACCGATATGAAAAGAACTACGTACCCCGCTGTCGTTTGATCCAACGCCAGCGGGGTACGTCTCATTTTAAGCGCAGCCCCCTGGGAGGAGGCCCCCCTGGGAGGAGGGACGCCCCGCCCCGACACGGTTGTCGAAGCCCAGAAGCTGTCCCCGTACGCCCGTAAACTCCGTTCTCCCGTAAACCACGTTCTCCCGTAAACCACGTACTCCCGTAAGCCAACGTACTCCCGTAAGCCAACGTTCTCCCGTAAGCACAACCAAGGCATACCCATGAACATGGATAAAAGGTAAAATATCCGTCGTGGGAACAAAAAAATCAAGCTGGGAACAAAAAAATCAGGGTCAGAGAACGAAAAATTGAGCCGTAGAAGCAAAAAATAAGGGGCAGAAACGGGAAATTCAGGGGAGTATGTCGCAAGAATATGTTGTACGGCATAACCGCGCGGCGATGTATTTACATTTGTTAACGTTTTTATACAAATTTTTATCTCACACATTCACAGCGCGTTACAAAGGTTATAACAATAAAAATTGATTTTTGTTCAAAAAAGATTTGCACACGGCCGAAAAATGCTGTAACTTTGCAATCGCAAATGAGAAACGCCCCTCACCGAGGGCAACGGACTCAGAGAGAACAATGACAAAGATGCTACAGAAGAGACAACGAAAGCTCTTGAGATGAAGCCTCGCAAGAGGCGTCATTTCTGAAGCCAGGTTGGAAACAACCGAGGGAAAAAGTACAAGAGATTTCCGTCAATATCCGAAACTAATAGTCATCGGGTCGAGGTCAAAGACAAAACTAATAAGTAGAAAATAGGAAACTATAGATACTAACAGCGGAGAGTTTGATCCTGGCTCAGGATGAACGCTAGCGGCAGGCTTAACACATGCAAGTCGAACGGCAGCGGGGGAGGACTTCGGTCCTCCCGCCGGCGAGTGGCGCACGGGTGAGTAACACGTATGCAACCTGCCCTTGTCTGGGGTATAACCCTGCGAAAGCAGGGCTAATACCGCGTATATGTCCCCGGGGCATCCCGGGGACAGGAAAGGCTTCGGCCGGACAAGGATGGGCATGCGGCGCATTAGGCAGTTGGCGGGGTAACGGCCCACCAAACCGACGATGCGTAGGGGTTCTGAGAGGAAGGTCCCCCACACTGGTACTGAGACACGGACCAGACTCCTACGGGAGGCAGCAGTGAGGAATATTGGTCAATGGACGCAAGTCTGAACCAGCCAAGCCGCGTGAAGGAAGAAGGTGCTACGCATTGTAAACTTCTTTTGTCAAGGGACAAAATCGGGCTCGTGAGCCCGACTGAGGGTACTTGAAGAAAAAGCATCGGCTAACTCCGTGCCAGCAGCCGCGGTAATACGGAGGATGCGAGCGTTATCCGGATTTATTGGGTTTAAAGGGTGCGTAGGCGGACTGTTAAGTCAGCGGTAAAAGCCCGGGGCTCAACCCCGGCGAGCCGTTGAAACTGGCGGACTAGAGAGGAAGAGAAGTAGGCGGAATGCGCGGTGTAGCGGTGAAATGCTTAGATATCGCGCAGAACTCCGATTGCGAAGGCAGCCTACCGGCTTCTATCTGACGCTCAGGCACGAAAGCGTGGGTATCGAACAGGATTAGATACCCTGGTAGTCCACGCAGTAAACGATGAATACTAATTGTCCGGGCAGAATGATGCCTGGGTGATACAGCGAAAGCGTTAAGTATTCCACCTGGGGAGTACGCCGGCAACGGTGAAACTCAAAGGAATTGACGGGGGC
>OFGC01000377.1_pt1 | contig 48001 bp, 47 predicted proteins | sample 1521691 | NCBI WGS metagenome assembly OFGC01 (sample SAMEA3504121, study PRJEB24116) | mouse gut metagenome | biome: mouse gut; feature: mouse-associated habitat; material: faeces | place: Denmark | collected 2011
TTTGCAATCTGTAAGAATAAAGTGATTGCTGTGCAGAGAACTGCGGAAACTCAAGGCGTAGAGAGGGTTGAAAAACGGTTGTTTTGCAGTATAATGAAATGAAAACAGGATATTGAAAAAGACGGCCGGCAGGGGCGTTGAATTGTCACGGCGAAAAAAGAGAAAGAGGAAAAGGAGAAAGGCATGGAATATATTGACAGAAGAAATACGAGCAGTGTGAAGTGGGACGGTTTAAAAAAAGAGTTCGGGGAGGAAGATCTTCTGGCCATGTGGGTGGCGGATATGGATTTTCCATGCCCGGACTGTGTGACGGAAGCGTTGAAAAAATATGTGGAAACGCCGCTCGGATATTTCATGCCGCCCGCGTCCTATTTTGAGGCGGTGGTGCAGTGGGAACGGGAACACCATGGCTATGAGATCAGACCGGAGTGGATCTGCGTGACGCCGGGGGTGGTGCCCGCTCTTCACTGGGCGGTGAGAGTGTTCAGCAATCCGGGAGAGAGCGTTATGGTTTCTACGCCGGTCTACTATCCTTTCATGAGAGCTGTGGAACACTGTGGGGAGAGAAAACTGGTGAAGTGTGCGTTAAAAAGGACGGGACAGGCCTATGAGATGGATTATGAACGGATGGAGCGGGACATCGTCGCACATCATGTGACGCTCTATATTCTGTGCAATCCCCACAATCCCATCGGGCGTGTCTGGACGGAGGAGGAGTTACGGCGGCTTCTTGCGCTGTGCAGGAAACACGGGGTGATGGTGATCTCAGACGAGATACACCAGGACCTTGTCAATCCGAAACTCGGCAGGAACAAAGTGACTGCGGCCACACTGGGAGATTATGAGGACATGGTGATCACCATGGCGGCGGCCAGCAAGACGTTTAATATTGCAGCCGCGCAGAATTCTTTTGTGATCATACCGGATGAGGAAAACAGGAAAAAGTTCCGCACATTTATGGAAAATATGTCTGTTGGCCAGGGGAGCGCCTTCGGGTATGTGGCGGCTGAGGCCGCGCTGCGGGGCGGCGAGGACTGGCTTGCGGATGTGCTAAACGTGATTTATGGCAATTACGAGTATGTGCGGGAGCGCTTTGCAGCGGAGTGCCCGGAGGTGAAGATCAGTGACCTGGAGGGGACTTATCTGATGTGGCTGGACTTTGGCGCTTTTTTCCGGACGGAGGAGGAATTAGTAGAATTTCTGCAGAGAAAGTGTAAGATTGCAATGGACTATGGTTCCTGGTTCGGCGGGGAAGGATATGAGTGCTTTGCGCGGATGAATCTGGCGACTTCGAGAGAGAATGTGAAGACGGCTTGTGACAGGATGATCTCACAGTTGAGAAAGAGATGAGTGTCCGGCGAAACCGTGGATACGGAAGTTACAAAGAAGGAGGGAGCCCGGTGAGAGCGTGTGATTTCGATGCAGTACAGGATGCAGGCATCGGCGGGAACGACAGCACATGCGGGCGGCATCTTACGCAGGAAAATATGCAACATAAGCAGAGGGATATTGTATAAAAAGCGGGCAGCGGTTACACTGTGAAAAGTAACGGCTGCCTCTTTTTGTGTGCGACAGTCGGAAATGGCAGCTTTTCTATCTGATTGCGCAGAGAATACAGGATCAGGGAAGGAAAACAGGTTTGAAGATCAATATCATAGAGAACGCACAATATGAAGAACTTGAAGTGATGATCCACTGTGGCCGGCTGACGGAGGAAGTGAAGAAGCTGATTACACTGCTTCGGGTGATGGATTTAAAACTGACCGGCAGCAGGGCGGGGGAGACCTATATACTGGATGCGGAAAAAGTGCTGTATATCGATACAGTGGACCGCAGGACTTTCTTTTATCTGGAAAAGGAAGTCTATGAATCCGCGCTGAGGCTGTATGAGCTGGAAGAAAAACTGGCTGTGTTGGATTTCATGAGGGCGAATAAATCCTGTATCGTAAATTTTCGCAAGATCAGGGCATTGAAAGCGGATCTGGGCGGCAGGCTGCTTCTGACCATGGAAAACGGCGAAAAACTGTATGTGTCCAGGCAGTACGCCGCAGAGTTTAAAAAGAAACTGGAGGGGGCTTTATGAGACATTCCTTTATCAGAGAGACCATGTATATTTTTGCCTTCGATATGCTGATACTGATCGTTTTGGCGTACTTCATCGGGGAGGAGGCCAGAGAGATCTCTACCATGTTCCGTCTGGGAAGCGAGGGGCTGGCCCTTGAGACGATGGTGCAGTACTTTCTCAGTGCGGCGGTCATTGCAGGGTGGAAGAACTTTTTCTCTTCCCGCAGGATTTTTAAAAAGATGATGGTTTTGTGGAGAACCGTGGGGATGGTGTTTGCGGTGGCCGTGTCTATGGTATGTTTTGTCGCTGTCTGCGGCTGGTTTCCGATCGACAGCGTGGAAGGCTGGATCGGGTTTGTGGTGAGCTTTATCGTATGTTTTGTGGTGAGTGCAGGCTGTATGGTCTATCGGACGAACAGGGAGAGCCGGAAATATGAAGTCTTATTACAGAGATACCAGAGCAGCCGGAGCGGGGAGAGCATGGAAAGGAAAGAAAGCGGCCGGAGTGAGAAGAATGCAGAAGAACGGCAAAGCGGCAAAAACCGGGAGGATGCCGAAACTCGGCAGAGTGCTCAGAGCAGATAGAACTCAAGGATACAGTGAATTCGAAAAAGTGCAAAGTATTTAAAGAATACTGAAACAAAAAAATAAGGGCGATGTCAGAAAGGCAGGATGAAAGATGACACAGGAAAACAAAGCGATCCGGCTGGAACGGATCCATAAAGCGTTCGGGGAAAAGCAGGTGTTAAAAGAGCTCTCTTTTTCGGTGGAGGAGGGAGAAATATTCGGACTGCTCGGTCCCAGCGGCGCGGGGAAAACCACATTGATCCGGATCATGACCGGGCAGCTCAACTTTGAGGGCAGGGCGGAGATTTTGGGGAAGAGCAGCGCCTGTCAGGAGCGGGAGCGGTATGAGGAGATCGGCATTGTGACGGATAGCTGCGGGCTCTATGAAAGGCTGTCCTGTCTGGAAAATCTGAAAATATTTACTATCGTAAAGGGGGTTTCAAAAAAACGCATAGAGGAAGTGCTGCGGGAGGTCCTGCTGTGGGAGGACAGGAATGTCAGGGTAAACCGTCTCTCCAAAGGCATGCGACAGCGCCTGCTGATCGCGCGGGCCATATTGCACCGCCCGAAACTTTTGTTTCTGGATGAGCCCACAAGCGGGTTGGATCCCACCACGGCGCAGGCAGTACATATTCTGTTGGAAGATCTGAGAAAAAAGGGCATGACGATCTTTCTGACGACACACAATATGAGCGAGGCGCAGAGGCTTTGCAGGCATATTGTATTGCTGTACGAGGGGAATATTGTGGAGAGGGGGACGCCGGAGGAGATCTGTCTGCGGCACGACCATGCGCGGCGGATATGGGTCACTCTGACGGAGGGCGGCAGGGAAGAACTGGAATATTCGGCGCAGGGGGCGGATACTCTGTGTAATTATTTAAAGGAAGGGAAGGCCAGAGCGGTTCACACATCGGAGCCGGATCTGGAAGAAGTTTTTCGCCTTCTGACGGGAAAGGAGCTGGGAGTATGATACGAATGCGGAATGTGCGGGCGGTGTTTGTGAAGCAGGTGTGGGACACGTTAAAAAATTTACAGGTGCTGGTGTTGTTTATTGTCTATCCGGTGGTGACGTTTGTGATGATACAGGCCATGGGGGCGCAGGTTGGGGACAGATACTTTTTCCTGTCCATGTTTGCGGTGATGCACTGTGTGTTTACGCCGATGGTGAGCACGGCGGCAGCCGTCTCGGAGGAAAAAGAAAAAAATACGCTGCGGATATTGATTTTGTCCGGCGTGAAGCCTGTGGAATATCTGCTCAGCATCGCTCTCTTTATCTGGATCGCCACACAGGTTACAGGGTTTGCCTTTATCGCCATGGGAAACTGCAGTTTCAGGCAGGGAGCGGTACTGTTCGTTCTCTTCACAGCGGGCTGTCTTCCATCCACTCTTCTCGGGCTGTGCATCGGCCTGCAGGCGCGGAACATGGCTGGAGCCAATGCCGTTGCCGTGCCGGTGGGTATGGTGTTTGCCTTTCTTCCCATGCTGGCTTTTTTCAACGAAACTATCGAGAAGGCGGCGAGATTTATCTACAGCTATCAGATCGGGGAAGCGATCAGGGAAGTGGGGGCAGGGGAGGAGGCTTTGGCGAAAGGATCTGTCATCGCCATGGTTTATCTGGTGCTGTTCTCCGGGTTGTTTTGGTGGATCTTTCGGAGGAGGAGATGGGAGTGAGAGAACTCACTCAATCACTCCATAGAGCCAGGCATTCAATATATTCTGGGGCGCATCATAATAGAAGCTGCTGTTAAAGTCTTCGATCTCTATGTAGTCAATCAAACTGCACGTGAAAAATAAATCATTTTCTTTTTGTGGTTCGCGGCCGGTCATTATTTTGAAACCTCCTTACCTGATACAAATTCCAGACATTTTAATGCTTCCGGGGAGTAAAAATTCAGGCTTTTTTATTACGGCGGAAAAGCGTATAATATCCTCATGAATACAAAAATATATATCATCATCACAGTTGCAATCATTATCTTTTTCCTGCTTGTATGGTTTCTCATATCCCACAGCAGAAAAAGGCGTACCTGCGGGAAGGACTTCGACCTGTTGGACGGCCATGAGTTTGAGTATTACTGTGCGGATCTGCTGCGGAAGCGGGGCTTTCAGGAGGTGGAAGTCACAAGGGGCAGCGGAGATTACGGCATCGATATTCTGGCGGAGCGGGACGGCGTCACCTATGCGATCCAGTGCAAATGTTACGGGGACAGCGTCGGCGTGAAGGCGGTGCAGGAAGCCTACGCCGGGCGGGACTACTATGACTGTATGGTGGGGGCAGTGCTGACGAACCAGTACTTTACGGGACCCGCGGTGGAGGCCGCGAAGAAGTTAAAGATCCTGCTGTGGGACAGGGGGTATCTGGAGAGCATGGCTGAGGAGAGTTCCCTTTATTGAAACAGAGATTGATATGGATTATAATAAGCGCATCACTGCATTGCGGATTTTAAAGAGGCGGAGAGGAAAGATTGATGTATACGGCGATTATCGTGGACGATGAAGTAAAGATTTGCCAGCTGATCAGATGTCTCGGAAACTGGGAGGAGTTCGGGATCAGGATCGTTGATGTCTGTCAGGACGGGGAGTCAGCATATGATGCCATTGTGAAGAAAAGGCCGGACATTGTGCTGACGGATATCCGCATGCCGGTTTATGACGGGCTGGAGATTTTAAAGAAGGCGCGGGAACAGGGACTGGACAGTTCTTTCATCATTATCAGTGGCTATCGGGAGTTTGAGTACGCGAAGCTGGCGATTCAGTATGGGGTAGTTGACTTTCTGGTAAAACCTGTGAACGGGGAGGATTTGAACCTGGCGTTAAAGAGATCAGTGGAGGAGATCAATGAGCGCAGGCAGTTTTTAAACATGGGTGAGATGATCTCCGACAATGAAAGGAACGTAAAGGAAAGTTTTCTGGCGCAGTTGGCAGATGAAAAGGAATATGATGGAGGAACTGTTGGCGGGGAGGTCGGGAAAGTCGGCCCGCTGTTCAAAGAAAATATTTTTCAGGCGGTAATTATAAAGACGAATAAGACGGCGCTCAACATGGCAAAATCGAAATTTTCGGAGGAGGTTTTGCGCTATCTGGAGGAAATGCTCCGCGCGGGGGAATCCGTGGCTGTGGCGAAGGAGGATGGCGTCTACCTTCTTCTGAACTACAGAGCGGAGGACTATGAGAATGTGCTGTTTCAGCTGCGGGAAGTTATAAAAAGGATGAAGCGCGAGAGCGATATATATGGACAGTTTGCCATGACGATCGCACTGGGAAAGCAGGTGGGTGATATCGGCGGGATGCGGGAGTCCATTTTGACGGCGCGGGCTGCATGGCAGCAGAGAATGCTGTTTCACAATAATGAAATGATTGCTTACGACAGACTTAAGATGGATGCGGAAGCTTTTTCCATGTGGGACGACAGGGAGTGGAGCGGATTTTGCGAGGCGTTGGAGAGCTGCGACCAGAATCGTATTTCCGTATTTTTAAACGGATGCCGGAAGAAGGTGCAGGAGATCAGGAATCTTTCGCTGGAGAGCCTTTTTGAGCAGATCAGAAAGATCACGATGGAAATAGAGTACAAGACATCAGGGGAGGAGCGGATAGACATAAACAGGAGGGCGGAGACCGTGATGGAGGAACTCCGGTGCTGTGACTCGCCGGAAGAACTGTTCATGCATGTGAATATGTATGCGAGCCGTTCGGTCAGGGAATATTATGACAGGAAGATAGCCATGAAGAAGCTGCCAATCCTGAAGGCGGAAGAATTTCTGTCCAAAAATTATATGAAGGAGATCAGCCTGGAGGATATGGCGTCTCTGGTGGATTTAAGCCCCGCGTATTTCTCCAAACTGTTTAAATCTGTGGAGGGCGTAAACTATATAGATTATCTGACGCAGGTGAGGATGGACAGGGCAAAGGAACTTCTGAAAAATACAGACAAGCCCATCAATGCCATTGCACTGGAAACCGGCTATGTGAATGAAAAATATTTCAGAAAACTGTTTAAAAAAATGGTTGGGATCAAGCCGAGCGAATACAGGAAACTGAATTAGACGACGGGGATAAGTATGGAAAGCTGGAATATCGCAGTGATGGCGGCAATGATCTGCATATATGTGGCGACACTTGCCGGATTTCGGATCTATCTGAAAAAATATCGGGAAAAAGAAAGACAGTTGTGGGAAAAAGAGAAGACGCAGATACAGGAAGAATTTATGTCCAGTGTGTTGAGCAGGCAGATGCAGTATGACGCGTTGCAAAGCCAGATCAATCCGCATTTTCTGTATAATACGTTAGACTCTATCCGGGGTGAGGCGATGATGGCGGGAAACGGCACGATCGCCGACATGACGGAGCATCTTTCCCGTTTTTTCCGTTACTGCATATCCAATCAGGGAAACATTGTGACGATTCGGGATGAGATCAACAATACCTTTGACTATTTTTACATTCAGAAGTACCGTTTCGGCAACAAGTTCAGGCTGGAGACAAGCATTGAGGAGACGTGCTACAACAATAAAATACCGAAGATGACGCTGCAGCCCATCGTGGAAAATGCGATCTTCCACGGTCTGGAGAGAAAGAAGGAGGGCGGAACGGTACATATAACGATATTTGAGACGGAGAAAAATGTAAAGATAACGGTTTCCGACGACGGCGTGGGCATTGAGGAAGAGACTCTGCGGCGGATGAACGTCAATCTGCGGAATATGGAGAGCGGGCCGGTACTTTCATCTCCTGACGGGAAAAAGACAGGGATCGCCCTGCAGAACGTCAACGAGAGGATCAGGCTGTGCTACGGGAGGGATTACGGGATAACCCTCCGGTCCACCAAATATCTGGGGACTGATGTGATCATAGTGATACCGAAGGAGAAAGAGGAGGAGAGGTTCTGACGTTTGCTGAAAAGGATATGGGATCAGAGAAATGGGTAGAAAAGAGATTTTGAGCTGCAGAGGAGTCTGCGCCGGGGGAAAGTACGGACTGGATTTTCTGCAGATGGAATTATATGAGTCGGAATCGCTTCTGGTATTGGGAAACTGTTCTTCGGGAAAGGAAATACTGAAAGAAGTGCTGATCGGGCAGGAGAAAAATTACTCCGGCCGGTTTTACTGGGAGGAGGATCCGATCGATGAGAAAAATATGCAGGGGATCATACAGCGCCATCAGATCTTTTACGCGAATCCTGACAGAGTGCTGATAGAGGGGTATACCATAGCGGAAAATATCTATATTGCCAGAAGCGGCAAGAGAGGGGTGCTGCCGTCCAGAAAAGCGATGGATATACAGACGGGAAAACTGCTGAAAGAACTGGGATTTTCCCTAAGCCCTGAGACGTATGTAAGAGAGCTGGACTATTTTGAAAAAATGCTGGTATGTTTCGCGAAAGCGGTCTCCTATCAGAGCAGGGTGATTCTGTTTGACCATACGGTCAACACGCTGAGAGCAGACCAGATGCATTTTCTGAAAGACTTTCTGGAAAAACAGAAAAAGAACGGCACATCGTTCCTTATTTTCAGCGAAAAGTTTGACGAAGCCCACAGGATCTGCGACAGGGTGCTGATCATGAGCGAGGGGCGGGATAAAAAGGCGGCGGATATCGACCAGATTGCCACCGATGAGATTTCCTGCTACTGGCTGGGGGAAGCCTATAAGAAGAACAGGCCGCGGTCCGCGGAGAGCGCCCCCGTTCTGAAGAGAGAGACAGAAGGCGGTGGAACTGATGACGGAAGAGGCAATATCCTGGGTATTTTTGACAGGGACTGGGGTGGTGAGCAGAAGAACGATGGCTACCTGGAGAAGCTGTATGAGAACAATCGGGAAAAGCTGCAGGAGTATTACAGCGGTTTTTTTGAGAAGATCATTGGGAACAGGCAGTTTGTCTATATAGAAAACAGAAAATACGACGAGATGCTGGGGAGATTCCCGCTCTCCCATAATCTTTTAGTTCCGAGAAATCTGAAAGAGCTGTTTTCCTTTACCAATAAAATGCGCGACAGCGTAATGGTGAAGGAATTTTACAGAGAGTTTGATTTCCTCCAGAACAGGACAAGGCAGTATTCGGACTATTTCTTTTACAGGCTTGTGGCGATCTATCGGTTTGAGCGGTTCCATAAGGAACTGATGGTGTTAGACAACCCTTTTCTACAGCTCGATATCATGGAAGAGAACTATATGCGGGAGTATCTGGAGAGGCTGTCGAAGAAGATGAAACTTGTGATTATCAGTCACAGGCGGCATGAGATAAATATCCTCGCGAAGAATATTGTATATGTGGAGGACGGAAAAGTCGTATATACGGACCGAATGACAGGTTAGGACAAAAAAGGACACCTTTTAGCAAAATTGTGTCCTTTTTTTGCGGCGATAAAAAAGATATTCTGAGTATACAGCCGTCAGGGCAGTTTGGGCGGCGGTAAAAATGTGATAAAAAAGGAGGAAACATGAAAATGAAAAAGAAATTACTCAGTGTGATACTGGCGGCAGTGATGACAGTCGGTATGTTGAGTGCATGCGGACAGTCAGCGGAGGAAGCGCCCGCAGTGCAGGAGACGGAGACAGAGCAGACGGAGGAAGCGCCTGCGGAAGAGCCTGCTGAGGCGCCCGAGGAGGCGGTACAGGAGGAAGCGGAATCCACAGAAGGAATCATGACGATCAACGGCGAGAAACTGACAAAGATCGGCCTTGCCGTGGCGGCGTTAGACAATGAGTTTACGACAAACCTCGCAGACAGCCTGGAGGCGGCAGCGGCGGAGTACGGCGTTGAGACTGTGATCGCTCAGGCTGACCAGACAACGGCAAAACAGGTGGAGCAGATCGAAAACATGGTGGTTTCCGGCTGCCAGGCGATCTGTATCGTTCCGGTAGATCTGGACGGTATTCTGGATACGCTGAAAGCTGCCAAGGAAAAAGGCGTTGTTATTTCCATGTGCGGCTGCATACCGGAGAGTAAGGACTACTATGATGTAGTTGCCAACGTAGAGCAGTTCGATCTGGGCCAGAGCGCAGCAAAAGCCGCAGCAGAGTGGATCGACGCTACATTCCCGGATGCTGAGGACGGCAGTATCGAGGTGTGTATCCTTGCACTGGATAATACAGGAGAGGCAATCAAGAGACGTGAAGGCCTGGAAGAGGTGGAAAAACTGACATCCAAGGCAAAGATCGTGGAAATTTATGACGCGACAGGATCCGCATCCATTCCCACTAAGGCGCAGGAATATACGGAGATGATGCTGGTATCCCATCCGGATGTGAAATGCATTCTTGCATATTCCGATTTTATGGGACTTCCCGCGGATGAGGTTGTGATGAGGACACCGTCCATCGAAAAGAGCGAGTTCGGTATTTTCGGATGTGATTATTCCTCTACAGGCTGTGAGGCGATTAAAAAATCTGTGACAAACGAGAGTACCTACAGAGGCTCAGGCGCGTTTGGCGTGACTTTCGGTAAGGTAATGCTAGATACGGTTACAGGCGCTGTAGACGTTGATGATCTGGGCGTATATTACGAGCCTACCTTTGAAATCAACGGAGAAAATGTTGACAGTTATCTGAAATAAGAGGTGTCGCAGGGAGTATTAAGCCGGAAGCAGTCCTGTAAGATTGGACTGCTTCCGTTGTGTATGCACAGGTCCGAATATGGCCCTGCGGTAATATGGAGGCAGATATGGGAAAAATTCTGGAACTGGAACATATCAGTAAATTTTATCCCGGCGTGATCGCTCTCGACGATGTGAGCCTTTCCATAGAGGAGGGGCAGGTGCATGCCCTGATGGGGGAGAACGGCGCGGGAAAATCCACTTTGATAAAGGTGATCAGCGGCGCTATCCGGCCGGAGAAGGGGCGCGTCATTATCTCCGGGGAAAGCTATAAAATGCTGACGCCGGCCCTCTCAAAAGACAGAGGAGTGGGCGTGATCTATCAGGAGTTCAATCTGGTCCCGACCATGTCCGTGGTGGAGAATATCTTTCTGGGAGAAAAACTGGGAAATCCGATCATGCCGGATTTTGACAAAATGCATGAGAAGGCGAGGGAGATATTTGATGAATTCGGCGTGGATATCGATACCCGGGCCATGGTGGGGGATCTCACACCGGGCAAGCAGCAGCTTGTGGAGATCGCAAAGACGTTGATCAGAAATGTGAAACTGATCATTATGGACGAGCCCAGCGCATCGATCTCCGTGGCGGATGTGAAAACATTGTTCCATATTATACGGAAACTGAAGGAAAAAGGAGTGACGATCATCTATATTTCCCACCGCATGGAGGAAGTATTTGAGATAGCGGACTGCGTCAGCATTATGCGGGACGGACACTATATCGGAACCAAAAACATGAAGGAAGTCACGCGGAGAGATCTGATCACGATGATGGTGGGCCGGGAACTGAACGAGTCCTATCCGACCAGAAACGTGGAGTACGGGGAATGCGTGCTGGAGGTGGAACATCTGTACGGTAACGGGGACAGAGATATTTCCTTCAGGCTGAGAAAAGGCGAGATACTCGGTATTGCCGGGCTGGTTGGCGCGGGCAGGACAGAGCTTGCGAAAGTGATCTACGGCGCGGCGAAGATCGATCATGGGACAATTAAGATCAACGGAAAAGAGACAAAAATCAGAACGCCCCACGATGCGATCATGGCTGGGATAGGCTATATTCCCGAGGACAGAAAGAATGAAGGCGCATTTCTTGAATTTCCGATAGACTGGAATATTTCGATCATGAGCCTGCCGCGGCTCTCCAAAGGGCTTGTGGTGCAGGTGAAAAAGATAGAGGAGCTGGCGGATGAATTCCAGCGGAAGCTGGGGATCAAGACGCCGTCTCTGAAACAGTATGTAAAAAACCTGAGCGGCGGCAACCAGCAGAAGGTAGTTGTGGCGAAAACACTGGCAACGAACAGCAGCATCGTTATCTTTGACGAGCCGACGAGAGGCATAGATGTGGGGGCGAAGCAGGAGATCTATCAGCTGATGAACACATTAGTCCTGCAGGGGATATCCATTATCATGATCTCTTCGGAAATGGAAGAGCTGATCGGCATGAGCGACCGCATTCTTGTCATGCATGAAGGGGCTTTGGTCGGGGAGCTGGAAAAAGACGAGTTTTCACAGAACAGGATTCTGGAGTATGCTTCAGGAATGGAATAGGGGAAAGGTTAGGTGGTTGTAATGAAAGAAACAAAAAAACTGAGTATAGGTGATTTTTTGAGAAATAATATGGCGTGGGTGCTGCTTATCGTGTGCTGCCTGATCTTCGGCGTGATCTCACCGAACTTTTTCTCATTTGTCAATATTATCAATATCCTGAATCAGAATGCTTACATTATTATCACGGCATTTGGCATCTCGTTTATCATGATGGCGGGGGAAGTGGATATTTCGGTAGGTTACGCTATCTCGTTAAACGGCGTAGCGGTGGCGATCCTGATGACAAAATTCGGCATACCTGTTATACTGGGTGTTATCCTGTCCGTTATATTCGGCGTTTTGATCTGCCTGGTAAATATGTTGATAGCGTATAAACTGAATCTCCAGCTGTTTATGGCGACGGTGGGAACTACGACGATCTTTCAGGGCTTTGCCTATGTCATGACGCAGTCCAAGACGATCAGCAACCTGCCGGACGGCTTTAAAATCATAGGACAGGGATATCTGGGGCCGATCCCGATTCCGGTCATCATCACAGCGGTTCTCTTTATCGTAGTCAGCTTTATATTGAACAAAACCTATATCGGGCGTTATGTCTTTGCAATTGGCGGCAATGTGGAGGCAGTCCGGCTGGCGGGGATCAATGTGTTCGGGATGAAACTGTTTATCGCATCGATTGCCGGTTTTATGACAGGTGTGGGAGCCATCATTCTCTCCGCCAGGTTGGGATCGGTTACCGCAAATATGGGAACAGGTCTGGAGTTTACGATCATCACAGCGGTTCTTTTGGGCGGTGTCAGTGTGCGCGGCGGTGAGGGCAGAATTTCCGGCGTTGTGGCGGGCGTACTGATTCTTGCGATCCTCTCCAACGGCATGCAGCTTGCAAGACTGGACGTATACTATCAGTTTGTGGCAAAGGGCATCATCATGCTGGCGGCGATCGGTTTTGACGTATTCCAGCTGAAGAAGAAAAAGAAGGTGACCGTGAAAAAGCCAGACGGCGATAAGTAAGGAGGAGCAAAGACAATGGAACTGGGACACAGACTGGTCAGTGATGGAATGGTCCTCCAGCGGGGAGAAGATTTTTTCCTGTCTGGGACGGCAAAAGGAGAGAAGGTAAGCGTAAGCTTTGCGGGCAGCAGGAAGGAAGTGCGCTGCAGCGGGGGAAGGTTTGAAGCTTGCTTCGAGAAGCCGGGGGCGGGAGGCCCCTATACGCTGGAGGTGTGTGGGGAAGGAATTTCCTGTAAAATAGAAGATATTCTTGTGGGAGACGTCTATTTTATGTCAGGGCAGTCGAATATGGAACTGGACATCAACTGGGTGTATCACAGTTTTGCGGAGGAGATCGATGCGTGGAACTGTGACCAGGTCAGGCAGTTCAAGGTCCCGGTTTCGTACAATTTTGTGGAGCCGCAGCAGGATACGGACGGCGGCAGCTGGGTGAAGGCGCAGGGAGAGGCTAAAAATACGTTCGGTGCCATCGGCTTCTTCATGGCAAAGAAGCTGTACGGGGAAAAACACATTCCGATAGGGCTGATCCAGACGGCAGTGCCCGGCTGCCCCATCGAATCCTTTCTGACAAAGGAAAATGCCGGAAGATTCGGAGAGATCAAACCGGATGAGATCTGTCATTCCAAAGAAGAGATGCGCCGGCAGACAGAGAAAGAGCAGCAAGCGTGGGATGACAGGGTGAAAACCATGCTGGGACAGGACGATAAGACCCAGGGGGGAGTATGGAAGCGGACAGTGGTTCCGTTCTGGTGGGAACTGGATCAAGAACAGCAGGCGGGAATTGTCACGCTGGAAAAGGATTTTGTATTGGATGATGAACCGGCTGAGGATGCCGTGCTGCAGCTGGGCCTGATGATAGAGGCGGATGAGACCTATATAAATGACAGTTTTGTGGGACGGTCTGAATATCAGTATCTGAGAAGGCGGTATGTGGTGCCGAAGACGCTGCTGCACCGGGGAAAGAACTGCGTCAGAGTGAAACTGATCGTGACCAACGGCACGGCCAGAGTTTGGGAAAAATTGCCTTGTGATATCACAGTGGGCGGCAGGAGTTATGATCTGACGGGAGTGTGGCGGTACCGGATGGGGAAATTCTCCCCGGAGGGATTTTTCCCAAAGACATTCTATGAATATCTGCCCTGCGGAGTGTATCAGGCGATGATCGCGCCGCTTATGGAGGCGAAAGCCGCGGCGCTTCTGTGGTATCAGGGGGAGAGCAATACTGCGGAGCCGGAGGGCTATCTGGAGAAATTCAAACTGCTCGTAAGGCAGTTCAGGGACGGATTGGGACAGCCGGACCTTCCGGTGTATTATGTACAGCTGGCAGGCTATGAGGATCCCTGTGATCCAGACGGAACCGGCTGGGAGAGCATTCGAAGGCAGCAGGAGCAGGCACAGGAAATCCCGGGGGCGCATATGATCGTATCCATGGATGTCGGTTCCCCGACGGATCTGCATCCCCAGAATAAAAAGGCCATTGGGGAGAGGATCGCTGAGAGGATATTGTAAAAAACGAATACTGTTATGTAGATAAAACAATGTTTATCAAAGAATTGCTGGATTTTAAAGGAAAAGTGAACCTGTTCACCCGCCCCGGACGGTTTGGAAAACAGGAATGACCATGAACGGAACAGGTATAATAAAGAGTGCATGGAACGTATGATTTGCGATCCATGTGCTTTTTGTTTTGGGGAGATGCACATAATATGCACACTGAAAGCACAAATTGTATTGACTTATAAAAAGAGACTATGTATAATGCAGTATAAGAAAAACGGGAGGCAGAAAGCATGAAGAGTGTGAATGTTACTTTTCGGGTAGATGAAGAGTTAAAAATGCAGGCGGATGCTTTATTTTCAGAGTTGGGAATGAGCCTTTCCACTGCGTTTAATATTTTTCTGCGGCAATCCGTGAGAGAGCAGCAGATGCCATTTATGATAAGTAAGAATATTCCAAATGCCGTGACAGTGGCAGCCATGGAATCGGCAGAAAATGATGAGGATATGTATGGACCGTTTGACAGCGTAGATTCTTTGATGGAGTCGTTAAATGCTTAAGACAGAATTTACGGGACAATTTAAAAAAGATTATAAATCAGCAATAAAAAGAGGATGTGATCCTGACAAGTTACTGGAGGTAATCGCTTTGCTGATTAGTGAAAAACCATTGCCAGAAAAATACGGGGATCATGCATTGATGGATTCCGGAAATTATAAAGACTTGAGAGAGTGCCATATAGAACCGGATTGGCTGCTGGTTTATAAAATAGAACAGAAGGTTCTGATATTAAAGTTAATCAGAACAGGAACACACAGTGATTTATTTTAAGGAAGAAAAAGATATAGATAATAGATGAGCAGACAGGGAGGACGACAAAATGGACAAGGGGAAATATTATATTACAACGGCGATCGCCTACACATCGGGCAAGCCCCATATCGGAAACAGCTATGAGATCGTGCTGGCGGACAGCATTGCCAGATTTAAGAGAAAGGACGGCTACGACGTATTCTTCCAGACGGGGACCGATGAGCATGGCCAGAAGATTGAACTGAAGGCCGAAGAGGCCGGCATCACACCGAAAGCATATGTGGACGGCGTCGCAAAGACGATTCAGGAGATCTGCGATTCCCTGAATACTTCGTATGACAAGTTTATTCGCACCACTGATGGCTACCATGAAAAACAGGTGCAGAAGATCTTTAAACGCCTTTATGACAAAGGTGATATCTATAAGGGGGCTTATGAAGGGTTATACTGTACGCCCTGCGAATCTTTCTGGACGGAGTCTCAGCTGGTGGACGGGAAATGTCCGGACTGCGGCAGGGAAGTGAAACCGGCGAAGGAAGAGGCATATTTCTTTAAGATGAGCAAATATGCGGACAGGCTGATCAAACATATTAACGACCATCCCGAGTTCATTCAGCCGGTGTCCAGAAAAAATGAAATGATGAACAATTTCCTGCTGCCGGGCCTGCAGGATCTGTGCGTGTCCAGAACTTCCTTTAAGTGGGGGATTCCGGTGGACTTTGATGAGAAGCATGTGGTGTATGTATGGTTAGACGCGCTGACCAACTATATCACGGGTATCGGCTATGATGCGGAGGGTAATTCCACGGAGCAGTATAAGAAGCTGTGGCCGGCGGACCTTCATCTGATCGGCAAGGATATCATCCGCTTCCATACGATCTACTGGCCCATCTTCCTGATGGCGTTGGAGGAAGAGCTGCCGAAGCAGGTGTTCGGCCATCCCTGGCTGCTGCAGGGGGACGGTAAGATGAGCAAGTCCAAAGGCAATGTGATCTATGCGGAGGATCTGATCTCGTTTTTCGGCGTGGATGCGGTGCGGTATTTTGTACTGCACGAGATGCCTTTTGAGAATGACGGTGTGATCACCTGGGAGCTGATGATCGAGCGGTTTAACTCCGATCTGGCAAACACCATGGGGAATCTGGTGAACCGCACGGTATCCATGAGCAATAAATATTTTGAAGGCGTTGCGGCAAATAAGAATGTCACCGGAGAGCAGGCGGATATCGACGCCGATCTGAAGGCGGTGGCGGCGGAAACCTACAGAAAGGTTTCTGCGAAGATGGACGATCTGCGGGTGGCGGATGCGATCAGCGAGATATTCGGACTGTTTAAAAGGTGTAATAAATATATCGATGAGACCATGCCATGGGCTCTTGCGAAGGACGAGGCGAAAAAGGACCGCCTTGCCACAGTGCTCTATAACCTGTTAAACGGCATTCTGGTGGGGGCAAGCCTGCTTGAACCCTTTATGCCGGAGACAGCGGAGAAGATAGCGGAGCAGATCAAGGCGCCGCTTGTAAGCTTTGATAAGCTGGAGAAGGGCAGCGCGGGGGAGATCGGGAACCTGTATCCTTCCGGCAACCGGGTGACGGAGACGCCGGAGATTCTGTTCGCAAGATTGAAAACAGAGGAAGTCATGGAAAAGGTGGAAGCCATGTTCGCGGAGCGGAAAGCGGCGGCAGGGGCCTGCGCGGCAAATGCCGGGGAATCCGGAGCAGAAAACGCTGCCGGAGAGAACGGGAAAGAAGCGGGGGCATCCGGAGAGGGCGGAAAAGAGGCGGCTTCCGCAGAAAACGGCGGCGATGGGGCTGCAGAAATGGATATCGAGGCGAAGCCGGAGATCACCTATGACGACTTTGCGAAGTGCCAGTTCCAGGTGGGAGAGATCATCGACTGCAAGGAAGTGCCGAAATCGAAAAAGCTGCTCTGTTCTCAGGTGAAAGTGGGCTCCGAAGTGCGGCAGATATTATCCGGAATCAAACAGTATTATGCGCCGGAAGAGATGATCGGAAAGAAGGTGATGGTGCTTGTGAACCTTGCGCCCAGGAAGATGGCCGGTCTGGAGTCCCAGGGGATGTTGCTCTGTGCGGAAGATGTGAACGGGAATCTGGCGCTGATGACACCGGAAAAGGCCATGCCTGCGGGGGCTGAGATCTGTTGATCCATGTTGCAGGAAGCGTGAGGACAGGGAAAAGAGAAGGCGCGCGGGATGGCTGGTATTATGTGAAGTAAGGTACATTGTATCAGGCGGCCGCGGCCGGCGACGGGGTATGAGCGATGGTGCAGGAAGACGGAATACAGATCAGACGGGCGAATATCTATGACTGGGATGAGGCGATTGCGCTTGCGTGGAAAACGTTCTTAAAATTTGAGGCAAAGGATTACGGGCAGGAGGGAATAGACAGCTTTCGGGAGTTTCTGTCTGATGCCCTGTTGCGCCGCATGTTCCTGAAAGGGGATTATCCTGTGTTTATTGCCCTTGACGGGGGAAAACAGGCCGGTATGATCTCTCTGCGGAATAAAAAGCACATTTCGTTATTGTTTGTGGAGGAAGGACATCATCACCGGGGTATCGGCAGAAGGCTGATTCAGAGCGTGGAGGAATATATTCAGAAAGAATATCAGGAGAGGAAGATGACGGTGAATGCCGCGCCCTATGCCGTGGGCTTTTATCGGCAGATCGGGTTTGAGGATGTGGCGCCTGAACTTACCAAAGATGGAATAATTTATACGCCGATGGAAAAGAGCCTCTATTGAGGGAGAAAATTCTGTTTGGTAAAAGTGTATAAAAATTGGGAAAACTTTTATGCAATCTGACAGGCGGCGGATTGAAAGAGAAGTTTTATGAACAAGTTGACCAAGATAACGGAAAAACTTTATGAAATAGTGGCATAGCCAAAAAACTTCATGTTCTGTATACTACCTAAGTAGAGCAGGAAAGAAACTGTCAGTAAGCGATTTAAAATTCAGGAGGAAAAGAAAAAATGTCAAGCTTATCATTAAAGAACATCTGCAAAAAGTACCCCAATGGTTTTGAAGCAGTAAAAGACTTCAATCTTGAAATTGCCGATAAAGAGTTTATTATCTTCGTAGGTCCTTCCGGCTGTGGTAAATCTACTACACTGCGTATGGTGGCTGGTCTGGAAGATATCAGCTCCGGTGAACTGTATATCGACGGCAAACTCGTAAACGATGTAGAGCCGAAGGACAGAGATATCGCGATGGTATTCCAGAACTACGCTCTGTATCCTCATATGACAGTTTATGATAACATGGCTTTCGGCCTGAAACTGAGAAAGGTACCGAAAGATGAAATTGATAAAAAGGTTCGTGAAGCAGCTGAGATCCTTGATCTGTCCGCACTTCTTGACCGTAAGCCGAAAGCTCTTTCCGGTGGTCAGAGACAGCGTGTGGCTATGGGACGTGCTATCGTTCGTAAACCGAAAGTATTCCTGATGGATGAGCCGTTATCCAACCTGGATGCAAAGCTTCGTGTACAGATGCGTATTGAGATCGCTAAACTGCACCAGAATCTGGGCACAACGATCATCTACGTTACACATGACCAGACAGAGGCTATGACACTGGGAACCAGAATCGTTGTTATGAAGGCCGGTATCGTACAGCAGGTTGATACCCCTCAGAATCTGTATGAGAAACCCGCTAACCTGTTCGTAGCAGGCTTCATGGGATCTCCTCAGATGAACTTCTTAGATGCGACTGTTAAAGTAAACGGCAGTGTGGCAAGCCTTGAATTAGCAGGCCAGAGTATTGAACTTCCGGCAGCGAAATCCAAAGCGCTGATCGACGGCGGTTATGACGGAAAGGTTGTTACATTCGGTATTCGTCCTGAGGATGTGTACGATGCACCTGAGTTCCTTGCAAATGCAAAGACAACATTTACATCGAGCGTTAAAGTTTACGAGCTGTTAGGCGCAGAAGTTTATCTGTACTTTGATCTGGATAAGTTCCCGATCACTGCAAGAGTAGACTCCAGAACAACAGCAAGACCTGGCGATGAGATCAAGTTTGCGTTTGACGTAGAGAAGATCCACGTATTTGATAAAGAAACAGAAGTGACGATCTGCAACTAAGCCGCTGCTTTCCAAGCGGCGCTACGAGCACAGTGCCTGCAATGCAGGCACGGGCGAAGCGTTTGCGAGTCGAGGCGTCACAATAACATTGTTACCTATAGAGGGATGTGAAACGCATCCCTCTTTTTCCTTAAGTGAAATACCCTGCAGAAATAAATCCCACACAGAGAAAAAGGAGAAGCTCATGATATCAAACCAGATTATTCAGAACAGTATAGAAGAATTAAAAAATATTACGAAAGTCGATTTTGGGGTGTTTGATTTAAACGGCATCTGTATAGCATCTACCTTTGAAACGTCAGCGGAAGAAAAGGGGCTGGTTGTGAATTTCGTGGCTTCGCCGGCAGACAGTCAGGTGATTGGCCATCACCATCTTCTGAAGGTTTTAGATGAGGAGGAAGTCAACTATATTTTAGATGCGAGAGGCTTAAGCGACGATGCTTATATGCTGGGAAGAGTTGCGGTATGTCAACTTCAGAATCTGATGATCGCTTATAAAGAGAGATTTGACAGAAATAATTTCTTTCAGAATCTGATACTGGATAATCTGCTGCTTGTGGATATTTATAACAGGGCGAAGCGGCTTCATATTACGGATCAGCAAAGCAGGGTGGTATACATTGTGGAATCAGGGGATCAGGATGAGCTTTCTGTCAGCGAATTAATGAAGGGGATGTTTTCTGCACAGAATGGAGATTATGTGACAACTGTGGATGAAGACAGTGTGGTTTTGATTAAAGCCATGGATGAGGATGAGAGTGATGAAGGATTGGAGAGAATTGCCAAAACCATTATGGACATGATTAATGCAGAGGCTATGATCAATGTCAGAGTGGCATTCGGAACAGTAATACACGAATTGAAGGATGTATCGAAATCTTATAAAGAAGCGAAGATGGCTTCCGATGTAGGACGGATTTTTTATCCCGAAAAACAGATCGTATCCTACAGGCTTCTGGGTATTGGCAGATTGATCTATCAGCTTCCGGTGAATCTTTGCAGAATGTATATTCATGAGATTTTCGGGGAGCGTATACCGGAAGAGATAGACGAGGAGACGCTGGTGACAGTTGAGAAGTTTTTTGAGAATAATCTGAATGTTTCGGAGACTTCAAGGCAGTTGTTTATTCATCGCAATACACTGGTCTACAGAATTGAAAAGCTTCAGAAGGCTACCGGATTGGATATCCGTGTGTTTGATGATGCGCTTACATTAAAGATCGCTTTGATGGTAGTAAACTATATGAACTATCTGGAAGAGAGAACCAGCTGAACCGACAGGTGAAGCTGGTTCGATACGGTGCAATATACGGAGTAGATTGCAGCGTTTCCCGAAAGCTGAACCGACAGGTGAAGCTGGTTCGATACGGTGCAATATACGGAGTAGATTGCAGCGTTTCCCGAAAGCTGAACCGATATGTGAAGCAAAAACATCATAAGAAGCGTCATAAGCACCCCCGTTTACTCATAATATGGATAATAGGAAGCATGTTGAGACTATATCTAAAGGAGGAAACGGGGTTTGTATTATGATAAAAGAATAAGATATTTGAGCTATTATGAGAGCGGCATTAAGTTGCAGAATGCCGGATATGTGAAGTTTCAGGTGAGGGACAGCCTTTGCCAGATGATCATTTATGTGAAAGGCCCACGGCTTATGGGAAGCGGTGAGGGAGCGGTGTATCTGCTCTCGAGAAAACAGGACCAGACGGATACGGATGGGTTTTATCTGGGAGGCCGGGACAGCCGCCTGCAAAAACATCTGTTGGGAAATTTGAATATCTGTAACGGACAGGGACATTGTGCAGTACGAATGAATGCGGAAAATATGGCGGATAGCGGATTGCGATATGATGAGATCTGCGGAATCAAAATTGAGCTGCATGAATACCAGTATCTGGAATCACAGTGGAGCATAACGAATTTTATGCCGAAAAGGGTGGAAACACAAATCGCTTCAGGTACAGGGTACAGGCTGCGCAGACCGCAGGGAGAGAGGCGGAGTTCGGAAGGAAAGAATCAGGTAAACGATCAGGGCAGTATAGTAGTTAAGCCGCAGGAGGAAGGCGGCATACCGGACGGGTCAGCTGCGGGGATCAATCTGATAGTGACACCTGTGTCAGAAAATCTGAGAGTTGAGAAACTTGTCCGGCAGGATTGGATGCAGGGAGAAAGCAATGTCATGGAGCTGTCAGAAAGAGGCCGGCTGGAGGCGGATGTAAAGATGGAAACGGAGGCGGCCGCAGCAGAAGCTGATATGGAGGAGAAAGCGGATAGAGATACAACAAAGGCCAACATGGAAGAAAAGGCGGGAAGTGTTGCAGCAAAAGCTGCCATAGAGGAAATATCGGAAAGAACCATAAATATAGTGGGAGACACAGGAGTGATGTCAGGGCGGGCTGCATTTCCGGAGAATATAGGAGAGAATGCAGAAAAAATCGTGACGGTGACAGATATGAAAGGGGTATCGGAGAGAGAAAATACGGAGCGGGAGATAGAAGAGAAACCGGGAGAAACTGCGGCTAAGGAAAAAATTATAGAGAAAGCAGAAAAAGTAGAGAGCGTGAAAAGAGAAGTACTTGCAGACTGGGCAGCGGATCAGGAGCCAGTGGGAGAAAAAGAAGATTCTATGGAGGAGATGCTGGAACGGGAGGTGAGAAGAAAAGAAGCGCAGTTGGGCCGATCGGAACAAATGGAAGAAATACGGCCCGAAGAACAGGAACTTCACTCTGATAAATGGGAACAATTGAGAAAAATTTATCCGGTTGTGCATCCGATCAGGGAGGAAGAGGAATATTTAAAGATCGCACCGAAAGACTTTGTTATCTTTTCAGAAAAGTATCAGGAACTGGTACACAACAGTTTTTTGTTGCATGGCTATTATAATTATAAGCATTTGATCCTTGGCAAAAGAGAAAAAGACGGCAGAGTGATCTATTATCTGGGCGTACCGGGAACCTTCCACGACAGAGAAAAAACTGTGGCAGTGATGTTTGGTTTTGAGGCTTTTGACGGGAAGAGGGAACCGGCAGAAAACGGAGATTTCGGATATTATCTGAGAAGAGTGGAAATATAGAATACTGATATAAAAACTGTACCGGGCAGCCTGCTGTCCGGTACTTTTGCAGCCAACTCCGCCAGGCTTCCTCACGTCACATGAAAGATTCTGCTTAGTGCTGCTTTGTTCCCAACCTGACACGGTTCGCAGATTTCCATTGCGCAAGACCCGGCCTCTTTGCCGCTTGCGAAAGGCAGCAACAACAGGCTGCCCGATACAGTTATGCTTTTCAGTATAGGTGTTTTTTCCTGAAAAGTCAAGAAAAAGGTGTGGGTGCGGCCTCTTTCCAGAAGAGAATACCAAAAAGCAGAGGTGTAGTCAGCATCATCGGAAACAAATAGCGCAGCAGAGCTATTGGTCCGAGGAGAAGTCCGCAAAAATAAAGGGCAGCAGGCAGAATGCACAGCAGCATTTTTTTGCTTTTTCGCTCTATTGAGACACCGGTACCGATTACGATCAGATAGATGGAAATACCGGGTTGCATTGGTGGAAAGTAGTTTTTCTTTTGAAGCTGTTTTTCCAAAAAAGAATAATATTTTGGGAAAAGACCATATCTGGAGATGGTCAGATGGGATATTCCAGGAAAGGTCTCTTCAAGGGCAAGTCCACGGCGGACGCTGCGGCCCATGTCCAGGTAGGAAAGAACCAGATTTCGGAAAGCGCGGATATAAATGCCGGGATTTTGACTGCCGACAGTGAGATAAAGGGAAATATACTTTTCGGAATCTTTGGAAAAGGCTTCTGTATCAAAGAAGGCCTTCATGGGATCTGCTGTGTCCTGCTGGAAGGTATCCCAGGATTCAACAGGAAGAATTTCCTGGACTGTATCAAGCTGTTGCGTTGTGATATTCGCCGGTTCTGTATTGCAGACAGAGGCGGAACATACGGCAGCCAACTGCTGAATCGGAATACTCATATTCTCTCTGGCATTTCCTGTTGGGATGTGCAGGCCCTGTGCAAAAAACAGGGACAGCAGTCGGGAAATCAGAAAGATCATGCACAGAGAAAAGATTGTTTCTCTGAATTGACGGAGAAAAAAAATCAGAATAACAGCAAGTAAAACAGCCAGATAAATTGCAGCGTTTCTCATCAGGCACATGATGGAACCGGATATAAGCAGACGGAGACAAGGGTGGGTAAAACAGAAACGCCCTGTAGGGAAATTGGGTTTAATTGTATCTGTGCTACATATGGTTTCCAGAAGATTTATGAAAAAATGCAGAAAACAGACGCCGAACAGGATATCTTTTGTGACATTGAAGGTCAGAATGTGAAGAGTGGGATTTAGCACGATCCAAAGGAATCCGCCAGCGATGACAGTGAAAGGAGTGTGGAGCTTTTTCAGAAATAAGAGTGATCTTGCAAGGACCTGTGTCACGAGCAGGCCCTGGATCAGTGTGAACAGTGCAAGGCCAAGGGAAGCATTTTTGAGTATGCTTTCGCCCAGAGAGAGAAAAAGACCAAGCAGGCAGGTATGGAGCAGGGGATTGGCGCTTGTGAGCTCCATTTCTCCAAAATATTGGGCGGCCTGAATTGGAGCATCATATCCGAAGGTGCCTGGAAATAGTGCAAGAAAGGCGGGAAGAAAGGACAACGAAATAAGAAACCATAGAATCATCATAAGTTTCCGGTCGGAACAGGAATTGTATAGTTTGACACCGAGGCTGCAGCCGGAAAGACGCCGTTTCATCTGTGGAGAAAAAACGCGATTGAAAAGGACATGGAGCGCTACACCTGTAACAAAAAAAACCAGGAAAGAAAAAACAAAAAGCCCTATCATGGAATAGCGGCTAAGACCAAACAGCATGACAAAAAAAGAAAAAAAGAAAGAAACAAACAGGATTCCTTTCAGAGGAACAGTTTTCATAATTTAGTAGATCCCCCTTCCGCATATCATTTTTCTTATTATTACCGATTTGATATTAAAAAATGCGGGCAGTTTTCCGGGTGCAAAATTTACGGAGTGTTAAGCAGGCATAAAGTGGCTGAATCAGGAGATAATGTAAAGAGCAGAGTCATAAGAATGACCGTATTGGCTTTGTGGGCGTGATGTATGCGTGATGGGTAAAAAATGCCTGGAAATGTGGGGGAAGCGACGGTGAATATGTCAAAATTTTCGGGAAAGATGTCAGTGATCATTCCATCCTATCGACCTGACGGAAAGCTGATCGAGGTAGTGAGAAAATTAAGAGAGAAGGGATTTGGGGATATCATTCTTGTAGATGATGGCAGCGGAGATGAGTTCAGACAGATTTTCGGAGAGGTATCTCTTTTTCCCGAGGTAACAGTCCTGACTCATCAGGAGAACAGAGGAAAGGGCAGCGCACTAAAAACCGCTTTTGGATATTGTATACGGGAGAGGTCAGAATGTAACGGCGTTATTACGGTGGATGGAGATGATCAGCATCATATAGAAGATATTATGGCATGCTGTGCAAGACTTCAGGAAAAGCCTGACCATGTGATCCTGGGAGCCAGAGATTTCGGGGCAAAAGAAGTTCCTTTTCGCAGCCGATTCGGCAATATCCTGACGAGGGGTATTTTCCGCATAGCCTGTGGTATTCAGATAACGGATACACAGACGGGGCTGCGGGCAATTCCGGCATGTTATCTGCGGGATATGATGGAGATAGAAGGAAACAGATATGAGTATGAAACGAATATGCTGCTGGAAATGAAAGCCCGGGGAATCCCTTTTGAGGAAGTGGAGATCCGTACGATCTATCTGAATGAAAATAATTCTTCCCATTTTAATCCTTTAAAAGATTCTTTTCGTATATACTATACAATTTTTACATTTGCAGGCAGCGCCGCTGCTTCATCGTCAATTGATCTTTTCCTGTTTTATCTGGCGACAGGCCTTCTTACACGCATGAAACCGGAAGGTGCATGGAATATCGCCGCTGCAGCCATAGCAGCGCGGGCGGGTTCCTCTCTGTTCAACTATCATATAAACCGTCGGAAAGTTTTTGGCCGTGGCAACAGAAGTTCCGCTGTCAGATATTATATGCTCTGTGTGTTGCAGCTTGCGGTGAGCGTGGGGATCGTATCGGGAATATCCTTCCTTTTTCCGACGGGAAATTTCGGTAAGACATTGATCAAGGCTTTAGCTGATATCATCCTGTTCCTGATCAGCTATCAGATTCAGCGGGAGTGGGTGTTTCAGGAGGCGTAGCAGGAGTTTTTTCCAGCTTATTGCGGATTCTCAGATCCTTAAAAAACTGTTTCAGGACAGTGCTGCATTCCTTCTCCAGAATTCCCCGTATCACCTGAACCTGATGATTGAACTCAGGCATCTCGAGGAGATTGAGAATGGAACCTGCACACCCGGCTTTGGGATTCATGCAGCCGATCACGACCTGTGGGATTCTTGCCTGTACGATAGCGCCGGAACACATCTGACAGGGCTCTAAGGTCACATATAGGGTGCAGTCCTCTAACCGCCAGTCACCGATCTTTTTGCTGGCTTTTCTGATCGCTGTGATTTCGGCGTGGGATAATGTATTTTTGTCGGTATTTCTGCGGTTGTATCCTCTGGCGATGATTTTATTGTCATGGACGATCACACAGCCGATGGGCACTTCTCGGAGGAGAAGTGCCTTTTTTGCCTGCTGCAGGGCAGCGCGCATATATTTTTCGTGAAGTTTTATCAAAGATTCTGCTTCCATGGATGCTCACCTCTTACATGCAAAATGACTGTGACGCCATAAAGGAGAAAAAGACATTTTTTAAGCGTATATACCCCGGCTTACACCATTCCGGAATATGGCAGTATCATAACCAGTCAGTTCAGCTTTTCAAACACCGGCGTATAAATATCATAAAAAGTATTGTCATAAATATCATTTAAAAGATGATTGGCGGTAAGCAGAGAACGCTGTAAAAGCTCATCAGAGATCAGCCTTTCGGCATGGGCCTGGGCCAGCTCATCCATGTCAAGTATCTTGAAAGATTTATCGGGATAGACGAGAATATCAAGCAGCAGATCAGTGGAAGTGAGCGAAGTTTTATCTTCGTTCCACTCGTAGGAAACAATATCGCAGTACCAGCAGATCAGAAGGTTGTCCCGGGTATAAAATCTGCTGACTTTTACGCCTTTGTTCAGGTAATAGCAGGAATCGCCGTGGTGCAGGATCTTTTTGGGTTTTAAGGTATTCCATCTGGTCAGAATGTGGTCCTCGGTGACCTCCAGGATAGAGTCATCTTTCAGTAAAATGCATTCGTCAGGAATCAGCCGTTTGCGGTAAAGAATCGGAGTCGTCATGCAGGTATCCTCAGTCAGAATATGGCAGATATTTCCAGATGATATCTGCCGTTTTTAGTGCCGGCATTATCTTAAAGTGTCAGGATAAAGTTCTTAAATAAAATAGTACGCTGTAGATGCGGGAAAGTCAACGGGATTTTTGATAATTTTTAACAAAATTTTCTGATTTATCAGGGGCATAAATAGACAGTTTATCAAAAGAAACCAATACGTATTTTTTTATCTTTATCAATAGACAGATTCTCCCAAAAGGAGTATAATCATAATGTATGTGCGAAGTTGATAAAGGAGGAAAGAAAGTGAAATATCACAGGAACGTATACCGCTGCCTTGTTCTGATCACACAGTTTGGCATTTCTATGCTGGTTCCGATTTTTCTTTGCTCTTTTTTGGGTATTTATTTAGATAGAAAGTTCGGTACACAGTTCCTGATGGTGCTGTTGTTCTTTGTAGGCGCGGCCGCGGGATTCAGAAATGTCTGGCGGATGGCAAAGGTGATCTATGAAGAAAAGAGCGAAAAAGACAGATATGAAGAGAAAAATAAATGAAACACTGATGGAGCTTTTTGTCGGGATCTTCCTCTGGGGACTTGTCTGGCAGGCGGCGGGCGTCTGGTTTGTACCCGATAAGTTTTCCTGCAGCCTGGGACTGTGGCTCGGCGTACTGACTGCGGAGATCTGTGCGTGGCATATGTACCGGTCCATAGACAGGGCTCTTGACTTTTCGGAGAAGGATGCCCGGAAGTATATGACGAGCCGCAGTATGATGAGATACGGGCTGATCATCATGGTTTTACTTGTTTTGATGATCACGGGGGCGGGGAATCCGCTCTGTTGTTTTCTTGGCGTAATGGGGTTGAAAGCTGCAGCTTATCTGCAGCCCCCTTTGCATAAAGTGATGAAAAAAAGAAGGAGGTGAAAGGATGGGACAGGGTATTTTACTATCCGGCGCAGATGACATTGATTTTATGATACACGGCGTGTTTTCCTATGAACTGTTCGGACAGACACTGTGGATCACAACATCTCATGTGTGTATTGCTGTTGTCTTTCTGGTGCTTTTGCTGTTTATTTTTGCGGCAAACAGGGCTATCAAAAAGGGCACGGAAATACCGACAGGCTTTCAGAACGTGGTGGAGCTGATCGTCGAGAAGCTGGACGGCATGGTTGGCAGTACCATGGGGGCCAGCGCACCGGCGTTCCGCAACTATATCGGCACGATCTTCATTTTCATTCTGGTCTGCAATATTTCCGGTTTGTTCGGACTGCGGCCGCCTACGGCGGATTACGGGACAACGCTGGCGTTAGGACTGATGACCTTTACGCTCATAACCTTTAATAAGTTTAAGCATAAAGGCGCAAAGGGCGTTCTTAAAGGACTTTGTGATCCATGGCCGATCTGGGCGCCGATCAATGTGATCGGTGACGTGGCGGTACCGATCTCTCTGTCGCTTCGTCTATTTGCCAATGTGCTCTCGGGCGTGGTGATGATGGCGCTGATTTACGGGCTGCTCGGATGGATAGCAGTGATCTGGCCGGCAGCGCTGCATGTATACTTTGATCTGTTCTCGGGATGCATCCAGACATACGTATTCTGTATGTTGACGATGACATATATCGCGGATGCCTGCAGTCCGGAGTAAGCAATCGGTAAGATTTATTATTAAAATAATATATTACAACAATTATAAAGGAGGAACTAAAAATGGAATTTAACAATTACTTTATCTTAGGCTGTTCAGCAATCGGTGCAGGCCTTGCGGTTATCGCAGGTATTGGACCTGGTATCGGCCAGGGTATCGCAGCAGGACATGCGGCAGCAGCGGTTGGAAGAAACCCGGGCGCAAAATCCGACATTACTTCCACCATGCTTTTAGGGCAGGCCGTGGCGGAGACCACAGGTCTTTATGGTCTGTTAGTTGCCATGCTGTTAATGTTTGTTAAACCCCTTATTATAAAATAAGCCTGAAAAACTGCTTTTAAAAAATTTTTAAATTTAGAGAAAGGAGGTTTACAGGTTGAACGCATTACTGAATGCTAATCTCGTGCTGTTAAGCGGCGAAGGATTTGATTATCTGTTTGATCTGACCGGGCAGCTTCTGCAGGATGCCGTTTTGATGATCATAGCGGTGTTTGTACTGTTTCTGGTGGCATCTCATTTCCTGTTCAATCCCGCCAGGGATATGTTAAAAAAGAGACAGGAAAAGATCAAAGGAGAACTGGACGACGCCAAAGAGAGCATGGAATCCGCGGATGCCTTAAAAGCGGAGTATGAAGATAAGCTGAAAAACGTTGAAAAAGAAGCGGAAGACATTCTGACACAGGCCAGAAAGAAAGCGCTGGAGAATGAGAACAGGATTATTGCGGAGGCGAAAAATGAAGCTGCCGCCATCATAAAGCAGGCCAGAAACGAAGCGGAGTTAGAGAAACGCAAGGCGGCGGATGATGTAAAGAGAGAAATGATCTCCATTGCGGCTATGATGGCCGGAAGCGTCACGAAAGGCGCGGTGGATGTCTCCATTCAGGACAGTCTCGTGGAAGAAACTTTGAAAGAAATAGGTGAAAACACATGGCTAAGTTAATTTCAAAAACCTATGGAGAAGCGATTTTCGAGCTGGCTGTCGCTGAAAACAGAGTGGATGCGCTGTCGGAAGAGATTCAGACCGTGCTGAAGGCGCTGGAGGAAAATCCTGAATTTTCGGAGATTATGAAGCATCCGAAGATCATCAAGGAAGAAAAGCTCCAGATTATTGAGAATGTTTTTAAAGGAAGAGTATCCGATGAACTGACAGGCTTTATCAGGCTGATCGTAGAGAAGGACCGCTACGGCCAGTTAGAGGAGATCATGCAGTATTTCCTGGACGAGGTAAAGTCCTTAAAGGGCATTGGAGTAGCCTGGGTGAGATCTGCTCTGCCTCTCAGAGAGGAGCAGAAAAAGCGGATAGAAGCAAAACTGCTTGAGACCACTTGCTTCCGGGAGATGGAGATGCACTATCAGGTGGACGACACACTGATCGGCGGCATGGTCATCCGGATCGGCGACAGAGTGGCGGACAGCAGTATTCGGACAAAGCTGAGCCATTTAGAGCAGCAGCTTTTGAAAATACAGCTTCAAAATTAGCTTCAAAAATATAAAGAAAGGTGCGTATGATTCATGAATTTAAGACCAGAAGAGATAAGTTCGGTCATCAAGGATCAGATTAAGAGATATGCGGCCCAGCTAGAAGTATCCGAAGTGGGAACCGTCATACAGGTTGCAGACGGGATCGCGCGTATTCACGGCCTGGAAAACGCCATGCAGGGTGAGCTTTTGGAGTTCCCCGGCGAAGTGTACGGCATGGTGATGAACCTGGAAGAGGATAACGTGGGTGCGGTGCTTCTTGGCAGTACGCAGAATATCAAGGAGGGCGATACCGTAAAGACTACCGGCAGAGTTGTGGAAGTGCCGGTGGGCGATTGTATGCTGGGACGTGTTGTAAATGCTCTTGGTCAGCCGATCGATGAAAGAGGACCTATTCGGACAGATAAATACCGTCAGATCGAGAGAGTGGCCTCCGGCGTTATCACGAGAAAATCCGTTGATACACCGTTGCAGACCGGTATCAAGGCGATTGACTCCATGGTACCCATCGGACGGGGACAGCGTGAACTGATCATCGGTGACCGTCAGACCGGTAAGACGGCGCTTGCGGTAGATACGATTATTAACCAGAAGGGGCAGGGCGTAAAATGTATTTACGTTGCCATCGGCCAGAAGGCTTCCACGGTGGCTTCCATTGTGAAGACGCTGGAAGAATACGGCGCTATGGCCTATACCACGGTTGTGGCTTCCACAGCCAGCGAGCAGGCTCCGTTACAGTATATAGCTCCCTATGCGGGGTGTACCATCGGTGAGGAATGGATGGAAAACGGCGAGGATGTGCTTGTGATCTATGATGATCTGAGTAAGCATGCGACGGCTTACCGTACACTCTCCCTGTTACTGAGGCGTCCGCCCGGGCGTGAGGCGTATCCCGGCGACGTGTTCTACCTGCATTCCAGACTGCTTGAGAGAGCGGCCCATATGAGCGATGAGTACGGCGGGGGAAGCCTGACGGCGCTTCCGATTATTGAAACGCAGGCAGGCGACGTTTCGGCTTATATTCCGACCAATGTGATCTCCATCACAGACGGTCAGATCTATCTGGAGACAGAGATGTTCAACTCCGGTTTCCGTCCGGCGGTAAACGCAGGCCTTTCTGTGTCCCGTGTGGGTGGTGCGGCACAGATCAAGGCGATGAAGAAGATCGCGGCGCCGATCCGTGTGGAACTTGCGCAGTACAGAGAGTTGGCTGCATTCTCCCAGTTCGGATCCGAGTTGGATGCGGATACAAAGGAGAAGCTTGCCCAGGGTGAAAGAATTAAGGAAGTACTCAAACAACCCCAGTATCAGCCCATGCCGGTACAGTATCAGGTTATCATCATCTATGTGGCGACGAATAAATACCTGTTAGACATTCCGGTGTCGGATGTCACCAGATTTGAGAAGGAACTGTTTGAATTTATCGATACGAAATATCCTGAGATTCCGGGAAGCATTGCGGAACAGAAGGTGATTTCCGATGAGACGGAAACAAAGCTGAAGGCTGCAATAGAAGAGTTTAAGAAAACTTTCGCGTAAACAGCGAAGTGACTTTGCCTGTTGAGCAGAAAAGCGCCGTTGATTTTTGAATTTGAGAAGCGAATTCTGCAATGTGGGCGAAGTTCACACCTGGAAAGGAAAAGGTGACAGATATGGCCTCTATGAGAGACATAAAAAGACGTAAGGGCAGTATCCAGAGTACTCAGCAGATCACCAAAGCCATGAAGCTTGTTTCCACCGTAAAGCTGCAGAGAGCTAAGCAGCGCGCCGAACAGTCCAAGACTTATTTTGACTGTATGTATGAGACCGTAAACAGTGTTTTGAAAAAAACGAGCGGCATGCAGCACCGCTATCTGCAGTCCGGCAATTCGCCGAGGAAGGCAGTGATCGTGATTACCTCCAACAGAGGACTTGCGGGCGGATATAACTCCAATATTGTAAAGCTGATCACAAGAGGCGGTCTGCCGAAGGAGGATCTGGATATTTACAGCATTGGCAAAAAGGGAAAGGATGCTCTGAGCAGATATGGTTATCATATCGCCTGGGAGAATTCCGAAATTATTGAGGAACCCGCTTACGCTGATGCGATGCAGCTTTCGGGGAAGCTTTTGGAGGAGTTTGCGGCAGGCAGTATCGGAGAGATCTATCTTGCATATACCTATTTTAAAAATACGGTTGTCCATATTCCGAAGTTTTTAAAGCTTCTGCCGGTAGAGACGGTGGCGGATGAGCCGACTGAAAAGCCGGGAGAGGATGTGCGGGAGGAGAAAGAACTTTCGATTCCGATGAACTTTGAGCCGAACGATGAGGAAGCCCTTGATCTTCTGATTCCGAAATATATCACCAGCCTGATCTACGGAGCGCTGGTGGAAGCGGTGGCAAGTGAAAACGGCGCCAGAATGCAGGCGATGGATTCGGCGACGAGCAATGCTGAGGAAATGATCAGTAACCTGACGTTACAGTATAACAGAGCCCGTCAGGGTTCCATTACACAGGAATTAACAGAAATTATAGCCGGTGCGGAAGCAATTTCCTGATTATTTTCCGCAGGGCAGAAACAAAGTAGAAAGGAAGTAAAGATGGCAGATAAGAATACAGGTAAAATTACCCAGATTATCGGCGCCGTTCTGGATATCAAGTTTACAGAAGGGAAACTTCCCGAAATCAATGAAGCGATCCGGATTCCGTTAAAGGAGGGAAAGCTGGTGGTGGAAGTATCCCAGCATCTGGGGGATGATACGGTCAGATGTATCGCCATGGGTCCTACGGATGGTCTGGTGAGGGGTATGGATGCGGAGGCAACAGGCGCTCCGATCACTGTGCCCGTGGGTGAAAACACGCTGGGACGTATGTTCAACGTGCTCGGCGAGCCGATAGATAATAAGCCTGTGCCGACTGAGGTGGAATATACACCGATCCACAGACCTGCACCGGAGTTTTCGGAGCAGTCCACTCAGCAGGAGCTGTTGGAGACAGGGATCAAGGTGGTAGACCTTCTGTGCCCTTATCAGAAGGGTGGTAAGATCGGTCTGTTCGGCGGCGCCGGCGTAGGAAAAACAGTGCTGATTCAGGAGCTGATCCGTAATATTGCGACAGAGCACGGCGGCTATTCCGTATTTACAGGCGTAGGCGAGAGAACAAGGGAAGGAAACGACCTTTACTATGAAATGAAGGAATCCGGCGTTATCGATAAGACGACGATGGTGTTCGGACAGATGAACGAGCCCCCCGGAGCCAGAATGAGAGTGGGCCTGACGGGCCTGACGATGGCAGAGTATTTCCGTGATAAAGGCGGTAAGGATGTGTTGCTGTTCATCGATAACATTTTCCGTTTTACACAGGCGGGTTCTGAGGTGAGCGCACTGCTTGGACGTATGCCTTCGGCGGTGGGTTATCAGCCCACGCTGCAGACGGAGATGGGCGCACTGCAGGAGAGAATCACCTCCACAAAGGACGGTTCCATCACATCGGTTCAGGCGGTTTATGTGCCTGCGGATGACCTAACGGATCCGGCGCCTGCGACGACCTTCGCACATCTGGATGCAACGACGGTGCTTTCCCGTTCTATTGTGGAACTTGGTATCTATCCGGCGGTGGATCCGCTTGAGTCCACTTCCAGAATCCTGGATCCGAGAATTCTGGGCGAGGAGCATTATCAGGTTGCAAGAAGTGTACAGGAAATTTTGCAGAGATATAAGGAGCTGCAGGATATCATCGCGATCCTCGGTATGGATGAACTGTCCGAGGAGGATAAACTGGTGGTTTCCAGAGCGAGAAGAGTGCAGAGATTTTTATCCCAGCCGTTCTATGTGGCGGAGCAGTTCACCGGATACGACGGAAAGTATGTGCCCATCAGTGAGACGATCCGCGGCTTTAAGGAAATTCTGGAAGGAAAGCATGACGACATTCCGGAGAGCTATTTCCTGAATGCAGGAACCATTGATGATGTACTGGCCCGTGTGAAATAGGGGGTGAGCGTATGGCGGAGACAAACGATTTTACGCTGAAAATTATAACCCCGGACAGGGTTTTCTATGAGAAACCTGTGAAAATGGTGGAGTTTAATACGGTGGAGGGAGAGATCGGCGTACTGCCCGGTCATATCCCGATGACAGTCATTATCAAACCTGGGGTACTCACGATCACGGAGGAGGATAACTCCAGGGAAGCGGCACTTCATGCAGGCTTTGCGGAGATTCTGCAAAATCAGGTGACGATTCTGGCGGAAATTATAGAATGGCCGGAAGAGATCGATGCGACCAGGGCGCAGGAAGCGAAAGAAAGAGCGGAAGAAAGACTGCGTACAAAGGATGTAGGAACGGACGTTTCAAGGGCTGAAATCGCGTTGAAACGTGCGCTGACGAGAATAAATGTTTTAAAGTAAAAGAACGAAAAACACCTTTGCTGCATATGCTAAAATAAAGCAGCAGAGGTGTTTTGTTATGCCAAAAGAAAATATTTTGCCTTTTTATATGATTTATCCGCTCCCCTTGGCCGGCCAGGAGGAGGAGTCTATGATGCGGGATCTGGAGTATATGCAGCAGCTTTATCCGGCGGATGCCAAAAAATACCAGAAAAAAATTGCGGCGGTGCTCGACAGGATAGATTACGACGGTAGTCTGATCTATGATGAATATCCCTGCAGGTGGCAGATGTATCGGTTATGCCAGAGCGTTATGGCGGTTCTGAGGCGGGAAGCGAGTGGGGGAAAAGAGGAAGTTTCTGTGGAAAAATGGGTGTGGATCGAGGAAATGGTGCAGATTTTGTTGTATTATGAGGTGTATAAAAGACGGCATACGAATAAAAATAAGATAAAACCGGTTGAGGTTTTGGGAAAATACAGGTAAAATATTATTGGATAAAATGGACGCCCGGTTCTCTTTGCAGAATCGGGCGGAGGAGTTTAGATGAAGAAGTCGGTTTTAAAGGGGATATTCTTTGGAGTTGTTTTATTTGTGGCGCTGTTTCTGTTTGAGACAGTGATGAATCTGGGGAATACGGATATGACGGCGGACATGCCTCCGGCGTCTTATCCGCTTGTCTATATGATCGTGTCGGGAGAGCAGGTGAACTGCCTGCACGGGTATCGGAACGAGATGGAAGTTTCCTATATGCGGGATACAATCACGCCTCTGGAAAATGGCAGGGATCTGGGAATCACTGTGGAAAAATTCGGGACAGGCATCGAGTCCGTTTCTTACCAGGTCAGAAGCGGGGATGGGAGCCGACTGATCGAGGAGACGGAGATTACGGAGTATGAGGAGACAGAAAATTTTCTGACAGCTTATTTCACTGTAAAGGATCTTCTGGAACAGGGAAAAGAGTATAATTTTATAATCAGTCTGAAATTAGAGTCCGGACGGGATGTTCGTTATTATACGCGGATACTGCTGGGTCAGGACTATCATGTCTGGGAAAAGACAGAATTTGTAAAGAGATTTCATGAGGATACGTTTGACAAGGCAAATGTGGAAGAGAACCTGGCGATGTATCTGGAATCCAACAGGGAAGGAGATAACAGTTCTTTTGCGCGGGTGGACATTCACAGCAGCTGGAACCAGGTGACATGGGGGGATCTTGCGGTAGAGAAAATATCCGAGGCAGTTGTGGATATCAAGGAGATGATGCCACAGACAGCATCCTTTCAGATACATTATCAGGTGGAGATTCCATATGAGGGAAGGCGTGAAAAATATCTTGTGACAGAATATTACAGGATCCGTTACACGACTGACCGGATGTACCTGCTTGATTTTGAGAGAGAGATGAATCAGATCTTTGATGAGAAAAAAAATGTCTATAACAGTAATAAAATTTCGCTTGGAATACAGGGGAAGGAGCAGGTTAAGCTGATAGAATGTGATGGCGGCAATATTCTGACTTTTGTGGTGGGTGGCAGACTGTTTTCCTATAATGTGGCAGATAATAAACTGGCACTTTTATTCAGTTTTCAGGATGAGAATAACTATGACAGGCGAACTGTATATGATAAGCATAAGATTAAGGTATTAAATGTAGATGAGGCCGGAAATGTACAGTTTGTTGTATTTGGGTATATGAACAGGGGACGTCATGAGGGGGAAAATGGTGTTCAGGTAAACCTCTATAACAGCAGCCAGAATACAGTGGAGGAAATGACGTTTATTCCGTATACAAAATCACCGGAACTGTTGCAGCAGGATATGAGTAAGCTGTCTTTTGCGGGGAATAATAATCGCTTTTATATGATGGTGGACAGTACGATCTATGAAATGAATCTGTCTTCCAGACAGTGCCGGGTTATAGCAGCTAATCTGGACGAAGATGCTTATCGGGTGTCTGAAAACGGAAAGATGTTAGCCTGGGTAGAGGGCGGCCGGTATGCAGCGCAATCTATGCAGTTTATGAATCTGATGAGCGGGAAAAGGATGTCAGTAGAGGCTGGGTTCGGGGAATATGTGCAGCCTCTGGGCTTTATGGGGGATGACCTGATTTATGGAATTGCCGACAGGAAAGATGTGGCAAGGGACAGCTCCGGCAGAATCTTTTTCCCGATGCATACTATCAAGATACAGGATGAGAAGGAGAATATTTTAAAGGAGTATACAGTACCTGACACATATGTTGTTTCCTGCAGTGTGCAGGAAAACCAGATCATGCTTTATCGGGTAAGGAAGGATATCGATGAGATGAGCGGTGAGACTGTCTATGTTGAAGAGGAAAATGACCAGATCATGTATAGCAAAAAGGAAGATTTGGGAAAGAATCTGGTGGAGACAGTGGTCGTGGATATGATGGAAACATTGACACAGATTGCGGTCAAGAGCACGATAGATACGGATACTTTACAGCTTTTGACGCCCAGAGAGGTACTGTTTGAGGGGGAGAACAAAATTGCTCTGCAGGGGGCACAGGAGACAGTGAAGCGATATTTTGTCTATACGCTTCACGGACTGACAGGCGTATATACGGAAGAAGCGGTGGCGGTCAATAATGCATACAAAGAGGCGGGAGTCGTAACAGATGATATGGGAAATTATGTCTGGTACAGGGGGAATCGTGTGACAAGAAACCAGATCATGAAAATTATGGGCGGAGAGACAGAAAATGAGACTACCAGCCAGCTGGCAGTATGCTTAAATACGATCCTGGAGTTCGAGGGAGTAAACCGCAGCACGCAGTATATGTTGGACAGCGGTATGACCACTGTGGAGATTTTGCAGGAAAATATTCCGGATATCCAGGTGTTAGACCTGACGGGTTGTACGTTGGATGCCATATTGTATTATACGAATCAGGATATTCCTGTGTTAACAACATTGGAGGATGGCAGTGCACTTTTAATTACGGGATTTAATGAACTTAATATTGTAGTGATGGATCCGAAAGACGGTACGGTGTACAAAGTAGGAATGAATGATGCTACAGCAATGCTGGAAGAGAACGGGAATCAGTTTATTACGTATATGAGGATAGGAAAATAGTGAAAGCTTTTATTTTTGATGTGGATGATACGCTATACGATCAGGTACAGCCGTTTCAGAACGCCTATATAAAGTTATTCGGGAAAACAAATAAAGATATTGATAAAATATTTGTGAGCAGCAGAAAGCACTCTGACGAAGTATTTGAAGCATCCGAAAATGGTCTGATGACAATGGAGGAGATGTATATATACCGGATCAGAGAAGCATTGAAGGAATTTGGGATTTTAATTTCTGATGAGAGAGCATTGGAATTTCAGCGGTATTATCAGGAATTTCAGGCGGACATAGTGATGACTGAGAAGATGAAAAAACTGTTGAGTGATCTGGGTCATTGTGTCAAAATGGGAGTTATCACAAATGGGCCTGCGCAGCATCAGTGGGATAAAGTACAGGCACTGGGGCTGACGAAATGGATCCCCAGGCAAAATATATTAGTTTCCGGAGAAGCAGGCGCCGCAAAACCGGACAGAAAGATATTTGATCTGGCAGTATGTAAAATGGGATTGGATAGAACGGAGGCCTATTATATCGGAGATTCTCCGGCGAATGATATTGTCGGTGCGGCGAATGCAGGTTGGAGAACAATCTGGTTTAATCGGCGCAATAAAAAGGCTTTTTCCATTAAGCCGGACTACACAGTTTGCTCAGAACAGGAGTTGTGTAATTTGATAATGAAACTGGCAGGATTGTAATTTAATTATAGTATAAAAAATAGTGATCGCCATAAAGGTTGACAAGTGATTACCTGTGTGCTATGATAAACGGGTAATTATTTGTCAACCTTTTTTGAAAATGGATTGACTTATCGGGGATACATAAGGACTGAGAAGAATGGTTTTACAGGAAAAAATGACAAAGATCAGGAGGGAGAATGGGATATGAGAAAGGTAAATTTATCAGATGCGGAATGGAAGATCATGAATCTGCTGTGGGAACAGGCGCCACGAACAATGACGCAGATCACCAATACGCTGAAACCGGAAACGGGGTGGACGAAGCATACGGTGATATCTTTTTTGAAGAGAATGGAGGAGAAAGGCGCGCTGCACTATAAAGAAGGAGAGAGGGCAAAGCTGTATTATCCGGATATGGAGAGAGAGGAGGCAGCGCTGCAGGAGACAGAAGACTTTTTAGGCAGGGTGTTTCAGGGCAGAATGGGCATGATGCTAAATACGATGGTGCAGCAGAAGGCGCTTTCCGAGGAGGATATGGAAGAACTGCGTAAGATTCTGGAGCAGGCCGGAGAGGATGGAAAGGAATGACGGGATGCCCGGCTGATGGAAGACGGGGATGTGTTTCTGGCGGGAAACGGGGCATTATCAGAAAGGAATTGCCCTTGAGGAATAAGGCCTGATGTTAAGAACAGGGGAGGACTTATGTTTGGAATAATGTTTACAGTGACGTTTTTTATAGGGATCGTTCTGTTGCTGCGGACGGTTTTTAAAAAACGTATCAGTGCGAGGCTGCAGTATGGGCTCTGGTTTCTTGTGGTAGTGAAACTGCTCGTTTTTCCGATGCCGGATGCGGAGGGAGATTTTTCCGTGCTTGGGCTGGTGGCACAGGACAGACAGGAGAGACAGGAGAGACTTTCCGGAGAAGGGATATCGGCAGAAGAATTTGCCGCAGAGCAGGCAGGCGGGACAGCACAGGAGAAAGAGACGGTGAATGAGAGCCTGTGGGCGGACAGCGGCCAGGCAGGAGAAGAAGGTGCTGTCGGTACGGACACAGGCGTGAGGCCAGAGCATGTGGGGGGTGATGGGAAAGTCGTTTCCGGTGCGATGCGCTGGTATCGGATGACGAAACTGCGCCTGCTTCATTATGTGGAAAATGTGTTGAAGGCGCCGATATGGCTTGCCGGGCTGTTGGCGGCGGGAAGTCTGCTCAGTGCGGTATGGATGACTGTCTATCATGTGCGGCTGGGGAGATTTTTGAAAAAGCGGCGCGTGGCGGTGCCGGAAGCGTCAATGAGGAAATCGGAGAGCTGCCGGCAGGGAGAAGAAGAGCAGGATTTACAGCAGCGTGTTGCCGACGACGGGATGGAAAGCGGCAGAGAGACAGACAGAAGTGAAGGGAAGCCCTGGGAAAGCGGGTGGTCTGACAGGAGAAGAGGAATGTTTCGGGTTTACAGTGTGGAAGGCCTGCCCACGCCCTGCCTGTTCGGGAGAGTGATCTATGTACCCGACAAGCTGGCGGAGGAGGAAGAACTTCTGCCTTATATTCTGCGGCACGAGATGTGCCATTATTTTCACGGCGATGCCATTTGGGGTGTGCTGAGGATGGTCTGCGTCTGCCTGTACTGGTATCATCCGCTTGTGTGGCTTGCGGCCTATCTGTCCAAGCAGGACTGCGAGCTGGCCTGCGATGAGACGGCCGTAAGATCTATGGCAGGGCGGGAGAGAACAAGATATGGAGAATTGTTGCTGCAATTTGTGCCGGTGAAGAGTTCCCCTGCGGATTGCTGTTTGATGACGACGGCGATGTCAGGTAATGCGAAGAATCTGGGAGAAAGGCTTAAGAGGATCATGGGAAAAAGAAAAGACGCGGTGATTCCGGGAATTCTGGCGGTGGCGGCTGCGCTTGTGGGTATTTATGCCTGTGTCACAAGCGGCTTTGTCAGTGCAGATAAACAGTGGCAGAGTATTCGAATCAGGGAGGAAGAAGAAAGCATACCGATTATGCAGGAAAGTTACAGGCTGGATTACAGGCTGAGCAAAGATGCCGCAAGCTATGGGCTCTATCTGGAACAATATGAGTACGGCGAACTGACTGCAGTGAAGGCCCTGGATTGTGCAGCGCTTATACCGGAGGGGGAAGTATCCAGGAAAACAAAAAGGGGGGAGGCGCTCTACACAAGGGAGCTTGAAGCGGATGAGATGACAGGATCCTTTGTAAAATCGGTGAGTTCTTACAGCATGCCGGATTATACGACGTCGGACGGAGCAGGTTCTTCGTTTAAAGCCTTTACACTGGATCTGTCGGAAGAGCTTGCCATCGGAAGTTCTTTCAGTATGGCAGCAGGAGAGGAACTGGGACATCGGTTCCGGCTGGGGGAGGATATCATTCTGCTGGCAAGTTATTACGGTGATGGCAGCCTCAGTGTGCCTCCCGGCCACATTTTTGAGACGGAAAAGTATATGGAGAAAACGGAAGGAATCCTGGAAAGTGACAGCTGTGTCATACTGGTTCATCTGATCGTCTCAGATAAATCAGCGGAAGAACTGAGAGGACAGATCAGTGAGATTGTAAGGAAAAAAGCCGAAGAAGGAACGATGCAGGCGGAGGCTGACGTGACAGGTGGAATTTCGGAAGCAGAGGCGGAAATCAGTGCGACAGACGAAAACTTGGAGGCAGAGGCGGACGGCGGCGGGGCAGAATACTACACCAACAGAGAACTGCTTAAAATGGCGGAAAATTTCTATCGCAGCGAACATGGCTTTGCGCCTGCCCATGTGAACATAGACAGCCAAAACGGGAACGAGGTGGTCATCTGGCTCTATGACTATGACGAATACCTGAATGGGGAAAATGAGATCGTCGCCATCGCCCACACGGGGGACTGGTATACTGTGGACAGGCTGACCGGAAAAGGGGAAAATGTTCTTTTGGAGGACATTGACCTGACGCAGACGGTGTCTTTGACAAAACCGTGGAATGGAAAAACGGAAGAGATGACGGTAGTGGATGTCAGGGAGGAAGAGAAATTTTCTGCGCTGCCGGCGGAGCCTGGGGCGGGTGCGGAAAGCAAACTCTACCTGCTTGGCGAAACAGAGCATTACAGGATGTACGGAGCGGGAAATTACCAGTCCATGCTATTGGAAGAGCAGGGTATTGTGACGGAAATTTCCGTGCCTTTTATCACGGATGGCATTACCATGATGGCGCCCGGCATGCAGGAGGCGGATTATGACGGGGACGGTTCGCCGGAACTGGCGGTGAGGCTTTTGTGGGGCGAAGGCACAGGCGTCTGGCAGGAGCAGCTCTGGATGTTTGACAAAAAGGCGGGGCAGATAAATGCCTGTGCGTATCCTGGCGGCGTTTATGCGGAGGAGTTGTTACGAAGGCTTTCCTTTGCAGAGCGTGAGAACGGAAAGGTCATTATGCTGGGCGGACGGCAGATATCGCCAAAGCTGCGGGAAGAACAGGGCATTTCCTATGAAGAGATACGGATCAATACATCGAGAGTATCTTTTGCATTTGCGGATGGAACAATAAAACTCAGGACGCTTATCTCCTGCGGCAGCAGGGCAGGGAGTGTAATGCCGGCTTATGGGGATGCCTGTCTGGAGGCGGAAGTGCTTTATGATGGAAGTCAGTTTTTTATCAGGGATGTGATGTCGGTGGATCTGAAAGAGACGAAAAGGCTGGCTGAGGAGGCGGCGCGGGCGTTTTATGCGCCGCGGGGCATTGAAATTATTGATTATAATGTGGAAAAGTGGCTCCTGTCCGAGGAGACAGAAAAGATGGAGATGACGCTGACTGTGCTGGAAAGGACAAAAGAGTCCTATGATTTTATAACGGTTCCGCTTGAGCGGGAGGAGACGGGGCAGTGGGTTGCCGCGGGGGAGATATGGACCGGGGCGTGACAGAGCGGGGGCAGTTTCCATCTGTGGCTGTCCGCCGGGGGAGCTGCCGGGATGCAGGCATGGTATTCTGACTCGCACCGGCAGTAATAAAAGAGAAAAAATCAGGTGACAATTCCGGCTGATTGGGATAGAATGCTAAATAGATAAGATAATTATAGTAAATGATATGATAAGAATGGAGGGTATACATGATTGAGGTTCCAAACGGAAAGGTGTTAAAGGAAAACTACCTGGGAAAGAATATCGTGAATTATGATTCCATGATAAGTGCTTGCGCACTTTAAAGGACATCCGGCGGGCGGCTGCGGAGCTGGGATATGGCAGCAGGGAGTATGAGCTTCTTGAGATCAACACCTGACAGGCAAAGCGAAAGCAGGGGGGGAAGCAAAAAGAAAAGAGTATCGCAAAAAATCAAATTTCTGCGATACTCTTTTTGCGCGGAGATGGAGAGATTTGAACTCTCGCGCCGGTTACCCGACCTACCGCATTTCGAGTGCGGACCCTTCAGCCACTTGGGTACATCTCCAAAACTGTAAACATTATAACGGTTTCCCGCCTGACAGTCAAATGATATTTTGAAAATTTTGCACGAAAAATCCTCTGATTTTTCGGCAGAATAAAATATTGTGATGCATAAAAAAATACTATATAATGATAAAAGGACTGTGAGACAGCAAAGCTGATAAACGAAATCGGGAAACAGCAAAATAAACAGTATGAAGGAGGAAATAAGATGAAACGAATCGGTATGCTTACCAGCGGCGGAGATTGTCAGGCGTTAAATGCGGCAATGAGAGGCGTAGTAAAATGTCTGACCTGCAGCGGGGAACCAGTGGAGATCTATGGTTTTCTGGAAGGCTATAAGGGACTGATCTACGGTAATTTCAGAATGCTTACAGGCGCAGACTTCTCCGGAATCCTGACAAAGGGCGGCACCATTTTGGGCAGTTCCAGAACACCCTTTAAACTGATGAGAGAGCCTGATGAGAACGGACTGGACAAGGTGGAAGCGATGAAGCAGAACTACTATAAGCTTCGTCTGGACTGTCTTGTTATTCTGGGCGGAAACGGAACCCATAAGACGGCAAATATGCTGCGGGAAGAGGGATTAAATGTCGTAACGCTGCCGAAGACCATCGACAATGACCTCTGGGGGACAGATATGACCTTTGGTTTCCAGAGCGCGGTAAATATCGCTACGGACTGTATCGACTGTATACATACCACGGCGGCATCCCACGGACGTGTGTTTATCGTGGAAGTGATGGGACATAAAGTCGGTTTCCTGACATTGAACGCCGGTATGGCAGGCGGCGCGGATATCATTCTGATTCCGGAGATTCCCTATGATATCAAGAAAGTAGTGGATGCCATCAACAAACGTTCCGAGAGAGGCAGCAAGTTTACGATCCTGGCCGTTGCCGAGGGCGCGATCTCCAAAGAGGACGCTGCGCTTTCCAAGAAAGAATATAAGAAAAAAATGGCGGATTATAAATATCCTTCTGTTTCCTATGAGATCGCAGAAAAGATTCAGAAAAAGACAGGATTGGACGTTCGTGTTACGGTGCCCGGCCATACCCAGAGAGGCGGAAGCCCCTGCCCTTATGACCGTGTATTTGCAAGCCGTCTGGGCGCACAGGCTGGCCGCATGATCTTAAACGGTGAGTATGGCTTTATGGTTGGCTACAAAAACCGTGAGATCGTCAAGGTTCCGCTTGAGGATGTTGCCGGTAAGTTAAAGATGGTAGAGCCGGAGTCTGATATTATTCAGGAGGCAAAACTGCTCGGTATCAGCTTCGGTGATTAGGCATAAGAAAAAATAATGTGAAAAGGATAAAGGGAGATCCCGCAGCTGCCAAAGGTGGCTGCGGGATCTCGGAATGTGCAGGTCTGCACAGCCGGAAACGCAGTAAACGGAAACGGAGAATCGAATATGTCATATACAGCACTCTACCGTAAATTTCGCCCTCTCTGCTTTGAGGATGTGAAAGGACAGGAGCATATTGTGAAAACCCTGAAAAACCAGATAAAGGCGGATCGGATCGGACATGCCTATCTGTTTACGGGAACCAGGGGAACCGGCAAGACTACCATCGCCAAAATACTGGCCAGAGCGGTGAACTGTGAACGTCCCATGAATGGCAGTCCCTGCGGGGAATGCGCTTCCTGTAAAAATATCCTCTCCGGCGCGGGGATGAATGTGATCGAGATGGATGCGGCATCCAACAACGGCGTGGACGACGTGCGGGGCATCGTGGAAGACATCTCCTATTCTCCCGCGGAAGGGAGGTATAAAGTCTATATCATCGATGAAGTGCATATGCTCTCCACAGCAGCATTTAATGCACTGTTAAAGACGTTGGAAGAGCCGCCTTCCTATGTGATCTTTATTCTGGCTACCACAGAGGTACATAAGATACCGGTCACGATCCTGTCCCGTTGTCAGCGGTACGACTTTAAGCGGATATCCATTGAGACGATCACGGCAAGGCTTAAGGAGCTGATGGAGAAGGAAGATATGCAGGTGCAGGAAAGAGCCCTGCGCTACATCGCAAAAACAGCCGACGGTTCCATGCGTGATGCGTTAAGTCTGTTAGAGAGGTGTATTGCCTTTTACTACGGAGAGGAACTGACTTACGATAAGGCGCTTGAGGTGTTGGGGGCAGTGGATACTGAGGTGTTCAGCAGACTGTTGCGAAACGTTTTGGCGCAGGATGTGGCGGGCTGCATTTCCCTATTGGAAGAGATGATCATGCAGGGCAGGGAACTGGTGCAGTTTGTAGCGGATTTTACGTGGTATCTCAGGAATCTTCTCCTGCTCAAGGCATCCGACACGGGGGCAATGGAAGATGTGATCGATATTTCTTCCGACAACCTGAAAAAATTGAAGGAAGAAGCGCAGATGGCGGATATGGATACGACCATGCGCTATATCCGGATCCTCTCGGAACTCTCGGGCCAGCTTCGCCTGTCGGCGCAGAAGAGGATCATGATAGAAATGGCTCTTATCAGACTCTGCAGGCCGCAGATGGAGAGCGACACCGCTTCTCTGGCGGACCGGATCAGGACGCTTGAGAGAAAAGTGGAAAACGGGATTCCGATGCAGAATTTTTCGGAACAGATGCGGGAGGATGGAGCGAAGGAAGGAACGGCAAAGAATGACAATAGTGTCAGAAAAGTGGCGCTTCCCGAGGCGATCCCGGAAGATATCAGACAGGTTGTAGAGCGGTGGGGAAGCATTGTCAACAATATCGGGCAGCCGATGAAGTCTTATCTGCGGAATGTGCGTCTCAGCATGGACAATGAGGGCAGGTTGCTGCTTGCCTGTACAGACTCTACTCACTATGACTGGCTTACAGCCGGAGATCATAAGACAGAGATCGAGGAGAGTATCTCCGGCAGCATCGGAAAACAGGTGGAGATACAGTTCACTCTGGCGGCAGATGAAAGAGAGATGGATATGAAGTATCCGGATCTGGGAATGATCCATATGGAGATAGAGGAAGAGTAATCGGTGCGGCGGGAAGAAAAGAGGCGGGAGGAAGGACATCCCGCCTTTTACCGTTCTGCCGGCAGATAAAAACAGAATACGTTCTGCGCGATCTCACACACGGCGAATCGGACCGTATTTCCCCGGATGGTTACGGTGCATATGTCAAAGGATCTGCGCATCGCATGGGCGACATCTTTCAGCTCTACCTGTCCTTCTTTTTGCCATTCCAGATCAAAGAGATTGACATTCTCTATATGATATTCACGGTTTCGTACGATTTTTGATAATTTCCAGTCCATATGTTCTCCTTCTTTAATTATGATCCCAATTGATTTTTGCCCCGGTTCGAGTACTTTAAGCGCTGTATTTTAAGTACACAAGTTATTTCGGACAGTGCAGAAACAGAGCGGAAGCGCCGTTTCCGGAAACGGCAGTTCTGCTCTGCTTTCCGACAAATATAAACGATGTTCCAACGAGCGGATCTGCATGATCCGGTGTGCATCCTTTCCTCTTAAGACTATTCAAACAGAGGAAGAAGTTCTCTCTGAATTTTTTCACTGTATTCCAGCTTCGACATGATATTGAGCATGGCGATGACCGGTACTTTTTTTTCTGCGACAATAGGGGCCAGTTTTCCCTCCGCAATATTTTTGCTGGTGAAGATAGCGTCACAGCGGTTTATCGTGGCGCTGTTGATATTTGCCGCGACTTCAACATCCACAATAGCCTGAATACCGTGCTGTTTTAATGCATTCTGAACATTTGCCTTGATGAATGTGCAGGTGCCCATACCTGCACCACATACAGCCAATACTCGGATTGGCTTATCTTTGCTTAGTGCCATAGTTGCCCTCCTTTTTGGATCATGAAATAGTTATGTGCGCCCTGTTTGAAAGGGAAGTACTAACCTGAACTTCAGGACTCTTTTGAAGCGACGGTTTCCTTGTATTTTTCCCAGTCTTTGGAAGCTGACCAGTAAGTGTCTTTATGCGTATAATACTGGATCTGAGGGATGGCAAGCATCACGATGATGATGATTGCAAAGCCGATCCAGCCCAGGTTTTTCCAAAGTAAACCGAATACGGGGAAAGTGAGCGCCGCATCAAAGTTCATGCCTGCTCCGCCGTACTGTGTAAAGCCCATAATAAAGCAGCCGATGCCGCCGAGGATCACATCGATAACGCCTGTGAGCAGGTTGCAGATCACCAGATTTTTAATACCGCCCTTACAGTGCGCAAAACAGGCAATGGTTGCATTGTCGAAAAACATGGGAATGAAGCCCATGATGATAATGAAGGGCAGGTTTAAGAGCGCCCCGATAATTGTGCAGGCGATCATGGAGATAGAACCTACCAGAAACCCGGCTGTCAGAACGTTCGGATTGTTCACAAAGCCGTAGAAGCATGCACAGTCCACAGCGGGAAGCACGCCGCCCAGCACCTTCTCGGAGATATAGTTGAAAGCTACGGTCAGCTCCGATACGAACATCCGCAGACCAGTGGTAAGGATTACCATATACAAGGGGAATTTCATTGTTGTTGTAAATACATACATCACAAAACTTGCGCCTGCCACATAGCCGCTGTCGGGGATCTCCGCCAGCCTTGCAGGCCCGATCGCTACAATAATGATGCCGAAGAAGAGGAACATGACGATAGCGGCCGCCACATAGATGTCGTTGAAGATGGAAAGCCAGCCCGGCATAGCCAGATCATCCATGTATTTGATGGTTTTTCCGCTTTTTTTCGCTTTCTTTTCCATGCGCTCGCCGAGCCAGAATGCAAAAGCGTCCATAATGTTCTGGGAGTGACCTACCACCATGCCTGCGCCGTCGGTCAGGGACTGCGCCGCAACAACGGTTAAGTTGGAGTATACACAGTTGGAAACACCTGTGAAGATGGAACCTGCGATGATGACTTCCAGATCGCTCATCCAGTTACAGCATAGTGCGATGGCGCAGACCTGCGTGATGGAAAAAGCGTTCAGACAGTTACCCGCCACGTTCAGCGTGCGGATCTTGGTTATTTTTCCGAGCAGAGCAAGACCGATCGAGATAAAGAAACCGAACAACATGGCCAGAGCGGTCAGGCTGGCTGTACGGCCGAGCGTCGGCAAAATAGTGCCGTTCATGGTAGCCATGCCATAATAGGGATCCGAAACAGTTGCGTTTAAGTTGAAAGCGTCTCTGATGCCTAACAGGATAGGCCGGAACGTGCCGGTCATTCCGCCGGAGGCAACCGAGAATACAGAGTATCCGATATAGGCTTTCAGCATACCGGAAAGCGCCTCATACCATTTTTTCTTTGCTATGAGCAGGCCGATTAAAACAAGAAGAGCCATAAAGATTGCAGTTTGCGTGAAAATGTTGGCGGTAAACCAGCGCCACGCAGTGTTAAGAATATTTAACATTTGTAATCCCTCCATCATTTGATTTGACGTAAGTATGTTTATTTTTTGGCTGCCTCCACCCTGGCGCAGGTAAATCGATTCTATGCAGGCTGCCTGATATGTTCTAAATTACCATACATTGTTATCCTCCTCAATAAAATATGTACTGTTTGCACAAATTTTATGTTTGCACAAATGTGAAAATTGTGAAAATATATTGATTTTATACAATTTTATACATGTAGACACAAGATTGGAAAAATGAGAAGACCCGCACATTTGTGAAAACGTGGAATCGGTGCTTCCGAGAGTGGAAACCTTGAAATTGTGATGTGCATCATATATTTTTATTTATGACAAACCGGTAAATACAAAAATAATTGATCAGGAGCTTCCTGTATAATTCAAATATAGGGAATTCCAAGAAGGGTGGTTGATAAA
>OFGC01000380.1_pt1 | contig 47746 bp, 34 predicted proteins | sample 1521691 | NCBI WGS metagenome assembly OFGC01 (sample SAMEA3504121, study PRJEB24116) | mouse gut metagenome | biome: mouse gut; feature: mouse-associated habitat; material: faeces | place: Denmark | collected 2011
AATAAATTTATATAATAAAATCAATAAGTTATAAATAAATGACGACACTGTCTAGAAGGCTTTTTTATACATTTCCAAGATTTCTTCTTCCGTATAAGAAAGCGGGTGGTTGGAAAGCAGGGTTTTGGAGACTTCCAAAGCATTTTTTGCAAGCCATAGCAAGTCTTCTTCAAGTACACCCATATCGCGGAGTCTGTCGGTCAAGCCAAGCATATTCTTGATTTTTTCAATTTGTTCAAGAAAATCTTTTTCGCATGTACCGCCAATGAGCTTGGAAAGGGTCGCAAACTTTTCAGGGAAGTGAGAAATTGTTTTTTCATAAACAGGGATAATAACTGCTGCGAGTCCTCTGCCGTGGATAACATTACGAAGTCCGCTGACAGGGTGTTCAATGCCGTGAACAGCCGTTCCGCCTGCACTTTGCAGAGAAAATCCGCCAAAGGTGCTGGCAAGGCAAATGGCGTCCCATGCTTCTTTATTTTGAGGGTCTTTTATAATGACAGGCATATACTTTGCAAAAAGTTCTACGCCTTTAAGTGAAAACATTTCAGAAATAGGGCTTGCATGGCGGGAAATATAGCCTTCAAGGTTGTGGCAGAATGCGTCAAAAATAACAGAGCGCAGCACTTTTTCAGGCATGGTCTGCATAAGGTCAGGGTCAACAATGGAAACCTTGGGCATGGTGATAAGTTGGCGCAGGGTGCGTTTATCATTGGTTGCCATATCGTTTAATACGGCAAAACAGTCAGCTTCGGATCCTGTTCCGCAGGTGGTCGGAATGGCAATAACAGGCAGGCATCTGCCGTTTGCGGTGCGTTTTGCCAAGATATATTCGCTGACATGCCCTTCATGTTCAGCCATAAACGCAATAGCTTTGGAAGCATCAAGGGAAGATCCTCCGCCCAGACCAATAACCATGTCACAGTTATTTTCACGGGCAAACCGAGCAGCCTGCATGACCGCATCAGTAGTTGGGTTTTGGGGAATATTGTCGGCAACAAGGCTGGCAATATTTTCTTTTGCTAAAAGATCCTGCACTTTTTGCAGAAGTCCGCTTTTCTTGGTGCTGTTTGCACCGGTGACAATAAGAGCTTTTGTTCCGAATTTTTTACATTCTTCGCCAACACAATTGATTTTTCCGCTGCCAAAAAGAAGATTGACAGAATTATTAAAGTTGAAATTCATTGTATCCTCGCAAAAAAAATTATAAAAATGGAAAAGGGGCAAAAGCCCCTTCTTTTTTCATTTGTTATGCCAAAGCTTCCTGAAAACGTTTTTGCAAAGTAAGAAGTTTGGCTTTTTTGTCTGTTAAATCAGCAGCTTTTTCCTTGTCTTTTGCAACAACGGCTTCAGGCGCATGGGCAACGAAGTTTTCATTGGAAAGCCGTGCTTCAATGCCTGTTAATTCTTTTTCCAGCTTGACAAGCTCTTTTTCCAGACGAGCCAGTTCTGCTTTGAAATCTAACACGCCTTCTAATAAGACAGTAATTTCAGATCCTTGGATAATATTGCTGGCACTTGCTTTTGGAGCAGCTGCTGTTTTGGAGATTTCAAAATCTTCCAGACGGGCAAGGAACATAAGCCATGCTCTGCCGTGTTCCAAAAGTTCAGCCTGTTCTTCAGTCAAAGGCTTTATGAGAGCTTTTAATTTCATGGAAGGAGCAATGCCAAGTTCACTCTTCATGGCACGGACAGCAACAATAACTTCCTGTAAATAGAGCATTGCAGCAGCTTCTTTTTCCTTGAGACATTGCGGACGCAGGGCGGGGCGGAGCACTTCTGCAAGATTGCCGTCCTCATTGCCGGGAAGAGCCTGCCAGATTTCACTGGTGACAAAGGGCATAATGGGATGCAGTAAAATCAGAATTTCAGAAAGCACAGTATACAGCACAAAGGAGGCTTCTTTCTTTTGCTCAGCAGTTCCCTTGAAATCCCCTTTGACAAGTTCCAGATACCAGTCGCAAAATTCATTCCAGACAAATTTATACAGGCATTGTGCCAAGTCGTTGAAACGATAGGCATTCATTGCTGTTTCACTTTCAGTTTTCATTTCTTCCAGACGGTGCAAAATCCATACATGGTGCAGAGAAGTAATTGTGCTTAAATCAACAGGTTCAGGCTTATTGCCTTCCAAATTCATGAGGGCAAAACGGGAAGCATTCCATACTTTGTTTACAAAGTTACGGTTGCCTTCAATGCGTTCTTCTGAAAGGCGGATATCACGGCCCATTGCCGCAAGAGATGCCAGGGTGAAGCGCAGAGCGTCAGCTCCGTATTTGCTGATCATATCAAGAGGATCAATGCCATTGCCAAGGGATTTGGACATTTTTCTGCCTTGGGCGTCACGGACAAGGGCATGGATATAGACTTGTTTGAAGGGAATTTCACCCATAAAGTGCTGTCCCATCATAATCATGCGTGCAACCCAGAAAAAGAGAATATCAAAGGCTGTGACAAGTACGCTGGTAGGATAGAAGGTTTTTAAGTCTTCCGTTTCATTCGGCCAGCCCATGGTTGAGAAAGGCCAGAGCGCAGAAGAAAACCATGTATCAAGCACATCAGGGTCTTGTTCCAAGTGATTTTTACCGCATTTTGGACAAACCGTCGGATCTTGTTCTGCAACAATAAGTTCTCCGCAGTCCTGACACGTCCATGCAGGAATCCTGTGTCCCCACCATAATTGACGGCTGATGCACCAATCGCGGATATTATCCAGCCAGTTATAATAGGTTTTTGTCCATGTGTCAGGCAGAATTTCAATTTCGGCAGGCACCGCGGCACGGGCTTTGGGAGCAAGTTTTGTAGTTGCCACAAACCATTGTACGGAAACATAGGGTTCAATAACGGTCTTGCAGCGGTAGCAGGTTCCGACGCTGTGTTCTAATTCTTCAATTTTTTCAAGCTGACCGAGAGCGTCAATATCTTTGACAATGCGTTCGCGGCATTCTTCGCGGGAAAGCCCCTTGTAGACGCCGGATTCTTCGTTCATATTGCCGTTATCATCAATAACCTGAATAAAATCAATGTGATGTTTATGCCCCAAATTCCAGTCATTGGGGTCATGGCAGGGCGTAACTTTGAGCGCTCCTGTTCCGAATTCTTTGTCAACATAACGGTCGGCAATAATGGGAACAGCACGGTTGACAATGGGAACAATAACCCTCTTGCCGATAAGATGCTGGTAGCGTTCATCATCAGGGTGCACACAGACGGCAGAGTCGCCTAAAATGGTTTCAGGGCGGGACGTTGCAATAATAATATAGCCTGAACCGTCCTCAAGAGGGTATTTTACGTGCCATAAGGCGCCTTTCTGCGGGGTATGGTCAACTTCATCGTCAGCCAGCGCCGTATGACAGCGAGGACACCAGTTGACAATGTATTTGCCCTTATAAATAAGCCCTTCATTATAGAGCCGGACAAAAACTTTGCGCACTGCTTTGGCAAGGTCGTCGTCCATGGTAAAGCGTTCCCTTGTCCAGTCAACCGAAGAACCCAACTGACGGATTTGTTTAAGAATTTTTCCGCCGTACTCTTCTTTCCATGCCCAAACTTTTTCCAGGAATTTTTCACGTCCTAAATCGCGGCGGGAAATGCCCTGTTTTAAAAGCATGCGCTCTACAACGTTCTGGGTGGAAATGCCTGCATGGTCAGTGCCCACGAGCCACAGTACTTTTTTGCCCTTTTGGCGGGCATGGCGGGCAAGTATGTCCTGTAAAGTCTGGTTAAAAGCATGTCCGATATGGAGCGCACCGGTGACGTTTGGCGGGGGGATAACTATAGAATAAGGTTCTGCATGGCTTTCCATGTTTGGGGTAAAACAGTTGTGTTCTTCCCAATAATTGCGCCAATGTTCTTCCACTTCCTGTGGTTCGTATGCTTTGGATAATTCTTTTAAAGCCATGCTTACCTCATTTTTATAATTATAAACTTAAAATGTTGGCTCTGAGTATACCAAATTAACAATTGCTTTCAAGTAAAACTTATTTTGCGGAAAATTTTTTGCAGGAAATGAAATAAACAGTTCTAAATTCTCTTGGCTGTTTTTTGTAGCTTTCGTTTTTTATTTATGATAGCCTGTCCATATCATTTCAGAAAAAGGAAAATGGCATGAAAACAAAAAATATTTTTGGTGGTTTCGGCGTGTTGGCTGCTGCTTTGTTAACTGCCTGCTGTGCCGGCAGCCCCGGTCTTGAAGGAAAATGGGTGGAGCCTATTCCCGGTATGGAAGACCAAATGCAGGGCATTAGTCTTGAAAAAGACGGCAAAGCAAGTTCTATCAATAGTGCGACCCTGCAATATAAATCATGGGTACGGCAAGGCGATACTCTTGTCTTATCAGGACAAAGCCTCGGCAACGGTCAAACCATTGATTTTGTGGATTCCTATCAGATTGAAAAACTTTCAAATGATGAACTTGTTTTGAAAAATGGAGATATGACAATTAATTATACAAAACAGGCAGAATAACACAAGCCGGTTTTCTTGCTGTAAAAAAGCCGTCTGAATATCCGCAGACGGCTTTTTTACAGCGTCAAAACAATTAAAAATCTCGCTCCACACTTTCATAAATAACGTAATCAGCATGAATGTCTGAATAGTCAGCAAAAGAATGAAAATCATTCCTGTGCATAAAATACATCGTCTTAAAAAAGAAAGAAAAATACGGACGCAGAGCAACGGAAAAAGAATCACCAATAATCCAAACTGTTTTATTGATGAGAGCATGAGGATTGGTGCTTTGGATTATTTTTACCCCGTTGTTTTCTTTTTCTACACTGTTTAGCGTTGGTATGGGAATATTTTTATAAAAAACATCAAAATTATCCTGATAGTTTTTATCATTAAAAATTAAATTTCCTATATTGATTAAATCACCGGCAAAACTTTTGACAGGAATAAAGGAAAAATCTTCTTCTTTTATCACTTTGCAAAAATTTGGGTCAATTTGAGAAAGTAAATTGATAAAGACAATGAAAGCTCCATAGTTATTCCAATGTGTATCCGTAACATAATAGAGCAGTGCTTTTTCTTTTGCCTGTAATAAATCTTGCTGAGGATAATAAATGGTTAAGCCTTCCTGCCGCATTCTTTGTGTGAGCTCGTCATGGAAGGTTTTTTGGGCAGGCTTAACGGTTTTGGGCAGAAATTCAGGATAAATGGAGCTTTTATTAGGACCAATCAAAAAAAAGATTTCTTTATTATGTTTTAAAATTTTCTCTGCAATAGTTCTATAATAGATGCACCGAGTGTTGGTGTCATACTTTTTATTGTCACTGTTATGATAATATATTTTGCCGGTGAGCTTATCAATAGTTTTGTTATAGTTATTTCCCAAAAAAATCCAGCCATCTTTACCTATAACAACTTTATCATACGAAATGTTTTCATTTTTTATACTGGGAATGAAAGCTGTAAGTGTTAAAATAATTTCTTCTCTATTTGGAAAATTATCATTATAAAATTCTGAAACCTGTCTAAAATACTGTTTAATTTTTGATGTGGAAATTTTTTGAGGTAATTGGGGGAATGTTGTAACGTATCTGTTTTCACTTTTTATAACTGTTTGTTTATTATAGAAAAAAGTACTTGCAAGAAAAAAAATAAGAATACAAACAAAGCAGGAAAAAAAGAATTTTTTATTCATGGATAGTTCCTAAAAGTTAAAATAAATAAAGGGATTTCTGCTTGATGAAAGTAAAAGGAGGACAGCAAAACAGCTCAAAATAAATTGGAAAATGAGATGATAAAGTTTAAAATTTGCAGGAGTATGAGATGTTGGAACAATAATAAAATTTTGTGGTAACACGCAGATAATTATTCCAATCAGAAGCATAAATAAAGAGAAAGCCGTATTAGCGAATGAAAATTCAAAAGAGGAAAAATTAAAAAGTACAGAGAGGTATTCAAGGGCATAAGGGAGATTTTCTGCTCTAAAAAATACCCAGCCAAGCAAAATAACAACTAATAAATATGCATGTTGAATGAATGAAGGCAGGGCAATAAGCTTTTTCTCTAACCATGCCCGCTCAAGACAAATAAAGATACCATGCCATATTCCCCAAATAATAAAGGTAAAATTTGCACCATGCCAAATACCGCAAAGCAGGAAGACCAGGAAAAGATTGCGATACGTAATGCGTATGCTTTTCCTGCTTCCGCCAAGAGGAATATAAAGATAATCCCGCAGCCACGTAGAAAGGGAAATATGCCAGCGGCGCCAAAATTCACGGATAGATTTGCTGATATAAGGACGATTAAAGTTTTCTTCAAAACGAAAACCTGCCATGGCGGCAAGTCCTATAGCCATGTCTGAGTAGGCTGAAAAATCAAAATAAATTTGCAGGGCATAAGCAATAATGCCTATCCATGCTTCCAGAAAGGAAAAAACAGTCGGTGAACTTGCGGAAAAGGTGTAATCTGCAAGAATAGAAACAGAATTGGCAATAATAATTTTTTTATTTAATCCGAGCAAAAATCTATACATGCCAAAAGAAAAAAGTTCTTTTGAAAGGTGCCACGCATAAACATCATCTTTAATTTGTGCATAGCGCACAATTGGACCTGCAACCAAATGAGGAAACATATAAAAATAGGTAGAAAAATTGGTTAGGCTTTTGCAGACTTCAATTTTTTTAGTATACACATCAGCAATGTAGCTTATGGCATGGAAAATAAAAAAGCTAATGCCCAGAAGCATAATATTTTTCCCCATAAATCTATCGGTAAAAAAGGAAAAACACCACAGGCTGTATTTAAAGGTAAATAAAACAAGAAGATTGACAGCAATTAAAACAATAAAAATTTTTTTCCCGTATTTTTCGTTGTTAAGATACAAAGCTCCATAAAAGTTAATAAGGCAAATTGCGATGAGTATAAAAACATTTGTAGATTCTTCCCAGATATAAAAAAACAGGCTTAGAAGGATAAGGAAAATATTTCTCAAACCGGCATTTTTGAAAAAAGAACTGCAAACAAGTGCAAGTATAAAAAGAGGGAAAACCAAAAAAAGAAATGGTAAGGAAGAAAAAACCATATTGCCCCAAATAAAAAAATTTTGAAAAAAATAGCTGAAATTATTGGGGAGGTCAAGCTTTATTTACTTTTTACTGTGACAAACCGGGAAGCTTTGAGGTTTTGCGGGGGATTAAGAATATAAAGTTTTACAAGGGCATATTCCTGTTTATCTTCTATACTGAAAATTCGGGCAGTTAATTTTTCCTTATCTTCCGTAAGAACCGTACAAAGCTCCCGTTTTTTGAGCTTTTTTGCGTCATTTTTTGAAAATTCCGCCAGTACCCACCATTCCTCGGCATTTTCAGGGTGGATTTCCATAAGAAGTTCATCTTTTTTGACTATGGCGCCGTTATTTACATATTGTATGCCCGCAACTGCATTGAAAGGGGCATAAATATATTCATTTTTTTGCAGGACAAGGCTTTTATTATATTCTTCCTCAAGATAGCGGTATAAAATACTGTTGGGCTGCCCAAGGGAGTTTGTTAAATCGCGGTATTTTTTATCAGCGGCGGCACGGGCAAGGCTTGCAGTCTGATAGGCTTCTTCTGCTTCTTCATGTTTTTTTTGTAAGTCCTGCTCTTTTTTTACAAGTTCAGGGTCAGGTTTTCCGTCAATAAAGGACTGTGGGCGGCGCATGGCAACTTGTGCCTTTGTATGCTCTCTGACAATTTCTTGCAATTCCTTTAATTTTTTTGCTTCTGTTTCGGATAATTGGATTATTTCCTGAGTGATGCCGCTAAAAACATCGGCTAAAAGGGGTTTAAAAATTTGCTTGAGAGTGCCTGCATTGTGTCTATTTTCAGAAAATAGTTGTAAATATCCTTGGATTTCAGCTGCTTTGGAACGGATATAGGCCGGGTCAAAATGAATAAGGGCATCGCCTTTACGGATATTTTTTCCTTTTGGAATGAGCATTTCAAAAATAATACCGTCCACAGGGGAATAAATTGCCTCACCTTCTTTGGTCAGTTCGGCCTTTTGGCTGGTGACACTTTGGCTTAAAAGAAAAAGCACAAAAGCAAGCAATAAACAAAGGCTGACGCCGACTATTAAAATTTTTTTTTCAGGCATTTTTTGTTTGATAACAGCCATATTTTGTATTTTTGCAGTTGGTAACGCTTTTAATTTTTTCATACAAGCCTCGTGTCATTTTTCCTACTTTTGAAAATATATGCAAAATTTGTGCAAAAGAAAAGATAAACGAACATTAAAAAATATAACAGGTCAAAAAAAGCCCTCCGCTTATGGGAGGGCATAATTTTATCTGTTTTTTACATAAACAGATTCTTGTCCTTAACGCGGACTAAATCCATCTCAAGGAGTTTTTCGGCAATTTGTACCGCGTTCAATGCGGCGCCTTTGCGGACATTATCTGCAACAACCCACATATTGAGCCCATTTTCAATACTTTCATCTTCACGGATACGTCCAACAAAGGTAGCATCTTCGCCGGTGGCAATGGTAGCCAGAGGATACATATTTTCTTTGGGATTATCATATACTTGCACACCGGGAGCAGTTGCTAAAATTGCACGGGCTTCTTTGGCTGTAAGTTTTTTTTCCGTTTCAATATTGATTGATTCACTATGGCTGTAAAAAACAGGCACACGGACGCAGGTTGCCGTTACCTTAATGTCCGGATCTTCAAAAATCTTGTTGGTTTCATTGACCATTTTCATTTCTTCCTTGGTGTAGTCATTGTCAAGGAAAACGTCAATGTGAGGCAGGCAGTTGAAGGCAATACGGTGGGGGTAAACGTTATTTTCCGGTTCAATGCCGTTGAAGAGCTTGCGAACCTGCGTTTCCAGTTCGGCAATTCCTTTTTGACCTGTTCCGCTGACAGCCTGATAGGTTGAAACAACAACACGCTTGATTTTTGCCGCATCATGGAGAGGCTTTAACGCAACAAGCATCTGGATAGTTGAGCAGTTGGGGTTTGCAATAATCCCATTGTGATTTTTAAGGGCATGGGCATTGACTTCCGGAATAACCAGAGGACAGCGCTTGTCCATACGCCACGCACTGGAGTTATCCACAACAACGCAGCCGGCTTTTACAGCATGGGGTGCAAATTTTGTACTTGTATCACCTCCGGCTGAAAAAATAGCTATATCAATGCCTTCAAAGGAATTTTCAGTCAGCTCTTCGACAACAATCTCATCATCGCCGTAAGGAACTTTTGATCCGGCAGAACGGGAAGAAGCAAGAGCCTTTATGGTTGTAGCAGGGAAATTACGGGTATAAAGTGTGCTTAACATTTCTCTTCCAACAGCTCCTGTTGCACCAACCACAGCAACAACCAAATTCTCTTTCATAGCAGTTTCCTCTTTTTGTAAACAAATTTGTTATATTTAATTTTTTGTCATAACATTTTCATCATTGCACCAAATAAAAGCACTGTCAAGAAATAAAACAAATTCGGACATAATTATTTTTTTTCATTATTAAGAAAAGGATTATACAAAAATGTAAATATTTGATTGCCGGCTGGCTTTTTCTCCGCAATTGTTTGCCTGTTGCAATTTTGCAGAAAAATAGTATTTTTTTGCAGAAGAAAGGTGTATCATGAAAGAAACAAAAAACGCAACTCAAAAAAAATCAGCCCCAAAAAAATCTGTAGGCAGACCAAAAGAATTTGATAGGGAACAAGCCTTAGGAAAAGCTTTGCAGGTTTTTTGGGAAAAAGGCTATGTGCTGACGTCCATGAGTGAATTATGCAAGGCAATGCGGATTAATGCTCCCAGTTTATATGCGACCTTTGGGAATAAAAAACAACTTTTTTTAGAAGCACTGAATTTTTATGAAGAAAAGTATTGGACTGCACCCTGTCAAAAATTTTTAAATGAAAAAGATATAAAAAAAGCTGTTGAAACTTTTTTTGCTGCTGCCATTGAAATTCTTTATTCACAAAAAAATCCCTGCGGCTGTATGACTGTTTTGGCGGCTGTCAGCATTCCTTTCGATGAGGCGGAAATCCATGCACGTGTACAGGAATTGCGTTTGCAGACGCAGGAGATGTTTTTGAGCAGATTTAAACAGGCAGTGCTCAGGGGACAACTGGCAAAGGAAACGGATTGTGAGGCTCTTGCCGTTGCCATGAATACGCTTTTAGAAGGAGTGTCCGTTCAGGCAAAAAGCGGAATTCCTGCTGCAAGTATTCAAAATATTCCGCAAATTGCCGGACAGATGTTAATTTTTTAATACTTATTTTTTCTATTCCTTCTATCCCCTCCTCTTTTAATGATATTGTAATGAACATTAAAAAACTGTTGACAAAAATTTTTTGTTGTTTATTTTGTAATTAACATTACAAAATTATAGGAAGGAGCAAATATGAGTAAAAAAATTTTAATATTAAACGGCAGTCCCCGTCCCAAAGGAAATACAGCTTCTCTTTGTGAGGCTTTTATAAAAGGGGCAGAAGAACAAGGACACAGTGTTGTACAATTTAATTTAAATCAGCTGAATATTAAGGGCTGCCTTGGCTGTATGCAGGGTCATAAACAAAGTAAAGAAAGCCCTTGTGTGCAGAAAGATGATATGCAAAAAATTTATCCTGTTTATCAGGAAGCGGATATTGTTGTGCTTGCGTCCCCCATGTATTACTGGAATATAAGCGGACAATTAAAGACTGCTTTCGACAGGCTTTTTGCAGCGGCAGAACTCAATGAAAATTATGAAAATCCGCATAAAGACTGCTATTTGATTATGGCAGCCGAAGGCAATACGGCGGATAACTGGGAACCGGTTTTGCAAAATTACCGCACTTTGCTGAAATTCCTTGAATGGAAAAACTGCGGTGAAATTCTTGCCGGCGGGGTGATGAATGTGGGTGATATCAAAGGGCATTTTGCGTTAGATGAAGCCTATAAAGCGGGCAAAGCCATTAATGGTTAATTGCTGATAATAATTAATTGCTGAATTATTTGTGAGTGCTTGTATTGAAAAGTGTTTTTTCGATACAGGCGCTTGCCTCGGCAAGTCCAAAGCCGGTGAGGGCGGAAATGGGATAGGCATTGTTTGAAAAGCGTTCCAATAAAAGTGTTTGTGCCTCTTTGGGGAGATTATCCCATTTATTGAGCAAAAGAATGCGGGGCACATCAGCAAGTCCCAGTTCTTCCAAAATTTTTTCCACAGATTCCAGCTGCTGTTCCATTTCTTCGTGGGAGGCATCAAGTACATGGAGCAAGAGAGCAGCTTCCTTTAATTCTTCTAATGTTGCCCGGAACGCCTCCATGAGTTCCTTCGGTAAATCCCGAATAAAACCGACCGTATCCGCAAGGACTATTTCATGTTCTTCCGGAAAGCGAAGCCGCCTTGTTGTGGGGTCAAGGGTAGCAAAAAGTTTATTTTCCGCAATGACGGAGCTTTGCGTAAGTTTATTGAGAAGGGTGGATTTGCCTGCATTGGTATAGCCTACAAGAGCCGCAACAGGTAAGTTATAGCGGCTGCGTTTTGCCCTGTTTGCCTGCCGTTGTTTTTTGAGATTTTCCAGTTCAATTTTGATTTTTGCTATCCTGTCTTTGACACGGCGCCTGTCTGTTTCCAGTTTTGTTTCACCGGGTCCCCGTCCGCCAATACCGCCCATGAGCCTGTCCATGGCACGGTTTTTCCCCACAAGACGCGGCTGGGTATATTTTAATTGTGCCATTTCCACCTGCAGTTTGCCTGCACCTGTTTTGGCATGCTGGGCAAAAATATCAAGAATAAGCTGTGTTCTGTCCAACACTTTGCGTTCAGTGAGCTCTGCAAGGTTTTGGAGCTGGGCGGGGGAAAGTTCCCCGTCAAAAATAATAATGCCCGCATGTCCCTGCAAGGCAATAACTTCCAATTCTGCCAGTTTGTTTTGGCTGAGAATTTGCCGTGGGTTAATGGCTGTGACCCGTTGGATGAGATTTCCGCAAACAGTCAGCCCGGCTGTTCTCGCAAGTTCCGTTAATTCTTCAAGGTTGCGTTCCTGAATGGTTTTGGGCGCTTTGCTTACAGAAACAAGTACACAGCGTGAACCTGCCTGAAAGGTGTCTAATGAGCCTTTTGCATTGTATTTGGAAATATTTTTTGCACTTTCAGTGGAATGGGAATCTTTAATCAGCCGTGCAAATTCTTCTTCAATAGCATTGATTTCTGCAGATAAATCAAGAGGGTTTTTATCCCAATCAAAAAAATCAGTGACGCGGTAGGGTTCACCGGGGCGGGTGCTGTTTTTGGGCTCAATTGCAGTATGATAAAGATTTTGGGTTAAAATAAAATCAATATCTTCCGCCTGCAAAGGTTTGCCTTGTTTTTCTTCCGGATATTCCAGCTGCTTTTGTTTTTTGAAGGACTTTTCTTTGCTGATATCTCGGATATAGGATTCATTTGAAATAAGGGCAGGGAGCAAGTGGGCTGATTGAAAATGCAGAGGAGAACCAAATTCATCAACTGTCAAAACGCCAATGCTGTCCAAACGGAGAAAAAGCAAGTCCATTAAATCTTCATTGGAAAGCCTGCTGTCTGTCAAATGCGTGTGTAAAAGCCGTATGCCCCGTAAACGTCCTGTGGAGCGTTCCCGTGCAAGGGTAGGGATTAAAATGCCATGGGCATCCCCCACAATGGTGAGTTCCACTTTGCCCTGTCTGTCGATTAAAAGACCGATTTGACGGGAAATAAGGCGTGACAAAGCCCCAAGTTCTTTTGCTTGTTCAAGGCTGTATCCTGCATGGATATCATAACGGCGGTGAGTAAGGCGCTGCAGGGCTTTCAACTCATTGGGCTTCAGCCCTGCCAAATTTCCGTCTAAAAGGGCTATACGCTCACTCCTTCAAGATAAAGAGAAATCATTGCGTCGTATTCAGACGTGATTTTAAATGTTTTTGCAGCCATTGCTTTTCTGAACATCAGACTGACCCCTTGAGGATTTTTAATTTCCTCCATTGCGTCAAGGTATAATTTAGGATCAGGCAAAATAAGCATGCTGTGGAAATTTTTTGCTGTGGCGCGCATAAGACAGGGACCGCCAATGTCAATTTCTTCCACCATGTTGCGGACAGGCAATTTTTTTTGCAGCGCGTCTGCAAAAGCGTATAAATTGACGCATACCAAATCAAAGGGAGAAATATGGTGTTCTTTAAGGGTTGCCATATGCTCCGGATTATCCTTATCCGCTAAAATGCCTCCGTGGATTTTGGGGTGCAGGGTTTTTACCCGTCCGTTTAAAATTTCAGGAAAGCCGGTGACAGTTTCAACGGCTGTGACAGGAATCCCTGCTTCTTTCAAGAATTTCATTGTTCCGCCTGTTGAAACAATTTCTACACCGCGGGCATTTAAAAATTCTGCAAATTCTTTGAGCCCGCTTTTGTCCGTTACGCTGAGTAATGCACGCTTAATAGGTAAAAAATCCATTGTCTTTCCTTATGTTATGAGGTTAAGGGTTAATAACCAAAAATAAGATTTCCATAAAATTGGAATGGGTACATGAGCATAGCACATAAAATTCCTGCCATGGCGTCATCTGCCATTATTCCAAGACCGCCGCGGAGTTTGCGTTCACAAAGCCCCACAGGTCCGATTTTACTGATGTCAAAGGCTCGGAAAAGCAAAAAGCCAATCATCAGCACAAACCATTCATGGGGAGCAATGGCTTTTGTGCTGAAATAGGAAAGAGTATTCACAGGCAAAAGCGACAGCCATTGCCCGAGAACTTCGTCAATAATCACGCTTTGCGGATCCTTTTCGCCAAGTTCAATTTCTGCCTGTTCGCTTGCTTTAAGCCCAATGACAAAAAGGATAACCAGAACAAGCAGGCGATGGGGGATGGAAAGCGGTAAAAAACAAAGGGGGGCAAGCAAAACGGCAATAAAGGAGCCTGCTGTGCCGGGGGCTTTTTTTATTCTGCCCACAAGTCCGAGGGTGGCAAGGTTGGTAAGGAGTGAGTAGCGCATAGTAATCCTGTCAATTCGTTATAGTATATACTTATCCTGTAACGAGGGTATTTCTGTATTCTTCAAGGTTTTTTATGTCAAGTTCTTCGCAAAGGGAAGGCAAATCCTGAACAATTTTAAAAATCGTGGAGGGATCGGTAAAGGACGCAGTGCCGACTTCCACAGCACTCGCCCCCACCAGCATAAATTCCAGCACATCTTTTGCACTTTTAATGCCGCCAATGCCGATGACAGGGATTTGCACAGCCTGTGCCACCTGCCAGACACAGCGAAGGGCTACAGGTTTTATGGCCGGACCGGAAAGCCCGCCCACAATATTGGCTAAAAGCGGTTTTTTGGAACGGATATCAACTGCCATGCCGGTAATGGTATTGATGCAGGAAATCATATCAGCCCCTGCAGCTTCGACAGCTTTTGCCATTTCAGCAATACTGGTGACATTGGGGGAAAGTTTGATAATAACGGGGAGTTTGCCTGCATTTTTTTTCACAGCCTGCACGATAGAGCTTGCCATAAGCGGGTCTTGCCCAAAGAGAACTCCGCCTGCCTTTACATTGGGGCAGGAAATATTGACTTCAAGCCCAGCCAGCTTTTCTTCTTTTGATAAAATATTGGAAAGTTCTCCGAAATCTTCGGCACATGTGGCGTAAATATTGGCAATAACAGGAACGTCATTGGTAGGAAGTGCAGGAAGCTTATACTTAATAAAAGCTTCCACTCCGTCATTTTGCAGGCCCACGGCATTGAGCATACCGCAGGGAGTTTCGGCAATACGCGGAAGGGGATTTCCCGCACGGGGTTTCAAAGACAAACCTTTGACAATAATTGCGCCTAATTTGCTCACATCTCCGTAAGGCATAAATTCCGTGCCATAGCCAAAGGTACCGGACGCACTCATAACAGGATTTTTTAATTCCAAACTTGAGCCGTTTTTTGTTTTGAGAGAGATATGGGTATTCATCATAACTATAACCTATTTTTATGCGTCTAAATTGAGTTTGTGCGCCCAGAAAACAGGACCCTTGGTACAGGTTTGCACAGGCAGTCCGATTTTTTCCTTATCAGGGTAGATGTCGGAAGTAGTGGAAACGCAGCCAAGGCAAGCACCAACACCGCATGCCATGCGCTGTTCCAGTGATAATTGTGTCGCCACCCCCAAACTAAGGGCATTTCTCCAAATGGTTTTAAGAAAGGGCATAGGTCCGCAGGCAAGAACCAATCCGTTGTTTTCTGCCATGACCTTCATTTTTTTATAAATGATATCAAGGGTGACTTGTAAATCATCGCTGTTTTGTTCGTAGTTGGTTTCAACTTCTATATGTCTGGTAAGGCTTTCCACAGGATAATATTGTTCAGGCAGTCTGTGGCTGAAGAACATGGTCAGCTTGTTCTGCAGATTATATTGTTCCACATAACCGGCAAAAGGGGCAATGCCAATGCCGCCTGCCAGCAAAAGAGTCGGCATGTTTTCCATGGCGAAGTATGTGCCCAGAGGTCCCCAGACAATGACTTTATCCTTGGGTTTGAGCAGTGCCATTTGTTCTGTTCCGCGTCCGACAACCTGAAAGAAAAGCACAAGGGATTGATTTGTCACACGGCAAATGGAAAAAGGTCTTGCCCATGTCAGCTCACTGTTCCATGAGCTTGGACGGAGCATAATAAACTGACCGGGACGCCAGTTTGCCCAATGCGGGCGGGAAAGGGTCAGCGCAAAAAATTTTTTTTCTCCAACAGAACCAAAGGGAACAAGGTCTGTAACAGTCAGTTCCGCACGTGCAGGCAAAACGGGAGTATTTTCCATAGCAGTCTCCATGGCAAAAAGCTAGATAAGAAGCCGGTCAAAAACCGACCGAGAGAGAATCAAGTATGGGATACAGTGTAGTATGTTGTCCTTTTCGGGTCAAGTTAAGACGCAGAAAAAAAGAAAATTGCCTGTTAAAATTATCTGTTCATAGGATTTCTAGTGCAAAATTTCTTGCAAACTTTATGCACCTGTGAAAGAATGGCGTTCTTGTGAGGAAAATATGCCGCAAAAATATCTCGTTATGCTTTTAGGAATATTGGGGATTTTTTTGGGATTTGAAAACCCGATTAAAACCATTCCTTTTTTTGTTTTACTGTATCCGTTCAGTTTGTATATTCTTGCCCACAGCAGTAAAAATTATGTGCGGGAAACCTTGATTATGGGAATGTTCGGGTATGGCAGCGCCTTTTACTGGCTTGCCGTGACAGCCCATGTCTATGGGAAAATTCCCTATGCCGTTGCTTTGTTTTTCCCTCTTTTACTTGGTTTTTATTTTGCCGTTTACGGCACGCTTTTGGCGGTTTATGCACATAAAGCCAGACATTTGGCACCGTTTTATAGAATTTGCAGTTTAGGGCTGTTGTGGTATTTCACGGAGATTTTCCGAGGCTGGTTTTTAACAGGCTTTCCGTGGTTTACCCTTTCCTCAGCCTTTGCTCCTTTGCCTGTTATGATACAAACGGCAAGCATTTTTGGTTCCTATGCACTTTCAGGGTTTTTTGCCATGGTAGCATTTTTTATGGCAGAACTCATGCTTACAAGAAAAACAAGAAAACATACAGGAACAGGAAAACGTTTTGGCATGCTCCGTTCTTTAGGCGGACTGGGGAATTATGCAGGAATTTTGCTGCTTGTTCTGCTGTATTTTTATGGGGCTGTAACCTTGCAGAATGTACCGCAAACGGATTATGCCAGTACGGTGAATGTCGTCCGTAAAAAGCTTGATGTATCCTATCTTGCTGTCCATGAATCGCCTGCTATCCAAGATCAGGCTTTGCATAAGGTATTACGCTGGACAGATAAAGATATGGTCAATTTTTCCATTATTCAGGGGAATATTTCACAAAATATCAAATGGTCTCCTCTTTTTCAGCAAGACAGTGTCAATAAATTTTTCAGGCTTTCGGCTGAGGCGGAATATACAGTAAAGGAAGAGAGTATTTTGATTTATCCGGAAACAGCACTGCCTATCACTTCTGCTTATCATAAAGACTTATACCAAGAAGTGCTGGACTGGAGCGCAGGGAAGACCATGCTCTTTGGTATTCCTTCGTTAGTGGACGGAAAATATTATAATACTGTTGAAGCGGTGCAAAATGGCAAAAGCACAGCTTCTTATGCCAAAGAACATCTTGTGCCCTTTGGGGAATACGTTCCCTCTTTGCCTTTTTTGTCCGCTTTTCATGATATGCTGGCAAAATACGGGGGTGCATACAGTTTAGGGCAAAATGAACAGCCCATAATGCATATCCGCTATCAGGATAAAAATATTCATCTTTTGCCGCTTATTTGCTATGAGGCAATTTTCCCGGAAATGACATGGAAACGTTTGCAGAATGACTTTGCCCATGTCCTTTTAAATGTCAGCAATGACGCATGGTATGACAAAAGTTCTGCGCCGTATCAGCATTTGAATTTAGCCCGCATGCGCTGTGTGGAAACAGGACTGCCCATGATACGGGCAAGTAATACGGGTATCAGCGCTTTTATTGATAAATACGGAGAAATAACACTGCAGTCAGAACTTTTTACGGATGAAAGCCTGACAATGCCTTTGCCTATCCGCCCTTACGCACCAACGATTTTTATAGTTACCGCACCGTATTTGCCCTTTATTGGCATAGCGCTTTTCCTCTTTTTGCAAATGATGGGTGTTTTGCAGTATCGGCTGGAAACGGTGCGCCGTGCTGCAGCCTCTTCGCAGGAATAATTTGTCTATAAAAAAACTCCCCATAAAGGGGAGAAGAGGAGTTATTTTTGCTGCTCTGTTTCAGCAATTTTTGTTATGCATAAATTTCTTGCTGAAGCCATTTTTTGATGTTTTCTGTAGGGGAATACAAGCCTTTCAAACCTTCGTGTTCCTTTTTGAATTCTTCCTCCAAATCTTTGGGCAAATCGACGGTGAGCAGATCAATGGCCTGCTCGGAATTACGGCGGATAAGGCGGACAGTGGGTTTTTCTTCCCAATTATCAACAACAAAATAGGTTGCAAAGTCATCTTTGGAGCGAACAGGAGCATGCTCGGCATGCCAATTATTATTTCCCCATTCCAGATAGAGGGTAACAGCATCTTCCGGGGCAAGATTCCAATCAATAATAAGAGAAGCAACATCTTTCAGTGTTTTTATTTCTGTTTCCATATAATACCCTTTCTCTCTTATATTTTTTAAGCCTATTAATAAACATGTTTTATCAGACTGTCAAGAATAATTACTAATAAGAAAATTTGAAAATGGCATGAAAAAAACTTATGTCATATATGAGGCAACAACTTCCTGACAAATTTCCCATGCTTTATTGATAATGGCATAATGTTCGTCACGGTTTAAAGGCACAGTTGCATCACCTTCTTCTTTCGAAATAACAAGTTCTATGCTTCCCGGAATATAGAGGAAATGGAGTTTTGCATTAAAAATACGGCAAAGTTCTTTTTGCAAATGGGCAAGCATGGGCGTTTCTTCACCGCGTATACAGAAATTTGTCCAAAGCTCCCGTGCTACTCGGGAAATAACAAAGGCTTTGCGTGCTTCCGGATCATTCATGCCTTCGCGGGTTAAAAGACGTCTTGTTTGTTTGTGATAAATCATAGTCCGAGTTTCCACCAATTGTTTTTCGTATTGATGGATACTTGTTTTTTTCTGGTATTGCGGCAAACCCTCTAATAAAGCGCGGATGCTTGCCTTTTGGATTTTACTCAAACTTGTTTTGTCTATAATGTCAGACATGACGTCTTCCTTTTCTATGAATACATATTCCTTTTCGGTTACTTTAAAAATAACTTTATGCTGTTTGGCAAAAAAAGAGAAGTTTTTATTCTATACAAAATTAACCTTCTTTGCTATCATAATGCAATGTTTATCAGCCTTGGAGGAAAATATGGGCTTTTTTTCTGCTGTCAAGAAAATATTTACTTCCGCGAGTGAGCCGAAACAGGAAAATAAAAACGAACAGGTGTATACGGCTCTTGCCCCTGAGGAATTAGAGCAGTTTACGGTTAAATTACGGCAATGCGAACCAAAGCTTTCCGCTTGGCTGCAGGTTATTTTGGACGGTGTTGAAAAAGCTGATGAAACGTTGTGGGCACGACTTGCCGTTTTATTAAAAGCCTTGGAAACGCCAGATGAAGAAGCTGCGAAATTTATTGATGATTTTCGTTTATGGACAAAAAAAATGGATTATCGGTATGTGGCTGATTTCCGTTCTGAACTGCAGTATCGTCTGGCTCTTGCCCTTGAAATGGAAGATGAAGAAAGCGAAAAAGACCTTGTTTTTGCAAAGCTGCAGACAGGTCTTGAAAAAACCAGAAACCAGCTGGGCAAGGGCTTGCAAAGCATTCTTTCAGGGCACAGCAAAGCAAGCGAAGCCTTTTTTGAGGAGTTGGAAGAACTTTTTATTATGTCCGATATGGGGGCGGAATTGTCCATGCAGTTAGTGGAAAAACTGCGCCGTCATGCAAAGCAGAATACTATTGAAAATACAAAAGATTTATTGCCCTATTTGCAGCAGGAAGTGCGGGAACTTTTTAAAATGCCGCGCCGTATTACTGCTATAAACCTTCCGGAAGTCGTGCTTATGGTTGGCGTGAACGGTGTCGGCAAAACCACTACCATTGCCAAGCTTGCCTACAGAGCCAAAATGCAGGGAAAGAAAATTCTTATTGCCGGGGCTGATACTTTCAGAGCTGCTGCCGTGGAACAATTGGAAGAATGGGCAAAACGCATTGGCGTAGATTTTTATTCCAAAGGCAGCAATGCCGATCCTGCGGCTGTTGCCTATGAAGCTATGGACAAAGCTCTTGCTGGAAATTATGACCTTGTTTTTATTGATACAGCAGGAAGACTGCATAATAAAAGCAATTTAATGGATGAACTGCAAAAAATTAAAAATGTCCTTGGCAAAAAGCATGAAGGTGCGCCTCACAGGAGCATACTTGTTATTGACGCAACCACAGGACAAAACGCTATCCAGCAAACAAAAGTTTTTAAAGAAATCGGAGGCGTTTCAGAAATTATTTTAACCAAGCTGGACGGAACGGCAAAAGGCGGTGTTGCCATGGCTGTTGCCGGTACCTTTGAAGTGCCGATTACCTTTGTGGGGCTTGGAGAAAAAATGGAAGATTTGCGTCCTTTCAATCCTGATGATTTTGCAAAGGCTTTGCTTGGGGATATTGAAGCATAACGTATATATTTTACAAGTAGAAATATAAAGAGGAAATAATGGAAAAAGAATTTTTCATAAAAAATCTGGGAGAATGTAAATTTGATAATCCAAGGAGAAAACATGGCTCCGTAACCGATGACTATGTACCTATTTATGTTTCTGAAGAATTTGTTAAAGCCTGCGGCAATGCGTCAGAAAGTGACGCAAGCACCTTGTATTTTCAAGAAGCGGGACCAAGAGAAAAAATCTTTTTTGACCCGCAAAAAACAAAAGTTGCCATTGTAACCTGCGGAGGCTTATGCCCGGGCTTGAATGACGTTATCCGTTCCATTGTCATGGAATTATGGCATGGCTACGGAGTACGGGATATTGTGGGCATTCCCTATGGCTTGGAAGGTTTTGTCCCTGAAAAGTACGGGCATGAACTTTTACAATTAACCCCTGATTTTGTTTCCACTATTTATATGCTGGGAGGAACAATTTTAGGCTCTTCCCGCGGTGCACAAAATTTTGATGATATTGCAAATTTCCTGTATGAACGGGGCATTAATTTGCTTTTTATCCTTGGTGGTGATGGTACAATGAAAGCTGCCAAGGCAATTTCAGCTGCCGTAAAAGAGCATAATTTGACCCTGTCTGTTATCGGGGTGCCCAAAACCATTGATAATGATATCAATTTTGTGGAACAGTCTTTTGGTTTTGCAACCGCCGTTGACGAAGCCACAAAAGCAATTGCCGCTGCCCATACCGAGGCGGTTGGGATGAATAACGGAATTGGCATTGTTAAGCTTATGGGACGGGAATCCGGCTTTATTGCCGCCCATGCAACAGTTTCTCTCAGTCTTGTCAATTTTGTGCTGGTTCCGGAAGTGGAATTTTCCCTGTACGGAGAGGGGGGACTGCTGCCTGCCTTGGAAGAGCGGCTTATTCAGCGTCATCATGCCGTTATTGTGGTGGCAGAAGGCGCAGGACAATATCTTATGCAGGAAACGGGGCAGAAAGACAGTTCCGGCAATATTATTTTGCAGGATATTGGGCAGTATTTGCAAAAAGTCATTAAAGCGTATTTTAAAGACAGAAATTTCCCTGCTGTCATTAAATATATTGACCCCAGTTATATGGTACGGGCTGTACCTGCCAATGCAGACGATCGGGTTTACTGCGGATTTTTAGGGCGTCTTGCCGTAGACGCCGGCATGTGCGGCAAAACGGAAATGGTGGTTTCCAAGCTTATGGGACGCTATGTGCATTTGCCTTTTGATATTGTGACAAGACAGCGCAGAAAACTCGATATTAAATCCCATTATTGGCATTCTGTCCTTGCCGCTACAGGACAAGGAAATTTAAAAGGTATGCTATGAGTAAAAATTTGGTGAAAATGAATGCGTCAGCAGGTTCGGGAAAAACCTATACCCTGACTGATAATTTCGTAACCTTATTATTTAACAGTGATATTGCCCCCTGCGAAAGCTGCAGACCTGTACAAAATAAGCAGAAATTTAATTTTTCAGAGCTTCTTGCCATTACCTTTACCAATCTTGCCGCAAACCAGATGAAGGAAAAGGTTATTGAAAAATTAAAGCAATATGCCCTGAAAGAAATTGCCTGCAAGACAAAAGAAGAACAGGAAGAAAAAGCAAAGCAAGCCCATGCCATGCTGGAAACTGTTTTTCAGCAATACGGGGCACTCAATATCCGTACTATTGACAGCCTGCTCAACCAAATCATCGGGCTTTTTGCCTTGGAACTGGGCTATTCTCCCCATTTTGAAACAAGTTTCAGTTCACAGGAATACAGCAAAGAACTGTATGCGCAATTGGCAGAATTAAGTGTTGAAAATGAAGATAATCAGGAAACAGGGACAATTAATTATGCCCCTGTTTTTCATGAGCTTTGCCGCAACAGGTTTGAAAATTCCAATCATGCAAGTTTTTTTGCAAAATCCGCCCTGCAGGAACAGGTTGCAAAATTTATTGCGTACGGTATTGCAAATAACCATGTTTTATCCCATGAAGAATTGGCAGAATTAGAACGAAATTATGCGTTTTTTAAGCAAAAGAAAGAAAAACTGGAAAAAGAAATTTCAGATATTTGTACCTGTATCCAAAACAATGTGCAGCAAAATGAAATTGCTGTGCATGCACATTTTATCAACGCACTGACAAAAGCTGAAAAAGGAGATTATTCCTCTGCCTATTTAAATAAGGAAAGTTTTGCAAAAGTTGTAAAAGCAAGTAATAAAGGGGATATTGCAACGTGTTCAAAATATTATGCCGCCCTGCAGGAATATATTGATACGATGAAGCGGGTTCAGCCCTTTTATTCCCAGTATGTTCTCATGCTGCCTGTGATTAAAATTGCGGCAATACTCTCTGAGGCATTGGATACCTATGAAAAAAATCAGCAGGTTATTAATACGCAAAAAATGCCTTATATGATTGCAGGATTATTGGGGGAAAACCGTGAATACCTGCAAAATGCCTTTTTATTGCAAAAAAAACAGGAAGAAAATCTTATTCCTGCAGCCTATTGCCGTCTGGGAACACGTTTAAAACATATCTTATACGATGAATTTCAAGATACAAGCATTGCACAGTGGAATGCCTTGAAAGATTTATCCTGTGAAGCCCTTGCAAATGGCGGATCAGTTTTTTTTGTGGGTGATGTCAAACAGGCAATTTATGGCTGGCGGGGGGGGAAAGCCTCGTTATTCAATGATGCTCCCAAAAATTTGGCTGCTATTGCTGCCGAAGGACTTGAGGAAGACAGTTTACCGTGTAATTGGCGAAGCACAGAAAATATTATTGATTGGAACAATACTTTTTTCCAAAATTTAGCAGATACGGAAAAAAGCGACAATCTGTTTGCTTGTCTTTCATCCCTTGTTAATCAAGGTTTTTCTGAAACAGGCATTGCAAAACTTGCTGAAACTGTCCAAAAAAATTATGCCCGCGCAGAACAGGCAATTGCTGAAGAGCGTTTGCCCCAAGTACAGGGCAAAGGGCTTGTGGAAGTTCATACGCTCAAAGAATCAAATAATTTTTTTGATGTTGCCGTGCTGGCGCTGCTGCCGGAAATGGTGCAAAATTTATATAAAAAATACGGTAGTTACAGTAAAATCGCAGTGTTAACGGTCAATAATAAACAAGCTTCTTTTGTTTCTCAGGTTTTATTGGAACATGGAATACCTGTTGTCAGTCAGGGAAGTTTAGGGCTGAAAGAACACCCTGTTATTATTGAACTTATAGCTTTTCTGCGTTTTTTGGCAAATCCCCTTGACGACAATGCCTTTTGTCAGGTGCTTTTGAGCAGACACATTTTGCCGCAATCCTTTTATGGCTACTGCTCCCAAACTCAATGTTTGGATTTTCTGGTACAAGCCCGCAATGAGGCTTGTTTTACGGCTTTTCGTGATGCATTTCCGGAATGTTGGCAAAGGTATTTCCATGTGCTTGTGGACGGTGCAAATCTTTTAACTGCCTATGACACTCTTTGCGAAGTGTATAACCGCATGGGGATTATGGAGCAAAATCCTGACGCCTTTGTCTATTTGCTGCGTTTAAAAGAGCTTGCCTATTTGGCGGAAGAGCATGGAATTGTAGATATTAATGCTTTTTTGGACTGGTGGGAAGAAAACGGAGAAAAGGAAAATGCACCGCTTCCGGAAGGGGTCAATTCTGTTTCTGTTTTGACAATGCATAAATCAAAAGGTTTGGAATATGAAACGGTTATTATTCCATGGCATAATTTCAGGATTGATGTGCAGGGGGATATTTGCAGGCTTGAACTTCCCTTTGAAGGACAATTTTATACGCTGTATGCAGAACTGAAAAAAGAACATGGCATAGCGTATGAGGAAGCAATAGCGGAAAAAATAACCGAATGTATTAATTTACTTTATGTCGCGTGGACACGGGCAAAGGAAGAATTGCATATTTTTCTTCCTGAAACGTATGATATAAAGAAAAATGGAAATTTTTATCCGTTTATAAAAGCGTTTCTTGAAGAAACAAAAAACCGGCTTCAGCCGCGGATAACGGAAAAGGGAGAAGACGGGTTTTATCTCGGGAATGAATATACGGCTGCTGTATCTGAAAAAACGTTGCGGTCGCTGGAATTTGCCCTTGAAACGTATTTTGATGAGGAAGAAAAAGCAAAATTAAAAAAATATCTTTTACAAGAAAAACAAGAGCGGTTAGCTTCGTTTTTTAAAGAATATACAATTGAAAAGAACGTGAAAAAGAAAAATGGGGATGAACAAGAAGAATGTGTTTACTATGAATTGAAAATTCCTCCCGATGAAATTCTTTACGTGGCGAAGCGGCTCTCCCGCATTCTTTTGCCCTCAGGGAAAAAAACGCCTCAAAAGAGCCCTGCTGAAAATACTGCTCCTGAAAAGATATATCATCAGGAACATAGCATGGACTGGCTTCCGCAATTGCATATTTTCTCTACAAAACTGGAAGAATTAAGCCGTCAAAAGGATTTGTCTTCCAATAAACGGGGAACCCTTATCCATAAGAGCTTAGAATATCTTATTTTTTCAGGAAATATAGAGGAAGATTGTAAACGTGCAGCCTATGAAGCCATGAAATTTTTGCCCTATGGACGGTTTTTGCAGCAAAACGGACAGGAGGAAACAGCTGACAGCGTTTCACGGTATAAGGATTTTTATGCACAGGTTCAGGAAATTTTACGCTGGTTCGCTTCGCTGCAGGAGCCTTTTGGCGGGGCATCTTTTTGGTTCAGATATGGCTATAAGGAACATAGCATAACAGATGCCATGGGTGATTTATTCCGTGTTGACCTGCTTGTGGAAATTCCCCCTGCCTTGCAAAAGCAATATGACAATACGGCGTTTCTTGCCATTGATTATAAAACAGGATACTTGGAGCAAGAACTTCCCGTGCCTGCTAATAAAGAACAAATTTTGAATTATATTGACTTGTTATCAAAATCCACAGGGAAAAAAGCATTAGGCTTATTGCTTTATTTGGATGCAAAAGAATGCTGTCTTGTTGAGGGTGAATAACTATGCAGAAATATTGTAAAAACTATAAACAAACCGGCAAAAATCCGTTTGCAGTCATTCCATGGAGTGAGGATTTTCTCTATGCCGTCCAAAATCTTGTGGATATGTTTGCAGAGGAGCAGCACATTTCCATGCAGGATATTGTGCTGGTTTTTCCCAATGCAAGACCGAAACGGTATTTAACTGCCCGGTATAAGGAGCGGGCAAAGCAGGAAAAAAAAGCGGGAATTTTACCGCAGATTTATACAAATACGGAGTTTTATACCCTTTGCCTGCACCATTTTGAGCGGGGCTTGCCGTTATTTTCTGAACTGGAGCCATTAGACCGCTATGCAAAATTATTTGAAATTGTGAAAAGTGTTTTGCAGGAAAAAAAATATTCCCATTTTTCCTCCAGCATGGAAGTGCAAAATGATATTGGGCAGGCAGTGGAAAAAGAAGCGTTGCAGCTTGCAAAATTTTATCCTTGGGCACAAAGCCTCGATACACTTTTTGAGGAGTGTTTTCATCAGCTGATTTTACCGCAAAATATACAGTATGCTGACGAAGTATCGTTATTTGCCCAAAGCCTGCTCAAGGATATTGAAGAAATTTTTGCAAAATATACAGCGTCCATGCAGGAAAAAGCGCAAACAACTCCTGCGTACAGTCTTTTTCGGACAGCCCGGTATGTACAGGCGTACGGGCAGTATCAAACCGGCAGCACCCCTGCACCGGGGATTTTTTCCTCTTTTCAGACAGAGGATTTTGCAGCGTATTTTGCTGATTTTATGCCCTATTTGTTGCAGGGAAAACGCATTATCTTTGCCGGCTTTGTAAGTTTATCAAAAGCGGAAGATGTTATTTTAAAATATTTTTGGGAGCAGGGGGCGTGTATTTGTTTCGATACGGACAGCCGGCTGGTAACTGCTTTAAATAATCTTCATTATTCCTGCATTGAGCATAAAAAATGGCTGCAAAGGTGGCAGGCAGAGGCAGTTTTGCTGAGTGCTCATAAGGAAGAAAGAAAGCCTGAAATTTCTTTTTATCCTGCCTATGATTTTCATTCGCAATTAACAGTTTTGAAAGAAAGTATCAGCCCTTATCTGGAAACAACGCAGGATCGTGATGATTATTGTGCTGTTGTGCTTCCCAATTCTTCTTTACTCATGCCTGTGCTGCATGAATTGCCGAATAAAAATATCAATATTTCCGTTGGTTATCCTCTTCAGAGAACTTTGCTTTGGCAGTTTATTGTGCATATTTTTAATTTGCAATTAAATAAAAAAGAGCTTGGTGAAAATCAGTATCAGTATCAAACGGCAGATTTGCTGGCACTTTTTGAGCATCCTTTTACAAAAATGCTGCTCAGTCCTGCAAAAAGCTCTGAAAACAGCCAAAAAAACGAGGGGCAAACGGAGCTCTGCACAAAGGATAATTTTGCCACATGGCGCAAAGTCCTTTATTACGCGGATAAGCATCTTGCGGAAAAGGCTTGTTACGTTGATTTTGCAAATTTTGTCACGGATGAAATTTTTGATATTGATGAAAATGCACAATATTACGATTTATCTTCTGAAAAAATGGGAATCTTTGTGGAGGATTTTTTTCATTTGACTGTTTTTGTATGGGAAAATATCAATACATTGCAGGAGGTTGGTGAACGATTAAATTCCTTGATGGATTTTTTCATAGAATATGGAGAAAGTGTTTGGAATCGTTTTCCGTTGGATAAGGAAGGACTTGTGCGCTTTTTTCAAAATACTATTCCGACCCTTATGCAAAATGGATTGGCACAGCACGCTTTTCCCTTGAAAACTTTATATTCTATCCTTGAACAATGCATCATGGCAGAACGTGTACCTTTTGAGGCAGACCCGCTCACGGGCCTGCAGGTGCTTGGTATGCTGGAAACCCGTTTGCTCAGTTTTAAAAATGTTTTTATCCTTGACTGCGTGGAAAGTGTTTTGCCGCCTGTCCATGCCCAAGATCCATTAATGCCTGATTCGCTGCGTGCACTCTTTGGACTGCCCGACAGGCACAGCCGTGATATGGTAGCCGCCCACACGTTTTATCGGCTTATTCACAGTGCGGAAAAAGTTTTTTGCTATTGGCAGGAGGGCGTGCAGTCATCGGAAATTCAAAATTCCAAAAGCATGCGTTCCCGTTTTGTGGAAGAATTAATCTGGGAAAAAGAAAAATTTGCCGCAAAAAAAGGAAAAAAACTGAAAGAGATAGAGGAAAGCCTCTTTCATCCGGTACTCTGTACTCCCCATGCTCCAGACAAACGGAAAAAACGCAGTATTGAAGTAACAGACACAATTTTTTCTGCCCTTGAAAAAAAAGCGGAAAAAGGTTTTTCCACAGATGCTTTTAAAACCTATTTGCAATGTCCTGTGCGTTTTTATTATCAATATCTTGCAAAGATTACAGCTCCGTCAAAAGAGGAAAGAGGTGATAATTTTGCTTTATTTGGGACAAAAATGCATGAATTTTTGAAAGAACAATATGCAAAGCAGCAGATCATTCGGCATGATGAAAATTTTACCACGCAATTTATGCAGGATTTTCATCAAAAATTCAATAAAAACAACTGGCAGGATTATTTTTCGGCTGACAGCTATTTCATGTTTCAAGAAACAGGTACGTTTTTTCTCGAAAAATATCTGAAAGAGATGCCTCATGAAGTTGAAATCGTGGCGCTGGAACATCCGTTTTCCCATGCGCTTTTGCATGAGGCATTTGCTTCTCCCGTTTATTTAAAAGGGATTGCGGACAGAGTGGATAAACGGGGCGAACATTACTTTATTATTGATTATAAAACTTCAAACAATAATAAAAAACAAATTTCATTGTGGAAAAATGAATCGTTGCTGGAAGAGTTGTCTGCTATGAATACAGTATGGCAGAGCGAAAAAGCTGATACATGTCTTGAAAAGTTGGCAATGAATATGGAGGATATCCAATTGCCGTTTTATCTGTATTTATTTGCAAAAGATAAAAATTTACATGAGGAACATGGTATTGCTGAAAATGCCCGTATCAATGCGTCATGGATTTTCTTGAGTGAGCGGGAAAAAGGTTGTGAAATGGCTCTCATTGATGAAGAATATGCAGGCAGTGAAGAAAATATGTGGGATATGCTGTATAATGTTCGTGAAAAGTATATGGATATTGTTTTTGATTTTATTCTCAATCACATGGCAAAAGAAAAAGTGTGGAAATGTAAAGAAGGCAGGTACTGCGGGTATTGCCCCTTTGTTGAGTACTGTTAAAGTATTTTTTTGGGAAATGATTATCTCTGCTGTCGCTATCCGTAGAGCCCGTTCACTCGCTAACGGCTGCCGCTTCCCAAACCCCATATTGCAAAAATTTCATTCTGAAATTTTTGAATATATGCATAACGAGTGTATTTCCGTATAACATTCAGAATAGTTTTATAAAATAAAACCGTTTTGAAAGAGGTTTCGGGGAAAAACTTTTGAAAAAGTTTTCCCCCGGAAAATAAAACGTTTTCCTCAATTATTGAAAATTTATATCTTCTTCAAATGACATGCAAACAAAAGCGTTATGGACAACGTCCATAACGCTTTTGTTTGGGGAATTTGGGGGGAGGAAGCCGTTGGCATGTTTGCGAGCCTTACGTATAGCAACAGCAAAACTGCTCATTTCCCCCATGGCAAAATGATGTTTTAGAAGAAACGGGAATAACCCTGCAAAATAATAATGCCGATAATGAACGGTAAAATATACGCAAGGTAGAAATACAAATATTTAGGGAATTTTGCACCGTTGCCTGTGTCAGCTTCTTTGCAGAAGTTTTCAAAACCCCAGCCGGACTTGTGGGTACAGAACAATAAGAGGATTAAGCCCCCAAGAGGCAAAATATTGTTGCTGACAATAAAGTCCAGAAGGTCGAGAATAACAGAGCCTTCCCCAAAGGGCTGAATACTATCCCAAACGTTAAAGCCCAAAATGCAGGGGAGAATACAAAAAACCATCGCCCCAAAATTGATATTGAGGGATTTTTTTCTGCTCCAGTGCAGTGCGTCCATGCTGTAGGCAATGATACTTTCCATAACCCCGATAACAGTGGTGAGCGCTGCAAAGCCCATGAAAATAAAGAATAATGTTCCCCAGAATAAACCGCCGCTCATTTCATTGAAAATATTGGGCAGGGTAATGAAAATAAGGCTGGGACCCGCGCCCGGCTCAACACCAAAGGTAAAGCAGGCAGGAAAAATAATGATACCTGCCATAAAAGCAACAAAGGTATCCAGTGCCCCGATATAGAGAGCTTCCCCTGTAAGAGATTGGTTTTTATTGAGATAAGAGCCAAAAATCATCATGCCGCCCATACCTACGCTCAAGGTAAAGAAGGCTTGGTTCATGGCGTCATTTATCATATTAAAGATGCCGGCTTCTTGGATTTTTGCCCAGTTTGGAGCGAGGTAAAATTCCATGCCTTCCTTCAAGCCTGAAAGGGTCAGGGAGTGCCCTGCCAAAACAAGCAAAATAATTAAAAGTCCGGACATCATGAGTTTTGCATAGCGTTCAATGCCTTTTTGCACGCCTTTGGCACAAATAAAATAGCAAATGCCTGTCACAACAAGTCCCCAAAAATACATGGAAAGGGGATTGGCAAGCATACCGCCGAAGTAAGCACCCACTTGGTCGGGATTTAAACTTGCAAGCGTGCCCGTTGCAGTATTATAGCAATAGCTTAAAAGCCAGCCGGCAATAGGGATATAGAACATCATCAAAACAAATGGTCCCACATAACCAAACCAGCTCACGGATCGCCATGCTTTGACAGGGGAAAGCTCATGATAACAGCGAGCCATTGTTTTTTGGGAGGCACGTCCTGCTGAAAATTCCATAACCATGATAGGCAGACTGACTGCAAGAAGAAAGAAAAAGTATGCAAGGAGGAAGATAAGTCCACCGTATTTGCCTACAACATAAGGGAAACGCCAAACATTCCCCAATCCGACAGCACAGCCGGCTGAAAGAAGGAGAAACCCTAATCTTGATGCAAGCTGATCTCTTGATGTTTGTTTACTCATAACAATTCCTTAATAGGCTATTTTAGGTTAGAAGAAGCGGGAGTACCCTTGAATAAAGACAAAAAACATAATGGCAGGCAGCACATAACTTAAGTAAAAACGTAAGAAACGCGGGAATTTAATCCCTTCGCCGATATTTGCTTCTTCAAGGAACTTATCGTAACCCCAACCGTAGCGACTTGTGCAGAAAAGCAAGATGAGGAAAGACCCGATAGGCAGCATATTGTTGCTGATGATAAAGTCTTCCAAATCTAAAATATTTGATCCTTCACCAAAGGGGGTAAAATCAGACCAAATATTGAAACCAAAAATACAGGGAAGCATTAAAACGGCAATGGAAATACCCGTTACAATAGTAGCAGTTCTTCGTGACCATTCATGCACGTCCATGTAATAGGAGATGATATTTTCAAACACAGCAATAACCGTAGTAAGAGAAGCAGCTGCCATGAAAATAAAGAAGAGCGTACCCCAGAATGTTCCGCCTGCCATGGAGTTAAAGACGTTTGGCAGGGTAATGAAAATAAGCCCGGGACCGGCATTCGGTTCAATGCCAAAAGTAAAGCAGGCAGGGAAAATGATAATGCCTGCCATAATGGCAACAAAGGTATCAAGCCCGACAATGTAGACGGCTTCACCTGTCAGTGCTTTATTTTTATTGAGGTAAGAGCCAAAAATAAGCATTGCTCCAATCCCCACGCTTAAAGTAAAAAATGCTTGGTTCATGGCGTCATTGACCATATTGAAAAAGCCGGCCTGTGTCACCCGTTCCCAAGACGGGGCAAGATAGAATTTCATGCCTTCGCCTGCTCCTGACATGGTAAGGGAATTTCCGGCAAGAACAAGTAAAAGAATAAGCAGTCCCAGCATGAGGACTTTAACACATTTTTCCACCCCTTTTTGCACGCCAAGGGAACAAACGCCAACACCAATGGCAATAACGATTAAAGACCAGCCAATCATAGGCATGGGTTCGGAAAGCATGGTTCCGAAAAATTGTCCGACTTCCTGCGGAGACAAATTGAGTGCCCCTGATGCGGTATGGAAACAATAGGCAATGAGCCAGCTGGAAACAGGTACGTAAAACATCATGAGAAGCATTGAGCCAATAAGGGCAAAACAGCCGATTTTATGCCATTTTGTGCCCACCGGTTCGAGCATGTGCAGAGCATTTCCCATATTTTTGCGGGAAGCCCGTCCTATGGAAAATTCCATTACAATAATGGGAAGCCCAACGGCAAGTAAAAAGAAAAAATAAACAGCGAGGAAATAGGCTCCTCCATAAAGCCCTGCGATATAAGGAAAACGCCACACGTTCCCCAGTCCGATAGCACAGCCGGCGGATAAAAGCAAAAAGCCTAAACGTGTTGCTAATTCTTCTCTGGAATGTTTTGTCATAGATTAACCTTTTGTCTGGTATGTTTTTGTATCTATCATAAGGAAAAGTGAAACTCAACGGAATTATTTTTTGGATTTCGGAAATCCGAAGCTGATAGATAAAATAACCGCGAGAGCCAAGAGCATGCAATACCAGTTGTGCATTGCAATTTCAATAGGGGATATTTGAGATAATGAGCCTGCCAGAAGAAGCTGAGCTGCATAGGGGACAAGACCTTGGAATACGCAGGAAGCCATGTCCAGAATACTGGCAGAGCGTCGGGAATCAATTTTGCTTTTTTCCTTGATTTCCTTTGCAAGACCGCCTGTCAAAATAATTGCAACGGTGTTATTGGCAAGGCAGATATCGGCAAAGCTGACAAGAGCGGCGATACTCCACTCCCCTGCTTTTTGGCTGTGTTCACCGCTGTTTTGTTTTGCAAATTTATCAATGGAATGTAAAACATAAGCAATACCGCCGTTATGTTTAATCAGCTCTCCAAGTCCGCCAAGCATCATGGAAAGAATCATGATTTCATTCATGCTTGCAAAGCCATCATAGATGTTTTGGCTGAACGTCAGGAAATTATAGTCAGCAAGGGAATAAATCCCAATGGCGCCGCTGAAAATAATACCGGTCAAAAGCACGATAAAAACGTTTATCCCGCAGACAGCCATAACCAAAATGGTAAGGTAGGGAAGTACTTTTATAAATTCATAGTCATGGATTTCCACGCTTGAGGGAGCGGATGTCGCAAAATAAAGAATAAGAATGGTGATAAGTGCCGTAGGCAGGGCAATTTTGGAGTTGAAAATAAACTTATCTTTCATTTCGCAGTCTTGTGTTCTGGTGGCAGCAATGGTCGTATCGGAAATCATGGAAAGGTTATCCCCAAACATAGCCCCGCCGACAATGACGCCAAGCATAAGCGGCGTACTGATTTCTGTTTGCCCGCAAATGCCAAGCCCAATAGGGGCGATAGCTGCGATGGTTCCCATACTCGTTCCCATGGCAGTGGCAATAAAGGCGGCAATAATGAAAAAGCCCGGCACGATAAAATCAACGGGAATTAAGGAAAGACCGAAATTAACCGTTGCGTCAACACCGCCAATGGATTTTGCAACCGTCGCAAAAGCCCCTGCCATGATATAGATAAAACTCATGGTAATAATGTTGCTTTCGCCAACGCCTTGCAGGAAAAGGGCTATGCCTTGATTAAGTTTTCCTCTGAATTGCCAGATGGCGATAACAATGGCAGGAATAATGGCAACAGTGGCAGAAAGCTGATAAAAAGCCATGCTCACATCTTGAAAGGTTAAATATACGCCTGTTCCTATGAAGAGGATTAAAAATACAATAAGTGGCAGTAAAGCAGATGCTTTAGGGCTTGGGGTATTCATATGCTCTCCCTCAATTATAGTTAAGATAGGGTATTACTATATCAAAATATCTTAATATGCAAGAGTTTTGATACAAAATTGGTAAAAATCTTTTTTTGCAAACAAGGGGCGGAAAGGGTACTTTTAAGAATAAATCTTTGTATAGGAAAATTTCTTTTTTGTTCTTCATGGGAAAACGTACGTATCAGTGCATGCAGAATTACAGAAAATATTATCGGAAAATTAACAAATTTGTAAAATTGGTTTTTTGATTGCCTTTTGCATGAAGTTTTGTAAGAGCATCTTTTATTCCTCAGAGGAAGAGCCGGAATGTATCGGCTGTAATCTGTAACAAGCTCTTCCGTTTTCCTTTGCTTTATACAGCATATTATCTGCCTTGGAAAGAATATGAGAAAGCTTTTGCGGAAAAAGAAATTCATAGCCGCCGATACTGCAGGAAACTTTTGCTTGGGGCAGGAGAGAAGAAATATTCTCTAAAAATTTTGACAAATGGTACCCGAGTTCTTCTTCTGACATTGGTTTGTAAATGATGACAGCAAATTCATCTCCGCCGATTCTGCCGATATATCCTGTTTCTTTAAAGGCTGCCGATAAGTTTTGGGCAATTTCATGGAGAACTTTATCGCCTGCCGCATGCCCGAAGGTATCGTTAATGACTTTAAAATAATCTATGTCCACAAATAAAAACCAGTTTGAGGCGGTATTTGGCGCAGTTTTGCTTTTTTTTTCCAGTTTATGGCAGCAAAAGAAAAACATCTTTCTTCCCATTACATTGGTTAACGTGTCTATGCCGTCCTGATATTCTTTATACGACATATACTGATGATAGGAAAATAACACGGTGGTGGAAAGAAGCATGATGCCTACCATGGCAAAGACAAATTGGCATTGAAGATAAAACAAATCTTTGGCAATAACCGGCGTTATGAGAATTTGATATTGCTTGAGCATATATGCTTCTCTGTCTATAAAATAAAGAGCGGCAGAAATAGCCAATGCAATGAGCAAAAAGATAAAAATTGTTAATGCAAAAAAGAAAAATTTTGATTTATAGGGATTTTGGGATGCATGGTTGATAGCATGTTTCAAAAATTGGAATTTCTCTGTATTAATAGCATACCATAAGCCAATACACAGGAAAATACAGCCAAGGGCTGTGAGAGTGTCATTAAAATCCCAATTGAGTGTATTCGTAATGTTTAAATCAAATTCGGGAAACAGCATGCCAAGAGCTGTCAGCACAATAATTGAATGGAGTTTTGGGCTCAGACATGCAACAAGCCCAATCCAAAGGTATTCAAATTTTTTGTGTATCGCACAGCTAAAAAAATAGGAAACAAGTGCCCCGAATAATAAACGGGTGCCAAGGCTTAAAAAAATAGAATTCACAGGGGCATTGCTTGAAAACGGAGAAAAAACAGCGTCAGCAAACATGACATAATAGGGAGTTGCTTTAAATAATGACGCAAATCCAAAAAATAAACTGATAATGAGTGTCTGCGGCATTTTTAATAAAAGTCCGGAAACAATAATCGGAAAATAAGCAAACGTGACAGAGATAGGAGGAATATGGATAAAGCCTAAAAATGAAAAGGACATTAATAATTCTATTCCAATCAGAAAAAGGAAAAGATAACGGTCAAAAAGCCTTTCTCCTAAAAAAAATGTTTCCCAAAAAGAGTTTTTTTCAGTTTGTTCTATAGGCATGGGATAATCTTATTTCTATCCTCAATAAAAATATGTTTCTTTAAAATCAGTATATGTTTTTATATTAAATTTTCAAGTCTTGTTAAAAAGAGAAAAATTGCAGGGTTACGGCTGGATACTAGCCATGAATGATACCCGTTATTGTTTATAGCGCGGCTTTTTGGCGTGGCTATGGAAATCTTCGGGAAACGTACGCAAACGTTTTTGTATTCTTTCCACACGGCGATTGATTTCGCTGAGACCAAAATACCCAACAGAGGCAAAAACGCCGAATGCCGCTACCAAGACAGCAGAAAGCACCAGCAGTTCGTTATATGCCTGATCAGAAGAAGTCGTTTGCCATAAAAGGAAAATGCAGGCGATACAGCCCCCCAGCCACATGAGATGACCGCAGAGTTTTAAAAATTGTTCCAGTGGGGCATTATTATAGGGATTGACTTCCGATAACCCCTGCCAGTCACGGCTGCCGCATTCCGGGCAGCGCGCCAGAAATTCGGGAAAAACTGTTTTACACTTTGAACAGACAAGGACGGGTTCTTTGCCGTGTTTTTGGATACGGCGTTTTCTGGGCAAAGCACGGACAGGTTTGTTGAGTTTGGGAATAGTTGTTTTTTGTATATGTTTGATAAGTCGCATGGCATATCCTTCTTTTCATACCTTAAATAGCGTCATACTTGGGTGCTTTGAGTGGTTTTACGGTGTTGGGACGTGCTTTTTGCAAAATGTAGATAAGTCCCATAATCAGAATGCCGAGTCCGTACCCGAGATAACGGTATTCATAGGGAAGAACAAAACCGGTAATCAGGAAGGGGTTGAGGAATAAAACGGTATTAAAAGCAAGAAGAGCTTTTTCCAGCCCGGTATTTTTATTGATAAACCAGCCTTGGGTAAAGGACGCAAAATTGACGGTGCCAAGGCAGGTCATGCCAAAAATAAAGAAACTCATGGGAACAGAATGAATATTCCACAAGATAATATCATGGTTGAAAAAGAACATAAGCGGTAAAATGGCTGTTCTGATATCATACCAAAAGCCTTGTATACCCGTGGCGATGGGCGAAGCTTCGGCAATGGCGGCGCCTGCATAGGCAGCAAGCCCCACAGGGGGCGTATCGTCTGCCAGAATACCGAAATAAAGACAATAAAGGTGAGCTGCCAAAAGGGGAACTGTCAGGTTTAAACCGTGAATATCAACGTTTGAAGCCAGACGCACAAGGATAGGGGCAGTGAGTGACGCCATGATAATATAGTTTGCGGTGGTAGGTAAGCCCATACCCAGCAAAAGGCTTGCAAGGGCAGTAATGCAAAGAAGCAGCAAAATATTGTTCATGGATAAAATTTCCACAAATGTGGTAATTTGTTGTCCAAGACCAAGGGAAATACAGCCGACGATAATCCCTGCACAGGCTGTGGCAAGGGCGACACCCGCCATGCTTGTTGCTCCGGCGGAAAGGGAAATAAGCCAGTCTTTGACAGAAAGTTTTAAACTTTCAAAACGGGAAAAACCATATAGGCGTGCACGGATATAGCTTTTGCCGAGCATCATGACGCTGAGCACGCAAATTGCCCTAAATACGCTCATTTCTGCAGAATGCTGGGCAAAAATAAGTTCGTAAAGGAGCATGAAAATAGGGATTAAAAAGACCCAGCCCTCTTTGAGAGTTTCTCCGACCTTGGGAAGGGCGGATTTCGGCAAACCCTGCATGCCGAGTTTGCTTGCTTCCACATGGGTAATCCAGAGCAGGGCAACGTAAGAGGCAAAAGCAGGAATAGCCGCTGCTTTGGCTACTTCAATATAGGGAATATTGACATATTCTGCAATGATAAAGGCAGCAGCCCCCATAACAGGCGGGGCAAGCTGACCGTTGGTGGAGGCAGCAACTTCAATGGCGGCAGCTTTTGTTGCAGGATAGCCCATTTTTTTCATTAAAGGAATGGTAAACGTACCCGTTGTCACAACGTTGGCAATACTGGAACCGGAAATCATACCTGTCAGGGCGCTGCCCAAAACAGCGGCTTTTGCAGCGCCGCCTTTAAAGTGCCCCAAACCGGCTATGGCAAGACGGATAAAAAATTGTCCTCCGCCTGCTCTTTCCAGCATGGTTCCAAATAAAACAAAGAGGAAAACAACTGTTGCGGAAACTTGCAGGGGAACACCGTAAATCCCCTCAGAATCCATAGTCATCTGCGAAATAAAGCGGGAAACGGTAGCTCCTTTGAAGGCAAGAAAATCGGGTAAATAGGGACCGGAAAAAACATAGAGAATAAAACACATAGCAATGGTGGGAAGGGCCGGTCCAATAACCCTGCGTGTTGCTTCCAAAAGCAACACAATGAGTAAAAAACCAAAAATAAGGTCACGGGGAATAGGCAGCCCTGCTCTTGAGGCTAAGCCCGTGTAATCAAGAATAATGTAAAGAGCGGAAAAAGCGGCAAAAATCGCAAAAATATAGTCAAGAACAGTAACCCTGTTCATGGCCAGTAAAATACGTTTATCCCAATCACTGTTTTTTCCGTGTTTAAACATGGGAATATTGAGATAAACAAGACTGATGGCAAAGGCTAAGTGAATTGCACGGACAAAAATTGCATCAATCAGAATAAAACCGGCTGATGCAAGTTGGAATAAAGACCATAAAAGTCCAATAATTAATGTAAGATTTTCAGTAAAACCGGAACCTTCCCCACGAAGCCCATGCTCGCCCTTGAGCATTTCCTCGCGATAAGAATCGGGTTTAAATGCTGATTCTTTCTTTTTTTTCATACCATACCTTTAAAATAAAAACGTGCAAAACAAATTTTGCCATTAAAAAAGGGGGAAATATTCCCCCTTATGCGGAAGAATATCTTATTTAATCAAACCAACTTCTTTGTAGTAGCGTTCAGCCCCTTTATGGAGCGGAGCAGACAATCCTTCGAGCATGCCTTCTTTGGTAAGATTTGCTAAAGCAGGATGAAGAGTGCGCAGTTCGTCAAGGTTTTCAAAAACAGCTTTTGTCAAATTATACACAACTTCTTCATCAATGGCAGCAGAAGTAATCAAAGTTGCTTTCATGCCAATGGTGCTGATTTTGCCTTCACCGGCATTGGTTGCTTCCGGATATTGCGCCATGTCAATGGTATCCATGGAATAATAAGGAGCGGCTTCAAAAAGGCTTTTGATTTCGGGAATGGAAACAATGCGGGTTTTTCTCATGCCGGCAGTTGCTTCTTTGATATTTCCGTTTGGATGTCCGACAGTATAGAAGAAACCGTCAATGCGTCCGTCTTGGAGCATACGGGGAGCGTCAGCAGCTTTGAGGCTTTCTGCCTTGAAATCCTTTTCATAGTTAATCCCGAGGGCATTGAAAATATCAATGGCATTTTGACGGTTGCCGGAACCCGGGTTGCCGATATTGATAACTTTCCCCTTTACGTCTTCAATAGCTTTAATCCCGGAATCTTCAGCAGCAACAAAGGTAATCATTTCAGGAGCCAAAGAAAACACAGAGCGGAGATCGGAAACAGGCTGTCCTTCCCATTCGCCTTTTCCGTTGTAAGCTAAATATTGGCTGTCTGCCTGAGCAATACCGAAATCAAGGTTACCGCCCTTTACAGCATTGATATTGAAAATAGAAGCACCGGTTGCTTCAGCTGTCGCTTTTATTCCAAATTCCGTTCTGTCATTGACAATTTTGGCTATTGCACCGCCTGTTGGGTAATAAACACCGGTAATACCGCCTGTTCCAATGGTAATAAACGTTGTTTTTGCTTCCGCCTGCAAAGGCATAAAACATAGACCAAGACCCAATAAAGCAAGAGCAAAGCGATTAAAAAATTTATGCATTGCTTCCTCCATAAAAATATACTGTATTATTAACAGTATTATTATTTGTTTTTACAAAAATGTTTTATCAAAAAAGAAGTATGCACGCAAGGAAAGTTATAAATATAATCAAGTAAATGGTAATATATTGAAATGATATAATTAATTGAGTTTTTAAATTCTTTTTTTACAATTTTAAAGACGAAAATTGTAAAAAATGGAAAAAGCGACTGCAAAAAAATTATACCGTTCAATCTGCATAGGAATATTTTACTTGCTATATATATATATATAGTAAAAAAAGCAGAGGAGGTTGTTTATGAAAAATTTACAAATGATTTTTTATTATCTCATGTTAATGACGTTGTTTTCCCCTACAGATGCCTTTGCATATTTTGATCCAGGAACTGGAAGTATTCTTTTACAGGCTCTCGCTGTTGGTTTAATTGCTGTTGGAGGTTTTTGGGCAAAGATTAAACATAAATTTTTGAGCCTGTTTGGTAAAAGTGATGATAAAGGGAAAAAATCATGAAAGCAGCAGCGGGCTCATTTCGTGATCGTTCAGGAAGAGTATATCAGGATAATGATAAAATTATTCGTTCTATCAATGACACGTATCTTGAAGAATGGAAATATATTGTTTCAACAGGTTTATTTAATACATTAATTGCAGATGAACTTGTTGTGAATTTTAAAGAAATTCCTGCACCTGTTCAAAACTCCGTTTTAGGTTTGGAAGTTCATAAAATTCCTTTTATATCTTATCCTTATGAATGGAGTTTTTCACAATTAAAAGATGCCGCATTATTAACATTAAAATTACAGCTTATTGCCCTTGAGCACGATTTAGTTTTGAAAGATGCCAGTGCATATAATGTTCAGTTTGAAGGAAGCAAACCCTGTTTTATTGATTTATTGTCCTTTGAAAAAAGACAGGAAAATTCCCCTTGGTATGCGTACAGACAGTTTTGTATGCATTTTTTAGCACCTTTGGCGCTTAATCGATATTTGGGGCTGTGGACAAATAAGTTCTCTAAGTTACGCACAGACGGTATCCCTTTAAGTGAAGCTGTGGCAGTGCTCCCTTGGAAATGCCGATTTAATTTGGGATTGGCTTTACATCTATACGCTCATGCTAAGATTGAGCAGTCAAATACTGATGCCAGAAAAGCAAGCGAAAAAGTTAAAAAGATTAAAATATCAAAAAAAAATTCAATAGATTTGGCAAATTCACTTTTGCGGCTTGTTGAATCCATATCTCTTCCAAACGTTCATACACAATGGGGAGACTATTATAATGATACAAATTATGATGACGAGGCATTTAAATATAAAAAACATATTGTTTCAAAGGTAGCGCGGCAGTGTGGCAGTCACGTTGAAATGGCAATGGATTTAGGAGCAAATAATGGGGAATTTTCAGCACTGCTTGCACCACATTTTCAATATGTGCTTGCTCCTGATGTAGACCCGCTTGCCGTAGAGCAGCATTACAATATATTAAAAGAAAAAAAACTTTCTACGATTTTTCCGTTTATTTTGGATTTAAGTAATCCTTCACCTGCCCTTGGCTTTGCAAATAAAGAAAGAGATTCTTTTTCTTCCCGCTGCAAAGTAAAATTCATTTCTGCACTGGCACTTATACATCATATTGCTTTAACAGAAGGTATTCCCTTTGCAGAATTTGCTCCGTATCTTGCTGACTTATTAAAAGAACGAGGACAATTGCTTTTGGAATTTGTCCCTCTGGAGGATAGTCAGGTAAAACGGCTTACTGCGGCAAGAAAAGATGATATTTCATGGTATACAAAAGAAAATCTTTTCCATAATTTTTTAGAAGATTTTACGTTAAAAGAAGAGTTTCAGATACCAAATTCTCAGCGCTCATTATTGTTGTTTGAAAAAAAGGATACACTGCATGAATAAAAAAATGTTCTCTTATGGTATATCTGTTTGTTGTCTATTTTTAATTTATCCGATTTTTCTTGTTTGGCTTTGCAATTATTTAAATCCTTATGACAGGATGACGGAAGTTTTAAAAATTTTAAAGTTAAGTTTATTTTTCTTTGCGTTATTATCTGCAGGTATTTTTATTTTCTTTGCAGGAATAGGCAGAAAATTTCATTCAATAACTAAAGTATTTCCTGTTTTTGACATTATTTTTATTGCGTTGATGATTTTGGCTTTGGTTTTTCCTGTAAGCCATACTTTGTTTGATGGACAGCTTCCGGTTCATCCACCTTTATGGGTTTCCATAAAGCAATTTGCTGTTCTTATCGCTGTTTTTGCTTTTGTTGCATGGTGTTATAAACGAAAATTAAAACAGTTTTATTCTATGCGAAATGTGCTGGGAATATTTAGTGTTCTTTTTATTTGTTATGCAACATTTACATTATATAGTGAAGAAAATAAAAGGCAAATGGAATTTCAAAATGCATCGCCTGTTGTATCTGTAGGCGATAAAAATGTTTTTTTGCTCATTGTTGAAACATTGCAGGGAAGTTATTTTGAAGAATTATTTAAATGTGAACCGGAATTATTTAAAGATTTTACGGGTGCAACGCTGTATAGTCATGCCATAACATCCGTTACCTGGTCTCCTTTTTCCGCTAATCAAATTTTTACAGGGAATGATAACTGGCATACATTTGAAAAACGCAGCGATGCTATTGAGGCATTAAAAGAGAATTCTCTTTTGAGTGATGCAGAAGAAAATAATTATAAATTTAATGGGGGAATCTATACTCCTATTCAAGGCTTTTACATTAATCCGTATACCAATGATATTGATTTTTCCCTGCAAATACCCCGCTTATCAATGATATTTGTAAAATATTATTGTGCAGCGATACGGCGTATTGTTCCTGCTGTATTATGGCGAAAAATTTATAAGTTTGAAAACAGAATTTTTAACAAAAATCTCATGGCACAATCTATGCCAGCAATGACAACCGGAAGTATTGCACCGAGCGCGAATAAAATTGCCGCAAGAGATACTTTTATTGAATTACAAAATCATCTTGAATATGACAAAGATTCTTCTGCCTTCTTCTATAATTTTAATTATATGACACATCGGGAAATTTTATTTGACAGGAATGGCAAATCAATTCCGAATTTATTGCAAAATAAAGAAAATCAACTTGAAGAATATCGTTATGTGCTGTCTCTTTACGGTAATTTTTTAAATAAATTAAAAGAAATGGGAGTGTATAATAATTCCTTAATAATTATGACGGGGGATCACGGAACCTATGATGAACAGTACAGAAACTATAATCCAATGCTTATTGTAAAGCCTCCTCAGAGCAGTCATCCGTTATCGGTTTCTGACAGTGCTGTCATGCTGACCGATATACGGCAGTTAATCAAAAGTTTTATGCAGGGTGATGAAGAGTTTGAAACCGCATATAATACGTTCCAGCAAATTGGGTTAGAAAGAGCGTTTAAAGTTTATGCATTACCGCAAAGTGACCCTGAAAATGGAACAAAATATCTTCCGATCCTTATCAATGGAGATATCAATACAGTTTATAACGAATTGACACAACGCGCACAAAAGAAGCATTAAAAAGAGAAATTGATACTTGATTTGATAAAGAGAAAATAAACGGGATACTTTCTCGTTTATTTTTTTTCCTGAACAGCAATTTTTATTCTGCATACGCCGCAAAGGTTACCGGAAGAAGTAGGATAACCGCATTGCGGGCAAGGGGATAGCGCTTGCCCTTTAGCTTGTTCATCCTGTATAAACGCAGGTTTGCCCCGTTCCAAAAAGCCCTGATAAAAATCGAGTTTTCGTCCGGGCATGGCAAGTTCTAAATCAATCCACAGGCTTTTGAGCACAGAAAAACTGGCTCCTGCACTGTAGGGGCAGGGGGCGTAATGATTTTCAATACCCATAAGGAAAGCATAGTGGGCTGTTTCGTATTCGCTCAGGCGCCACAGCGGTTTGATTTTTTTGCGGAATCCCTCATCATCAGGAAGAATGGGACCCTGATCGCTTAAATAGGCTCTGTCCCAGCGCAGGGTATTGCTGGTAAGGCGGGCTATTTCGTCGTCTAAATTATGTCCGGTGGCAAGGGCGTCAAAACCCAGTTCCCGTGCTGTTTGGTTGAAATAATAGCGTTTGATTTTTCCGCAGGCAGAGCAGATAGGGCGGCTGAGACAGGCTTTTACCTTGGGAATGGCAAGTCCTTCTTGTTCCATTTCTTTAATAATTAAAGGGATAGTGTGCTTCTCACAAAAACGTTCCACAACAGCCCGTGCCTTTTCGGAAGACATGCCAATGGAAAGGTCAATATGCAAGCCGGTGACTTGATAGCCCAAACGGGAAAGCACAAGGGCAAGGGCAAGGGAGTCTTTTCCTCCGGAAAGAGCAACAAGGACTTTTTCGTCTTTTTTAAGGAGTTGATATTGGTCAATGCCTTTTTGGACTTGTTTTTCAAAAAATTGAATAAAACACTCCTCACAAAAAGCTGCATTGTGTGAAGGTAAATCAATAATGGCAGGGGCTTTACAGCGTGTACATTTCATAATTGCTCCAAATTTTTCCAAAGGCAGTCTGATTTAAATTGCTTTGTTATAGTATACAGTTGGTTTTATGACTGCAAGATATCATTGCAAAAAATTTTATTTATTCTTTTTTATGGGGAAATGATGAGCTTTGCTGCCACTGCCCGCAGAGCTCATTCACCCGCTCACGGCTGCCGTTCCCCCGTACCCCAAAATCGTTTGTTTTTTCATAAAAACAAGAAGTTATACTTTGTAAGTGAAAGAATAAAATGTCTTTATCAACAACTTTCCATAGCAGAGCATTTAAATTTTGTGCCATAGTTTTATTTTCGGGTCAATATTTTTATGCCATGAAAAAGCCCCCTTTATGCGGACATAAAAGGGGCGCCAAAAGAGGAGGCAATGAGGAGGTCGGTCAATTATTCATCAGATTTTGTTTGCTGATATTCTGCCACAACCTTGTCAACAACAGGCTGAGGAGCTTCGTCATAATGGTCAAATTCCATGAGGAACAAGCCTTGTCCGCCTGTCATGCTGCGAAGGTCGGAAGCGTATTGCATGATTTCACTCATAGGCACGTTGGCTTTAACTTCAGTAATGCCTTTTTCGGTATCAGAGCCTAAAACCTTGCCGCGTCTTGAAGACAAATCACCAATGATATCACCCATATATTCATCAGGGAAGGTAACAGTCACAAGGGCAATGGGTTCCAAAAGAACCACTTTTAATTTTTCCATGGCGTTTTTGAAAGCGAGAGAGCCGGCCAGTTTGAATGCCATTTCTGAAGAGTCTACATCATGGTATGAGCCGTCATACAGTTTTATTTTGAAGTCAACAATGGGGTAGCCTGCAAGGAATCCGCGTTTTGCGCTTTCCTGAATACCCTTGTCAACAGCGGGGATATATTGTTTTGGAATAGCACCGCCCACAATGGCGTTTTCAAATTCATAGCCTGCTCCGCGTGCAAGGGGTTCCATTTCAATCCAGCAGTCTCCAAATTGACCTTTTCCGCCGGATTGCTTTTTATGTCTGCCCTGAACCTGAACTTTGCCTTTAATGGTTTCACGGTAAGGAATTTTTGGTGTGGTAAGTTCAATATCGACTTTGCCGCGGCGTTTTGCTTTTTCAACAGCAATTTCAACATGGAGCTGTCCCATGCCGGAAAGAAGGGTCTCGCCTGTTTCTTCATCACGGATGAGTTTCAGGCTTAAATCTTCTTCAGTCAGCTTTTGGATAGCTGCAAAAACTTTATCTTCTTCACCCTTGACAGCTGCTTTGACGCCATAGCTGATAAGCTGCGGAAGCGGGTCAGGGCAAGGAATTTCAAAGGGAGCTTTTTCATCGCAAAGGGTATCGCCGGTTTGGGTATTTTTGAGTTTTGCAACGGCAATAATGGAACCTGCCTGTAAGGTATCTTTGCATTGGTTTTGCACTTTGCCGTTTAAAGTAATAAGAGAGCTCATTCTTTCATTTTCGCCTGATGTCATATTTTTGAGGACAGAATCAGAGGAAAGTGTACCGGAAATAACACGCATAATATTGATATGACCGGCATAGGGATCATTGAGGGTTTTGCAGACAAAAGCACAGCAATGTTCATCATCGGCTTTACGTTCACTGCCGTCTTTGCCCGCATAGGGAGCTCTGTCAAGAGGAGAAGGCATATAGGCATCAATGGAATTGAGCAGACGGCGTCCGCCTTTATTAGCTAGAGCACTGCCCACAAGCACGGGCACGATGTCGCGGTGAATGGTTGCGGAACGCAGGGCATTTTGGATTTCTTCCATGGAAAGTGTGCCTTCGCTAAGGAATTTTTCCATGAGTTCTTCACTGGAGCCTGCAATATTTTCAACAGAAATATCACGGAGTAAATGGGCTTCATCTTTGAGTTCTTCAGGAATTTCCCGCTCTTCCACTTTACCGTCACCAATAAAATAAAGAGCTTTAGCAGGGAAAATATCAATAAGACCCACAAATTCTTTATTTTCAATGATTGGCATATAAAAAACAACGGGTTTCATGCCAAGAGTTGAAGAAAGGCTATTAAAAGCCATGTCAAAATTGGCGAGATCCCTGTCCATTTTATTGATAAAAACAATAGTCGGGAGTTTTTCACTCTGGATGTGTGCCCACATTTTTTTGGTTTGAGGACGAACGCCGTCAATAGCGTCAATCACTAAGACAGCACCGTCAACAGCTTTGAGCAGAAGTTCCGTATCTGCATTAAAGTTGTTGTCACCGGGGATATCGATTAAAGAATGGGAATTTTTATTCCAAGTGAAATTTGCAAAACCTGCCTGAATAGAACCGCGCCGTTTAATTTCTTCCGGTTCATAGTCAAGTGCGCTGGTACCTTCTTCAATGGAGCCTAAGCGGTTAATAATACCTGATTGGAATAAAAGCATTTCAGCAATGGAGGTTTTTCCGCAGCCCCCTGTTCCGATAAATGCATAAGTACGTTGATTTTGCAAAGAGTTTGCCATAGTTACTCTCTCCTAAACTTGAAATTAATAGAAATCTACTGATAATTTTTGTAAAATTCCTTTCTATCTTAGTATACGTTTTACTGTTATTCCAACCAATTTGTCAAGCTCTTCCCAAAAAAAAGCTTGACTTGCTTTTCTTTTTATGAGCCTTATAGCACATAGAAATTGAATAATGTATGGGAAAAAGGATAGTTATGGCTAATGTACTTGTGGTCGGGGCAGGGCTTGCGGGCTCTGAATGTGCATTGTATTTGGCAAAGCATGGAATTTCTGTGGTGCTTTTTGAACAAAAACCCGTGCAGTACTCGCCTGCCCATGTCAGCCCTTATCTTGGGGAATTGGTCTGTTCCAATTCGTTTCGTTCCATGCGTGATGAAGGACCGCAAAGTTCCGGGATTGGATTGCTGCAGGCAGAAATGCGGGACTTGGGAAGCAGGATTATCGCATTGGCCTATGAACACAAAGTGCCTGCGGGCAAGGCGTTAGCTGTGGACAGAGAAGCCTTTGCCAAATCATTAACACAGAAAATTGAAGCAAATCCGTATATTCAGCTTGTGCGGAAAGCTGTGCGGGATGTACAGGAAATAGAAAGATTGCGGCAGGAATATAATGCAGAATACGTGGTGCTTGCTTCAGGACCTTTGACATCAGAAAGTTTGGCTCAGTCCTTATCTTCCGTTGTAGGCAGTGAATATTGCTATTTTTATGATGCCATTGCACCCATTATTGCTGCTGACTCTCTGGATATGAATACTGTTTTTCGCGGTTCCCGCTATGATAATATTGCCCCGCCTCCCTATAGTGATGAAATCGCCAAAAGTGAGGAATTATCCAAACAGTGGCGGGAAAAAATGCAGGCAGAAATGCAGCAGTATAAAGAAAAGCAGTTGCATGAAAAGACAGAGCAGCAAGGACAGACTGACGAAGAGAGCGGCGAAGGTGATTATTTAAATTGTCCCATGCACAAACACGAATACGAAGCCTTTTATCAGGCACTTCTTGATGCTGAAAAAGTTGCGTCCCATAATTTTGAAAAGGAACTCCATTTTGAGGGCTGTATGCCCATTGAAGCCCTTGCGGAACGCGGGGAAAGAACGCTGACCTTCGGACCTCTCAAGCCTGTTGGCTTCACAGATCCCCGCACAGGCAGACGTCCCTATGCGCTTTTGCAGCTGAGGGCAGAAAATGCCAATGCACAGGCATTTAATCTCGTAGGCTGTCAGACAAAAATGACCTATAAAGCACAAGACAGTGTTTTCCGACTTGTGCCGGGGTTAAAAAATGTGGAATTTTTACGCTATGGTTCTGTGCACAGAAATACCTATGTGCACGCTCCAACCTGTTTAAATGAAGATCTAGCCATAAAGGGGCATGAACATATTTATTTGGCAGGGCAGATTACAGGCGTTGAAGGCTATGTGGAGTCTGCTTCCTGCGGGCTTTGGGTTGGGATAAAACTGGCAAGCAAAATTTTGGAAAAACCTTTACAGGATTTGCCTATAACCACTGCTCTCGGGGCGCTTATGAACCATTTGCGCAATACGGAAATGAAACAGTTTCAGCCTTCCAATATTCACTTTGGGCTTATGCCCGATCTTGCTGAAAAAACGAAAAAAGCCAACAGGAAAACTCTCATGGCGGAACGGGCAAAACGGGATTTTGCCGCTTGGAAAGCAAATTTCTGGGATAAATAAAAAATTATTCGTCTAAAAATTACTCATCAAACAAGGAACAGGCTTTTTCAAATTCCTCTTGGCTGGGCAGAATTTTTTTTCTCTTGAAAGGGAAATTGTTTGTCGAAGTTTTCAACATCATTTTGCTTAAAGTCAAAGACATCGGAAAATTTTACGAAGCCTGAAACATTGTCCAAAATCTTGTCTTGCAGGGGCAAAACAAGTAAACTCTTATAAAATTTTCCGTCAGGCATGGAAAGATTGTGTTTTTTCCCGCCGCAAAAACCATAAGAAGCATACTCTTTAGACAGTGTCGTCAATTGGTTTTTAATTTTTTTAAAACTCTGTTATTCTCCTAAAAAAGGAGAGAAATATGAACTACACACATCGTCGTCATGATATATCTGACAGAGTTTGGGAACTTTTAGAACCGCACTTGCCAGGGAGAGAAGGAACACGAGGTGTGACTGCTCGTGATAATCGATGTTTTCTTAATGCTGTTTTCTGGATAATTCGCACTGGAGCACCTTGGAGAGATTTACCTCCTGATTATGGAGATTGGAAAAATACTCACCGTCGGTTTT
>OFGC01000418.1_pt1 | contig 44174 bp, 46 predicted proteins | sample 1521691 | NCBI WGS metagenome assembly OFGC01 (sample SAMEA3504121, study PRJEB24116) | mouse gut metagenome | biome: mouse gut; feature: mouse-associated habitat; material: faeces | place: Denmark | collected 2011
CAGGTGAGCCGCTTACCGGGACAGCACTGACTTTGGCGGCTTTCGAAACCGCTCTGGGAAAATGGGGCGGCGCTTTTGTAAGCGTATGCATTGCATTATTTGCCTTTGCCACCGTGATCGGCTGGGCTTATCAGGGGGAGCGGGCGTTTGAATTTCTCATGGGTGGAAAGACAAAATATAATCTGTGGTACCGGTTTGCCTATGGCCTGACAGCTTTCCTGGGATGCGTCTGCCCGTTGGAGGCAGTGTGGACCTTCTCCGACATCTGCAACGGCCTTATGGCGGTTCCGAACCTGATCTGTGTGCTGGCCCTTTCGGGAAAGGCTTGCCGGGAAATCCGAGAATATGAAAAAACGTATGAGAAAAAGTATAAGAAAAAGCGAAGCAGAAAACGATTGTGAGAAACCACTTGTTATGATATGATAACCGCAAAGGAAAAACAAGCGGCTCCGAAGAAGCCTGTTTTTCCAGCGGTTATCAGGTTATCAAATATATGCAGATCAGAAAAGAGGACAAGCATGACAAAAACAATAGAAAACTTTTTGCAATATGTCAGAATCGATACACAGTCGGACGATTTCTGTGAAAATACGCCCAGCACGGAAAATCAGCATGTGTTAGCCGGGCTGCTGGCAGACCAGCTGACCGGGATGGGTGCTGAGGATGTGGTATACGACAGGGATCATTGCTATGTTTATGCCGCAGTTCCGGCATCGGAGGGCTGTGAGAATGCGCCTGTGCTGGGATTTATCGCTCATATGGATACAGCGCCCGGAGTATCCGGTGCCGGAGTAAAGCCCAGAATCATTGAAAATTATGACGGCGGCGATATTGTGCTGAATGAGGAGAAAGGCATTGTTCTCCGGACGGAGGACTTCCCGGAGATTGAAAAATACAAGGGGCAGGATCTGATTGTGACAGACGGAACCACCCTGCTTGGGGCTGACGACAAGGCGGGGGTTGCGCAGATCATGGCCATGGCGGAATATTTGCTGACGCATCCGGAGGCAAAGCACGGAAGGATTCGTATCGCCTTTACTCCCGATGAGGAAGTGGGAAGAGGTACCGAACATTTTGATATAAAGCTTTTCGGGGCTGATTATGCCTTTACGGTGGACGGCGGAGAGCTGGGGGAACTGGAGAATGAGACCTTTAACGCCGCCGGGGGAATTCTTGAGGTAAACGGAAGGAATGTCCACACCGGCAGCGCCAAAGGGCGGATGATCAATTCTATCCTTATTGCTCAGGAATTTCACAATATGCTTCCGGTGTTCCAAAATCCTATGTATACAGAAGGATACGAGGGCTTTTTCCACTTGGATAGTATTAAAGGAGACGTGGAACATACTGTCGCCCAATATATTATCAGAGACCATGACAAGAACTTTTTTGCTCAGAAAAAAGAGATGTTCCGGCGATGCGCGGATTTCCTGAACCAGAAGTATGGAGAAGGGACTGCAAGCGTCAGGATTCAGGATTCTTACTATAACATGAAAGAGGTTCTGAAGCCCCATGCCCATTTGGTGGAAAATGCCTGTGAGGCCATGCGGGAACTTGGAATTGAACCGGTGATCACGCCGATCCGCGGCGGAACAGACGGCGCACGCCTTTCCTATATGGGATTACCCTGTCCTAATTTGTGTACCGGGGGAGCCAATTTCCATAGCCGGTATGAGTATGCCTGCGTCCAGTCCATGAATAAGGTTACGGAGCTGCTGATTAAGCTGGCTGTAAGGTATGGGGAGCCAGGAAATATAAAAAGAAACGAGTACCCCGCTTGAGCATAAAGCTGTACGGTAAAAAACTCGTTTCTTTATTAAGAATAATATGATGGAAAGGTAAAAAAGTCAAGAGAAATGTATAATGAAATTGATCTGGATAAAATAGACATAAATACAGAGCCTCCCACAGAGGAGCCGGCCAGACAGCATTATTTTATGGCAAAATGCCGCAAATGGGTAAAAGACTTTGAGCAAAAAAATGGTCGTCTTCTCCAAGCCTGCGTAGTCAATATGGGCTGTCAGATGAACGCCCGGGATTCCGAGAAGCTGACCGGCATTCTGCGGAATGCCGGATACCAGATCACTGAGGATGAGCGGGCTGACTTTGTAATTTTGAATACCTGTACGGTTAGGGATAATGCAAACCAGAAGGTGTACGGGAGGCTGGGAGAGCTGAACGGCCATAAGCGGAGAAATCCGGAGATGAAGATCGCTTTGTGCGGCTGTATGATGCAGGAAGCAGCGGTTATTGAGAAGATAAAAAAAAGCTATTCCTTTGTGGATCTGATATTCGGCACCCACAATATTTTTAAATTTGCAGAGCTGCTATGGACACTTCTTGCATCAGAGCGTATGATAATCGATATATGGCAGGATACGGACAAGATCGTGGAAGCCCTTCCTGTAGAGCGGAAATATCCCTTTAAGTCAGGGATTAATATTATGTTTGGCTGCAATAATTTCTGCAGCTATTGCATCGTGCCCTATGTGAGAGGCCGGGAGCGGAGCAGGGAGCCGGAGGATATCATTCGGGAGATACAGGGGCTGGTTTCCGACGGGGTGGTTGAGATCATGCTGCTGGGACAGAATGTAAATTCTTACGGCAAAAATCTGACAAATCCTATTTCGTTTGCGGAATTGCTTCGCAGGGTCGAGCAGATTGAAGGAATAAAAAGGATCCGGTTTATGACCTCACATCCCAAGGATCTGTCCGATGAATTGATTGAAGTGATGAAGCATTCCCGCAAGATATGCAGGCATCTGCATCTGCCCCTGCAATCAGGCTCCACCCAAATTTTGGAGCAAATGAACCGACGGTACACCAGGGAGCAGTATCTGGAGCTGGCGGAGAAGATACGCCGGGAAATTCCCGATATTGCCATCACCACGGATATCATCGTGGGGTTTCCGGGTGAGACGCCGAAGGATCTGGAAGAAACCATCGATGTAGTACGCCGGGTGAAATTCGACAATGCATTTACCTTTATCTATTCCAAACGCACCGGGACTCCGGCGGCAGCCATGGAGAACCAGGTTCCGGAGGCACAGGTGAAAGCCGGCTTTGACCGTCTGCTGAAGGTCGTACAGGAAACGGCCAGAGAACAGGTGTCAAAGCATCAGGGGAAGGTGCTGGATGCTTTAATTGAAGGGATAAACGAAAATGACGATACAATGGTTACGGGCCGGCTTTCTAACAATACGATTGTTCATGTGCCGGGAGACGAGTCTTTGATAGGAAGGATTGTCAGTGTCTCTTTGGATGAATGCCATGGATTTTATTACATAGGGCACGTGACGGACTTAAATGAGCAGAAGAGGGAGACAGGACAGTGACAGGCAGGGTGCGGACTACCATAGAAAGAATAGCGGCGGTGCATCATGAACCGTATTTCGTGGAGCTTCCGTCAGCGCTTTAGGGGAGGATAAAATGGAAAAGTTAAAGCCAAAGCTTTTTTCGGTTATGAAGACTTACACAAAGGAGCAGTTCATAAAGGATGTGGTGTCAGGCATCATTGTGGCCATTATCGCCCTTCCGCTTTCCATTGCGCTGGCGCTGGCCAGTGGTGTCACTCCGGAAAAGGGGATTTATACCGCCATTACGGCAGGATTTGTGATCTCCCTCCTGGGCGGAAGCCGGGTGCAGATCGCCGGTCCTACGGCAGCCTTTGCCACCATTGTTGCGGGCATTGTGGCAAAAAACGGCTTTGAAGGTCTCGTGATTGCCACGCTGATGGCGGGAATCATTCTGATCCTGATGGGATTACTTCGTCTGGGCAGTCTGATCCGTTTTATTCCTTACACCATCACCACAGGCTTTACGGCAGGAATCGCCGTCACCATCGTAATCGGTCAGATTAAGGATTTCCTGGGGCTTACCGTAGTGACCGAGGAGCCGCTGATCGAAACGGTGGAAAAGCTGGCGGCAGTATTTCATTTTATTGGGACGATTAACTGGCAGGCGGCGGCAGTGGGAGCAATCTGTCTGGCAATCCTCATCGGCTGGCCTTATCTGCCGGGGGTGTGTAAAAAGATACCGCCTTCTCTGATCGCGGTTCTGGCCGGCATCGCCATGGTCAGCGGTCTGAAGCTGCAGGTAAACACTATCGGTGATCTGTATGAGATATCCAATAAGCTTCCGGCGCTTTCGCTTCCGGCGTTTCGGTTTGAGACCATACACAGCGTGCTGCCGGATGCTTTCACTATAGCGGTTCTGGCGGCTATCGAATCCCTGTTGTCATGTGTAGTGGCGGATAGTATGATCGGAAGCCGGCATCAGTCCAACACGGAGCTGGTGGCCCAGGGGGCCGGAAATATCGTGTCGGCTCTGTTTGGAGGAATCCCGGCTACAGGGGCCATTGCCAGGACGGCGGCCAATATTAAAAACGGCGGGCGCACGCCTATAGCCGGCATGGTTCATGCAGTGGTGCTTTTGTTGATTCTGGTGGTGCTGATGCCTTACGCCGCTCTGATCCCCATGCCTGCCATAGCCGCCATTTTATTTATGGTGGCATACAATATGTGCGGCTGGAGAAAATTCGTACATTTGTGCAGGACCTCTCCCAAGAGCGACATTGCGGTCCTGGTGGTTACCTTTGTGTTGACGGTGGTATTTGATCTGGTGGTGGCTATCGAGGTCGGTATTTTGATGGCAGCGCTTCTGTTTATGAAACGGATGAGCGATGTGACTCAGGTGAAGGGGTGGAAATATGCACAGGAGGTGCAGGATCCCGATGGAACGGAGCTGCATGCGGTGCCCGAGAACACCAGGGTGTATGAGATCAGCGGACCGCTGTTTTTCGGAGCGGCTGACAAGATCCTGCAGATTGCTCTGGAGGGAAAGACGCGGTACCTAATCCTGCGTATGCGCAGCGTCAGCGCCATTGATGCTACGGCCATGCATACCCTGGAGGAGCTGCAGGAAAAATGCCGGCAGAAAAATATATGTCTGATTCTGTCCCATGTGAATGAACAGCCCATGCAGGTGATGAAAAAAGCAGGTTTTACGAAAAAGGTGGGAGAAGAAAACTTCTGCAGTCATATTTATGAGGCCCTGGACAGGGCCCAGGCGCTTGGGGAAGCAGGCCAGTATAAGTGAAAACAAAGGCGTGCTCTTGGAGCCGGCCAAAAGAACAGGAGCGAAGAAAACCGATGTCGGAACAGATACCTATTGATGAATTGACACCCATGATGCAGCAATACATGGAGACAAAGAAGCAGTATAAGGATTGTATTCTTTTTTACCGCCTGGGCGATTTTTATGAGATGTTTTTTGAGGATGCCCTGACAGTGACTAAGGAGCTGGAGCTGACGCTTACCGGAAAGGCCTGCGGGCTGGAGGAGAGGGCTCCCATGTGCGGCGTACCCTACCATTCGGTGGAAGGATATTTGACCAAGCTGGTCAGCAGGGGATACAAGGTGGCAATCTGCGAGCAGGTGGAGGATCCCAGACTGGCAAAGGGCCTGGTGAAGCGGGAGGTCACCCGGATCGTTACTCCGGGAACCAATCTGAACGTTCAGGCCATGGAAGAAACGAAAAATAATTTTCTCATGTGTATTACCTACACACCTTCCCGGATTGGTATTTCAGCCGCCGATGTGACCACCGGGGACTATTTTCTCACAGAGGTGGAGGATCTGCGGAAGCTGAATGATGAGCTGATGAAATACGAGCCGGCGGAGATCATTTGTAATGAAGCCTTCCTGGTCAGCGGCTTTGACATTGAGGAGCTGCGGGGACGGTATCATATTTCCGTCAACGCCCTGGAAGCCCATGTGTTTGACGATGAGAGCTGCAGGAGAACGCTGCTTCGGCATTTTAAGGTGAATACGCTTGCCGGGCTGGGAATAGAGGATTTTCCTGTGGGAATGCTTTCCGCGGGGGCTTTGCTTCAGTACCTTTATGATACACAGAAGACGGAGCTGGCACATTTTACCCATCTGTATCCGTATCTGACCAACAAATATATGCTGCTGGACAGCTCTACCAGAAGAAACCTGGAGCTGACGGAAACATTGCGTGAGAAGCAGAAGCGGGGGTCATTGCTGTGGGTTTTGGATAAAACCCGGACCGCTATGGGAGGGAGGCTGCTGCGCAGTATGCTGGAGCAGCCCCTGGTAGATAAGGAGGAAATGGAAAAGCGTCTGGATGCGGTGGAGGAGCTGAACAAGGACAGTGTTTCCAGGGATGAACTGCGGGAATATCTGAACCCGGTATATGATCTGGAGAGGCTTCTTAGCAAGGTGACCTACAAAACCGCCAACCCCAGGGACTTTATCGCCTTTCGGAATTCGCTGGAGATGTTTCCGGCCATAAAAAAGGTTCTGAAGGGCTTTCGCTGTCAGGAGCTTGTAAATGTGGAGGAGGAGATTGACAGTCTGGAGGATATCTTTCAGCTGATTAAAGAGGCTATTGAGGAGGAACCGCCGGTGACCATCCGGGAGGGAGGCATGATCCGGGATGGTTTTGATGAGACCATAGACATGCTGCGCAGCGCCAGACGGGACGGCAAGCAGTGGCTGGCGCAGCTGGAAGAACAGGACCGGGAGCGGACCGGAATTAAAAATCTGAAGATTAAATATAACAAGGTTTTCGGATATTATTTTGAAGTGACTAACTCCTATCAAAATCTGGTTCCGGAGGATTATGTGCGCAAGCAGACACTGGCCAATGCCGAAAGGTACACAACACCACGGCTGAAGGAGCTGGAGGATACGATTTTAAATGCCGAGGATAAGCTGACGGCCCTGGAATACGATCTGTTCTGTAAAATCCGGGATTCCATTGCCATGGAGCTGGAGCGGATTCAGAGGACGGCCCGGGCGGTGGCCAGGCTGGATGTGTATGCGTCTCTGGCGCTGACAGCCGAGCGGAATCATTATGTCCGTCCCAAACTGAACGAGAAAGGGCTTATCGATATCAAGGACGGAAGGCATCCTGTGGTGGAGCAGATGATCACCAACGATCTGTTTATCGCAAACGATACCTATCTGGACAATGGAAGCCATTGCATCAGCGTCATCACCGGGCCAAATATGGCGGGAAAATCCACCTATATGCGTCAGACGGCCTTGATTGTGCTCATGGCGCAGGTGGGAAGCTTTGTGCCGGCAAAGAGCGCAAACATCGGGATCGTGGACAGGATTTTTACAAGAGTGGGAGCCTCCGACGATCTGGCCAGCGGACAATCCACCTTTATGGTAGAGATGAATGAGGTGGCCAATATTCTGCGCAACGCAACCTCTCGCAGCCTTTTGATTTTAGATGAAATCGGAAGGGGAACCTCCACCTTTGACGGACTGAGCATCGCCTGGGCGGTGATCGAGCATATCAGCAACCGGAAGCTTTTGGGCGCCAAAACGCTTTTTGCCACACATTATCACGAGCTGACCGAGCTGGAGGGCAAGATGAGCAATGTGAATAATTACTGCATTGCCGTGAAGGAGCGGGGAGACGACATCGTATTTCTGCGGAAGATCGTTAAGGGTGGAGCGGACCGCAGCTACGGAATTCAGGTGGCAAAGCTGGCGGGAGTGCCGGACATGGTTATTGACAGAGCCAGAGAAATCGTGGAACAGCTCACAGACAATGACATTATAGAAAAGATCCAGAGTATTAAGGTGGATGTGAAAAACGAGGGAAAGCCTCGGAAGGTTCCTAAACAGGACGAGGTGGATCTGGCCCAGATTTCCCTGTTTGATACGGTGACGGATGAAGATGTGCTGAAGGAGCTGATGGAGGTGGAGGTAAACACGCTGGCGCCTATCGATGCGCTGAATACATTATACAGACTGCAGAACAAGCTGAAGAATCGTTGGTAAGTATGAAGAAAATCACTAAGCTCGAAAGTACCTCGCCAAGTGATTTTACGCTCTGCCATGCAGAGCTTCTTCATACGGAAGAATGCCAAATACGGGCATTCTTCCCAGCGTAACTTCGCGCGTATGTGCAGCGTGGGAAGGTGGGGCTGGTATACGGAAAGGAAAAGGTACGATATGGCGGGAATACATATTCTGGATTCGGAGACAATAGACAAGATCGCCGCCGGAGAGGTGGTTGAGCGTCCCTCCAGCGTAGTTAAGGAGTTGGTGGAAAATGCTGTGGATGCGGGAGCCGACGCCGTTACCGTGGAGATTAAAGACGGGGGCATTGAATTGATCCGGGTCACGGACAACGGCTGCGGCATGGAGCAGGGACAGCTGCGCACGGCTTTTCTCCGTCACGCTACCAGCAAAATAGAAACCGTGGAGGATCTGTCCAGAATTTCCAGTCTGGGATTCCGGGGGGAGGCTCTGTCCAGCATTGCGGCGGTGGCCAGAGTGGAGGTGGTCACAAGGACTGCCGCAAGTCTGGCCGGCAGCCGTATTTTTCTGGAGGGAGCCAGGGAGGTGGAATTCGGAGAGGTGGGTGCGCCGGAGGGGACTACCTTTCTGGTCAGAAATCTTTTCTTTAATACCCCTGTACGGCGGAAATTTTTGAAGCAGCCTGCCACGGAGGGCGGATATATCGCCGACCTGATGGAACATCTGGCTCTGTCGAGGCCGGATATTTCTTTTAAGCTGGTAATAGGAAACCAGCTTCGCTTCCACACCTCCGGCAACGGTGACCTGCGGGAGGTAATTTACCGCATCTACGGGAAGGAGGCGGCGGAGGCCTTGGTTCCCATCCAGGCGGAAAAGGCGGGCATCCGGGTGGAGGGGTATCTGGGGAAACCGGTCCAGGTGCGCGCCAACAGGAATTTTGAGATATATTTTATCAACGGAAGATTTATCCGCAGTAATATTGTGGCCCGGGCTCTGGAAGAGGGCTACCGGGAATACCTGATGCAGCATAAGTTCCCAATGTGTGTGCTGCACATCACCATGGATGCGGAAACGGTAGATGTAAATGTACATCCCACAAAAATGGATGTACGATTCAGCGATGGCCCGGGAGTCAGCGAGTTTCTGACATCGGCGGTGAAGCAGACGCTGCAGCAAAGGGAAATGATGCCGGAGGCTTTTCTTTCCGGGGACAGAGAGAGAAAGACTGAAGAGAGAGAAGAACGCAGGCTCAGGGAGAAGGAGCACACCCCGGAGCCCTTCGAGCAGAAGCGGATCCAGGAGTACCGGGTCATGGAGGAAAGTCGGTATCAGGCGGATCATCCCCGAAAGCAGGATTTCCTGCACAATCCTGTGTGGGCCAGAGTGAAGGGCACAGAGGATGCCGAGGCTGCGGGAGACTGCACTTTGGGAGAAAGCGGCAGAATTTCGGAATCGCAGCCGGAACCGCAGCCGGAGCCGGAAACGGATGGGGAAGACCCGGCTGCAGAGGAATTTGTTTTCACAGAAACCTCTGAATTTTCTCAGGAAATCAGGGAAAACGATAGTATATCCGAAGGCGCCGCGGAACCGGAGATGCCTGAAGCTCTGCCTGTACAGCTGAATTTGTTTGAGGAAAAGATCCTTACGGAGGATAACCGTGCCAGGTTCCGCATTGTGGGCCAGGTCTTTGAAACCTATTGGCTGGTGCAGTTTGAGGACAAGCTGCTTATGATCGATCAGCATGCCGCCCATGAAAAGGTGAATTATGAGCGGCTGATGACACAGTACCGGGAGAAGAAGGTTCTATCCCAGAGCCTTTTACCGCCTGTGATCGTAAGCCTTTCGGGCCGGGAGGAATCGGTTCTGAGGGAGCATGAATCCGTTTTTCGGGCGCTGGGCTTCGAAGTGGAGGATTTCGGAGGAAGCGAATACGCTCTGCGGAGCGTTCCGGTGGATCTGTACGGCTGTAATGAGCGGGAGATGTTTCTGGAGGTACTGGATCAGCTGGCAGAGGGAAGCGGCTTTGGAGGGATCCGGGCGGCGGAGGAAAAGATAGCCTCCATGTCCTGCAAGGCGGCGGTAAAGGGAAACCGATGTCTTAAGATGGCGGAGGCGGAGGCGTTGATTGACGAGCTGTTAACCCTGGACAATCCCTATAACTGCCCTCACGGACGTCCTACCATAGTGACCATGACCAAAGCGGAGATGGATAGAAAGTTTAAAAGAATTGTAAATTAGAAAAGAATTACAGGTCTGAAAAGGAGCGGTTTCCATGGACGAAAAAAAATCTCCTTTGATTGTATTGACCGGCCCTACGGCCGTGGGAAAGACCAGATTGTCTATCGACCTGGCCAGGGCGGTGGGCGGTGAAATCGTGTCTGCGGATTCCATGCAGGTATACCGGCATATGAATATCGGTTCCGCCAAAATAACCCGGGAACAGATGCAGGGAATCCCCCACCATATGATAGATATACTGGATCCCCGGGAAAGCTTTAATGTGGCAATGTTTCAGGAAAAAAGCAGGGAATGCCTGGCACAGATTTACGGGCGGGGGCACATTCCGGTGGTCACCGGAGGCACAGGGTTTTATATTCAGGCATTGTTAAAGAATGTGGATTTTTCGGGAGAGGAAGGCCTTGACAGGGAAAAGGAGGAGCCCGGAGCATACCGGAAATATCTGGAAGCGCTGGCGGAGGAAAAGGGACCGGATTACCTGCATTCGCTGCTGTGCCAGGCAGATCCGGTTTCTGCAAAGGCCATTCATGCCAATAATATCAAGCGGACGATCCGGGCGCTGGAGTTCTATCATTTGACGGGACAGCGGATATCGGAGCATAATCGGCAGGAAAAGCAGAAGACTTCCGTCTACAATTCCTGCTATTTTGTGTTGAATGATGAGCGGGAAAGGCTTTATTCCCGCATCGAACAGCGGGTGGAGGAAATGCTGGCGGAAGGGCTTGTGGAGGAAGTGAAGGCGCTTAAGCGCATGGGCTGTCATAAGGGGATGGTTTCCATGCAGGGCCTGGGCTATAAGGAAATTCTGGCCTGGCTGGAAGGGGAATGCACCTATGAGCAGGCAGTGGAGGTACTGAAGCGGGACACCAGACATTTTGCCAAGCGCCAGCTGACCTGGTTTCGCCGGGAGAGGGAAGTCATCTGGGTGGAAAAAAACATGTTTGACTATGACGATGAGAAAATCCTGGAATTTATGCTGGAAAAATTGTGGGAAAGGGGAATTGTATCATGAAGGAAGATTTGCTGAAGGAAGTGTATGCCGGCATGGGCATCAGCCGTGAGGTATATGAATACGGAGAGCGGACTTTAGCGGCGCTGGAGGATCGTTTTCGAAGGATCGATGAGGTTTCGGAATACAACCAGCTGAAGGTGGTGCGGGCCATGCAGGAGTGCCGGGTGAGCGAAGCCTGTCTGCTGGGCACCACGGGGTATGGCTACAACGATCTGGGCAGGGATACCCTGGAGGCAGTGTATGCAAAGGTATTTCATACAGAGGACGCGCTGGTACGTCCTCAGATTACCTGCGGAACCCACGCGCTGGCGCTGGCGCTCATGAGCAATCTCAGGCCGGGGGACCAGCTGCTTTCTCCTGTGGGAAAGCCCTACGATACCCTGGAGGAGGTCATCGGTATCCGGCCTTCCCGGGGGTCTCTGGCGGAATACGGCGTTTCCTACAGACAGGTGGACCTTCTTTCTGACGGAAGCTTTGACTATGAGAATATCCGGAATAATATCAATGAGCATACACGCCTGGTTACCATACAAAGGTCCAAGGGCTATCAGACCCGTCCTACGCTTTCCGTGGAAAGGATCGGGGAGCTGATCTCCTTTATCAAAGGAATCAGGCCGGATATTATCTGCATGGTAGACAACTGCTATGGTGAATTTGTGGAGACCATAGAGCCCGGCGACGTGGGCGCGGATATGGTGGTGGGGTCTCTTATCAAAAATCCCGGCGGCGGTCTGGCTCCCATCGGCGGATACATCGCAGGGAAAAGAGAGTGCGTGGAGAACGCGGCATTTCGCCTGACGTCTCCTGGACTTGGCAAGGAGGTAGGTGCCTCGCTGGGGGTGCTGAAAGATTTTTATCAGGGGCTGTTTCTGGCCCCCTCCGTCACCGCATCTGCCCTGAAGGGGGCTGTGTTCGCCGCAAATCTGTATGAGCCGCTGGGTTTTTCCGTGGTTCCGGACGGCACGGAGAGCCGTCATGATATTATACAGGCAGTGACCTTCGGCACCCCGGAGGGAGTCGTGGCTTTCTGCCAGGGGATCCAGGCTGCCGCACCAGTGGACAGTCACGTGACGCCTCAGCCCTGGGATATGCCGGGCTATGATTCACAGGTGATTATGGCTGCCGGCGCTTTCGTATCGGGCTCCTCCATCGAGCTTTCGGCAGACGGTCCCATCAAGCCGCCCTATGCCGTATATTTTCAGGGCGGTCTGACCTGGCAGCATGCGAAATTCGGAATCCTGAAATCTCTGCAGACGCTTTTGGACAGGGGAGTGCTGTTGCATATATAGTAGAAAAATGTAAAAATAAATTATTTGATTTTTATGTACAGAAAAAGCATTTTATGTTACTATATAAAGACGTATGGAGCATGCGGCGCACGGGCAGCGAAGCATGTGGAATCAGGCGTTTTGCAAACACCTGATTAAAATACGAAAGAAAGGATGAGGAATCGTTTTGAAGAAAGTTAACTGGGTACTGGTGCTGCTGGTGCTGGTGGGGTTTGTGATCGGCAGATTTATCGGCACATATTTTGAGGGCACCTTTCTGAACTATGGGCAGTCCTTTGGGCTGAGCACACCGGTGGTTCTGGATCTGGGTTTCTTTGTCCTCACCTTCGGGCTGACGATACAGATCACCATCGCAAGTGTGGTGGGTGTGATCATCGCCCTGGTGGTATACCGCTTTATCAGATAAAATGCGTCGGAGAAGGCTGGAAAAGGAGACGCATGAAAACAGAAAAAAGAAATACCCTGCAGGAGCTTCCCTATGAGAGGTTTCTGCGTTTCGGGCCGGAAAACCTGACGGAGGCGGAGCTGCTGGCCATCATCATCCGTACCGGCACCAGGGAAAGGAACGCGCTTCAGGTGGCGGAGCAGGTGCTGCAGCTGGCCAGATATCCCAAGAGGGGACTGCTGGGACTCTATGATGTATCTTTGGAGGATCTGAAATCCGTCAAGGGTATAGGGGAGGTAAAGGCTGTGAGACTGAAATGCCTCACCGAGCTGTCCGTGCGGATAAGCGAAGCCAGAGCCGTAAGCGGGGTTAAGCTCACCAAATCCTCCCAGACGGCGGAGTACTTTATGGAAAGACTCCGTCACAGAGACACGGAATGTGTCATTCTGGTGTCCCTGGATGCAAAGGGACAGATTATCCGGGAGAAAAAGATCTCTGAGGGCAGTGTGAATGTTTCGCTGATTTCGCCCAGAGAGATTTTCCTGGAGGCTCTTGCGGACCGGGCGGTGAATATTCTGTTGATCCACAATCACCCCAGCGGGGATCCCACGCCCAGCAGATTGGATCGGGAGTTAACGGATAATATCCGGGAGATGGGAGCGAAGCTGAACATTCCTCTGCTGGATCATATTATTATCGGAGACCGCAGGTATGTGAGTTTTAAGGAATCTGCCTGGTTTGAGAATATCGGAGATTCCCTCCACAAAACATGACATGAACTATGCAGCAGGCCGTGCCGCTGCGGTTACATCGGAAAGGGGCTGTCATTTTGGCAAACAACGCATTCGGTATCGATCTCGGTACCAACAACATTAAAATTTACAGCAGGAGCGACGAAAATGTTCTGATCGAAAAGAATATGATCGCCATTGAAAATAAGAATACCCTGTTTGCGTATGGGAATTCTGCTTTTGAAATGTATGAGAAAGCTCCCGGAAATATTCATATTTCTTATCCGCTTTCCAACGGAGTAATCGCGGACATCAAGAATATGGAGACTCTGATTCAGTATTTTATCGGAGACCTGCAAAAGGGTATTGCAAAGCCTGCGGATTTTTATATTGCGGTTCCCACAGATGTGACGGAGGTAGAGAAGCGGGCTTTCTACGATCTGATCAAGGATGCCGGCGTAAAGGCACGCAAGATAATGGTGGTGGAAAAGGCTGTGGCGGACGGTCTTGGCCTGGATATTGACGTAAAAAATTCCCAGGGGGTTATGGTGGTTAACGTAGGCTATGAGACTACCGAAATATCCATTCTGTCCCTGGGGGGAATCGTTTTAAGCCGCCTGATCAAGACGGGCGGATTGAAGTTTGACGAGGCCATTCGAACGGCTGTCAGAAAGAAATTCAGCCTGGTCATCGGCGGAAAGACCTCCGAGACGGTAAAAATCCAGTTGAAGGATCTGGAGGCCGAGGGAAGAGGGGCCGTGGTTTATGGCCGTGATATTGTCACGGGCCTGCCTGTGGAGAGAGAGATTCCCACCAAGCTGGTAGACGAAACCCTGGAGGAGCATTTCAACAGCATTATCGATAATGTGAAAGTGATTCTGGAGCGGACTCCTCCGGAGCTGGCAGCGGATATATACCGGCACGGAATATACCTCACCGGCGGAGCTTCTCAGGTGAGTCATCTGGCGGAACGGCTGGCCATGGGAACGGGACTGCGTGTCAATGTGTCGGAAAACCCGTCTATCAGTGTTGTCATGGGGCTGGCCAAGATTATTAAGGACGAAAACTACAGATCGGTTGCCTACGCCATCGAAGGGATGAGTAAATGAGCCCTGTTTTAAAAAGAAGAGGGGAGAAATTTACGATACCGGGTAAATATCTCCTTTTAATTTTGACAATATTATGTGTGCTGCTGATGCTGGTCACCTTTGGCACAGATGTGTTTAACAGGCCGCTGAATACCATTGTGGGATATGCGGTGGTTCCGTTTCAGCAGGGGATCGGAAAGGTAGGCAGCTGGCTGTCCAGCCGGTCCGAGGAGCTGGTGCAGATCCGCACGCTTTTGGAGGAAAACGCCAGACTGAAGGAAGAAGTAGCCGCCCTTACGGAGGAAAATACCCTGCTTCAACAGGACAAGTATGAGTTGAATGAACTGCGGGAGCTGATGGCGCTCAGCGAACAGTATGGAGAGTACCATAAGGTGGGCGCCCGTATTATCGGCAGGGATTCGGGCAACTGGTTTTCCTCCTTTTTGATTGATAAGGGAACGGAGGACGGCCTGGCGCTGGATATGAATGTGATAGCCGGAGGAGGGCTTGTGGGGCGGATCACTTCTGTGGGTCCCAATTGGGCAAAGGTTACTTCAATTATTTCTGACAACAGCAATGTCAGCGGAATGACTTTGTCCACAGGTGATAATCTGATGGTGTCGGGAGATTTAAAGCTCATGGCAGACGGCTGTATTACCTTCAGCCAGCTGATGGACAGTCAGAATGCGGTGGTGGAGGGAGATAAGGTAGTCACTTCGGATATCAGTGATAAGTTTCTGCCCAACATACTGATCGGATATATCAATTCTATCAGCAGGGATTCCAACAATCTGACAAAATCAGGTCTGATCACACCGGCTGTGGATTTTGAGCATCTGAGCGAGGTGCTGGTGATCACAGATATGAAGCAGTCTGTCGGAGAGTAGGCAGGCGGGGACATGGCCGGGAGGAATTATGCTCAGAAAAGTGATTATTTTTTTATTTATATTGATCAGCTTTATTCTGCAGTGCAGTGTGTTTGGAAGCCTTGCCTTTGCAGGAATTATTCCGAACCTGATGGTGATTCTTACATCCTCCTTCGGCTTTATGCGGGGAGAAAAGGAAGGGCTGGTCATCGGCTTTTTCTGCGGTCTTCTGACAGATATCTTTTTTGGCAATTTTCTTGGTTTCTACGCCCTGGTGCTGATGTACATAGGTTATCTGAACGGTAAATTCAGCAGGATATTTTATCCGGAGGATCTGAAGCTTCCCATAGCGCTGATTGTTGTCAGCGATCTGTCTTATGGAGTGATCTGCTATGTTTTATTGTTTCTGCTGAGGCGGCGGTTTGAGTTTATATACTATTTTTCTCATATTATACTGCCGGAAATGTTATATACTATTGTAGTCACTATCTTCCTGTATCCTCTGATTCTGAAAGTGAACGAGAAGCTGGAAGCAAGGGAAAAAAGGAGAGCACAGAAATTTGTTTGATGAATTTAAGGACAAGCTCATAGGAATTGTGACCAGCAGACTGACCGTCTTTACCCTGGTTTTTTGTGCGCTGGGTGCCATTCTTATTTATCGGTGTTTTGATTTACAGATCGTTCGTGGAGAAGAGTACCTGGAGGATTTTGCCCTGCAGATTGAAAAGACCCGTGATATTGCCAGTACCAGAGGAAATATCTATGACAGAAACGGTAATGTGATGGCTTATAATGAATTGGCATATTCTGTCAAGATAGAGGATGTGTTTGAGACCAACCGTCAGAAAAATTCCAGAGTAAACGAGACGGTGATGCGTCTGATCCGGATGATTGAGAAAAACGGCGACCATGTGATCACGGATTTCAGAATTGTTCTCAATGAGGACAACGAATTTGAATACTCGGTGGAAGGAACCAGTCTTTTGCGTTTTTTGGCCGATGTTTATGGCAGAAAAACAATAGGTGATCTGAAGCCGGAGGAAGAAACGGCGACGCCTTTGGAAATCATGGAGTTTTTAAGCCGTCCAAGCGGCTTTGCCATCGGAGAATATGAGGAGCCGGATAACACGAAAAGCACGTTCCTGGCCGGAGACGGATATTCCAGGGAGGATTGGCTGAAGCTGGTGACCATCCGCTATGCCATGAATCTGACCTCCTTCCGCAAATATATCGGCACCACAGTGGCAACAAATGTCAGCCGCGAGACAGTGGCTGTCATCATGGAAAATTCTGCAGATCTTCCCGGTGTTTCCATTGTGGAGGACACAGTTCGCCGATATGTGGACAGTGAGTATTTTGCCCATCTGCTGGGATACACCGGAAAAATTTCTTCGGAGGAGCTGACAACGCTGAATGAAGAGCTGGCAGCCCAGGGTATGGGGACGGATACCTATAATATTAATGACGTGGTGGGAAAAAACGGGATCGAGGCCTCCTTTGAAACTACCCTGCAGGGTGTCAAGGGCTATGAAAAGGTCATCGTGGATGTGACGGGAAAGGTAATCAGCATTGAAGAGCGCCAGGAAGCCCAGGCCGGGAAGGATATTTATCTGACCGTGGATATGGAGCTGACAAAAGCGGTGTATCACATATTGGAGCAGCGTCTGGCGGGATTGGTTTCCAGTAAGATATTCGATGGCAGAGAATATGTGCCCGGACCGAATGCCAGCAGCTCTGATATCAAGATTCCTATTTATGATGTCTATTTTGCCATGTTCAACAATTCCATTATCGACTTGAAGCATCTGGCGGGAGAAGACGCCGGAGAGGTGGAACAGGCGGTATACGAGGCCTATCTGTCGTATAAGGCGTCTGTCTACGAAAAGCTGACCCGGGAGCTGACGGAAGACCTGACACCCTATAATAAGCTTTCCAAGGAATATCAAAATTACGAGACCGATATTGTGAGACTGCTCAACCGTAACGGTGTGATTATGTCCGAGGCGGTGGATGCAGACGACTCTGTCCAGGTGGCCTGGGTTTCGGAGGAGACGATCAGCCTCTGTGAATATCTCAGATATTGTATTTCAAAAAACTGGATCGACGTGAGTAAGCTGTCTTTGAACGATAAGTATTCGGACTCTTCGGAGATTTACGGCAAGCTTCTGGAGTATATTCTGGAGTCTATTGACAACAATACGGAATTTCAGAAAAAATTTTATAAATATATGCTTTTGTCCAATACCATAACCGGAAGGCAGGTATGTCAGGTGCTCTGCGAGCAAAGGGCTGTGGAAATTCCGCCGAAGGATGAGGAAGCCCTTTACAGCGGCAGACTCAGCGCGTATAATTTCATGAAAAACCGGATTGACAATATTGACATTACTCCGGCCCAGCTGGCTCTGGATCCCTGCAATGCCTCTGTGGTGATCACGGATGTGAACAGCGGAGATGTGCTGGCTATGGTATCCTATCCGGGCTATGACAACAACAAGATGGCAAACTCCATCAATGCAGAGTATTTTGCCAAGCTGAATTCGGACAAGGCTAATCCTCAGATTAATTATGCCACTCAGTATAAAGCGGCTCCGGGATCCACTTTTAAAATGGTTTCTGCGGCGGCGGGGCTAATGGAGAATGTTATTTCTCTGAACGCCAGAGTAAACTGTACCGGTACCTTTACGGAGATCACGCCTTCACCCAGATGCTGGATGCGAAGCGGTCATGGCAATGAAAATTTGACCACAGCCATTCGGGATTCCTGCAACTATTATTTTTACAATTTGGGTTATATGCTTGCCACTGAGTCCGGAACCTACAGCGACTCGGAGGGGCTGAATATTTTATATGAATATGCGGATATGTTCGGCCTGACTGATAAGTCCGGCGTGGAGATATCAGAGGCGGTTCCGGAATTTTCTGATATTGACCCGGTGCGTTCTGCCATCGGCCAGGGAACCAACAGCTATACTACCGTAGGAATCGCCAGGTATACAACCGCAGTGGCTAACGGCGGAACCTGTTATAATCTTACTCTGGTAGACAGGATAGAGGATTCTCAGGGCGCTCTGATCCGGGAAATTGAACCCTCGATCCGCAATATAATCGAGCTCCCGGATGAATATTGGAGTGCCGTTCACTCCGGAATGAGGCAGATGGTTCAACGGAAGAGCTATTTCGAGGATCTGGAGGTTGCGGTGGCGGGAAAAACAGGAACTGCCGAACAGACCACTTCCAGACCCAGTCATGCGCTGTTTGTGTGTTATGCGCCATATGAACAGCCGGAGATTGCCATAGTCACCAGAATTCCATTCGGATACTCCTCGGATCATGCAGCCCAGGCCACCAAAGATATTATCATGTATTATTATGGCCTGGCAGAAAAGGAGGATCTGATCACCGGTGTGGCGGACACTCCCGATGCAGGAGTTTCCAATGAGTTGTAGGAGGAATGAGATGAGAGAGGCTGTGTTGATCAAAAGCTTTCCCAATGGGATTACTCTTCGTCTGGACGGAGAGCTTCCCTTTGAAGAACTGCTGACAGAGATCAGCTATAAGTTTTCCGAGGCCAGGGCTTTTTTTGGAAAGGTATCCATGGCGCTTTCCATTGAAGGAAGAGAGGTGTCGGGACCGGAGGAGATCAGGATCCTGAACGCAATTCAGAGCAGCAGTGATGTGAAAATCATTTGTATTGTGGGAAGGGACGAAGCGACCAACAAGAACTTTATACGGGCTCTGGCCCATATGGAAAAGAAGCTCTCCGGAGGCGAAGACGGCCAGTTTTTTAAAGGCAGTCTGAAAAACAAGGAGGTGCTGGAGACGGAAAACAGTATTATCGTGCTGGGAGATGTATATCCGGGCAGCGCGGTGGTCAGCGCCAGAAACGTCATTATCCTGGGCGGGCTTTACGGTGAGGCCTACGCCGGGGGAAACGGCAGGGAAGGAGCATTTGTAGCAGCGCTTGAAATGGAGCCGGAAAGAATTAAAATCGGCGATTTCAAATATAAACCGACTGCCAGGCAGTCGAGATGGGGCATTCGCCCGAAAGTACAACCGAAAATTGCATATGTGAAAAACAATAAGATAACCTTTGACGGACTTACGAAAGATTTGCTGAGCACCTTCTAGGGGAACAGTGCCGCGGAATGCGCGGTGCGGTGATTCCCGGAGTGGTTCGGAGGACGACAAGTCAAAATTTGGAGGAGGATCAAATGGAAAATCAATTTTCCCAGGAGCGGAAGAGCTCCGAAGTCATTGTCGTCACTTCAGGTAAGGGCGGTGTGGGAAAGACCACCACATCAGCAAACGTAGGTACAGGTCTTGCAAAGCTGGGCAGAAAGGTGTGTCTGATTGACACTGATATTGGTCTGCGCAATCTTGATGTAGTCATGGGATTGGAAAATCGTATTGTGTATAATCTGGTGGATGTGGTAGAGGGCAGCTGCCGGATTAAGCAGGCGCTGATACGGGACAAGCGTCATCCGGGGCTTTATCTGATGCCCTCTGCCCAGACCAGGGACAAGAGCGCGGTCACACCGGGACAGATGGTGAAGGTGATCGAGCATCTGAAAGAGCAGTTTGATTATATCATTCTGGACTGCCCGGCGGGAATAGAGCAGGGCTTTCAGAATGCCATTGCCGGGGCCAACAGAGCGCTGGTAGTGACCACTCCGGAAGTGTCCGCCATCCGGGACGCGGACCGGATCATCGGCCTTTTGGAGGCCAACGGATTTAAGCAGATCGATTTGGTTATCAACCGTCTGCGGATGGACATGGTAAGACGGGGAGATATGATGTCTGCCCAGGATGTGGTGGATATTCTGGCGATTCCGTTGATCGGAGTCGTGCCTGATGATGAAAATGTTGTTATTGCCACGAACCAGGGAGAGCCGCTGGTGGGCAGCGACTCTCCGGCGGGACAGGCGTATTCTAATATTGTACACAGAGTGGAGGGCAGGGAAGTTCCCTATTTGAATCTGGACAGAGGGATTTCCTTCTGGACCCGTGTCACCGGTATTTTTCATAAAGCGTAGGGAGGATCGAAATGAGACATTTCTTTCGAAGAAGAAGCTCCCGCCAGGTGGCCAAGGACAGGCTGAAGATTCTATTGATCTCCGACAGAGTCAATTGCTCTCCTGAAATGATGGAGCTGATCAAAAATGATATCGCCAAGGTGATATCCAAATACATGAAGATAGATTCCGACAATATAGAAATTCTGATCAATACACGTGGAAATAAATCAGGCAGGACCGTTAAGCCCAGCCTGTATGCCAATATTCCCATCGTGGATGTCTCCGTGCCGGAATTGCATACGGAATCTGGCAAATAGAGGAAATTATGTTTAGTACATTCAGAATTCGTGATTACGATTTTAAATTAGTGGTCATGACCCTGGCCCTGGCGGGCATCGGCGTCATGGCCATTGGAAGTGCCGAGCCTTCGCTGCAGACGAGGCAGCTGGCCGGTGCGGCTGTGGGCGCGGTGCTTATGATCGTGATCTCATTTTTTAACTATTCCTTTATATTGAAGTTTTATTGGTTGATGTATGCCATAAACATAGGGCTGCTGGCCCTGGTCTGGTATATGGGGGACGAGGGCGGAGGTGCCCAGCGCTGGCTGGAGATCGGAGGATTGAGGTTTCAACCTTCCGAAACTGCTAAAATTTTGTTGATTTTATTCTTCGCAGCGTTTATTATGAGATATAAGGAGAAGCTGAACACCATATGGATCATAGGAGCCTGTATTCTTTTGATCATGCTCCCATGGTGGCTCATATATAAGCAGCCGGACCTTTCTACCAGTATTGTGGTGATCATTGTTTTCTGCGTGGTGATGTTTGCAGGAGGGATCAGTCTGAAACTGGTGCTGGGTGTGATCGCAATCACTGTCCCTGCGCTGGCGCTTCTGGTTTCTTTGGCCTTACAGCCGGATAATACCATATTGGAGGGATTCCAGAAAAATCGTCTCCTTGCATTTATCAATCCGGAGGAATATTCTGACAGGGAGGCCTACCAGCAGCTGAATTCCGTCATGGCCATAGGCTCCGGCCAGCTGGACGGAAAGGGATACAAAAACAATGAGATCACATCCGTAAAGAACGGCAATTTTATCTCGGAGGCTGAGACAGATTTCATTTTTGCCGTGATTGGAGAGGAATTTGGCTTTAAAGGAAGCGTTGTAGTTATCGCCCTTCTAATGGGGATCGCTCTGGAATGTATTTCTGTGGCCAGGAAGGCGAAGGATGCGGCGGGTATGATCATTGCTTCCGGTATGGGCGGGCTGGTGGCGTTCCAAGGGTTCCTCAATATAGGCGTGACAACGTTTATTTTGCCGAATACGGGACTGCCGCTTCCCTTTGTCAGCTATGGGCTGACTTCGCTGATGAGCCTGTTTATGGGGATGGGAGTAGTATTGAACGTCAGGCTCCAGGCAAAAAAACAAAACAGAGAGAGGGTATCGACATGAACATCGCATTGATCGCACATGATTCAAAAAAGAAGCTGATGCAGAATTTCTGCATTGCTTACAGGGGAATTTTAAGTAAGAACGAACTGTATGCCACCGGCACTACAGGCAGGCTGATTGAGGAGGTCACAAATTTAAATATTCATAAATTTCTGGCGGGTCATTTAGGGGGAGAACAGCAGATTGGGGCGCAGATCGAGCATAATCAAATTGATCTGGTGGTATTTTTGAGGGATCCGTTGACACCGAAAATGCATGAACCGGATGTAAATAATGTTTTTAAGCTGTGTGACATGTATAATATTCCGCTGGCAACCAATATAGCCAGCGCCGAGTTGCTTATAAAGTCCCTGGACAGAGGAGATTTAGAGTGGCGTGAAATGTACAGATAGAGAATATTCCGAAGACATACCAAAAAGGAATGAGCAATACAGCGTCAAAAAGCATATTGCAGTTTTACTGTGCATGGTTTCCGTGGCAGCCTGTTTGCTGTCCGGATGCGGCGGGCTGGATTATGGAATGGCATATGATTCCGATTCGGATATCAGCAGTTTTAACGTGATATCCCGGCAGGATACCAGAACTGCGGCTTCCTTTGCCAGTGGACTGTGCGTGGTAAACGACAATGTGGTGGATGATGAAAATGTGGATATGTCACAGGCGGAGGCGGCGCTTTTACTCAGTCTGAATGACAGACAGGTTATTTATTCTAAAAATGCCCATGAGGTTCTTTATCCTGCCAGTCTGACCAAGGTTATGACCGCGCTGGTGGCTCTTCGCTACGGCCGGCTGGATCAGATGCTGACGGCTACCAGTGCCGTGAACATTACAGAGGCTGGCGCCACATTGTGTGGACTTAAGGCAGGAGATACCATGACAATGGATCAGGCGCTCAGGATCCTGCTGGTATATTCTGCAAATGACGTTGCAAATTTGATAGCAGAGGGTGTGGCAGGCTCCGTTGACCGCTTTGTGGAGATGATGAATGAAGAGGCACGGAGACTGGGGGCGACCAACACTAATTTTGCAAATCCTCACGGGCTTACAGATCCCAATCACTATACCACGGCATATGATTTATATTTGATTTTTAATGAAGCCATTAAATTCGAAACTTTTAACGAGATTATACAGATGACAGGGTACCAGACTACATACTATGATGCAGACGGTAAAGCGAAGGAGTTTAACAAATCCACTACAAATCAGTTTTTGAAGGGGAATTATCAGCCGCCCTCAAATGTGAATATCATTGGCGGAAAGACAGGGACTACCAATGCCGCCGGCTGCTGTCTGGTGCTGTTATCCCGGGATGTGAGCGGTAATCCATATATATCTGTTATCCTTCGTGCGGCATCCGGGGCGGATTTGTATACGGCGATGACGGATTTACTGGATGAGATTCATAAATAGAGGTTGTTTTTTGATTCGATTTCACTTATAATCTATTTATCAGGTGATGCAATAATTATTACTATAGGAGGGTTTCCAATGGTTCAATTAATTGTAGGAAAAAAAGGCAAGGGAAAGACAAAACAGCTGCTGGACAGAGTTAACAGCCAGATCAAGGAAATTTCAGGAAATATCGTTTACCTGGACAAAAGCACGAAGCACATGTATGAGCTGAACAACAAGGTGCGTCTTGTGGATGTATCTCAGTGCATGGTGGAGAACAGCGGTGAATTTCTTGGCTTCGTCAGCGGCATTATTTCGCAGGATCACGACCTGCAGCAAATGTATTTTGACAGCTTTCTGAAGATTGCATGTCTGAAGGATGAGGATCTTGTAGCAACCATTGAAAAATTGGAAAAACTCAGCAAGAATTTTGAGGTGGACTTCATTTTGAGCATTTCCCTGGATGAAGAAGAGCTCCCGGCAGATCTGAAGGATAAGGTTATTGTTTCGCTGTAATCTTCCCGTTCTTGTTTTTACATATCATTCACAAGTGATAAAAAGCCTCGGAAATATTCTGGGGCTTTTGCCTTGTATGGGCATCCTCCGGAGGTGGTGGTATTGGCAAAGAGAAGTAAGATAAAGAAATATAAGAAGCCTGTTAATCTGAATATTGGAATGATCATTTTCGGCGCTATCTTTTTTTATGTGGTCGTGTGTGTCATTATATATTTTCAGACAAGCCATATCGTCCGTTATGAAGTAAAAGAGGGGTCTCTGGCCACGGACAATATATACAGGGGGATAATTATACGGGAGGAAACCATTGTTTATGCTCAGGCCTCCGGATACATTAATTTTTATGCCCGGGAAGGGGAGCGGGTGGCAAAAAACGACCTGGTTTATATTGTGGACGAGACCGGCAGACTCAGTGAAAGCCTTGCAGGCTTAAGTCTGGGGGAAAACTCTCTCAGCAGCCGGGAATTGTCGGAGTTTCGCAGTGAGATCGTGAACTTTGTTCACGGCTTCGACAGCGGAGATTATGACAGCGCCTACGATTTCAAGGCATCTCTCAGCAACACGCTGATGAAGCTGGCCAATACCAATATGTTGGAAAGTATAAGCAGTATGAACGGAAGCTCCGGTGTCAATATTATCAATTACTCCTACGCCCCTACCACAGGAATTGTATCTTACTGGACGGACGGCTGCGAGGAATTGAGACCGCAGGATGTGACAATGGAGTTATTTGACACTAAGAGTGATTATGAAAAGGAACAGATAGTGGGGAATTCCCTGATGGCGGCAGGGGATCCGGTCTATAAGATTTCTACCAGTGAAAACTGGTCTCTGGTCATTCCCATAGAGCCGGAAAGAGGAGCAAAGCTTCAGGAAGAGGGAGTGATAAAGGTACGTTTTCTCAAAAATCAGTATGAATCCTGGGCAGAGACAAAGCTTTTGGCCAACGGGGACGGTAATACATACCTTCAGCTTTTCTTTAATAATTCCATGGTAACTTTTGTAACAGACCGGTTTTTGGATGTGGAGTTGATCGTAGAGGATGAGACCGGCCTGAAGATTCCGGTTTCCTCAATTGTACAGAAGGAATTTTTCCTGATTCCGGAAGCTTTTGTTATTCCCGGCGGAAATAACGGCGGAGACAGCATCATGAAGCAGTGCTTTTTGGAAAACGGCGAGATTTCCAGTGAAGTGCTGGAGGTGGAAGTATATAATTTTGATAATGAAACAAAAGAATATTATCTGGACAGTTCTATTCTGGATGTAGGAGACATATTATATAAGTTAGACGGGCAGGAAACCTACACTGTGAGCAAACGGGCTACACTGGTGGGCGTCTACAATATGAACAAAGGCTATGCCGATTTCAAACAGATCAATATTCTGTATCGGAATGAAGAATATGCCATTGTCAAATCCAATACCAAGTATGGACTGAGTGTATACGATTATATTGTGCTGAATGCTGAAACGGTCAGGGACGATCAGTTTATCAAATAGCGTGTGTGCTTCGGTATGCGCGTCACAGCGGGCAGAAAGGCAGAAGAATGATACAGGAAAATATCACGCTTGTGGAGCAAAAGATAGCGGATGCCTGCCGGGAGGCAGGGCGAAAATGTCAGGAGGTGTCGTTGATAGCGGTCAGCAAAACCAAGCCGGTTTCGCTGTTGCAGGAGGCGTATGACGCCGGAGCCAGAGATTTCGGAGAAAATAAGGTGCAGGAGCTTTTGGACAAGATACCACAGCTTCCGAAGGATATCCGCTGGCATTTGATCGGCCATCTTCAGAGGAATAAGGTTAAATCCATTGTTGGAAAGACGGCGCTTATTCATAGTGTGGATTCCCTGCGGCTTGCGGAGGAGATCAGCAGGGAATCCGTAAAACAGCAGGTGGAGACGGATATTCTGATAGAAGTGAATGTGGCGGAGGAAGAGAGCAAATTTGGAGTTTCCATATCGGATGCGCAGGCGTTGGTGGAGCAGATCGCGGTATTGCCCGGAGTACATATTCAAGGTTTGATGACAGTGGCGCCAAATGTGGAAAATGCAGAAGAAAACCGTATTATTTTTCGCAAATTGAAGGAATTGTCTGTTGACATAGCGAAGAAAAACATTGATAATGTTAACATGAATGTATTATCGATGGGCATGACCGGCGATTATGCGGTGGCGGTTCAGGAAGGCGCCACCTGTGTGAGAGTGGGGACAGGCATTTTTGGCCAACGGGATTACACCAAGCGTCAGTCTGAGCAGTTTCAGGCTGCGGAAAGGCATGGTATTTGATATGGGAGTTATGGATAAGTTTTTAAATTATATGAAGCTGAACGGCGAAGACGATGAAGACTATTATGACGACGACTATCTGGATGACGACGAGGAGCTGGAACCAGCTCCCGCGCCCAGAAGGATGCAGACTCAGAGACAGAGGGATGAGGATGAGCCGGAGGAGCGGTCTGTCAGAAGACAGCCTGTTGCCAATAAGATCACGCCCATCAACAAGCCCTCATCCTCCAGGCGGATGATGAACAGTGCAGGGATGGAGGTTTGTGTGATTAAACCCACTTCTGTGGAGGACGCCCGGGAAATTACGGAAACACTTCTGGCAAACCGAACTGTAGTGCTGAATCTGGAAGGACTGGATGTGGACATAGCTCAGCGCATTATTGATTTTACCAGCGGTTCCTGCTTTGCTATCGCAGGAAATCTGCAGAAGATATCTCATTATATTTTTATCATTACACCAGCCAGCGTGGACATATCAGGCGATTTTCAGGATATTTTCGGCAATTCTTTTGAAATGCCCATCAATAACGGATAACCGGAGAAAAATAGTATGTCAGAAAGACTAACTGTACAGTACAATAAGAAACCCTGCTACGATATTGTGTTTACACAGAGCTTTGACGGACTGTGGGAGGAGTTGGAAGCTCTGGACGCAGGAAAACGCAGGATCTGTATCCTTACAGATACCAAAGTGGATGAATTATACGGAAACCGGCTTTTGGAGCTTTTGGAGGGAAAGTGCAAAAAAGCGGTGAAATATGCTTTTCCTCAGGGGGAAGAGCATAAGAACCTGGACACCGTGGGAAGTATCTATCGATTCTTAATAGAAGAAAGCTTCGACCGCAGGGATTTTTTGCTGGCCCTTGGCGGAGGGGTTGTGGGGGATACCGCCGGGTATGTGGCGGCTACTTACTTGAGAGGAATTGATTTTATACAGATTCCGACTACTCTGCTGGCTCAGGCGGACAGCAGTATTGGTGGAAAAACAGGCGTGGATTTTGACGGTTATAAAAATATGGTAGGCGCTTTTAAAATGCCCCGGCTTGTATACATGAATCTGGCGACGCTTACTACCTTAGATGACAGACAGTATTTCTCGGGATTTGCTGAGGTTATGAAGCATGGACTGATTCGGGATACTCTGTTTTATGAATGGCTTATTGAGAATATGTATGAAATCTGTGAAAGAGACCTTAATGTGCTGCAGGAAATGCTGATCAGAAGCTGTTCCATAAAGAAGCTGGTGGTGGAGAAGGATCCCACGGAACAGGGAGACAGAGCGCTTTTGAATTTCGGCCATACAGTGGGGCATGCCATTGAAAAGGCCAAAGGATTCGCGTTATATCATGGAGAATGTGTGGCTCTGGGAGCTGTGGCAGCGGCTTATATCTCATGGAAAAAGGAGTTGCTTTCCATGGATGAATACTATGAGATCAGGGATATGTTTGTTCCCTTTTACCTTCCGATTACAGTGGACGGGATCGACCCTGAGGAGATTCTCAAACTGACTAAATCCGACAAAAAAATGGATGCGGGGAACATCCGGTTTATACTGTTGAAAAAAATAGGCAGGGCGGTAATCGATACTTCGGTTACAGATGAGGAGCTGCTGGCTGCCATTGAGGAGATTTATTTCAGTGAGGAAGACGCCCGTGCGTAACAAAAAGATTTATTTGGTGGTAGATGCAGTGACAGCTTTGATGCTTTTGGCATTGGATCAGTTCACAAAGCACCTGGCTATAGAGCATTTAAAGAATAATCCGCCCTTTGTATTGATCAAGGGGGTGTTGGAGCTTCAGTATCTTGAAAACAGAGGATCGGCCTTTGGAATTCTTCAGGGGCAGAAAATTTTTCTGCTGTTGACAGGAATCATATTTATGGCTGTGCTTTTGGGAGTTCTGTTTCGGGTTCCGGCAGAAAAAAAATATGCGCTGGTGCACCTTTGCCTGGCGGCGGTCATAGCAGGCGGACTGGGAAATATCTGGGACAGGCTTCAGTTTGATTACGTAGTTGATTTTATTTCTTTTGTGTTGATTCACTTTCCGATTTTTAATGTTGCGGATTGTTATATAGTGGCTTCTACAATCGGTCTGTTTTTGCTGTTTCTTTTTGTGTTCCGGGATGAGGATCTGGAATTTCTGAATTTTAGACGGAAACGTCAGAAAGAGACATAACAACGTCAAAGCGAAGGGAATTTGGAAGTATAAATGGAAGATACTTCAGAAAAGGTTTATTGTTTTGAAATAGCAGAAGATCAGGAGGATGAGAGAATCGATAAGTGCCTTTCGACGCTTATCGATTCTTTGTCGCGCTCTTTCATTCAAAAGCTGATTCGGGACGAGGCAGTGACTGTAAACGAGTCCCCGGTCAGGGGAAGCTATCGGGTAAAAGCGGAGGACAGGATTTGTTTTCGCCTTCCCAAGGCGGTAGAGCCCTCTGTGGTTCCAGAAAATATTCCTCTGGATATTTTATATGAGGATAAGGATATTATTGTAGTGAATAAACCGAAAGGCATGGTAGTGCATCCCGCCGCAGGTCATTATAGCGGCACGCTGGTCAATGCATTGCTCTATCACTGCGGGAAAGAGTTATCAGGAATCAACGGTGTCCTGCGCCCCGGCATCGTTCACCGTATTGACCGGGATACCACAGGCTCCGTCATTGTCTGTAAAAACGATATGGCGCACCATTCCATAGCGCAGCAGCTGAAGGAGCATTCCGTGACCAGAAGATACCACGCTGTCTGTTACGGAAGGCTGAAGGATCAAGAGGGCGTTATTGATAAACCCATCGGCAGACATCCTTCGGATCGGAAAAGAATGGCAGTCAATGAGAAAAACGGGAAAGCTGCGGTTACTCATTACCGGGTGCTGAAATATTTTTCCGGATACACATATATTGAATGTGAGTTGGAAACAGGAAGAACACACCAGATCAGAGTCCATATGGCCAGTATCGGACATCCGCTCCTGGGGGACGAGGTGTATTCTGCCAGAAAATGTCCCTTTCGGCTTCAGGGGCAGACTTTGCATGCAAAGATTCTGGGATTTTGTCATCCGGCCTCGGGAGAATATATTGAAACAGATGCACCCCTGCCAGAATATTTTAATAACTTATTAAAAATATTAGTTTGAATTTCCTGTTGTCTAAATTTTTCATATGAGGTATAATATTATCAGACAAAAGATTTTGTACAGTCTGTCTGTTTTGAGGATGATCTACTAGAGAAATGAACAAAAATGGAGGAGAGGTGGATTTATGAATACTGTAATTACGATTGGAAGACAGTTTGGATCGGCAGGCCGTGAAATAGGATTAAAGGTTGCGGAATATTTCGGAATCAAATGTTATGACAAGGATCTTCTGACCAGAGCTGCAAAGGAGAGCGGTTTTTGTGAGGAGATGATTCAGAACCATGACGAGCGTCCCACTAATTCGTTTCTTTACAATCTGGTGATGGATACCTATTCCTTTGGATATAATGCTTCCTCCTTTGTGGATATGCCTATAAGCCACAAGGTTTTTCTGGCTCAGTTTGATACCATCAAAAAGATCGCCGATGAAGGTCCCTGCGTGATCGTGGGCCGCTGTGCAGATTATGCCCTGGCAGATTATAAAAATGTGATTCATTTGTTTATATACGGCAACGAGGACGCGAAAATAAAGCATGTTATGGAAAAGTATGAGTTGTCCGAGGCCAAGGCACGGGATATGATCATCAAAAAGGATAAGCAGCGCCAGAGCTATTATAACTATTATTCTTCCAAGAAATGGGGCAGAGCCGACAGCTATGATCTGTGTATCAACAGCAGTATCCTGGGTGTGGACGGCACTGTAAAGTTGATCGCTCAGTATGTGGAGGACTTTGAGAAAAGAAACGCCTGAAACAGGAAAAAGCAATAAAAACGTCTGAAAGTATTGACAAAAAAGGCACCTCATGCTATGATACTACGGTATGCCGCATGACTAGGTTTCAAGTGTGTCTGCAGGATTTTTCCGGACACCGCCAAAGTCAGCGAGTAAATGAACTTACCGAAGTTCATGAATAGGAGGTGCCTTAAATGTACGCAATTATTGCAACAGGTGGAAAGCAGTACAAGGTTTCTGAAGGCGATGTCATCAAGGTTGAAAAGCTGGATGCAGAGGCCGGAAGCGTTGTAACCTTTGACCAGGTGATCGCAGTAAGTGACGGAGCCCTGAAGGTGGGAGCAGATGTTGCCGGCGCAACGGTAGCGGCCACTGTTATGGAACAGGGAAAAGGTAAGAAGGTCATTGTATACAAGTACAAGAGAAAGACCGGATACCACAAAAAGAATGGTCACAGGCAAGCATACACTCAGGTAAAGATTGACAAGATTAACGCATAGCTGTCATGACAACCATAGTGATCCGCAAAGACCAGACAGGCGCATACAGAGGCTTCTATTGTATGGGACATGCCGGATATGCCAAAGGCAGGAAGCCCGACATATTGTGTGCAGCTATATCCGTGCTGACCATTGGAACTGTCAATTCCCTGAAGGATCTGGCAGGAGAGCAGCTCTGTGTTGCCGCTGACGAAAGCACGGGTTTTCTAAAATGTGACTTTGAGGGCAGATTGCAGGAAAAGTCAAGTTTTTTACTGGACTCCATGGTTTATTCCCTGGAGAATCTCAGCAGAGAATACGGTGAAAAGTTTCTAAAAGTAAAATTCGAGGAGGTGTGACCATGTTGCATATGAACCTTCAATTTTTCGCTCATAAAAAGGGAGTCGGTTCTACCAGAAACGGCAGAGATTCCGAATCCAAAAGATTGGGTGCGAAGAGAGCTGACGGACAATTTGTGAAAGCAGGTAATATTCTTTACAGACAGCGCGGAACAAAGATTCATCCGGGAGTGAATGTGGGGATCGGCGGAGACGATACTTTATTTGCCCTGGTGGACGGCGTTCTTCGTTTTGAGAGAAAAGGAAGAGACAAGAAGCAGGCTTCCGTTTATCCTGTAGAGCAATAATTTGAGTCGAGCGGCCTTCAAACAGGAATGTTTGAAGGCTTTTTTACTCAAAATATATTCTGCTTATAAAAAATGCAATTATGATATCCGGAATACTACGTAAACAGCAAGGAGAGCATTCTGATGACTACAGAGCGGAAACGGGCAGTCAGGCAGAGGCGGTCAGGCGGAAAGGAGCGGCAGCATGTTCGCAGACAGGGCAAAAATATATGTGAAAAGCGGTAAAGGAGGAGATGGTCACGTTTCCTTTCGCCGCGAAAAATATGTTCCTGCAGGCGGTCCCGACGGCGGCGACGGAGGCCGGGGCGGCGATGTGATTTTTCAGGTTGACGAGGGCCTGAATACACTGATTGACTTTCGGCATATCCACAGGTACAAGGCGGAGGACGGAGAGGCCGGCGGAAAAAAGAACTGCCGGGGAAAAGACGGAAAAGACATTATTATCAAAGTTCCTCCCGGCACTGTTATCAAGGAAGCGGAAAGCGGTCAGATTATATCCGATATGTCCGGTGAGAACCAAAGAATTGTCTTGCTAAAGGGTGGCAAGGGCGGCAACGGCAATCAACATTATGCCACTAGTACCATGCAGGCTCCCAAATATGCCCAGCCCGGACAACCTGCCAGAGAACTGGAGCTGCTTCTGGAATTGAAGGTAATCGCGGACGTGGGGCTGGTAGGCTTTCCCAATGTAGGTAAATCCACGTTTCTGTCCAGAGTTACAAATGCACGTCCAAAGATTGCCAATTACCATTTTACAACGCTGAATCCTAATCTGGGCGTGGTTGATCTGGATGGAAACAGTGGATTTGTCATTGCGGATATACCGGGATTGATTGAAGGCGCCTCTGAGGGAATTGGACTGGGGCATGAATTCTTACGGCATATCGAGCGGACAAAGTTGATTATTCACCTGGTGGATGCCGCCGGGGTGGAAGGAAGGGACCCTATAGAAGATATTTATGCGATCAATCGGGAATTGGAGGCTTATAATCCGGATATTGCAAAACGCCCTCAGGTGATTGCTGCAAACAAGATGGATGTGCTGCCGCCCGGTCCTGACAGAGACCATGTGATACAATTGATCCGGGATGAATTTGAACCCAGTGGAATCTCTGTTTACCCTATTTCGGCTGTCAGCGGAGAAGGTGTCAGAGAATTGTTATACAAGGTGAGAGGAATGCTGGATGAGCTGGGTCATGAAACAGTAGTATTTGAACAGGAATATTTTCCGGAACAGGCTGTTCCCGGCAATTCAAACGATCCTTTTACCGTAACATTCGATCAGGAAAGCGGAGAATGTGTGGCAGAAGGCCCCAGAATTGAAAAAATGCTTGGTTATACGAACCTGGAAAGCGAAAAAGGTTTTCAATTTTTCCAGGGCTTCCTGAAGGACATCGGGGTACTGGAACAGCTTGAGGCATTAGGGATACAGGATGGAGATACTGTCCGTATGTATGGACTTTCTTTTGAATATTATAAATGATGTCATTAAATGGATACATTATAAGATGGAATTGAAGGATGGCGTAAAAGAATGCCATTAAAGAATGCCGTTGAAGGATGGCATTAAAATCATGGAGGTAGCGGTCATAATGACAAGCAAGCAAAGGGCTTACTTAAAAAGTCTTGCCAGCAATCTTAACCCCGTGTTCCAGGTGGGGAAATCCAGCCTGACACCGGAGCTGACGGAAGCTATCAGCGAGGCTTTTAATAATAATGAGTTGATCAAGGTGGCTATTCTCAAAAACTGTATGGACGATCCCGGAGAGATTGCACAAATGGTAGCAGAGAGAACCCATTCTCAGGTGGTACAGATAATCGGAAAGAAATTCGTTCTTTACAAGCCAGATGAAAAGAAACCCAGAATTATTCTGCCGGCCTCAAAGCAGTCATGAGAAGGATCGGGATCATGGGCGGGAGCTTTAATCCTGTTCATATAGGACATTTGATGCTGTCGGAATGGGCCAGATCTGAAGCAGGATTAGACGAGGTATGGCTGATCCCGGCAGGCATGCCCTATATGAAAGCGTCCGGACAGCTTCTGCCTGGCCGGGAGAGACTTCATATGACGGAGCTCGCTATTGCTGAAAACACTGGTCTGCGTTGTTTGGATATAGAGATCTCCAGAGCAGGAGATACTTACAGCTATGAAACACTGGAACAGTTGAATCGGGATTATCCGGAGTGTGAATTTTTCTTTATTCTAGGGGCCGACTGCCTTTTTGCCATGGAAAACTGGAGACATCCCGAAAGGCTGTTTGCAAGCTGTACGGTAATTGCCGCTTCCAGGGGGGATATTCCCATGGACAGGCTTCAGGAAAAACGTGTGGATTTGGAGCACCGATACGGAGGAAAAATAGAACTTCTTCCGTTTTTGAATCTTTCCATCTCCTCTACCATAATACGGGAACGGATCCGCAAGGGATTCAGTGTCAGGTATATGGTACCGGACAAGGTACTGGAATATATGGAAGAAAAGGGATTTTACCGTGAAAAAGAAAAATGATTTAAAACGCCTTAGAAAGGCTGTAAAAAAAAGGCAGGACGCAAGGCGTTTTGAACATACTATGGGCGTTGAATTTACTGCTGCGGCTCTGGCCATGCGGTATGATGAGTCGATCTATGATGCACGTGCCGCAGGAATTCTGCACGACTGTGCGAAATGCATTTCTGACGAGAAAAGGCTTGCTATTTGTGATAAGAATGGTATTGTTGTTACGGATATTGAGAGAAGAAATCCCTTCTTGCTGCATGGAAAAGCAGGCGCATATCTTGCCGAAAAGAAGTATGGCGTCAAGGATCAGAATATTTTTAATGCCATCCAGTTTCATACAACGGGCCGAGAGGCTATGAGCACATTGGAAAAAATAATTTTTGTGGCAGATTATATAGAACCAGGCCGGAAACAAGTGCCCGGCCTGTCTGAAATCAGAAAGCTGGCATTTATAGACCTGGATGAGGCTGTATTGCAGATTTTGGAGAATACACTGGATTATCTGAGAAATTCCGGAGGAGAAATTGACCCTATGACAGAAGTAACCTGTAATTACTACAGAGAGAAGGCAAGGAGAGCATAGATGGAAAAAAGGAAATCACTTCTATTAGCTAAAACAGCTGTGGATGCATTGGCAGATAAGAAGGGTGAAGATATCAGAGTGATTGACATCAGTCAGGTATCAGTAATCGCTGATTACTTTATTATAGCCGGAGGGAGCAATCATAGTCAGATCCAGGCTCTTTGCGATAATGTAGAGGAGCAGCTTGGGAAGGCAGGATGCCCTGTAAGACAAATTGAAGGCTATGATAGTGCAAATTGGATTCTTATAGATTTTGGGGATGTGATAGTTCACATTTTTGATAAGGAAAATCGGCTTCTATATGACCTGGAACGTATTTGGAGAGACGGACAGCCGGTTGATGTAGAAAAAGAACTTTCTGCTGAATAAAAATAGTACAGGAAAGTGTTTTTTCTTGAAAATACAGGGTAGAAGACTTTATATTTGAAAACTTTAATATGCATATGGGAAAAGGAAGGAAGATCAACAGCATTTATGCTGGATCTTCCTTCTTTTTTCACCAACTAAGTGTTGTACTCTTCTGAGTGCTGCCGTACATTCTGCGTCAGACAGCTTCGCTTTTTCGGTTACCGAGATGCAGATAAAAGCTGATCAGATAAAGTCCGCAGATACCTACGATTGCATAGACAATCCTGGACAACCATGACATATTTCCGAAGATAAAGGCTACCAGGTCAAAGCGGAACAGGCCGATCAACGCCCAGTTGAGTGCACCAATAATTACAATAGTCAGTGCAGTGCCGTCCAAAAATTTATTTCCCATAGTTACCTCACATTCTGCTCGGTTTGCAAACCGGCAGTTATAATATTTGCAGAATGGAGATTTTTATACATTATTTATTTCATACACATTATATTATGCAAGATTTTTATAAAACTTTTTGTATTGTCTGCGGCAGACCGCAGATGCGGAAAGTGAAATATTCTATCGAAATATTCGAAATACGCCAAAAACTTTCCCTAAAATTTGACAATTTTCTACAATAATTGGATCCATAGTGTCATTTTCGGGCTGCAGACGAATATAACCATTCTCTTTATAGAAGGTTTTTACAGTTGCCGAGTCGTCGATCAGTGCTACAACAATATCGCCGTTGACAGCAGTATTGCAGGAATTTACAAGAACCCTGTCACCATTAAGGATCCCTACATTTATCATAGAATCACCGCGTACATTTAGAATAAAGGAATCACCTTTAGGAACCATGTCGGCAGGAATGGGAAAGTAGTCTTGTATGTTCTCCTCGGCCAGGATTGGCTGGCCCGCAGCTACATTTCCGACAATGGGAAGGCTGACCATTTCCGTGCGCACCATCTGAAAACTATCATCACATATTTCAATGGCTCTGGGTTTTGTGGGATCACGGCGGATATATCCATTTTTTTCGAGGGTCTCCAAATGCGCATGAACAGAAGAGGTTGATTTCAAATTGACAGTTTCACAGATTTCCCGGACGGTGGGCGGATAGCCTTTCTTTAATATCTCACTTTTAATATAATCAAGAATTTCCTGTTGTTTCGATGAAATTTTTCCAGATCCCATATCATTACCTCCTAGTTTTTATGAACTCATTGTAACACACTCCGGGAGAAAAAGCAAACATATATTCCAAAAATACGTTCGAAAATCTTGTTGACAAACGCGTGTTCCCATGATATTCTACATAAAGAACGAACGTTCGCGAACGTATGAACTCCACAGGCGAAAGGATATACACATTATGAGGATGGGGCAGGGAAGTATTCAGAACGGAAAAAAAAGCATAGCAGCATCAAGCCTGGACTATTTCAGAGCGTTCGGCTGCTTCAGGGCATTCCCGAAAAGAGGCCGTAAGGACAGACCTCTTCAGGACAGAGGCGGTGACGGAGAGGGTCGGACTATGAGCAGAAAGAAGAAAAACAGCCGCAGGCCTGTAATTATATCAGCAGCTGTCTTTTCTGCCATATGTATGATTATTATCTGCACAACTCTTTGGGGCAGTCTTCGCTCAAATGCCAACAATGGGTTTAAGTATTATACAAGCATCATTGTTCAACCTGGTGAAACCCTTTGGGAACTGGCTGATCAGTATATAGATTATGAAAATTATAAAGACAAACAAAGTTACATTTCTGAAGTGATGAGTATCAATCATCTGGAAGAGGATGCGATCTGCGCGGGTCAGATGCTGGTGGTGCCATATTATTCTTCAGAATATATATATTGACAATATGACTATCTGTTGTCCTGAAGGCCGACTTTTATGTATTATTCGGACCAGCCTCTCAGACTGCCGTTTTTCACAGCAGTAAACATGCGTTCTTTGACTCCCGGATTTTCCAGATTAAGCTGCTTTAAAAGATTTTTGACATATTCTCTCTTTGTATAACCGTCTGCAGGGCAGGGACTCTTTACAACCGGGACGTTATATTTGTGTACGAAACCGATTACGTCAGCTTCATTCATGTAAATTAGTGGCCGGATAACGGTAAGCTCTGTTCTGTCCAGATATGTGACTGGTGCAAATGTGTGGAATCTGCCTTCAAAGATAAGAGACATCAGCATGGTTTCCACCACATCATCTTTATGATGTGCATAGGCAATCTTATTACAGTCCAGACCTTTGACCGCTTGATTCAGAGCGCCTTTTCTCATTTTAGAGCACAGAGAGCAGGGATTATCTTCCTGTCGGTCTTCAAAAATAACTTTTGCGATGTCTGTTTCTACAATAGTATATTCCACTTCCAGTTCTTTACAGAGATCTTTAATCCGCTCTAAATTTAGATTTTTGAAACCTAAATCCACTGTTACGGCATGGATATCAAAGGAAGCGGGATAAAAGCGCTTCAAATGCTTCAGTGCCCAGAGCAAAGTAAGACTATCCTTTCCTCCGGATATTCCAATTGCAATCTTGTCGCCGTTTTCAATCATCCGATAGTCATCCGCCGCTTTACGTACATAACTTAATACCTGCTGAAGCTTCATATAAATGTTCTCCTTTTTCAGGAACGTAATTTTTTATCTTCTCAAAATACCAAACTATCATTATTATAAACACATTCTATAATTTTTGCAAAATAAACACAATACAAAATAATATTTTTAGAGTGGGGGGACATACTGTTAATAGCAGTTTAAAGAAAAATACGTTAAGGAGATATACAGCTATGGCAGTAGAATTTACCAAAAGTGTTACAAAGGACAATTTGATGCGGGCTTTTGCAGGTGAAAGTCAGGCAAGAAATCGTTATACATTTGCCGCCTCAAATGCAAAAAAAAATAATCTGCATGTAATCAGCGCAATTTTCGCGTTTACTGCATCCCAGGAAAAGGAACATGCGGAAATTTTTTATAATCATCTGCAGGAAATGGCAGGCGATACAATATGGATTGATGGCGGTTATCCTATTGACATTTCCAATGATATGACAGAGCTTTTGAATATGGCTCAGCATAATGAATATGAAGAGCACAATACAGTATATAAAAGCTTTGGGGAAACCGCAAAAAAGGAAGGATTTGATCGTGTAGCTGCGTCATTTTTCCAAATTGCAGCTATCGAAAAAATTCATGGAGACCGCTTCGGCAGATATGCTCAGCTGCTCCGGGATGGAAAATTATTTGTATCTGATGTGGAGGAGGAGTGGATGTGTCTGAATTGCGGATATGTGTTCAAAGGGAAGAGTGCTCCTGCAATTTGTCCTGTATGTCAGCATGACAGAGGATATTTTATCCGTTTTGAATTAGCTCCTTTCGAAAGCCTGCGGGTATAAGGTCAAAATACTTTGTGGAAATGTTCACGGTCCATTTCTGTGCTGCTATTTTGCAGGATGGTTTGCGGCAGAACAGTATTTTGGGCCGTGATCGGTTTCACAAAGTTATTTTTCAAGAATGCTTGTTATATTCAATCATAAAGAGTAAAATATATATAGTGATTATTTTCAGCAATGGATGCTGTAAAAAGATACATAAAAGAGGAATACAAATGAATACACATTAAAAAGACACCGAAAGGTCCATTTCAGAAAAATATATAGGGCAGGGCACAAAAGAAAAATATTTGGGAAAGGAAACTATAATGAAATTCAAACTAAACAACAAATACTTTCGACGTGGACTGACAGCGTTTCTTGTGATAGCAGCTGGCATTGTTTTTTACTATCTCATGTTTCACAGCTCGAATATCAAATCCAATGTAGGCAGAATTGTTGATATTCTGATGCCGGTGGTATGTGGGCTGGCAACAGCATACTTGCTGACACCTGTACTGAATTTTGTAGAAAAGAAATTATTGATACCTTTGTGCGGCTTGTGCAATATAAAAGAAACCAAGAAGCGAGACTCCATTGTAAGAGGGATCGGCATATTGATTACAGCATTCTTGTTCGTTGAACTGATTTATCTGCTGATCGCAATGCTGGTGTCTCAGATTGTTCCCAGCGTTCAAAATATTATATCAAATTATGATTCATATATTTTAAACTTTACTAAATGGTTGAACCAAACGCTGGAGGATAATCCGGATATCAATGATTATATAGTGAAAACTATTGATAAGTATTCCGGCGAATTGGAAAAGTGGATTACGGAGCTTTTGCCCAATACCGCGCTTTTAATAAAAACGGTTTCGCTCAGTGTTATCAGTGTCATCAGAGGACTTTGGGATTTCATTATCGGTTTTGTCATTTCGATTTATGTGCTCGCAAGTAAGGAAAAATTTGCCGGTCAGGCCAAGAAAATGGCATATGCCATATTTGAACGGGATACGGCTAATTTGGTGATCCGTAATTTCCGATTTACACATAATACTTTTATTGGTTTCCTCGGCGGAAAAATTATCGATTCTATTATTATTGGAATTTTGTGTTTTGCAGGAACCTCTATCATGCGGACACCTTATGCGGTATTGGTAAGCGTAGTGATTGGTGTGACAAATGTCATTCCTTTTTTCGGACCCTATTTAGGAGCGATTCCCAGTGTCATACTGATTTTTATTGTCGATCCTGCGCATCCGCTCAACTGTGTTTATTTTGCAATTTTCATTTTGGCGTTACAGCAGTTTGACGGAAATATTCTGGGTCCCAAGATTTTAGGAAGCTCAACCGGGTTAACAGGTTTTTGGGTTATTTTTGCCATTACATTTTTTGGAGGGTTATTTGGAGTTATAGGAATGATCATCGGGGTTCCGATCTTTGCTGTAATTTATGCGGCAGCCAAATCGATTATCAATACTCAGCTTCAGAAGAAGAGTATGCCTACGGAAACAAAAAGTTATGAAAATCTGGATTATATTGATGAAACAGGTTTTCATGAGCAGTCAAGCGAAAGTCCAAAACAGCTGCATTTTTTGATTCATAAAAGCATAAAATTTCCCGAGAAAGATTCTGAAGTGAAGGATACATTAAACCATGAAGCAATGGTGTCAGAAGATCAAGTATTGGGGAAAGAGCCAGGGAAAGAGCAGAAAAAATGAGATTTTTAGTACAGAGAGTTAAAAAAGCATGTGTAACTGTAGATAATGCAGTTATAGGGAAAATAGAAAAAGGATACCTTGTATTTGTAGGCGTCAGTCCCACAGATACTATTAAAATTGCTGACAAAATGGTAAAGAAACTGATTGGACTGCGGATATTTGAGGATGAGAACGGAAAAACAAATCTGGACATGAAGGCGGTGGGCGCACAAATGCTGATGATTTCTCAGTTCACATTGTATGCAGATTGCAGGAGGGGAAATCGTCCTTCTTTTACTTCTGCTGCTGCGCCTGCAATGGCAGAAGAACTATATCACTACATACTTCAAAAATGCAGACAGGAGATAACAAAAGTAGAAGAGGGGCTTTTTGGGGCGGATATGAAGGTTGAACTTATAAATGACGGCCCGTTTACTATAATACTGGATTCGGATGACCTTATATCGCAAGAAGGATGAGAAAATATGTGTCATAGACCGTAAGTTCGTATTATGCATTTTTTAACATGATTTGACAGCCTAAAGTTTTTTATAACTACTTTTTTCTGACATCAATATATGATATTCTTAATCTGTACAATAAGATGCCCAAAAGGTTTACAAGCGTTCATGCTTGCAGACAGAGGGGGAAAATGGAGGGAAGATTATGTTAAACTTACCAATTGCAGTAATTGTAGCAGCCGCCGTATTGATCCTTTTGCTTGTGATCTTTATGGCAGGATATGTGAAGGCATCTCCGGACACAGCGATCATTATATCAGGATTGAGAAAAAATCCGAAGGTATTGATCGGTAAAGCAGGGGTCAAGATTCCTTTTTTGGAAAGAAAAGATGAATTAAACCTGCAATTGATTCCTATTGATGTAAAAACGTCCAATGCAGTTCCTACAGCAGACTACATAAATATCAATGTGGATGCCACTGTAAATGTAAAAATCAGCGACAATGAAGAGCGTCTGAAACTTGCTGCTCAAAATTTCTTGAATAAAAATGCCGAATATATCGGGCGTGTTGCCAGAGAAGTTCTGGAAGGTAATGTGCGTGAAATCGTAGGTAAGATGGCATTGGAAGAAATGGTATCTGACCGGCAGAAGTTTGCTTCTCTCGTAAAGGAAAATGCCGAACCCGATTTAGCTGCTATGGGGCTTGATATTATCAGCTTCAATGTACAAAACTTTGTTGATGGAAATGGCGTAATAGAAAATCTGGGTGTGGATAATATTGTAAAGATTCAGAAAAACGCCGCTATTTCCCGTGCAGAAAGCGAGAAAGAAATTGCAAAAGCCCAGGCTAATGCAAAGCGGGAAGCAAATGAAGCTGAGGTCAATGCAGAATCGGAAATCGCCAAGAAGCAAAATGAATTGGCGATCCGTAGGGCAGAGCTGAAGCGGGAAGCCGACGTGAAACAGGCTGAAGCTGACGCCGCATACCGTATTCAGGAAGAGGAACAAAGAAAGACAGTAGAAATTACAACTGCCAATGCCAATATTGCCAAGCAGGAGAAGGAAATTCTCTTAAAGCAGCGTGAAGCTGAGGTTATGGAACAGGCGCTGGATGCTCAGGTTAAGAAAAAGGCTGAAGCTGACAGGTTTGCCAAGCAACAGCAGGCAGATGCCGCTCTTTATGAGAGACAGCGTGAGGCTGAAGCCAAAAAATTTGAAACGGAAAAAGAAGCTGATGCCATGCGTGCTCAGGCTGAAGCCAAAAAGTTTACCATGGAGCAGGAAGCGGAAGGTATTCGAACCAGAGGACTGGCAGAGGCGGAAGCTATTCGGGCAAAGGCGATTGCAGAAGCTGAAGGTATTGAAAAAAAGGCTGAGGCTATGGCTAAGATGGGTGAGGCCGCCGTTCTTGAAATGTACTTTAAGGCTTTACCTGAAGTTGTTAAGAATGCTGCAGAGCCTCTTGCAAACGTTGATAAGATCACAATGTACGGCGATGGAAATTCTTCGAAGCTAATGAAGGATGTTATGGGAACTGTTGTGCAGATTACGGATGGGCTGAAGGAGTCAACCGGAGTTGATCTGCAGGCTGTATTGTCAGGATTCCTTGCCGGGAAGGTGGCGACTTCCTCCGGTGGAAAAAATAACACACCGGTCATACCGGTTGATGAAGAATAAGAAAGAATAAGAAAGAATAAGAGTTTGTCGAAATGAACATGACTGTCTTTTAGAATTTTTCTTAATGTATGAAACGGAATAATGGCCGGATTTCTGCTTGGGGCCGTCCTGTTTTGGTTGACAAGACGGTCCCTCGGCGGTTCAGGCCATTTTCTAAAGAAATATGATTCAATATGTTTCAGAAATATGATGTTCTGCCCAATTATTTTTCAATCCTGATTTATTCATTCCCATATATATTGACCTTGGCGGCTATTTGTCTGTGTTTTTCCTCAATTGCCGCATAATTTTTGGCGGTGGTGTTAATGTCTTCATGGCCCAGAACATCAGCCACGAGCCGAATGTCGCCGGTTTCCTGATACAAAGCCGTTCCGTAGGTACTGCGCAGCTTATGGGGCGTAATATGTTTTCCCGAAACGGATTCCTTGGCAAATTTTTTAACTACATTTTCAACTGCCTTGACACACATTCTTTGCTTCCTGTTGGATATGAATAAAGCCTTTTCCTCAGAATGGTCACCCAAAAGCGGAGCACGCTCCAGTTCCATATAATCATTCAATGCCTGTGCCACCGTATCATTAAAATATAAGACGGACGACTTGCCTCCCTTTCTCACAATATATAGAGTTTTATCAATAAAATTAATATCATCTATATCCAGGCCGACACATTCGGAAACTCTGATGCCTGTATTCAGAAATAAGGTAATAAGGGCAGTATCTCTAAGCTGTGCCTTTTCGCAGAACTTTCTCTGTCTGGCAGATGCAATATTTGTTTTTTGCACTGTATTCAGCATGGTCCCGACTTCGGCAGCGTTCATGCGGATGATATCATCTTTAGGCGCCTTTTTTCTTTTGGCGGCTCCAAGCGTTGGATTTGACTTCATATAGCCATGTAGACAGGCAAATTTGAAAAAACCGCGCAAGGGTGCCATGCGGCGTGCGATTCCCCGCTCGCCGTTCATGTGCTTTTCACCGGAATCAGTATAAGAAAGGTATTTTTGGTATTCATTAATATCCTCAAAGGTCAGGTGTTCCAAAAATTCCAGCGATATATCTTTAACAAGCATATTTTTACAGGAGGGATTGCTCTCTATAATGTATCGAAAAAAGGTATGTAAGTCATATGCATATGATAATACGGTACTGATTTGTGAATTTAATTCTTTTTCGTCCAGGTATGAAATGACATAGGTGGGAAGCGATGCTTCCAATTGCTTAAGCTTTTTCAGTTTCAATTGCTTTTGTTCCTTATAATAATCAGAATTTCTTCCCATATTCGTAACCCTCCTTTCTTTTTCACCTTTTTAGAATTTTCATGATATTGCCAATTCCATTTCAATACATTCCCATTCACCGATAGGCATTTTATAAATTTCAGTTTCTCCAGTAGATCGAAAACCAACAGATTCATAACAGTGCCTTGCGCAATCATTGTTTGAAAATACACCTAAGGTGATTTTTGAGGCATTTAATATATTTTTAGCATAATCTATCGCCAGTTGCATCATTTTCTTGCCATTTCCATTTCCTCGTAGAATGGGATCAATAATGACAAAACCGATACGTACAACATAGCTATTTGCTTCATCTGGATATCTGATGCGCAAATGTCCCACGAGATTGCCTTCTTCATCAAATGCGCTAAGCGGAATAAACTTATTGCATTTCATTTCAGATGCATAAAGATCATTCATTTCATTGCCTGTAAGTGGAAATTTTCCAATACAATTGGCAGACCATTGATATAAACTTTTTTCATCTTTAATCCAACTACATATAATGGAGGAATCCTCACTTTGATATTTTCTTAATTCCATAGGCATAGGTTCGCTCTCCTTGCAAATTCTATATTATTTATTCCATAAATGCGGATTTATGGAATAAATTGATGCTAAACCTACTATACTACTCTATCGGGAAAAATGCAATATTTTTTTGATAAGATATTTTGTAGATTATGAATTTTCTGATAGATGTCTGGTTAAGTAATTCAGAACCATGGAGAGAAAACCTTGACAGAATCATTTTCTGAAAGGTCAGTGGAATTCTCCACATGGGCAGGGGTTCATCGGAACAACGAAATTGATACAATTCAACGATGCCCCCCCTAACCTTGTAACGATGCCCCCCTCTCACAAAAAAGCCGTTCATCCGCAGCTATTTCTTTCAGTTTATTCTCTTCCTGGTAGACCTCACAGATCATCAAGAGCGCTTTGGTCTCTGAAAGCGCCCTAGGTTCTTCGTCGCCCATGGCAGCAACGTCCTGTAAAAAAAACGCTTCCGCAAAATACCGCCGGCAATGCATGAAGCATCCCGTTGTAAGGATGTTCCCACCGCTTTTTTTCCCAATACCCGGTAAGAAATATAGGCATCGCAGGTGATATAGCCAAGGAATTCCCGGAAGAGTATGCGCGGAACCATAGCAACCGCAAGGACTGGGTCTGCTTCGTGTGCACGGAT
>OFGC01000419.1_pt1 | contig 44171 bp, 43 predicted proteins | sample 1521691 | NCBI WGS metagenome assembly OFGC01 (sample SAMEA3504121, study PRJEB24116) | mouse gut metagenome | biome: mouse gut; feature: mouse-associated habitat; material: faeces | place: Denmark | collected 2011
AGCGAATCCCTCTTCAAAGTCGGAATCTGCCTCCCCGCCGGCCCCTACGTCACCGACGACGATGTCCGCTACATCGTGGATACAATCAAAGAGTCAATCGTCTAAAATAGGCAGCTAAAGATACACTGACTTTCTTACCCAAAATAAATCGCCCCGAGCCGTAAAGCTCGGGGCGATTTGTTTTTATGTAATCAAAGTTTAGTCGCGGGGGAGGACTTTTACGTTGAGGGCGGCGTAGGCGCGTTCTGCTTTGTCGCGGGCTGCCTCTACGGTGTCGGCGGTGGCGAGAATCACGCCCATGCGGCGGTGGCCACGTACTTCGGGTTTGCCGAAGATACGCATTTGTACGCCCGGCTCGGCGAGTACTTCCTCAAGATTTTCCATCACTACCTTGTCGCTGTCGCCTTCTACAACGATGGCTTTCGACGCTGACGGGCCGAGGAAACGTACTTCGGGTACCGGAAGGCCGAGGAGTGCGCGGGCGTGGAGTGCGAACTCGCTGAGGTCTTGCGATATCATTGTCACCATGCCGGTGTCGTGGGGGCGCGGTGACACTTCGCTGAATATCACTTCGTCGCCTTTTATGAAGAGCTCTACGCCGAATATGCCGTAGCCGCCAAGTGCGTCGGTGACAGCTTTTGCGGCAGCTTGCGCGGCCTCGAGCGCCTTGGGGCTCATGGCCTGAGGTTGCCAAGATATGCGGTAGTCGCCGTCGACCTGAATATGTCCTACGGGCTGGCAGAATACGGTGCCCGATACGCTGCGGACGGTGAGGAGGGTGATTTCATAGTCGAAGTCCACGAAGCCTTCTACAATCACGCGACCGGCGCCTGCACGGCCGCCTTCCTGTGCCTCGCGCCAAGCGTCTTCGATACGGTCGGCTGTGCGGACGGTGCTTTGTCCGTGACCCGACGAGCTCATTACCGGCTTCACTACCACGGGCAGGCCGATTTCTTCTACAGCAGCCACAAACTCCTCGTAGGTAGAGGCGAAGCGGTAGGGCGAAGTCTTAAGGCCAAGAGTCTCGGCGGCAAGACGGCGGATACCCTCGCGGTTCATGGTGAGGCGGGCGGCGTTGGCAGTCGGGGTTACGTGGAAACCCTCGCCCTCGAGTTCTACGAGGGTGGGTGTTGCGATAGCTTCAATTTCGGGGATTATATGGTCGGGTTTCTCCATTTCCACCACTTGGCGCAGGGTGGTGCCGTCGAGCATGTTGAATACATAGTTTCGGTGTGCTGTCTGCATTGCGGGAGCATTGGGGTATTTGTCGCATGCCACAACTTCTACTCCGAGTCGCTGCAGTTCGATAGCTACTTCTTTGCCGAGTTCGCCGCTGCCCAAGAGCAGTGCTTTGCGGCCTACCTTTGTCATTACTGATCCTATGGATGCCATGTTTTGAGATATTTAGTGTTGGAAGTGAAAGAATTCTTTTGCGTTAGCAGTCGTGACCTCATCTACGAGCCCCGGCTCAGCGGCGAGTGCCTGTGCGATTTTGTCGACGATATAGGGTATGTATGCGCTCTCGTTTCGGCGGCCGCGTCGGGGCACGGGGGCGAGATATGGTGAGTCGGTCTCGGTGAGGATACGGTCAAGGCCTATCGCGGGGAGCACGGCGGCGAGCCCGCTGTTTTTGAATGTCACTATGCCGTTGATACCGAAGTAGTAGTCGCCCAAGGCGCGTATGCGCTCTACATCTGCAGCGCTGCCTCCGAAGCTGTGGAAGACGGCCTTGACGCCGCGGTGCGACGACAATACTTCAAGTGTGGCGTCGAGGGCGTTGCGCTGGTGTATGATTACGGGGAGGCCCATATTCCCGGCCTCGGCGAGCTGACGGTCGAAAGCCTGCATTTGGGCGTCGGCGAATGTGCTGTCCCAATAGAGGTCGATACCGATTTCTCCGACGGCTATATAGTGTGTGCCGTCGGCAAGCACCGACATCATGTAGCCGAGCTCTTCGCGCCAGTTCTCCTTGATCTCGGTGGGGTGCAGACCCATAGCGAGAGCCGTATTGGCGGGTCGCAGCGAGTGAAGTGCTTTCATCGGCCCGACGCTGCCGCGGTCTACGGCGGGGAGCACCATCATGTCTACTCCGGCGGCTATGGCGCGGTCTACGGTCTCGGTCTGACCCTGCATGGAGTCGGGAGTCTGATTCTCTACGTCGAATTCCGGCCCGTAGATATGTGTATGTGTGTCTATCACAGCTTAATGGGCACGGGTTGACGCGCTGTCGGCGAGGTTGGCGAAGAATGTTCGTGCCTCTACATCGATGTCTATCTTGTCAAGATAGTTCTTGGCTTCGGCGCTGTATTTGAGTGCCAGTTCCTGACAGCGGTCGCCGAGGTGATGGCGCTCGTAGAGTGCCTTGACCTGAGCAATGGTTTCCTGAGGCTCAAGGTCTTCCGCCAATATTGCGGGCAATTCTTCGGGTTCGGCTTCGAGTGCGCTGATCAAAAGCCATGTCTTCTTGTGGTTTACGATGTCGCCTCCTATTTCCTTGCCGAATACTGCCGGATCGCCGAATGTATCGAGCCAGTCGTCGCGGAGCTGGAATGCCATGCCAAGGGCGTAGCCGTAGCGGTAGAGGGCCTCTGCGGTGGCTTTGTCGGCATGTGCCATAATGGCGCCGAGGCTGCATGCGCAACCGAGAAGTACCGATGTCTTCAGCCCTATCATAAAGAGATACTCGTCAATTGTCACATCCTGACGTTGCTCGAATTCCATGTCGAGTTGTTGTCCTTCGTATACCTCCATGGCCGTGCGGTTGAAGCATTCCGAGAGGTCGGCAAGGCAGTCGCCGGCTTCTTTGGCCAGTTGTTGTGTGGCCATAGTGAGCATGGCGTCGCCTGAGAGGATGGCCACATTGTCGCCCCATTTGCGGTGTACGGTAGGACGGCCGCGGCGTATGTCGGCGCGATCCATCACATCGTCGTGAAGCAGGGTGAAGTTGTGGAAGAGCTCTATCGCAAGGGCTTGGTTTATCGCTTTGGCTGGCTCTTCTTTGGCCAAGGCAGAGTAAGAGGCCAGCGTGAGCACGGGGCGCAGACGTTTGCCGCCGCTTTCGAGCGTGTAGCGTATTGGGTCGAAAAGTTTCGGTGCCACCCGGGGATATTCCAGTTCGGCAAGGGCATTTTCAACTATGCCCGAAAAATTAGAAAGGGTAAAATCCATGACCATTGATTTTGCTCTGCAAAGTTACGAATTTTTTTAATGATTGCAAATAGCATTTCTATATGCCGCGGCGTTGTCAATGACTTTGAAAGCCCCTTGTCTTTAATCCAAAGTAGTATCTAACTACAATATTTAACCGTCAATAAAATCAAAATTACAAACACGACCATTCCAAATGTGCCATTGACAAGATCATTGTCGAGGGTGTCGAGGAGGCTTGCTTTTTTGTCGCCATAGCGCATGCTTTTGTATGAAACATCATTGCTGCGGCAAACAATACGCATAAATAGATATCTTATCCCGGCTCCTGTGTGCCTCAATATTGAACCTGCTAATGAATACATAGTGAGTTATATGATAGTTGGCATAAGTATCACTATTATCTGATAGATTTTGCGAGAAATGCTCTATCAGTAAAACCGTGAATCCAATACACGAATATTATAATTGGAGTCGCTTGATTTACGTGAAGCTTTGACAGTGTTAAAATCAAGCTTGATTTTCTTTATTTTGAAATGTGGATTGTCAAAATCATCAGACAGATTAATAATCGTATTCTCATGCCACAAATTACCATCATGGATGAGGTCTGTGATAGTAAGAATTACGGGCGATACAATCTTGCGGTCAAATGTCTCCGGTGCAGTTTGAGAATAGATATATTCTTCTACGCGCCCATCAACATAGGTGATTCTTGAATTTATAGATTTTACGATAGCGGTGTCAAGGTCACAAACCAATTCGGAAACAAATGTAGGTTCATTAAAATCTATCTCGATTTTATTCGAAGATTGACGTAATTTATACTTGTCGGGAGATATGATAAATGGAGCGATTATGCGCTCAACGTGTTCTCTGTCTCTTGGCGATGAATGTTCTATTGAAAGGTTGATTGGGTCTATATTCTTGGGATTCACCATGTAATGATCGAATGAGATGTGAGACGTGTAACACTTCATTGCGTCCTCTAATAATATGAATGGCTTTTCAAGATTTGATAAATCAATATCAATATTTAGATTAAAAGGCTTGCCATTACCGAAATGCGTGGCAGGGCTAAAATCATATAAAATTGTAAATTGAGAGGTGAAATACCTGAACAATAGCGGGTGGTTAAGTGGATATATGTTTGGAAGGAGGCTTCTTCTGACATATTGGGAGAAATACCATGGATCACCATAGAGGGCAATTTGGGAATTGGCATATACCTTATAGCGCACATTAAAAGTAGCTTCCGTGTCAGGAGCCATGGAAAACGAAGTGTAAAACCAACGACGGTTTATGCCGTCTACAGGAATTGAATCTCCCGATTCTCCACCTCCATAAACTTCAACTTCAAATCCGGCTTGACGAACACTTTCTTTCGCAGCATGAAATTCCAAGTCATGGTTATTGAAACTGAAAGATATGTCTTTTATAAGTTTGTTGTTCCAACCGATTTCATATTCGCTTTCTGATATGTAGTCTGACGTTGTCAAATATGTTTCTTTTTCATCATCAACAAGATAATCTATTGGAAATCCGTAATGAATCTCAGGAAAATCTTTTAGTGAATTGTTTTTGAACTGATAAGTTATATCAAAGCAATTATATCCGTCGACATGGGTGATGTTTACTTGTTCGTGAACTATACTTATCTCGGATATAGTGAGAGGCTCCGGATTTGCCACCCGATTTATTGATGAGTATCTGACCACAGGGTCTCCGTTGGCAAAGGTCTTGCAGCCGACGGCCATTATCAATAATATAAAAATCAATAATCGTTTTTCCTGAGGCTTTATAGAATGAAGGTAGATATTTGTCATTTGGATTTTTTGTGTTTGAACTTGATGGTTTTCTTGGTGTTGTGTTTGGGGTATTTGGCTTTTATGATTACCGGATTCTCATAGCCCTCGGCTGTTATGCGCAAAGTCGCTTCTTTGAGTGGATTACGGTCTTCGTCGGTCAGTTCGTATCTCCAATTCAATCTGTAAGCGATACATTTTTCGTCTTCAATGACAGGGTCGGGATATAAGGTTTCAAACTCTTCTTGGCCATCCTCGTCAATCCATAGGTATTCAAATGTGATATCACGGGATTCCAATTGATTTCCATGTTCATCTTTGAGGTATAGGTCAAGGTTATTGTCAGGATAGCGGACGATTATTATGCCTTCGGTCAGTTCTGCGCCGGTAGTGTCAAGAGCGACAAATATAGGGTTTCTGTCGGCGATGGTTATCGCTTTTGTGCCGAGTCCGATATATGATATTTCAATAGAGTCGCCCACGGCGGCTTCAATCTGAAATTCGCCGTTGATATCGGTGGCTACGCCCGATTTTTTAGTCAGGTTTTTTACTAACGCTCCAATCAGGGGTTCTGTCGTGATTGTGCTGTCTTTCAAGGTGTCGTTATATACAACTTTTCCTTTTAGGATGAATGTTTCGTTAGAGGTGTGGACAGCCACATCATCGGTGTGTGACATTGTCTCCGGGGTCTGTGAATGTAGGGCAACAGGGGAGAGCATGGCGATTGCTCCGGCGGATATTCCGGCGAGGACAACTGCTTTTCCCATGAGCTGACGCCGGCGGAGCTGTTGCTCTAAATATCGCACTTCGGCCTCGCATTTGGGGCATGTGCCGGGGCAGTCGCCCTTGTAGCGACACTCTGATGTTGCTAACTCGATGTCATTTGCCTCGGCTATCTGCCGCCGAATCTCTTTCAGTATCCTGCAGGTCTGCTTCCCTCGTGCCATAGTCTTTGAGATTTAGGGCTGTTTGAAAATAAATGAAGATGAATTTTTTCTTATATATGCTATCATTAAAGCCTCTATCTTGTCGCCGTATATATCCAGTTCATAAAGTGCGTCATCATCGTCTTCAAAATCAATTTTGAGCTTGTCTATAGTGCTTTTTCTGTCGTCGGTGTCGAAGATTGGATGATTAATACCATCAAACTTTTCGGCTGCACGTTGTAAAATTTCTGCATACTTCGTTGCTCCAATGGTGATTAATCCGTCGATTGCGTCTTTGTAAACTATACCTTGCGAGGAAGTGAGGAAGTCGTAATGCGACATGCCATATACCTCTGATACATAATGGTTGACAGCAAGAATATATCTTTGTTCTGGAGTGAAGTTCGACATATTTCGGGTATAGTCATCGTATGTGCCGCATACGTTTACACGTTGCCGAACAGGGGTGATAATTCTTTCACTCTCTGCTCCGTCGGCATTAATCATGTCTTCTGTAACATCATATTTGATATTAAACTCGCCAAATGTCTCGTTTATATGTTTCCCATATTCGTTTTGCCCCTTTGTGAGTCGAAGTATTTGGATGATTAGACCTCCCTTGAGTGTAATCAGAACTATTAGGAAAACCCAAAAATAAATACTCAATTTAGGCCCTATAAGGACGGTGTAAATACCCAATGAACCAACAATAAATATTTCCAACATCGTGTGTAGTTCCATTTTCAATGGATTAAAGAAATCCAATGCGACTTTCTTCAATGGAACCGGATACGGATGATATTCCACACCTTTGAAAGTCGGGTTCAAAGAGGGTTTAGGTTTGTAAAATAAATGTCGCAAACCTCTGTAAATACCCCATGCCATGCAAAGACTGAATAGAGCGACTATCAGTTGCGTGGCTACTCTGTCTTCTCCTGAAATCAGTGGTATAATTATCAAGGATAATACCAGAAAAATCACACAAATGATAATTCCGAATACATATTTTTTCTTATTTGCCATTGCCATTCAAATTTAACAGCTTTTGCAAGCGAGATTTAAATCAATAATCCAGCAATAGGGACACTTGATTTTCGATTGCGAAATTCACGGCCTGATATAGTATTGAGAAGGCGCTTTGGGCGAGTTCTTCGGTGCGGTAGCGCTTTCTTGGTTTTTTGCGGAATAATATACCTGATATTGACTTGGATTTCTTTTGCTTGACGGGGATATAGTATTTGTCGTCTCTCCACGAGTGTATGGTCTGCTCATCGGCTTGCCATATCTGTCGGTTGAGCTCGTCGAGTTCGTTTTTGAGCAATTTGAGTGTGGCTACGCGTGCTTCGTCGCCGTTGGGTAAGTTGACTTTAAACATGGCGTTGTCGTCGATCGGCAGCCAATGGCCAACGTTGGAGAGCAGCGAGACACCGCTTTTCTGTGACATGCTTTTCTTGACGACAGGTTCATCAAACGCACTCCAACCGCTTTCTACATATTCAGGCAGGGGGCAATTCTGTATATGGCATGCCTGCAACATCACCAATGCGCCGAAGGCTTCCCAATCGGGCTTGTCGGTGAAGTAGTCGCCTTCGTTTGTCTCGTCCCATAGCGGATGTGTCACCGGCGTGTCGAAACTCTCAAGGGCTGAGGCGAGTTTTTCTGCCCAATCACATATCGTATCGCGTATCTCGCTGATCTGCGCTTGGTCTTCTAAAGGTTTTATTTCATTGCCGTCGTTGCCTATCAGTTCGCATTTGTGGCCGTTGGCCTCGGCCAGTTGCTGCACTATGGTTTTCCAGTTGCGGCTGTAGTAGCGGGTCATAGTCCCGGCGTATATGTCTAATCCCATGAGTGTTAACGTTGTCGGTAGGTGAATAAATCGAAATCTGTGTAGCCGAGGGCTGTGAGTGCGTTGCGGCTCGCCTCTCGGTTGGGGTCGGCGTTGTAGCCGGGTATGAGGGGCAGCCTTATGGTGCAGTCGCCTTGGCGGCGGGCCTCGGCTATCAAGCGCAGGTTGGCGAGTACACGGGCGTTGTCTTTGCCTGTATATCGCCGGTAGATGTCGGCGTCGAGGTCTTTGATGTCGATAATCCATGAATCGACTGCCGGCAGCAGTGCCTCGATGTTGGCTTGGGGCACATTGAGCGATGTCTCCAGCGTGAGCCGCCACGACGACCCGCACAGCTGTCGGAATTGCCGGATAAAGCCGTGGCGGAGTGCGGGCTCGCCGCCGCCGAAGGTCACGCCGCCGCCGGTGGCGATGAAGTACAGGTCATCTACCTTCACTTCATCGTAGAGCGACTGCGGGGTAAATTCTTTGAAGCGGTCAGCCTCGCCGAGCGACTGCGGGTTGAGGCAGTGGAGGCACCGCAGCGGACAGCCGTGGAATGCCACGAGCGTAGTGACGCCCTCGCCGTCGGTAGAGAGGCGGTGGCGTGCTATTCCTATTATTCTTGCTCGCTCGGTGGGCATGGCTGGGGGGCGGCATGTGAGCCTGCGGTGCAAAGGTAATAAAAATATTCAGGACTTTTGCAAGGTCTTTGCTTGTCGCGCGATTCTTTGCCTCAGAACGGTCTCAGGATTGCCGAATTGATTGCCGTCTCTGCCTCGACCCTCCCTTTTTCTGTCTTCTTGCCGTAGGGGAGCATATAGGTGACAGACAGGCTGATATTCCGTCCTTTCTGATTGCTGAGCGACTGCTGTATGGAATGATATACTCCATAGTCGGCTTCCGTGAGGGTGCAGAGGCGTCGGGCAAGGAAGTTGTCAACGCTACATCCGGCTGCCCAGTTTCCTTTCTGCCAGTTGATTGAAAGTCCGTATTGCGCGGGATTATGCTCCGTGACTCCCTCTATACCAAGCACGCTGAAAGGCACGGCATATACTCCCTTTATCATCCAATCTCCAAACATGTAGGCCGCGCTGAAGTCGGCTCGCAAGTCATTGCTTTTTGTCGGGCGATATTCAGAATTAAAGCGGTTCATACTGTAGGTGGCATTGCCTCCAAGCCTGAGTTTATTGTCAAGGAAATTGGCTGACAGCCCGAGAATAAGCTTGTGGTAGTGGAAATTGCCGTCGTTGACAAGTTGGTGGTACATTATATTGTCGTCGGCAAAATAGCGGTTGGAGGTATTGCCGAAGTATTTGAGGAAGTCGTAAGAGAATGACAAGCCGAAATGACCGAAGCGGCCATTGTAACTTAATTTATTCTGAAATGCCTGCATTTGTCCGAGCTCTGGATTTCCTGCTGTGGCCTCGAAAAATGATGTCCGTATCACCGTGGCGTTTTTATACGAGGGGTTGTATATGCTGTGGGCGTAGCTGCCCGTAATCGAGATTGACTGCTTCTGATTGCAGGCGTACGTCAGGCCGTAGAAAGCCATTGGCGATAATTGATTGTCGGTATGCCTGCCGATGGTCGAATAAAGGTCGGTAATGCCGGCAGAAACGTAATATGATAATCCAAAAGGCAGATTTTGGTCTATGTGGAACATCGTCATGGCATGATTGTTTGTCAAGGTCTGCCTGCTGTTGAAGCTGCCCGAGTATTCGTCCCGATAATAATTATAATACTCATCTATGGTAAGGCCGAGGCTCAGCCCGCTTGCGAATGATTTGAAGTAGCCGAGTGTGGCGCTTGCAAGCAGGTTGTTCTCCAAGGTGTTGTTGATTATTTCGTTTTCATCTGTTTCTGAATAGCTACTGCGGTAATCTGTATGGCCGTGGCGGATGTTTGCATTGGCCATGAGTGTGTGCCCTCCCGGCAGATACAGATTATAATGCAGTTTCATTGTCGGGGAAAGCGCGTGCTCCTTGCTTGTGCGGCTTGCGGTTGACCCGAAGTTGTAAAGCCCGGTATATGTGACCTCATCCTTTATCTCGTTCCTCGGCCTGGCGCTGCGTGTCAAGGCAAGGGCTGCGTCAAATGAATGGTTCGCGTCGGCATGGGCGAATTTGAAATTGAGGTATTGCGAATTGGTGCGAGTGATATTTTCAATAGGAGTTATTGACTGATTCAATACGCCGTCGTTGAGCGTGAATCTGTTTTCCGCATGCTTGAGCTCAGAGATATTATCCCACGTGGCGTTGGCGGTAAGAGTGAGTGTGACGGCTTCTTTCTTGTAGTTGGCCATGCCGACATACCCGCCATACTGTCGTGCCAATCCCTCGTCGGCAGAGAGATACACGTTTCCACCGAAATCATATTGCTCCGTTATGAAATTTATCACGACTCCGCAGCCGACGTACTTGCCTCCCGGATTTCGCCGGTATTCAATCTGCACAATTTCCGAGGCGGAAAGTGTGGCGAGTTCTTCGGGCTGCGTCTCAACGCCGTTGACGAGTATCGCCACATTGCCTCCGCCCGGTGTGGTGATTGTCTGTGCGGAGGGGTCGACATTGAAGTCGGGAAGATTCATGTTCTGCAGGAGCACATAGCCGTTGGTGCTGTGGCGCTTCTCCAATTCGCTCGGACGGAGAATTACTTTTTTTGCAGTTTCAATCTTTGTGTCAGCGGTAACGATGACTTCTTTAAGTTCGGTGGCCGTCGAGTCTGTCTCGGCATGTTGCCGGGCGTAGGCCGGCAAGGACAATAAAAACGATAGAGTGATAAGTAGCTTTTTCATGCTTTTGCGGTTTTTTCCGCAAAGCAAGTGAAAAAAGTCCGGTTGGGCTCTGAAAATTGTCTGACATTTGTCTGACAATTGCTGACATCGCCGATTGTCAGCTCCTTAGACGAAGCCCGTAGGAGTCGCCGCGATTGCAGATTATCTCGAAATCAGAATCGGCGAGTGCCGCCTTGGTTCGCTTTACGAGTGTGTAGAGTGATTCTTCAGCGTTGCTTTTATTGCCCCAAAGCGCCGAGCACAATGTCGATTTATCCACTTTATGCTCCGGCGCCTCCAAGAGCATTTGAGCCAGACGGCGCTGCATGGGTGTGAGCCGTATGCCGACAAGAGTAGGGCAGTCAGCCTCGGGCTGTGCCGTATCTCTTCGCAGCCATATAAATATGCTTGTCATAGAGAGAAGGGCAAGGGCAAAGAGCAGGCCGGGTAATGTCTGGTCAGACACAGCGAATACCGAGGCCATGGAGCAGTCGGCAAAGCCTTGAAGCTCTATGGCAAAGCCGTCAGCAGCCTGCTCGGGCACGAGTATTATAGAGTCTGAAGTGATTTCGCTGCACAGAGCCTTTGGCGCGACATTCTCTGCGTCAACCAATGCGAGGCTATAATAGGCCTTGGCCTTAAGTATCGGATTATTGAAATCAATGTCTGAGGCCTGAAAGATGAGCGGTTTGTGTGTCGCTTCGTACATCTGTCGCATGGCGGCGATGGTGTCCGGCTGAGTCAAGAGCCGACTGTTCTCACCGGCAAGGGCGATGATTGCTTGGTTGAGGTCTTCGGTTAAGTTCTGCTTGGCTTTTGAATAAGAAAGGCAGCCGGTCATAATAGACGCAATCAACAAGGCCATGGGGATAAGCAACCCATAGCGTAGAGACCTGTCGCTTGGCCGTGATATTTGGGACGATAAATCCATAACAATCTTACAGCCCTAAAGCCTTGATTTTGTCGCGTGGTATTCCGAGTCGCTGCGCCTGTCGGGCGTCGGCGCGGGCTCGGTCGAGCTCGTAGAGGTCGCGGTGGAGCTTGGCGCGGCAGAGGTAGAGCTCGGCATTGTCGGGGAATTTCTCCATTCCCTCGCTTATAGTCTCTCCGGCCTCTGAGAGTCGGCCGAGGGCGAGGAAAGTCTCGGCAAGGGCGGCGAAGTGCTCGGGGCGGGGGGCGAGGCTGGCCATGCGGCGCAGGTAGGGGAGGGCGTCGGCGGCAAGGCCTTGCTTGGTGAGCAGGGCGGCGCGGGCTATGGCCGTTGGCAGGCCCTCGGGGGAGAGGCTCTCGAGGACGGCGAAGTCGGCGGCGGCGAGGCTGTCTTCATTTGCGGCGAGGGCAAGGAGACCGCGCAGATAGCGCCCCTCGGCATTGAGGGAGTCGAGGGCCACGAGGCGGTCGAGGTCGGCGCGGGCTTCTGGGTCGCGCCCGATTTTGAGGTAAACATGGGCGCGGTTGGCAAGGACGGTGCGCATGGCCGGTGCGCGGTCGAGGGCGGCGGTGAGGGTGGCGATGGCCAGGGAGTCGCGGTCGAGATAGGAATATATCATGCCGAGGTTAGAGAGGAGCATGACGTTCTCGGGGGCGTCGGGCCGCACGGCCATGGCTTCGAGCAGGCGCGCGGCGGCGGCTTCATAATCGCCCTCGGCGGCGGCTTGGTCGGCCTGGCCGGAGAGGATGAAGTAGGGGTCTTCCTCGTCGATATCGGCAGGGGAGGCGGCGTGGCAGAGCAGGGCGGCGAGCGCTAAGAGCAGGGCGCTAAGGGCGGGCTTCTTTGGCAAATTCATCGGGATAGTCGAGTTTGACGCGTTTGTGGCAGAGCGCCCATACTATGAGGAACACACCGAGGGCTACGAAAGGCAGGCTGAGCCACTGGCCCATGTTGAGAGCCATGTCGGCCTCGAAGGGCACTTGGTCGTTCTTGATAAATTCGATGAGGAAGCGCGAGGCGAAGGTGCCTACAAGGAAAGTGCCGAAGAGCAGGCCCGGGCGCTCGCCGGCATTGCGCCGCCAATACATCCACATCATCAGGCCGAAGAGGGCGAGGTAGCATAGCGCCTCGTAGATCTGCGTGGGGTGGCATGCCTGCGGGGCATACATGCTGAGCCATTCACTTGAGCGCACGAAGCGGAAGCCCCACGGCAGGTCGGTGGCATGGCCGAAAATCTCGCTGTTCATAAGGTTGCCGATACGTATGAGGCAGCCCACGAGGGCTATGGCCACGGTGAGGCGGTCGAAAGTCCACAGCGGATTGCGCTTGGCAGTAAAAATCGAGAATAGAATCACTGCGATGATAATGCCGATGGCACCGCCGTGGCTTGCGAGACCACCCTCCCAAGTGGCGAGAATCTTCCATGGATGGGCGCTGTAGTAATCCCACTGATAGAAGAATACGTGGCCGAGGCGGGCGCCCACGATAGTGGCCACGCCTACATAGATGAGCAGAATACCGAGCCAACGCTCGGGCGCTCCCTCGCGCTTGAACATCTTTGCCACGATGTTGAAGCCTATCCAGAAGCCGATTGCAAACATCAGCCCATACCAGCGCACCTGCACGAAGCTGTCGATGATAGTAGGGTTGACGTCCCATGTGATGAAAGAGGGTATCATAGTCGGTAATATTTATATATACTTTTTAAGGCAAAAAAGGAAAAAGGTCAAAGGCAAGATGATAGTATGGCGATACTCTAAAGGTATTCTCTTGCCTGCCGCAGGCAATTGCCTCATTATCCTTCATAGCCTTTCTATCCTTTATTATCTTTGTTGAAATAATCTTTTGTCGCTCTCCTTACCCTCGGGCTCAGATAGAGGATGGCTATCATCGTCGGGATCGCCATGAGGGCATAGAAGAGGTCGCATGCGCCCACGGCGGCCTCGAGCGGCACCACGGCGAAGACCACCAGCGAGGCAAGGAAAAACCAAGCGTAGTAGCGGCCGCGGCGGCTGCCGAAGAGATAGTTGGCGCAGGTGGTGCCGTAGAAAGAATAGGAGAACATCGACGACATGGCAAAGCATATCACAATGCACATCAGCAATATGTCGCCTGCCGGAATGGCGTTGCTGAACGCCTTCATGGCCACCTCGAGCCCCTTTACGCCCTCCACATTGATGTCGCCGCACAAGAGAATGGCCACCGCCGTAAGGGTGCACACGAGCCCCGAGTCGATACTGGGGCCGAGCATAGCGATGAGACCCTCGCGCACGGGCTGATTGTTGCGCGAGGCACCGTGCATGATAGAGGCCGTGCCTATGCCGGCGTCGTTGACAAGGGCGGCGCGGCGTGCGCCTATGATGGCTATGCCGGCGAGAGCGCCGAAGCCCGCACGCAGGTTGAACGCCTCGGTGAATATGCTCTTGAACACGGCAGGCACGCCCTCGATGTTGGTGATGATGATGAAGAGCACCATCAGGAAGTAGAGCCCTACCATGAAAGGCACCATCACGGTGGCTACACGCGCTATGCGCTTGATACCGCCGAGAATCACCACTCCTACTATCACCGCTATCGCCGCGCCGAAGAGCAGACGGTAGGTGCGGACATTGTCGAGGCCGAGATAGCCGCCGACAGTGCTAAGGAAACCGCTCGAGGCCACGCCGTCGGGGGTGGTGAACGTTGTCATAAATGCCTCGGTGAGCTGGTTGGCGTTCATTATGCAGAGAGTGCCGAAGAGGCCGGCGATGGCGAAGAACTTGGCAAGGGGCGTCCATCGGCGTCCCATGCCGCCGGTGATGATGTGCATGGGGCCGCCCTGCGGATTGCCTTGGTCGTCGCGGCCTTTATACATTATTGCCAGCACGCCCTCATGGTATTTGGTGGCCATGCCCACGAGCGCACTCACCCACATCCAGAATATCGCTCCGGGGCCGCCCATAACAAGGGCGATGGCCACGCCGGCGATGTTGCCCAGCCCGACGGTGGCGGCCACTACCGACGCCAAGGCCTGCACCGACGATATCTGCCCGTTGTCGGCTTTGCGGTCCTGCTTGGTGCGCAGCTCGCGCAACGCCGCCGGCAGACGGCGCAGCGACACCGCTCCCGAGCTTATGAAAAGATATAGCCCGCCGCCGATGAGCAGGAAAAACAGCGGATAGCCGCAAAGCACCTCGGCAGCATTGATTATGAATTGTCCTATTTTATCCAACATAAGTGCAAAGTTAATGATAATTCCCCACACCTTGCACCTCTTTTGCGATTTTTAGGAATTTATCCCCCCGAGGGGGCGTGGTTGGTGGGTTGTGGTTGGTGGTTGGTAGGCTGTGGGCAGCGAATTAGTTTTTATGGATTGCAGTAAGTAACTCGCTGCCCACAACCTACCAACCACCAACATTAAAGCTGTCCACCAACCACAGCCCACCAACTGCCAACTATTCGTAGCGAATGGCTTCGATGGGGTCGAGGCCGGCGGCTTTCTTGGCCGGATACCACCCGAAGAATACTCCCGTGATGGTGCACACGGCAAACGACAGCCCCACCGAATAGAGCTGAATATATACAGGCCAATGGGCTATCACCGTCACCATCCACGAGGCAAGAAGCCCGATGATGATTCCTATCACACCGCCGGTGACGCTGATGATTATCGCCTCGATGAGAAACTGCGACAGGATATCCACTCCGCGCGCACCTATCGACATGCGCAGGCCGATCTCGCGGGTGCGCTCCGTTACGGATACGAACATGATGTTCATGATACCTATGCCGCCTACAAGCAGCGATATGCCGGCGATACATGCCAAAAGCACCGTCATCATGTCGGAGGTCGAGTTCATCATCTCACTCAGTTCCTGCTGCGAGCGTATCTCGAAGTCGTCTTCATCGCCGTCTTTAATCTTATGCTGTGACCTTAGGATTTCAGTTATCTCATCGATAGTCTCGTCGGTCTTGCTCTCATCGGCGGCGCTTGCGAAGAGCCCCTGCAGATAATCGATGGCAAGCATACGCTTCATCACTGTGGTATAGGGAGCCAGCACAACATCATCCTGATCCATACCCATCGAGTTGGTGCCTTTCGATTCGAGCAGGCCTATTACGGTCAGCGGTATTTTTCCGAAACGTATCACCCTCCCCACCGGGTCCTCTCCATTTGGGAAAAGATTGTCGGCCACAGTCTTGCCGAGTACGCACACCTTGGCCGCCGACTTGATGTCGTGCTCGGTAAACATCGCGCCCTCCTTGACCTTGAGCTTGCGTATATCGAGGTAGTCGGGCGTAATGCCGTAGACCGTCGACGGATAGTTGTTGTTGCCGTTTACAAACTGCCCCGACGAGTTTACCGACGGCGAGATGGCCGTAATTCCCGGGAGTGATTGAAGAGCCTCGTAGTCGGCGATTTTCAAGGTCTGCATATCGTCGGCACTCTGTCGCACACCTCCGCGCTGCATATTGCCGGGGTGAATCATGATCATGTTGGAGCCCATCTCGGAAATCTGCTCCTTTATGCTGTTTTTGGAGCCCTGTCCGATGGCAAGCATGGTGATTACTGAAGCCACTCCGATTATTATGCCCAACATTGTCAGAAAGCAGCGCAGCTTGTTGTTGTTGAGCGCTTTCAGTGCTATTTTCAGAAGATTGGCGAAATTCATCAGTCATTGTCGTTAGGAAGTGCCTCGAGAGCTTCTCGGGCCGACTTCACATTATTATTAAGCGTATCGGAAATCACCTTGCCGTCGCGCAGCACGATGTTGCGCGTCGAATAATCGGATAATTCCGGGTTGTGGGTGACGAATATTATCGTGCGCCCGCGGCTGTGGAGTTCTTGAAAGAGCGTGAGTATGCTGAAAGATGTGCGCGTGTCAAGGTTGCCGGTGGCCTCATCGGCGAGGATTATCACCGGGTCGTTGACAAGAGCGCGGGCTATCGCCACACGCTGCTGCTGGCCGCCCGACATCTGATTGCTCTTGTGGTAGAGGCGCTCTTTCAGCCCTACTGCCTCAAGAGCCTTTATAGCTTTCTCGCGCCGTTCTTTAGAGCTTACGGCAGAGTTGTAGAGCAGCGGCAGCTCTACATTCTCTATGGCTGTGGTCTTGGGTAGCAGGTTGTAGTTCTGGAATACAAACCCTATCTTGCGGTTGCGGGTCACGGCTCTTTGATTCTTACTCATCGACTGCACCGACACGCCGTCGAGCTCATATACACCCGATGTAGGCGTGTCAAGGCAGCCGAGTAGGTTGAGCAAAGTCGATTTGCCCGAACCTGATGTGCCCATGATGGTCACAAATTCACCTTCGCGGATTGAAAACGACACGCCCCTGAGAGCTTTCACCTTCTCTCCGCCGACAATAAACTCACGTCTGAGATTGTCTACACGTATTATTTCCTTCATCTCAGTCATGCCCCCTTATTTTTTCTTGTTCTTGCCCGGCGGTTGAGGCGCGAACGGACTTTGCTTGTCGTTAGGCCCGTCGGTCGCACCCATGGCCGACTCATGCTCATAGCCGGTAGCCACGATATCACCCTCGGCTAATCCGCTTGTTATGCTCGTTTTTATACCGTTGGTCATGCCTATCTTCACGGCCTTGTTGATGAGCGTGTTGCCCTCAACAACCCACACACCTCTTTCATCGGGCGTAAGCTCTGACTTGTCGAGCGCGTCGCCGGGCTTGGGCAGATTATCTGCGTCAGGATTATCTTCGGGCTCGAATGTGAAAGCGTTCGCCGGAAGAAGCAATACATCTTTCTCGCTCATTGTATAGATAGTGAGATTCGCCGTAAGCCCCGGAATAAGTTTATGGTCGGGGTTTGCCGTGCCGACAATTACTTCGTAGGTCACCACATTGCTCTCCGTGGTAGGCGAGAGGCGCACCTGCGTCACCGTACCCTCGAACATATCTTCAGGATAAGCGTCAACCGAGAAAGTCACCCTTTGGCCTACCTTCACCTGCCCTATGTCGGCTTCGTCAACGTCGCCTACCACCTGCATGTTGTCGAGGTCGGCGATGGTATAGAGATTGGCCACATTCATGCTCGACACCACGGTCTGACCCACCTCTACTTCCCTCGAAATCACAATACCGTCGATAGGCGAATAGATCTCGGCATAGTTGAGATTCTTTGCCGCTCTCACGCGGTCGGCGACAGCCTTGTCGTAGGTGGCTTTCGATACTTCATAATCCTTTTGCGATGTCTGGAAGTCGTAGTCGCTTATAAGATGTTTGTCGTGCAGTATCTTGTCGCGCTCGTAGTTGGTCTTGTTATATTCGTAGGTATAGCGGGCAGAAGCCACATTGGCCTCTGCACTCTTATAGTCACTTTCGAGCACAGTCTTCTCTATTTCCGCTATCAGCTCGCCCTTTTTGACGATAGAGTTGTAGTCGGCATAGAGCTTGTCGATAATGCCGGTCACCTGCGTGCCGACATCAACTTGGGTCACGGATTCTACCGTACCGGTGGCGGTGACGGTTTCGGTAAGTTCGCCTTTCTCAACCCTCACGGTGTCAAGTGTTACCTTGCTTTCTTTTCCGCAGGCACTTGCCATAAGAAGGAGTGCTGCCAAAAAGCCGGTGTTTATCAATCTATTCATAGAGTTACTTTTGAAGTTCTGTAATATTCAATCATTTTCTGACCGAGCAGAGCCATGTATTTGGCCTGCAGCAGTGCCTGACGGGCTTCTGTGAGGTTGTTGTGCGCCGACATCAGTTCGAGTGGGTCTACAAGTCCGAGCTCGAATTTCTCGTTGGTGAGCTCATTGCTTGTCTCGGCAGACTCAAGTTGCACTACCGCAGCCTCGAAGCGGCTCTGAGCCGACCGGGTGTCGATATACCAGTTCTCCACCAACTGTGCGAGGTCGGTCTGCCGCTGCTCGGCGTCGAGGCGGGCGTTGATTTTCTGGAGTTCCGCACGTGCCACTGCCGTTTTGGTGCGTTTGTTGTCAAAGATAGGTATCGAGAGTGTCAGGCCTATGTTTTCGTTTATCGATTGTTTGAGCTGTTTGCCGAATGACTCACCCGGGGCGAAATAAGATGTGCCGACCCCAGCATTGAGTGATATCTTAGGCCTGCCGGAAGCTTTGGCTATGTCGATGTCGATTTCGGCGCCGTCTTCTTCAAGTTTAAGTCCCCGAATTTTTATATCCGTGGCGACGGCAAGACGGTAGCTCTCATCAATAGGAGGAAGAGCGCGCAGCACTTGCTCGGCACTTATCTCCAAGTCGGCAAGCTTGATGTCATGGTCAATGCCGAGTTCAAGCAGTTTTTTCAACTCCATCCTCCGTGAGTCGTATGTGCCCCGTGCATTAACAAGGTTGTAATAGTCCTGCTCATGCTGGGCCTTGAGCTGGGCATAATCGACTTTAGAGGCTCTGCCGGCTTCCATCAGTTGTTTCATCCGGTCGGCTGTGGCATGGCTCAGGCGTTCGGCCTCCTCATAGATGGTGATGGCCTCACGTGAGTAAAGAATATTCAGATACACCTGCAGCAGGTCGGTGTCTAAAGAGCGCAAGGCGTCTTCGGTGTCGAGCTTGCTGATTTGGGTGTTGAGTTTGTCGCGTTCGATGGTCTTCTCGCGCTCTCCGCCGTTCCACACCGTCCAAGCGGCATTGAAACCTACCTGACCGTTGTAGGTGTTTTTATTTTCCTTGCCAAAGGGCAGGTTGGCGTAGTTGTGGCTTGTGTTGAAATCAAGTGTCGGCTGCCATTGAGCCCGGGCTTCCTCAAGATTGTATTCCGATGTCTGCTCGGCAAGCTTCAGCTTCTGAAGCGAGATATTATGGCTTCTGGCATATTCGACACATTCCGCATAGCTCCACACTCCATCGCCCGCTGCAGCGCTCAGGAGGGTGAATAGAAATAGTGTTGTGGTGATTCTGGTTTTCATACGGATGTCTTTTAATACATCCGCAAAGTAATGGATTATATGTATGACATACAAAAAAGTTCAACAAACAGCCTCTTGCGGCCTACGAACTGCACTATCTCTTTTGTCCTGCCCCGATACTGCGCGACAGAAGATAATTCTGGAAATCATCCTTGTAGCGGTCGCCAACCGGTATGTAGGTGTCTGAGTCCATTATTATACGGCCTTTGTTGACACTCTGAACGCAATTCATATTGACGATAAACGAGCGGTGGACCTGAAGGAAATTCGACGGCAACTTTTCCATAATGGCGTTGAACGAGCTCAATGTCAGTGTAGGGCTGTCGCCGGCTATGGTATATATCTGGAGGTATTCGCCGAAGCCCTTGATATACCTGATATCAGACAGCTCAATCCTTATGAACCGATAGTCGACTTTCACAAATATAGAGCTCTCGGCCGTCGGCGCCGTTGAAGCCGGCGTCTGTCGCTCTGCTGCGCGCAGAGTGTATTGGTCGAGCACTTTGTTTGCCGCCCTTTGGAAATCGGCGAATCCGTAAGGCTTAAGCAGATAATCCACAGCCGAGAGCCGGTAGCTCTCGACGGCATAGTCGGCGTAGGCGGTGATAAATACCACCAAGGGGGTGTCGGTGAGCGATTCTATCAGCTCCATGCCGCTCATATCGGGCATGTTGATGTCAGTGAAAACCACATCGATTTTTTGCCGGCTCAGAAGCTCGATTGCCTCAAGACCGCTGTGGCAGGCGCCGGCAAGCTCGAGAAAGGGCACTTTGTCGACATACTTACATAGTTTGTCGAGAGCTATAGGCTCATCATCAATTACAAGCGTTTTCAGTTTCATAGGGCAGAGTTAGGTTTACGGAGTAAATGTTTTCACTGTCGTTGATATCAAGCCTGTACCCGTTGCCATAGATTATATCCATGCGCTGTCTTACATTTTCAAGGCCTATGCCCTCATGCTTGCCGGATGTGCCGGATGTATGCTTGCTGTTTAGGCAACTGAAGCAGAGGTGCTTGCCGTCGAGGGTGATATTTATGCTTATAAACGAGGCGGCATTGTAGCTTACGCCATGCTTGAAGGCATTTTCAATGAATACAATAAAGAGCAAAGGCGCGATATAAATGCCTGCGCTGTCTTTCGCCGTGGGCAACTGTGTAGAAATGCTCACGGCGTTTTCAGGGTAGCGCAGTCTCATCAGGTCGATATAGGTGCGGACAAACTTTACCTCCGCCGATAGCTCGATTTTCTTGCGCGAACTTTCATAGAGCGTATATCTCATCAGCCCCGACATATCTATGAGCATATCCTGAGCCTTCGAAGTGTCGATTTCTATCATGCCGTGGATATTGTTGAGCATGTTCATGTAGAAATGCGGGTTGATTTGGGCTTTAAGGTAGGTGAGTTGATTCTCTGCGTTTTCTTTTTTCAATCGTTCCTGCTCCAATCTGTCGTCGAAATGCTGGAACATTAAAGATACCGCCAGATTGATTCCGACAATAAGAATGTCGTATATCACATCGAGAAACAAAGGCAACGGCATAAGCGGCTGCGGCACGCCCTGCGGCGGCTCCGGATGTTCGGGGTTGCCTGTAAAGAGCTGTATTCCGTAGAATTGCAGTGCCTGCCAAACCCATACGGCCAATACCGTCAGGGCGGCCTTTATGAAATAAGTGTCGTAGCGCCCCTGCTTGAGAAGCCGCGGGATTAGCAGACAGTTGTTGACGGCAAACAAAGCCGCAAACGGAATCACGGCCAACAGCAGCCTCACCCCGGTCTCGACGTCGAATACGGGGAGGTCGGTGTAGCTGCGCGCCCGCACGATGTCAAGCACAACGAGTATGACGCCCGTCAGCCAAAGGCCGGCGTAGATCTGTGATTCTAATTTTCTGTCGGTGGCGATAGCCATAGCTGATGTTATTTATTAAATGGTTGGTCGTGGGTGGGCTGTGGTTGGTGGTGGGTGGGCAGCGGATTAGTTTTTATGGATTGCAGTAAGTAACTCGCTGCCCACAGCCCAGCAACCACCACCCATCACCCACCAACTAATGCAAAGTTACGCAAAAAGCTTAAAATGCGACAATCACATCTGCGAATGAGCTGAAATTTCCGACAAACTGGCTCTGAGGGGCTATGAATGTTCGCCGGCCGGCTACATATAACGAGAAAAAGAGGTGCTCTCACGAGTACCTCCCTTTCCATTCATCACATTATGCTTATTCTTAAAGTGCTATTAGTTATGTGCCATGTCAGTTATGTCCTGAAGTTTCGCAAGCTACACTTCAGTCAGGCAAAAAAGAGAATAAAGGTAAAAAGGCAAGATAATAGTCTTTAATTGAGTAATATTTGAAAGGTATTCTCTTGCCTGCCATCGGCAATTGCCTTTTTAGCCTTATTTGCCTATTCAAGCTTGCCAAACTTGAATCATTTAATATCTGCTTTCGACTACGTCCCAGTCGACGATGTCCCACAGTTTAGTGAGAGCGTCGGCACGGCGGTTCTGATAGTCGAGATAGTATGCATGCTCCCATACATCGAAGGTAAGAAGCGGAGTCAGCCCCGTGGTGATGGGGTTGCCGGCGTTGGGGCCCTGTGTGATGAAGAGTTTGCCGTCTTCATCGCGCGAAAGCCATACCCAACCGGAGCCGAAGAGGCCTACGCCTGCGTCGACAAACGCTTTCTTGAAATCTTCGAACGACCCGAAGTCGCGGTCGATGGCCTTGCGGAGCTCTCCGTGAGGTTCGCGGCTGCCGTCGGGGGCGAAGGTGAAGAAATAGAAGATATGGTTCCAAGCCTGCGAGGCATTGTTGAAGAGGGCACCCTCAGAGTGAGCGATGATCTCTTCAAGGCTCATATCCTCATACTCGGTGTCTTTGATAAGACGGTTGAGGTTGTCGATATATGCTTTCTCGTGCTTACCGTAGTGGTAGTCGATCGTAGTGGCGCTGATGGCCGGTTCGAGGGCTTCGCGACTATAGGGAAGCTGGGGTTGTTCGTATTTCATTGTTGCTATGTTTTGTTTTGTATTAGTGTAACGATTGAAATCGTATTTTGTTCGTCAGTTTTGGGCTACACGGCGAAAAGTTACATCCCGGTGAGCCACTTCGGCGCTCATGATGTCGCCATTGTGTACTTTCACATCGTCAAGACGGGTATATTTATAGAACTGTTCTCTCACAGCGGCTGTGATAAGCACGCGCCACTGGTCGGCGGTGGCAGCCGTGAGCGAGTCGAGCACCGGGCGCTCCATATTAGTGAGCAGATTGTCGGTGAAGACTACCCCGTCGGGGTCTACGTTCACTTTCAATGTAGAGGCGTCGAGCGAGAGTATATAGTCATCATCGTCGCCGTCTTCGGGAGCGTATGTACCGGAAATCGAGGCTGTCGCCGTCACATTGGCTTGGTATGGCACACCGGCGTTGTCGGTCATGCCCGTCACTGCCTGCTGCACCTCAACTACAGTATTGAGCAGCACTTCTCCGCTGCCGTTTTTGCCGCTGCGGGGAGCGAAGTCGATACTCATTGTCGATGAGGCGTCGGAGGCGTCGCGGATGTCGATGATTCGTTCAGGATTGCCCTGCCACAGACCGGCCACGTAGTCGGTCTTGGAGCATGATGAAACAATGGTGATTGCTCCAAGCACGGCGAGGAGTGAAAAGAAACTGGCGGTCTGAATTTTCATAATGTGTTGCGTGTTTTTAGATTCTGAATTTACAACAATTTCAAGCCGCCGAAAGTTCACAAAAAAAAGATGACACCGGCGTTTTTTGCCGGTGCCATCGGTTGGTGGTTTGTGGTTGGTGGGCAGCTGATTAGTTTTTGTTTGTGGTTGGTAGGCGGTGGTTTGTGGTTGTGGGCGGCGATTTAGTTTTTATAGATTGCAGAAAGTAACTTGCTGCCCACAACCCACCAACCACAAACCTTTATTTCTTAAGCGTTATGTCTATGCGTCCGTTGGGCTGATAGGGAGCGTCTTTGCGCACCGTGATACTCTCGATAGTGTTAGGGTCTATTTTATCCAAGCCCTCGGTAAAGAGCTTGCCGTCGACATATACCGTTGGTTTGCCGGTCACTTCATATTTCTTTGTGGGTTTGTCCTTGCCATAACCTATTACAATGACATCATCCACTACTTTCTTACCGTTGACAACCATTGCGCTGCCATCCTCGTTCTCTTTGAGAATTACGATTTTGGTACTTCCTTCAGTCTTCGGGGCAAGCTTGAATTGCACCGGTATTGTCATTTGGCATGCTACAGGCTCGCCGGCCACGGTTGCCGGAGTCCAAGCCGGCATGGTGTTGACAACCCGGATGGCCTCGGCGTCGAGCTCAGGGCTTACAGATTTCACTACAATAGGCTCTGTCACCTTGCCGTCCTTGGCCACGGTGAACGACACTACCACACGCCCCTCTGTGCCCGATTCCATGGCCTCGGCAGGGTAGCGTACGTTGGTGGCCATGTACTTGTAGAGCTCGGCGTCGCCACCGGGATATTGAGGCATAACCTCGGGCTCTTGCGCGGTTTGGGATTTTTCGCTAACTTTGTCAGCGCTAAGTGAAGCAGTCGACGCCGTGCCTAATGCAGAGGCGACTACCGGAATGTTGACAGCGGCGGCGGCAATGAGCAATGCCGGCGCGATGGCCAGTGCGCGCAGACGGCGCGACGGGCTACTTGTTTGATTACACATCATAGTAATACGGTTTTTAAGTTTACTGTGGTTGAGGCTGTTGGCGAGCGACGGGAATCTCTGGCCTACAGCCTTTTTTATTAGCAGAAGTTGATATTGGCGGGCGTCGGCGCCGCTGCTGAGCACGGAGCTGTCGGCCTGATATTCATGGACATTGCGAAGCTCGGTGCGCATGAGCCACGACGCCGGATTATACCATAGTATTATCGCGACAAGCTGCGCTACAAACAAGTCGGCCCAATGCTGAAGGCGCAGGTGCGACATTTCATGACATATAATCATCTCGCCGGCCGCCTCATAGTCGGCCTCGCTCATCACGATATGCCTCATCCAGCTGAAAGGAGCAAGTTTGGTCTGAGGTAAGAGTATCAATGTGTAGCCGTTTACATTCGTGCGTCTTCCCCGGCGTATAATGCTCAGCAGGCGCACAAGAGAAATCAATGTCGCCGCCGCGCATACCGCCATGCCGGCGATATATATCCAAAGCACGGCCACGAGCCACAGAGGCGTCGACGACTCGGCAACCTCTACCTCAAATGCCCCGAGGTCGATGACCCCGACAGCTTCAGCCGACGGCTGTGCCGGCGCAAGTGAAAACTCCGGCGCCGCAGGGAGTAGGAAAGCGAGGGCATAGAGGCTCATCAGCACCAAGCGGTTGAACCCCGGCATATTCTCGCTCGAGAGCAACCATTTATATATAAGATACGCTGCCAGCAGATATATACCGGCGCTGAATACGTATGCGCTGAATGCTCCCATGACTACGGATTTTTACGTTCGACCATCTCTATTATCTGCCTGAGCTCTTCTACCGAGATTTTCTCTTCCTCAACCAAGGCTGAAACGGCCGAGGTATACGAGTTGTTGAAATAGCTCTTTATCACCTGCGCGAGGCTGCGGCCGGCGAAGTCGCTCGCCTCGGCCACGGCATAGTATTTGAATGGCTTGGCAGAGCCGGCGTCGTGGCTCACATAGCCTTTGTCTTCAAGTATGCGCACAGTTGTCGACACTGTGTTGACGTGAGGTTTGGGGTCGGGATAGGCTTCGAGAAGCTGGCGCACTGTGAGCTCGCCGCGCTCCCACAGCTGCTCCATCACTTCGGCCTCGCGCTCGGTGAGCTTGGGATATTTCGATTTTGTTCTTGTCATAACTAAAGTTTTAGTTGATGTCGCAAAAGTATAACTAATTTTTTAGTTGTGCAATCGCTTTTGCAATTATTAACATTTTGGTGTCATAATCATTTTTATTTGCCGTAATTGCGAAAAAATTCGTAATTTTGCACAGCGGTTCACAAAGAGTCGCCCTCAATGATACAAGAAAACATCTCGGGTTATCCCACACCGATCATTTACCTATATACCTTCAAGGAGAGCTGGAAGAGCACACAATAAGCTGATATCCGGTAACTGTCGGCCGCATTGCATGCGCCCCGGCATTTGTTAGATTATTCTTTTACCTTTACTTTTTAATTCCTGATATGAACAATCACAGATTGCTCGCGGGAGGATTGTTGACTGCAGTCTTCACGCTGGGCGGTGCGTTGTGCGGCTACGCTCAGACATCCAAGGTCATGAGTCTTGAAGAAATCTTCACCACAGCCGAGACAAACAGCACACGGATCCGCAAGGCATTGAGCGCCGAAAACGTTGCCGCTAAAGACATCAATGTCGCCCGTAGCCAACGTCTGCCTGAAATCGACGTTAACCTGAGCGTCAGCTATATCGGCGACGGATTTATCACCGACCGAAATTACTCCAACTATCAGAAAGCCCCCATACCGCACTTGGGCACAGGCCTTGGCATAAATATCTCGCAGCCGGTATATGCCGGCGGAGCCATCACGACGGGTATAGAACTTGCCGAGCTCAAGTCTACAGCCTCGCGCCTGACTACGGAGCTCAACCGCGACGGTATACGACTGCAGCTTACCGGCTATTATCTCGACCTCTACAAGTATTCTAACCTCCGCTCAGTGGTTGAGAGCAACATTGCGCAGGCTGAAAAGGTTCTCGCCGACATGCAGGTGCGCTTCGAGCAGGGCACTGCTTTGCAGAACGACATCACTCGATATGAGCTTTTGGTCAGCAACCTCAAGCTCGAACTTATCAAAATCAACAACGTACTCGATATCCTCAACCGCAACCTTGTGGTCACAGCCGGCCTTCCTGCCGACATTCGTGTTGAGCCCGACAGCTCCATCCTCGACCGCTCGCTCGCGCGTCACGACAAGGCGTGGTGGCAGGCCGAGGCCGCTGACAACTCTGCCTCGCTCGCCCTTGCCCGCAATGGCCTTGAGATGAGCCGCAAGAGCGAGAACCTCGCTAAAGCTGACCGTCGCCCCAAGATCGGCCTGCAAGCCGGTTGGACTATGGACGGCCCCATACTCGTGGAAGTGCCGCCGCTGAATTACAATCTCAGCTATTGGTGGGTTGGGGTAGGAGTGAGCTTCAATCTTTCGTCGCTCTACAAGAGCAACAAGAAGCTCGCCCGCAGCCGCGCCGCTACCGTAGAGGCAGAAGACAATCTTGCCCTTGCCCGCGAGACTCTCGATTTGGATGTCAACACCGACTATATCCACTATCTTGAGTCATACGAAGAGCTGCGCACGCGCGAGAAGAGTCTCGAACTCGCCGAGCGCAACTACAATATTGTCTTCACACGCTACAGCGCCGACATGGCTCTGATCACAGATATGCTCGACGCCGCCAATTCAAAACTCGACGCCGAGCAGCAGCTCGTAAACGCACGTATAAACATTATTTATTATTACTATAAACTCCTTTTCACCTCCGGAACAATATGAAACACAGTACTAAAAAGATAATATCCTATATTATTTCCATTGCCGTTATCGCGGTTGCGGCTGTATGGATATGCGTGAAGTTCATCCACTTCGGCAATGTTGAGTTCACCGACAATGCCCGCGTGGAGCGTCAGGTAGTGCCTGTCAACAGCCGTGTGCAGGGCTACATAAAAGAAATCCGCTTCAATGAATTCCAGCCGGTCAAGAAAGGAGATACATTGGTCATAATCGACGACAGCGACCTGCGTCTCGACCTTGCCCGCGCCCGCGCCGATTATGAAAATGCGATGGCAGGCAGAGGTGTCACTGACCGTAGCGTGAGCGTGGCTTCGGCTAATGTCGCTGTCACCGAAGCTTCGATAACAGAAGCGAAAGTGCTGATGGAGCATGCCCTCTCAGAGCTCGGACGATATGAGAAACTGCTTGCCAAAGACGCCGTGACACGCCAACAATACGACGCCGTAAAGACAAACTATGATGCCGCAAAAGCTCGCTACGACATGCTCTCACGTCAGCGTCATGCCACAAGCTCGGTTGAGAGCGAGACTAGAGGCCGAATTGCGCAGAACGAGGCCGGTATCGAGCTCACTAAGGCTATCATGGATAAGGCCGCTCTCAATCTCTCGTATAGTGTTATCGTTGCCCCTTGCGACGGTTGGACTTCACGCAAGGAGATTCAGGTGGGACAGCTTGTGCAGCCCGGGCAGACTTTGCTCGATGTAGTCGATTCGGGCGAAGTCTGGGTAGTGGCAAATTACAAAGAAACCCAGCTGCCTGATATTGCTGTTGGTGCGGAGGTCGATATCGAGGTCGACGCCATTCCCGGTGTTGTGTTCAAAGGTACTGTAGAATCTCTCTCGCAGGCTACGGGTGCGCGTCTGTCGCTCATACCGCAAGATAACTCGGCGGGCAATTTCGTGAAAGTGCGTCAGCGCGTTCCGGTGAGGATTGCATTCTCGCCCGACAACAATGCTGCCGACATGGAGCGTCTACGCGCCGGTATGAATGTGGAATGTGAGGTGAAATACTGACATGGGAGACTGGCACGCCCCTCAAGGGCCTTTCGATATTCCTGATGTCAGGAATTTCATTCCACGCCGCCTCAAGCCTTGGATATTCATCTTCTTTGTGCTGATAGTGCAGTTTTCGGGCGGCGTCTACCTTGCCGCTGCTTCTGACATGGTAGGCACTACGGCTCTCATGCAGCAGGATATTCTCATGGCCGGATACTCCATGCTCGTTGGTATGGCGATAAACTTTGCCGTGATGTTCCGCCTCAAATTCAGGTTCTCAAACCGTGTGGCTATGCTCATCTGCGGCATTGTGCTTATCGCGGCAAATGTCATCTGCGCACACACCGACTCTGTGTGGGTATTGGCGGCAACCTGCTTCGTGGCCGGTTGGTTCAGGATGTGGGCAACATTCGTTTGCAACTCTACAATTCAGCTTTGGCTCACTCCCGTGCGCGACATGTCGATATTCTTCTGCTACGTCTATATCGTCGTCGACGGTGTGATACAGCTCAGTGGCCTCGCTACAGTTTATACGGCCTTCCTTGCGCAGTGGGAGTATATGCACTTCATAATGATAGGCCTGCTTGCCCTGATGATGCTCTTGGTGCTGATATTGCTCAAACCGGTCAGAAATCCGATGTATATACCTCTTCTCGGCATTGACTGGATAGGCGCAGGGCTGTGGAGTGTGTTTATGCTGTGCTTCACATTCGTGTGTGTCTATGGCAATTTCTATGATTGGTGGGAATCTACCGAGATTTGCGCCGCGACATGGCTGGGCATTGCCGCCCTCGCGATAAATCTGTGGAGAGCGAGCTTCCTTCATCATCCATACATTTCCTTTGCCGCGTTGGGAAATTACAATGTGCGCCGCGCCACATTGATATATCTTGTGTTCTTCACCCTGTTGGGTACTGAGCATGTGTTCGAGCACTCGTATGCCGCCGCAGTTCTCGGATTTGACGAGACAAACCTCGCCGACCTCAACTGGTATGTGTTCGCCGGTATCATTGCCGGATGCGCATTTACATATTTCACCTTTGCACTGCGCAAATGGCGCTACCGCACCATGACTGTGACAGGCTTCGCCCTAGCGGCAGTATATCTGGCTTATTTCTATTTCTTTTTGGATTATGGAGTGGAGAAAGAAATGCTCTTTATACCTCTCTTCTTCCGCGGAGCTGCCTCGGTGATAATTTCGATAGTATATCTTACCTCGATTGTGGAGGGCGGTCTGCATTTCTTCGTCTTTCCGCAGGCCTTGACAATCAATGGCTTCACGGGGGCTGTGATGGGTGCTACCCTCGGCCCGGCTCTTATCGGAGAATGGCTCAGCCATGCCGTCGCCCGCAACGCCTCGCAGATAGCCGCAAGCTTCACGGCCTCCAACCCTGCAAGTGCTTCAATTCCTTTCGGTAATCTTTACGGCACTGTTCAGGTGCAGGCGCTCGTGGTGAGTATGAAAGAAATCTATGGCTGGCTGCTTATCATAGCTCTCCTCTCGGTGCTTGTGATAGCGGTGGGCTATGGGCCTCTGCGTCCAAGCGCAATATTCCCGAAGTGGCGAACAATCCGACGCCTTTTGAAACATCAGGTGCGGGAGTCGCAGACCTGTTAATATAAAAATCCGTGGAGCCAAACTCCACGGATTTTTAAGTTTATCTTGAGTTTATTGGGTTTAAGTAGTTTAGATAAAACTAAACTTTATAAACTACATAAACTGCGCTGAAAGCGCTTTAAACCTCAAGTTTTCAAGGTGCAAAGCACCTTGAAAACTTGAATTAATAATATATTTCGCTTATGGCGGCAAGAGAAGTCTTGCTGCCTGATGATTCATTGTCGATTATCTGCCAGTCGCCGGTGAAAAGATGATTGTTTGTTGACATGGCATGGTCAGAAGAAGAGGAGATGATGTGCGAGTAAGGGAAATATGTTTGCATAATGTATCGGTATAAGGTTTATGCAATCATAACAATCCAAGTTCACGAATTGTTCGCACATTATCAAAAAAATTTAAATCATACTTCACCGGTGTTTCTGAGATACTCTATATGCTCCTTGGCAACCTCGCAGCCCATTGAGGCGGCGCGTTTGAAATAGCGCAGGCCTTCGTCGATGTCGCGCTCTGTTCCGCGGCCGTAGGCGTATGCCACACCTAAGGCATTTACCACCATTCCGGCGATGGGATCCCACAGCTCGTCCATTTCTTCTTCGGCTTCTGCAAGATATTGGAATGCGACGTCATCGTCCTGCACCACACCGAGGCCGTCTTGGTAGCATATACCAAGATAGGCAGCCGACCGGATTTCGCGTCCACCCTTGGGATTGTTGTAGGCTTTCTCAAACCATTCAGCCGCCTTGGCATAATCTTGCTCCACATCGCCCCAGCCGTCGAAATAGTAATAGCCGGTCTGCCACTGAGCCCCGGTATGTCCGCCTATCGCGGCGATTTCGTAGAAGTTGAAGGCGATATTGAGGTCTTTCTCCACGCCTGTACCGGCTTCATAGCTGCAGGCGGCATTGTAGGCGCCCGTGATATCTCCCCTCTGCGCGGCCTTGATGTAGTAGGCGAGGGCGGTAGCCTCATCGTGCTTTTCAGACTCGATGAAGAAGCCGTAGTTGTTGCATATCACAGGTGAAATCTCGGCAAGGGCACGGAAATATGCCTCATAGAGCTCATTGGGGATATCTGCCAAGCCGGATTTGTAGATATCGCAGTAGTTGCCCCAGCCGGCGCATACCCGGCCATTGAAGCTGCGCTCGAAGTATTTGCGGGCGATGGGATAGGCAAAGGCATTATATTCTTCCTCGCTCTTGAATTGCTTTGCGAGCTCGGGGTCTACCATCAGATAATCGCCCCAGAAATATACATTGCCAATAAGGTAGCAGCAGAAAGCGTTGCCGCGGTCGGCCTGCTGGAGAACTTCCTCGTATGCTTCCTTGAACGACGCGAAAGGCATATTGCGCTCCACTGCCGGAGTGAAGTTGCCGCTGCGCACCGCGCAAAGAACTCCTGTGGCACTGCCCATCAAGGCGCTCTTCTGCATGAGCATTGAGGAATTTTCATCGTCGGTCTCGAAGCCGGCTCCGCTCCACACATACTGAGGCCCCATGAAGCAACGTGCTATGAAGCAAAGAGCGTCGGCGTCGCCTCCTTGTGCAGCGCCGAGAAGCATATCAAATCCACGGCGTATCTCTTCTTTATCGAAACTTGTCCATATAAGGTCTACTGCCTTTACTACCGGCAGACTGTATTTACCGTTCATCCTTGTTGTCTGAATATTTCAAAATCAATTGTTCAAAATATGCTGTCACGTCAAATTCTTGCCATTCCGGAGCGGGTGCGGGATACTTGTGGCTCATGGTAAAATCCCACAGCCACGTGCGCAGACTCTCGAAATCATTTGTCACTGTGCGATAGCCGGTAGGGTCGGGTTTGGTCCATTTCACCCATTCCACATCCAGTGCGTCGGGCCGGCTGTCGTCCTTGCTGCGGCAGATGTCGATATAGCCTCCGTCCTCACCCGAAAAGCTATGATGGAGACTGTTTGATTTGCCATCGCGTATATTGTCGAGAGCCGCCATTACATCGGTATAGTCGAAATGTCGGTAGTCAAAGCCGTCTACCGATAGGGAGCTTTCGTCTTTGCGGGGGCGTTCGTACTTCAGTTCCTCGCACTGCCAGCCATCCATATCCGGCAGCTTCGATGATTCGAAGAAGTCGCACATCATGTCGGCCACGGTCTGGCATGAAAAACCGGTGTGGATCATTCTCAATATGCTCCTGTCCACTCTGAAGAACACAGCCAATCGCTCGCCTTTATAGTACGTGAAGGCAAAAGCCTCAGCCCGTTCGCCGATAGCTACAGGCACGCACTTCTCGAGAGTTACATATTCGTTGGCTTCGATTTCGAATACGGCCTTATATATCCGCTCGGTAGTTACATTGGATGTCCGCTCCTCTCCCTTTTCGGTGATAAGGACAAATTGCTTGGCGAGAGAGCGTGCTCCCGGATAGACGCCGCGCGGGTGTTTAGGGTCAAATCCGGCCATGCTTTAGTCTGCTTGTTTGATTTTATCAAGGTAAATATCAGGGATATAGCCTTTTAGGATGTCTGACGTGAGCGAAACCGCACATGCACCCTCTTCAATCTGCATGTTTACCTGAGGATCGCAGACAAGTTTTCCATCAACAGCCATGGCTAATCTCCGGCCTATATTGTCGCGGGTTATTGCAGCCCATTTCTCTTTGTCATAAAAGTTGAAAGAGACTTGTATATGGGCGGAGTCGTCAGGCCATGTATATAACTCCTTGATTTGCACGCGTTCGGAAATCAGCGGCTCGGATTCATAGACAACAAGGCGCAACATCCCTTCTTGTTTTGAAGGTAGCCATCCTGATTTTACATTTCCGCAGTTCTTCAATTCCCGCACAGCCTCGTTCACTTCGGCTGTGTCGGCGACGCTGCATTCTGTCTTGCCCGAAAAACCGTACATGGGCTCGCTGAGATCCACGGGCTTATAGACATCCAATCTCCATTCGACGCCCTCTGTCTTTACTCTACTCGAAGAGCCCGAATTTCCGCACCCGGCGCCCAGCAAGGCCAAGCCTATTGCTGCAATGATGATACTTTTCATGATAGCATATTATTTGTTTTATCTGCAAAGATATCATAATAATCTGATAAAATCACAATAGAGATGGCGTGCGCCTAAACTTTTTATTAACTTTGCAGTCAAAGATAATAAAAGTGCTGTATGAAACGTCTGATTTTCCTGATTATCTGTATTTGTGCGGTAGCTTCTGCCGGCGCACAGTATTACTATTCTTACGACGATAGCAATTACTATTATGACGACGCCCCGAGCCTTATCATTCAGAAAGACAATATCATGGGATGGTTTGTCTCTGATATCGACGGTAAGCGCCTGAGCGATTACTATAAAGAAATCCGTCCTTACAGTCAGGGTAGGGCAGCGGCGAAAGACAAAATAATGGGCTGGTGCTTCATTGACCTTGCAGGTCAAAAAGTTTCAGACTATTATGAGGAAGTGGATGATTACCATGAAGGTTATGCTCTTGTCAAGGATAAAGTGATGGGCTGGACCTTTATCAACGAGGATGGAGACAGATTGGTAGCGGAGTATTTCGACGAAGCATATCCGTTCCACAGAGGGGTCGCGCTTGTCAAAGACAAGGTGATGGGCTGGTACTTGCTCAATACCAAAGGAAAGCGGATAACCGATTACCACAAAACCCCGTGGGATTTCCGTCCGCCGAGACCTCAGCGTCGCCCATGGTGATGAGTTAGTATACTATCAGTAGAATTCCAACGACGTTGAACACCAACCATATCCCCAAGCCCCAATATCTGTAAGGCTTGTAAATGGCGAGAAACTTTTGTTTGTCGGTCTTTCTGTACGGCCATGCTTTTACAGCCCCGATAATCTGGAGTATCAACAAAATCGCCGCCCCGGCTATATCAATCGCCAATCCGATATCTACAACATCCATATAAATCCGTTTTACATTAAAAACGCCCGACCGTCAAATAAGTTTCATTCCCCACCCTTTTCGTCCCCGGCGCGAGCGCAGCTCCCGCAAAAAAAATTTAGGCGTTAAGCTTCTTTACACCGGCATACTATTATTTTCGAGATATTTCCGGAAGAGAATAGTTCTTTAGCTTTCCCGATACTAAGGCGATCTATCTCGTTCTGTGTCATTAAACGGATAAATTAAAATAATCAAGTCGTAGCGTCGCAATGCTGCGAAGCTACGACTTGATATGTTAGTAGCTAAAATATTATTTAGTCTTCGATAGCTGCCTGCGCCGCTGCTACGCGGGCGATGGGCACGCGGAAGGGTGAGCAGCTCACGTAGTTCATACCGAGCTTAGCGCAGAAGATAACCGATGAGGGTTCGCCGCCGTGCTCGCCGCAGATACCTACTTTGAGTTCGGGTTTAACGCTGCGGCCTTTCTTCACGCCCATCTCTACGAGCTGGCCTACGCCTTCTTGGTCGAGGACTTCGAAGGGATCGGTCTTGATCACGCCGTGTTCCTTGTAGAATTTGAGGAACTTGGGAGCGTCGTCACGCGAGAAGCCGAAGGTCATCTGGGTAAGGTCGTTTGTACCGAACGAGAAGAAGTCGGCAACCTCGGCGATCTGGTTGGCGGTGAGGGCTGCGCGGGGTACTTCGATCATAGTACCTACGAGGTAGGGGATCGAGTCGCCTTTTTCTTCGAATACCTTCACTGCAGTAGCGTTGATCACGTTGGCTTGGTGCTGGAGCTCTTTGAGCGAGCCTACGAGGGGCACCATGATTTCGGGATGTACGTCGATACCACGGGCTTTGCAAGCGAGGGCTGCCTCGATGATGGCGCGGGTCTGCATTTCGGTGATTTCCGGATAGGTGATACCGAGACGGCAGCCACGGTGACCGAGCATGGGGTTGAACTCTTCGAGTGAGTCTACCTTGGCCTTAACCTCAGCGAGAGAGATACCGAGTTTGTCGGCGAGCTCTTTCTGGGTTGCGGTCTGATGAGGTACGAACTCGTGCAGAGGGGGATCGAGAAGGCGGATCGTAACGCCGAATCCATCCATAGCTTCGAAGATTCCTTCGAAGTCACCGCGCTGCATGGGGAGCAGTTTTGCAAGAGCTGCGCGACGGCCTTCGAGGTCGGAAGCGAGGATCATTTCGCGAACTGCGTCGATACGGTTGCCTTCGAAGAACATGTGCTCTGTACGGCAAAGGCCGATACCCTGAGCGCCGAATTTGCGTGCCTGACGGGCGTCGCGGGGGGTGTCGGCGTTGGTGCGTACGTATGTTTTTGTGAACTTGTCGGCAAGGTTCATGATAGCGAGGAAGTCGCCGTCGAGTGCGGGCTCGGTGGTGGGCACCTGACCGTCGTAAACTTCGCCGGTTGAGCCGTTGAGAGAAATCCAGTCGCCTTCGTTGTATGTCTTGCCGCCCATTTCTACGGTTTTGGCTACATAGTCAACTTTGATTTCGCCTGCACCTGACACACAGCATTTACCCATACCGCGGGCAACAACGGCTGCGTGAGATGTCATACCGCCGCGCATGGTGAGGATACCCTGAGCAACGGCCATACCGCGGAGGTCTTCGGGAGAAGTCTCGATACGGACGAGGATGACTTTGCGTTTCTTTTCTGCCCAAGCCTCTGCTTCTTCAGCTGAGAATACGATCTGGCCTGAAGCTGCACCGGGAGAAGCGGGAAGACCCTTGGCTACTACTGCTGCACGTTTGAGCGAAGCCTTGTCGAAGACGGGGTGGAGAAGTTCGTCGAGTTTCTGGGGCTCCATGCGCTGGAGGGCAGTCTTCTCGTCGATTTTGCCTTCGCGGAGGAGGTCCATGGCGATTTTCACCATAGCAGCGCCGGTGCGCTTGCCGTTACGGGTCTGGAGCATCCAGAGTTTGCCGTCTTGGATGGTGAATTCCATATCCTGCATGTCGCGGTAGTAGTCTTCGAGCTTGGCTGCGATGGCGAAGAGTTCCTGTGCGCATACGGGCATTGATTCTTCAAGTGAAGGATATTTTGAAGCACGTTCTTCTTCTGAGATACCTTGGAGGGCAGCCCAGCGTTTCGAACCTTCGATAGTGATCTGCTGAGGTGTGCGGATACCGGCAACCACGTCTTCGCCCTGAGCGTTGATGAGGTATTCACCGTTGAAGATGTCTTCGCCTGTGGCGGCGTCGCGGCTGAATGCAACACCGGTGGCTGAGTTGTTGCCCATGTTGCCGTAAACCATTGCCTGTACGTTGACGGCAGTACCCCATTCTTCGGGGATCTGGTTCATGCGGCGGTAGAGGATTGCGCGCTCGTTCATCCAGCTGTCGAATACGGCGCAGATACCACCCCAAAGCTGTTCCCAAGCATTGTCGGGGAAGTCTTTGCCGGTGTATTCCTTAACGGCGGCCTTGAAGAGTTTCACAAGGTTCTGGAGGTCTTCAACATTGAGCTCAGTGTCAAGTTTAACACCTTTTTCTTCCTTGACCTTGTCCATGATTTCTTCGAACGGGTCGATGTCGGTTTTCTTTTTGGGTTTCATGCCGAGAACGACGTCGCCGTACATCTGCACGAAGCGGCGGTAGCTGTCCCAAGCGAAGCGGGGGTTGCCGCTCTTTTCAGCGAGTGAAGCTACGGTTGCGTCGTTCATACCGAGGTTGAGGACAGTATCCATCATGCCGGGCATAGAAGCGCGGGCACCTGAGCGAACTGATACGAGAAGGGGGTTGGCAGGATCGTTGAATTTTTTGCCGGTAAGGCTCTCAACGTGTGCGATGGCTTTTTCTACGTCTTCTTTGATACGTTTTACCACTTCGTCGCGGCCGTATTGTGTATACTCGTTGCAGACTTCGGTAGTGATGGTGAAGCCGGGAGGCACGGGCATGCCGAGAAGGTTCATTTCAGCGAGGTTGGCACCTTTGCCGCCAAGGAGGTTGCGCATGCTTGCGTTGCCTTCTGCGTGGCCGTCGCCGAATGTATAGACTCTTTTCATTAGTTAGGTGTGTTTATATATGGGTATATTGTTAGTCTTTTTTGTTGTGTCGTTTGCAAAGTTAGCAATTTTTTTGCCAATTTGTCAACTGTCATAACCCGAATTTTTCAATATATGTTGCAAGAAAATTATTTTTTTACCACAATTTGTGAAAGTTCGGGCTTCTGTTGAGCTTTTTTAACCGCCGAAGTTATCGTAGTGGATATTGGCCGGGTCTACGCCGAGGTTGTCGAGCATGCCCTCAACGGCCTTGCTCATCGGGCCCGGTCCACACATGTAGTATTCGATATCTTCAGGCGAATCGTGATCCTTGAGGTAGTTGTTGTAGATCACCTGATGTACGAAGCCGGGTGTATATTCCACGCCTGCGGCGTCGGCTGCCGGGTCGGGACGGTCGAGGGCAAGATGGAACTTGAAGTTGGGAAATTCTTTCTCGAGCTTGAGGAAGTCGTCGAGGTAGAACACTTCGTTGAGCGCGCGTGCGCCGTAGAAGTAGTTCATCTTCCGGTTTGTTGTCTTCAAGGTCTTTGTCATGTGCATGATCTGTGCACGGAGAGGCGCCATGCCTGCGCCGCCGCCGATCCACATCATCTCGTTAGTAGAGTCGAAGATAGGGTGGAAGTCGCCGTAGGGGCCGCTCATTATCACCTTGTCGCCCGGCTTGAGAGAGAAGATGTAGCTGGAGGCTATGCCGGGCATGACATCTTGGAATCCAACTTCGGGTTTGGGTTTAAATGGCGGTGTGGCAATGCGCACGGTGAGCATTATGCGGTCGCCCTCGGCAGGGTAGTTTGCCATTGAGTAGGCGCGCACGGTAGTCTCGGTATTCTTACATTTGAGGCTGAACAATCCGAATTTTTCCCATGCCGGCAGATATTGCTCGCCGATGAGGTCGCGGTCGATATCCTTGGCATAATCCATTTCGAATGGAGGTATCTTGATCTGTGCGTATGATCCGGGGATGAAGTCCATGTGTTCACCGGCAGGAAGAGCGACGATAAACTCTTTGATGAACGTAGCCACATTGCGGTTGGAGATAACCTCACATTCCCACTCCTTGACGCTGAGAGCCGAGGCGGGCACGGTAATCTCCATATTTGATTTCACCTTGCATTGACATGCCAGACGCCAATGGTCTTTGAGTTCCTTGCGGGTGAAGTGTACGGCCTCTGTAGGCAGCGGGTCACCACCGCCTTCGAGCACCTGCAGACGGCATTGTCCGCAACTGCCCTTTCCGCCGCAGGCTGAGGGCAGAAAGATATTGTTGTCGGCCATGGTGGAGAGCAGCGGTTTGCCGGCGGCCGTGGTTATGGTCTTGTCATCGTTGATGGTGATTTCTACCGGACCCGACTGCACAAGATATCTCTTGGCGATCAGCAGTATTATCACCAGCAACAGAGTCACACCCAAGAAGAAGCCGACACCGGCCTCTATTGTCAGCCATGCAGAGTGGTCGAGGCTGCATAGTATATTTGAGAGTGTCATTGCAGTATGTTAGATTTTGATACCGAGGAAGCTCATGAAAGCTATGCCCATCAGTGCGGTGATTATGAATGTGATACCGACGCCACGGAGCGGGGCGGGAATGTTGGAGTACTGGGCTATGCGCTCGCGCACTGCTGCCACGGCAGTGATGGCCAGCAGCCAGCCGATACCCCAGCCGCCGCCTGCACATACAGCTGTCCATACAGAGCCGAAGTCGCGCTGCTGCATGAAGAGCGAGCCGCCGAGGATGGCGCAGTTTACCGCGATAAGCGGCAGGAAGATACCGAGCGAGGCATAAAGCGCCGGAGCATATTTCTCCACTACCATCTCCACGAGCTGTGTCATCGACGCGATAACGGCGATAAACACTATCAGCGAGAGGAAGCTGAGGTCAACCTCGGCGAAGTCGGGGCTGAGCCACGACAAGGCTCCGGCACGGAGCACGTAGGTCTCAAGCAGGTAGTTGATGGGCAAGGTGATGGTGAGCATGAATGTGACGGCTATGCCCAAGCCGAACGCCGTCTTGACATTTTTGCTCACCGCTATGAACGAGCACATGCCAAGGAAGTAGGCGAATATCATGTTGTCGATAAAAATCGACCTTATAAATAGGTTGAGATTATCCATTGTGATAAGTTTACGGCGTGCGACAGTTTACTTTTCCTGCAAATCTTTGTTTATGCTCCGGTGTACCCAGATGATACATGCCACGGTGACAAGAGCCATCGGAGGCAAAATCATAAGGCCGTTGTTGACATATCCGGCTTCATAGAAGCAGTCGGGCACCACTTGGTAGCCGAGAAGTGTACCCGAGCCGAGAAGCTCGCGGAAGAAGCCAACTATGATGAGAATCAGTGCGTAGCCGATACCGTTGCCAATACCGTCGAGAAACGAAGGCCAAGGTTTGTTTGCCATGGCAAACGCCTCAAGGCGGCCCATCAGGATACAGTTGGTGATGATAAGGCCGATAAACACCGACAGCTGCTTGCTTACATCGTAGGCGTAGGCCTGAAGTAGTTGTGAAACAATTACAACCAATCCGGCAACCACAACGAGCTGCACTATGATACGTATGCTCGTAGGTATTGTGTTGCGGAGAAGCGAGATGATGACATTGCTGAACGCCAACACCGCAATCACCGAAAGGCCCATCACGATTGCCGGCTCGAGTTTGGCAGTCACGGCGAGCACGGAGCAGATACCGAGAATCTGTACTATTACAGGGTTATCCTTTGAGAAAGGATTGAAAAATACGCTTTTGTTTGACATAGTTGCGGCAGTTTATTTGTTAGCGGCAAGTCCGGTCAGGAATGAGGCGTATGGCGCGAGGCAATTCTCTATCATGGCGCCGACACCCTTGCTGGTGATTGTGCCTCCCGAAATACCGTCTACATAGTCTGCGCCTTCGGGAGCGGGCATACCGGCTTTGATTACACTCACGGCTTCGAAATGGCCGTCGATAAGCAGATGTTTGCCCTTGAACTGGTCGCTGAATTTGGGCTTTTCGATTTCGGCGCCCAGACCGGGAGTCTCGCCCTGATGGGCGAAGTAGGCACCATAGATGGTAGAACCGTCAGAATCGACCGAGGCGTAGCCCCAGATCGGCCCCCACAGGCCGGCGCCATACATCGGCAGGATGTATTTCACACTGCCGTCGGAGAGCGTGCACTCATATACGGGCAAGAGGCGTTTGTCGGCGGCCTCCTTGATCTGTGCGGCGATGTTGATTGAGAATGCCTCGGGAGCGTCGGACACTCTTTCTCCGGTGCTGTTCACCACAAAAGAATTGGTGATAAGTCTGTTGTATTCAGTCGCGATGTCACCGCTTGTCACTTCGATGTTCACGCTGGCAAGTATCTGCTTCATCTTGTCGGCGTCGGCATTGGCTTGCTGGCGGTCTTTGAGTGATATCGACGTAAACGCCAGAGCCGCGCCTACGACTACTACCATAACTATGATATATATTATGGTGTATGTGTTGCTTTGCTTATTCATTCGTTTACGGGTTTGGTTTTGACACGGTTGAGACGACGGCGTATGTTGGCTTGCACCACGCAGTAGTCAATCAGCGGGGCGAAGCAGTTCATAAGCAACACTGCAAGCATTGCGCCTTCGGGATAGCCGGTGTTGTAGGTGCGGATTATTATGGCTATGGCACCGATGAGGAAGCCGTAGATATATTTGCCGGTGGTGGTGCGGGCTGCGGTCACCGGATCGGTGGCCATGAAAACTGCCGCGAAAGCGAAGCCGCCAAGCAGAAGCTGGTCGCAGGCCGGTATATAAGAGGCAGGGTAGAGGGGCGATGCAAATGTGTTTGCAATCCAGCCCATAGCCAAGCCGCCGGCGATTACCGACACTATTATTCGCCATGAAGCGATACCGGTGGCAAGCAGGATGACTGCGCCGATGAGTATACAGAGAGTCGAAGTCTCGCCAAACGAACCCGGTATAAGACCCAAGAACGCCTGCCATGTGTCGATGATATGTCCGTCGATACCGGTGAGAGTGATCTGCGGGCCGCTTTGAGTGGCAATCTGTCCTAAAGGAGTAGCTCCGGCGAAGCCGTCGGGGAGTTCAGTGCCGAATCCGAAAGGAGTGCCCGTGGCCACATAAACCTTATCGCCCGACATCTGTGCCGGATATGCGAAGAATAGAAACGCACGTGTGACCAGCGCTATGTTCATCACATTGTAGCCCGTGCCTCCGAAAACTTCTTTAGCAAAGATAACGGCGAAAGCCACAGCCACTGCGAGCATCCACAGCGGTACTTCTGCCGGGCATATCATCGGCACGAGGATACCGGTCACGAGGAAACCCTCCTGAATCTCTTCCTTGCGCCACTGTGCAAAGGCAAATTCAATACCAAGACCAACAACGTATGCAACCAACACACGCGGCAGGATAGTCAGGAAGCCATACCACAGCAGGCTCCAGAATGGAAATTGTGTAGCACCGAGCGCCAGCCAGTGCTGATAGCCGGTGTTATACATGCCGAAGAAGAAGCAGGGCATGAGAGCCATCACCACGATAATCATGGTGCGCTTGGCGTCGATACTGTCGTGGATATGCACTGCCCCGGTGGGCGCGGAGGTCGTTCGGGGGGTATAGAGGAATGTCTCGAAGCCGTCGTATACCGAGTGGAAAGCGTGCAATTTGCCGCCGGGCTCGAAGTCGGGCTTTATTTTGTCAAGAAAATTGCGTAGGGCTGACATGTTATTCAAGTTCTTTGCGTATGTAGTCGAGGCCGTCGCGCACTATCTGCTGCAATGGTAGCTTGGAGGTGTCGGCATATTCGGCGGCAGCGAAATCTTCAGGAGCCACCTCGTATATGCCGAGGCGTTCCATATCCTCGATGTTGTTTGAAATAATTGCTTTGATAAGATACTCGGGCAGAATATCCATCGGTATCACATTGTCATACTGTCCGCTCATTATCATGGCGCGGCGTCCGCCGTTGAGGCGTGCGTCGGGGCGGAAGAGGCGTTTGGCGAAATGGCCAGGGAACGAGCGGCTCTCGCTCATTTTCGCGGGTGAGAGCGACGCCCAGCCCATGAATTCGTCTTTATCGTCGCCCTCGGCGATTACTGTGATATGGCGGTAAGGATAGCGCAGGAATCCGTCGGCGCCGACGGCATTTCCGGTCAGCACGTTGCCGCTGATTATTCGCTTGTGGCAATCATCGGTGTCAAGATGTCCGGCAAGCAGAGGGGCGACTTGTGCGCCGATAGTGGTCAGATATAGCGCCGGGCTTGCGACTTCCGGACCGGTCAGAGCCACCATCGTGCGGTATTCGGCAGCTTTGCCTTGGGCGAGGCGTCCTATTCGTCCGAGGGTCGGGAGGTCGAGAGTCCAGATAATCTCGCCCTTGTTTACAGGTGCGATATTTGCGGCTTGTATACCGGCGTTGCCTGCCGGGTGCGGGCCTTCTACCTCTACCATCTCGGCGCCTTTTATGTCGCCGGCAGCCCAATCGCTTCCATGGCTGAGATATACCTTGCCCTTGGTGATACGCTTGAGCAGAGCCACACCGGCTTCATAATCCTGCTTGTCGAAAAGTGCCGAAAAAACGGCTGCCGATGGTGCCAAAGGGGCGGTGTCGAGAGCCGTTATAAAGATATCGCGCACTGTGTCGTATGGTGCGGGTACTATGTCGTAGGGGCGCTGGCGCATGAGAGCCAGCAAGCCTGACTCGGCGAGAAGTTTGCGCGCCGAGTCCTCATCGGTGACTTGAGAGAAAGTTACTGCAGGAGCCGAAGTCTCGCCGACCTCGAGCTCTACACGCATGATTTTGCGACGTTCTCCGCGCACGACCGCGCGCACTCTGCCATTTACCGGCGATACTATCTTTACCTCCGGGTTACGTTTGTCAAAAAGCAACGGTGTGCCCGCAGCAACAGCGTCACCGTCGCGCACGCACACTTTCGGTACAAAGCCGGGAAAGTCGTCGGGGATGATTGCGCACAAGCCCACGTTTTTTTCTTCTGCATGGACGTTTGCCGGCAATCCTCCGGCTATATTGAGCTTCAAACCTCTTTTGAGCTTCAATTTCATGTTATTTTATATCTGTTGTTGTCTAATAATCGGCAAAGATAAGAAATTTTAGCTAAACGAGCGTTAAATCTTAACAAAATATAACAAAGTAAAAATATTGACGTTCCGCACTTTTTTAAAGTCTGAAACGTTTTAATTTTGTCATGGGCTATTTCAATCTCTACAGTAGCCCTGCAAACATTACTGACATGAACACTATCTTAGGCAAAATATTCGCGGCTATAATGCTGCTCGTCACCTCGCTTTCGGCCGGGTCGGCGGCAGGCACCCATCAAGGCAAACTTGATACCGACCGTTATTCATATACCGGTGGCGTATGCAACGGCAAGCAGAACGGCTATGGCGTATGCCGGTATAAGAATGGCAACGTCTATTACGGTTACTGGAATATGGGCTATAAGGAAGGCCTCGGCCGCATGGTCTTTGCCGATGGTACAATGGATTTCGGCAAATGGCGTCGAGGTACTCTTGCCAAAAGCAAAAACCGCAAGTTCAAAGTAGGCAAAAAGGTTTATGGTATCGACGCCGCAAAATACCAGAAGCAGATCGATTGGACTAATTTGTCACTCAAAGCCCGCAGGGATGGAGTTGTCACCAATGGCAAGAGCGGTTCTTTTCTCCAGCCTGTCCTTTTTGCCCTGATGAAAAGCACCGAGGGAACTACGATTGTCGACCCGACCTTCGCCCGCAATTTCAGCGAGGCCAAGCGTGTGGGCATTATCCGAGGGGCTTATCATTTCCTGAGCGTCAACTCTCCTGTAGAGCAACAGGTGAAATATTTCATCGCCAATACTCCTCTTAAAAAAGGAGACCTCCCGCCTGTGCTCGACCTCGAAATCAGCAAGGCAACCATGCAGAAGCAGCACGCAAAGGTAATCAAGATGGCCAAGCAATGGCTCAAACTCGTAGAGAAGCACTATGGCGTGAAGCCTATCATATATACTTATAATAATTACTATAACGACTATATGAAAGGTCATGGCCTCGATGACTACGACTATTGGATTGCCCGCTATGGAGCCGAGCCATCGGCACGTCATTGGGAGATATGGCAGTTTACCGACAAGGGAGTATCCACCGGCATTGACCATGCCGTAGATATCGACCTCTTCCGTGGTGACTATGAGACGCTCCTCAAATATGTGAAGGAAAAAGGCATAAAATGATTTGCAAATATCTTGATTTTTGGCTTAATTTGCACCTGCAAAACAAACCGAAAATCAAATGCAATGAAACGCTTGTTCAACATTCTTATATTTGTGCTTGCCGCGCTGTGCGCTTCCGCTCAAGATCACTTGTCATTCAAAGGTATACCTATTGAAGGCAGCATGTCGTCGTTCTGCCGTCAGCTTAAAGACAAAGGTTTTGCCGCTAAAGGACATCAAAACAATATTTCGATATTCACGGGCGTTTTCACCGGCCGTGAAGCTACCGTAGGGGTCGTGCCTGATTCTGACGGCAAGAATGTCTACGGCGTTGTGGTGCTCTTCCCCGAAAGTGATGAATGGAAAACCCTGCTCAACACCTACAACTACTATAAGGAGATTTATACCCGCAAATACGGAAAGCCCGGTAAATGCGTTGAAGTCAATGAACACAAAGAGTTTCCCAATAGTTTAATATTTTATAATCTTCACCAAGGCAAAATTGACTATGCCTGCGAGTGGCATGCCCCCGGCGGTTTGATAAAATTGACTATTGACAAAACCGACAATAGGGACTTCGGTCAAGTGAAAATCCACTATCGCGACGCACTCAATACAGAGGCAAAGATTCAGCAAGATTTGGATGAAATATAAACGATTGCGCCCGCAGC
>OFGC01000420.1_pt1 | contig 44145 bp, 45 predicted proteins | sample 1521691 | NCBI WGS metagenome assembly OFGC01 (sample SAMEA3504121, study PRJEB24116) | mouse gut metagenome | biome: mouse gut; feature: mouse-associated habitat; material: faeces | place: Denmark | collected 2011
TGATGCAAAAAACTGGTTTAAATCTTGTGGGTATTATTCTTAATGTTACAAGGAAATGCTCTCGCCTTGAATGGCAGAAAGAATAACAAGGGCTTGATTGAAAGCAATAAAAAACCACAGAATAAAGATAGGCGCAAGGGCAAGAAAAGTTCTTTGCCATGTCAGGCGCAGGGCGTATTTTACCCCTATAAAAATATTATAAATAAACCAAATAAGTCCAATTAACCCGCCAAGATATGGCACTATACACAAAATCATGGGTGCAGACGCATAGGCAATAATGCGCAGTGTCAGGGGAAAATCCGCTTTTTCCGGATTGGTTATCCTGATAGCGAGATACACAAAAGACGCATAAATCAAAAGCTGCAAAATCATAATAAAGGGCGTGGTGATGATGAGCATGGTCAGGCTTTGGTTGGAAAAAAGATTTTCCATGAGCACTTGCTGCTGCGGATCAATATTGGCATTTTTAATAAAGTTCATCATGCCGGGGGAAGACAAATACCCGATAAGAGCCTGAACAAGTCCGATAATAGCATAAAAACTGGCCGGACGAAGCGAAGAAACCTGACTGTGGATAGTGGAGAAAAACTCTTTTCCGCTGAACATGACGCGCACAATGGTACGGAAAAAGGAACGGAAAAAGCCATAGCGTTCCGGATGTTCCCATGGCACGTCATCGGTCATCATAACATAGCGTTCCGCTTTTTTGACATTGCGTCCATAATGCTGAAATTCAGGTTCCTGCAGGGGATTTTCTTCTTTTTTCTTTTTTTGATTAAAATTTTCTTCATTTAAAGGAACAGGATCTTCTGCTGAAACAGTTTGTTCAGAACTCGATTCTTGTTCTTTTGAATTTTCAGATGCTTGTTCAGTATGCTGTTCCTGTGCATGGGCATGCTCAAGCGGCTCGGCAGAAATTTCTTTATTTTCAGCTTCAGCAGCTTGTGTATTCTCAAGGTGTTCGGCTTGTTCCTGTTCCAATTCAAGGCATATTTCAGCAATAAATTTTCCTGTTTCAGGGTCACGGAAACGGAATTTATTTTGGCATTTAGGACATGTGGCAAGGGTTGCGGATTCCGGAATCTGCTTTTCGTCAACATGGCGTTTAAAATGGCATTTTGGACAGGAAATAAGCATAACAGCCTCAAATAGTATAATTTATAATGTTGATAAATACGGATTATCCGTCAAAAGATAATTTTGCACATAGTCTTTGATACCGTCTTCCAAGCTGGTAAATTCGTACGGGTAAGCATGGGTTTTAAGCCATGTCATATCTGCCTCGGTAAAATACTGATATTTACCGCGCAAATCTTCCGGCATGGGGATATACTTTACGCGTGTGGGCTTATCCATGGCAGTAAATACGGCATTGGCAAGGCTGTTCCATGTCCGCGCCATACCTGTTCCCACATTGAAAATACCGCCGATTTGATTCTCCAAAAACCATAAAATCACTTTGGTGCAGTCTTTGATATAGACAAAATCACGCTGCTGCCCTCCGTGGGGGTATTCAGGCTTATCAGAGCTAAAAAGCTGCAAATAGCCTTTTTCCGTAATCGCTTCAAAGGCTTTGCATGCAACACTGCGCATGGTATTTTTATGGTATTCGTTGGGTCCGTAGACATTGAAAAATTTAAGATTGACGACCTTATCAAGACAGTTGTTTCTGATACACCATAAATCGAACAAATGCTTGGAATAGCCGTACATATTGAGCGGGTGCAGTTTAAGCGTTGTTTCCAAATCCGTTTTAAACCCAAGTTCCCCTGCCCCGTAGGTGGCCGCACTGCTGGCATTTACCATGCGGATACCGTTTCTCTGTGCAAAAAGGAAAACTTCCTGTGTATAATGGAAATTGTTTCGCATAAGAAAATCGGCATCTTTTTGGGTTGTGGAAGAACACGCCCCCATATGCACAATGCCTTGGACGTCTTTAACCCCGTCATTTTTGATTTTCTGCAAAAATTCGTCACGGTGCATATAATCGGTATATTTGAGGCAAACAAGATTTTTCCATTTTTCTGTGTTTGCAAGATTATCCACAACCAAAATATCTTCAATGCCCTTTTGGTTTAAAGCCCAAACCGTGGCACTGCCAATCATTCCCGCTCCGCCGGTTACTATATACATATTCTTTTCCTAATCAGGCATTTTTACAATGTTTATACCGTTTTCACCGCATCTTGCGATAAGCTTATACATGACCATGGTCTGCAGAAGAGGACGCCCGAAAAGAAAGGGCAGCGCCTCTTCGGGCGCAGCCTTTTTTTCCACCACAAGCTCACGGAAAGAACGGTCAAATTCCACTTTTTCAATGAATTTTGTGCGTGCTTCCTTGTCCTCATCGATTTTGAGTGCCCAAGGTCCAAGTTCTTCGTAATTCACCATTTCCTCGTGGGTTTTAATGAGTTCCGCCCAATGGGCAGGCGCATTGACAAGTTCACAGATTTTTTCCCGCTCAAGGCGGGGTTCACTGCTCAGCTGCATAAGCGCTTCCGGCTCTTTGCAATAAAAAGCACGACATTCGGAAGGATGCTTTCCATGCAAAAAGCAGCGGTTATTGCTTGTCAAAAAGCGGCATGTCCAATCATCGGGACGGGAATTTTTAGCCGGGGCAATTTTGACAAGTTCCGTAGGAATCGGCACAAGCCTGTTTTTCATATCATCCCGTACAAGCTCGCCTGCACGGATAGTCACAACATCTTGAACCTGCAAAATATTTTCTTCAAATAAATAAGCGTCCTTTGTATGGAGAGCAGGACCGCCTTTTTTGCAGCAAGCTCCGCAATTTATGCAAGAAGTTTCTGTACTCATGTATCATCCTTGTTCTTCGTATTTTAGGCGAGCAATGCGGACGCGTCTAAATTCCCTGTGCGTTTCCAGCATATTCCGTTCTTGGATAAGCTCATGGATTTCTTTGGCATAAAAGATTTTCTTTTCCGCATCTTCTTTTGCCATAAAATCCTTGATTAAATTTGAACAAAGCAAACGCCATGCGTCAATTTGTTCTATTTCTGCCTCAAGTTCCTTAATCGTCGTCGGAAGAGAGCGGCTGAGGAAGGTCTGCATAGACTCCTTGGGCAATAATTCGTCTAGGTTTGGGTGTGTCATCTTTTCGTTCTGCCTTATCAATACTTGGAGTGGGTAAGGTATTATACATACGCCAGAAAAATGGATAATAATCATTCAAGATATTGGGGTTCACAAGCTTTACCCGCGGGCGCAGGTACGCACCGAGAGCATAGGCGACTGCCCACTGGGCAGTGGGTGCCATAAAGGGCGCGTAAACATCTTCTCCCCGTTCCAAATCAAGGGTATAGCCCAAATGGGCAAGGAAATTTTCACAAATGGGATTTGCTTTGTCTTCAGCAGAAAGAGCAATATCTTGTCCGTTCATTTTTGCCCATAACGCCAAAAGTGTTTTCGTAGCTTCATTACAAGGCGGAATAACAGTTTTTTCAGCCTTGCCGGAATTGCCTTTCGCTGTAGCCGTATCTCCGTTAACTATAAATTCAAGCCCTGCAAAATCCATAAGCTCTGCAAGGTGCTTTTGCTGACCTTTCTTTGTCCAATGCCCTTTCAAACTGACTGATCCGCCGGTTAAGGCAGGCAGGAGGAAAAAGGAAGTACAAAGTTCCGCATCGGAAGCAAGGGTAATTTCTTCGGGAATACGAACAGGCTCAGGTTTTACGCCGATACTGTCTTTTTCCATGGTAACAGGCAAACTGCACAAGCGGATACAATCCATAATATCTTCAAGATTAGTATCCCATGCATCGCGTTTTTCGGGATTTTCCTGCAGGCCGGCATAATATTCTGTCATGTCAAAACGCACGGGGCTTTCCCAAAAGGGACTTGCAAGAATCAGTGCAAGCACAAAATCCATGGGAAGCTCCGCAGGAATTTTTACGGTATCAGGGGTCATGCCGGAAGATTCAATGCGGATAGGCAAGCCTTCGCTGGCCGGAATAACCTGCACAAGGCGGGCATTGAATACTGCCAAGAATTTTGCTATGGGTGAAAAATTTATTTTGCAAAGCCCATTTTCACCGGTAATTTTAAGATGATAAGGAAGCCCGAGACAAAGAGCAAGGCAAAGCCATAAACTTTGCTCGTCACTTCCCACATGGATAATTTTATCGGAGCCGCGCTGCAAGCCCTTGCTTTCACGGCTGAAAACAGTCCCGTTATTTTCAAACCATAAATCGCCGCCCAATACATTCAAGGATTTTATGGTGTGGATAAGCGAATCCGTCAGGGCTACATTTTTCATGCAGGTTTTTTGCCCGCCGGCGGCTGCTGTCATCATATAAAAACGAGCCAAACGACTGGAGGCGGGAGCCTGTAAATTAACTTGTACGGGCTTTGGCAGCGGCGCTAGATTATAGGCATGATCATAGTCTGTTTCGTCAACAGCCTTCACACTTTGAACGAGCAAAAAAAGTTCACGGGCAATTTTAGGGTCAGGACAATACTTATTGGTATTTTGCTCCCATGAGGTGCGGATAGATTTTTCTGTTGCTGCGTCAAGAGATTTATACTGTATCATACGCTCAATGACTTTAGCCCTTTTGGCAATAAGTTTTATAATGCCTCGGTCTAAATCGCAGACTTCCAACAAATCAGCCTGCTTGGGGCTTATCCCTTCACTGCGGCGGGGCTTTGCGCTTTTTTCGTCCCTGTCGCGTTTGGAACTTGCTTTTTCAAAATTTTTGTCTTGATTTTCAAAGCGGGCAGGACGTTTTTCATCATCAGAAAAATGCCGTTCTCTTCTGCCATAACCGGCATGCCGATCTCCCCGTTCCGCTTTTCCTTTATATTCTTTTCTGTCTTTACGAAAATCTTTTTTTTGTCCGTCACTTTTACGGAATTTTTTTCCGTCCTCTGCTCCGCTGAAATTACTCATAGTGTGTCCTTCATTTTTATTCGTTGCTTTTCTAAGCCCTTTAGCTAAATAAAATAACGTGAAAGCTAAAAATTAGCAAGCCTTCGGGTTTTCATTTTCCTATTCGGAAAGGCTTTGCTCTTTAAGATTTGCTGAACTGTCACCCTTTTTTTGCTGCAGGGATTTTTGTGATTTCTCAGGAGCGTCAATAATCTGAGCCTGTCCCGCCTCAAAATCAACAGCCAAACCGGGTTCCAGCGCCTTTTGCTTTTGTTCTGTCAGGTTGCGGTATACAGTGCTTTCCTGTCCTTTGCTGAACAGCATCATGTCACGGATAACAAGCGGTTCTGCCTGCCAATATTCTGTTGTCCTGTCCGTAATAATGACAAAATACTCCCGTGCGGGACGGGCATCGTTTTTAGAAATTTCGTCAGAGCTTGGTTTTTGCTCAAAACGGCAGTACACAAGCCAATCCAAACTCTCATTCTTATCCCAATCCAAATCCCCTAAAAGGCTGACGGTGATTTTCTCCAGTCCTCGCTCCAGAATAAAGCCATGGTTATACATGGTTGTGTCTGTATACTCTTCCTTGAGGCTTGCAAATGTCCATGTTTTACTCTCGGGAATACTGGGATAACGGAAAGAAAGGGTCAATTTTTTATACAGTTCCCTGCCGGTGAAAAGCCCCCATTCCTTTTTGATAAAATCAACAGGATTAAAAGAAGGCAAATCCTCTGTCAAAATGCCATGTTTGGTAAAATCAGCCATGAGCAACGGTTTGACATTCTGATAAATGTTATTGTCATAAACCCTTATTATCCCTTGTGTATTTGCATTTGCCGTACAGGAACACAAAAGAAGAAAAGCAAAAAGAAGAATATTTTTCATATAGCACCATAAAATTAAAATGGAACAGTTATTGCAAGTTACAAAATTAGCATGTATTGTATGTCAAGAAAGCAACAGTTCTTCTATACTGATATTTTGCAAAAATTGCAATAAATTAATGGGGCTATGTATGGAAAAATTTACATTATTTCAATATAATAACAAAGACACACAAACACATTTTCTTTTTTTTATTCTTATTGTATCGAGTTTGCTGCTTTGTTCCTGTTCAACAATTTCAGGAACGGCAAGCTATGTAGCTGACAGTACAGGAGAATTTATCAGCCCCCGCGGAGGCAGAGCTGATTTCGACCTTGACAACGGCATACGCTTTTATAAGCAGGCGGGGCTTTATACAGGGGAAATTGTCACCCGTGTCCATCCCACTGCCAATGCCCCCCAAAAGCCTACAGCACTTTTTGTGCCGCTCGGTTTGGTGCAAAACAGCCGTGACCATGAGGCAGTCTCCCGCGGAGTATCAAGGCTTGTCTATGAAAGTTTCCTTGCCGAGCAAACCTTTGCCACTCTGGAATATAATGGCTATGTCATTCCCTATCATGCGGAAGACATGCTGCCTGTTGCCCGCCAAAAAGGCGCAGAATACCTTGTGGGCGGCGTTATCAATCAATATTATGACGGCGGCGCAACGGGCGATTCCCGCTTTGCCATGCAGCTCTATATTTATCAGGTGGAAACAGGAGATTTAATGTGGTCCCTGCACCACAGCGGAGTTTTACCCTATAAACCGGATTCCCAGTTTGGTCTTTTCAAAATAAAAAACCGCATGCCCGTCAACCCCATGTCTACACTGATTAGTGTCGTGGGAGGCGAACTTGCAAGACTCATCCATTACTGGACAGATCCAAAAGAAATGCGCCAAAAAGAAATTGAAGAGCATAATAAATCTTTTTCCGGCTATACAGATCCGGAGGCATTTTAGCATTCCCGCCGCCTGCAGGCAGAAAGAGAAAAACCATGATACTCGGAATCGGTACGGACATTGTCACCATTGCCCGCATAGAGCAAAGCATAGAACGTTTCGGGGACAGTTTTTTGCAAAAGATATTGACCCCAAGTGAACAAGCCCAAATGCCAACGAAGAACAAAAAACGTCAGGCTGAATGGGTGGCAGGGCGTTTTGCCTGCAAAGAAGCATGCGTGAAAGCGTTTGGCACGGGCTTCAGCGGGGGAATTGCCCCAAATCAGATTGAAATACTGCGGGATGAAGGCAAAGCACCCGTCATGAAACTTTTTGCAAAAGCAAAAGAAAAAGCCGACAGCCTTGGGGTAACGCACTGCTTTGTTTCCTATGCCCATGAACAAAAAAATGCTGCCATTGCCTTTGTCACGCTGGTAAAGCAATAAAAATCACCCTTGCTCATCAAGAAAGTAAAAATTCAGCTACATGGTTTTGTTTGAATAGTTTTGTGTGAAAGGATAAAATTTCAAACGCCGGGAGTTTACAATTTCATCTCCCAAAGCTAGAGCTGCAGCTTATTATCCAGCCTGTATTCCTCATCGATAAGAATATAATCCAGTCCATATGCTTGGCACATTTTAAGATTTTCCGCGTTTTCCCGAATAAGTGCCTGCAGGCTGAGGAACGCATCAAAACGCCTTTTTTCCATACTGTTTTCAAACGCCGGCACGTCCTGATAATGGTTTAACAGATACTTTTCACTCATAATCAAACAGCGGTATTTTATCTGCGTACGATACCTGTCATCAAAATCCTTTTCCCAGTCAAAAGGAATGCAGCAGCCCTCAATGATGCGGATTAAACCCATTTTTAAATGGTCAAGGGATAAAGAAGGATAATGATATTTTTCAAGAAGTTTCTGGGCAAAAAGCGTTTTTCCGGTATGGCTTGCCCCTGCAATAAGTATAATCATGTTTAACCTTCGGCGATAAAAAATCAGCCGGTGTTATAGTGTCGGGTTGATTTTATAACAGTTGGATTTAATAAAAAAATTTACAGATACTCTTTTTATGGGGGAAATGATTATCTCTATTGAAAAAAATAACAAAAAAGCAAAACCGCTTGGCTTTGCTTTTTCTAAAAAGAAGCAGACATGGGGCAAATTACCCATAAAAAAATTTAAAACGTTATTGTTATATTTTTTCCTGCAATTCTTTGATAAAATCAGGGTGCACTTCATAGCCGCATTTTTGGGCTTGTTCCACAGCGTCTTTTGCCTTTGCAAATTCTCCTTTTTCAAAATACGCAAGGGCTAAATTATTCCAAGCAGGTCCAAAGGCCGGCTCTGCTTTAATCACGGTATTGCTTTCCTCAATACAGGCGTCATAGTGTCCTTCCATAAAATAGGCAGACGCAAGCGTTGTTCTTGCCTGCAAAAATTCAGGATCCCATTCCAAAGCCTTGGTAAGTGCCGATTTTGCCTTTTTGATATCGCCCATCTGCAAATAGCAAAAACCCATATTCGCTTTTGGCACTGCGTATTTTGCCCGAATATTGGACGCTTCCGTATTATAGCGGAGACAGCCTTCGTAATCTCCCCGTTTCAGGCAAAGTCCGCCCAGCTGCACAAAGCCTTCTGCAAGGCGGGGAGAGAGGCGCACAGCGTTTAAAAAAGCGTTTTCTGCTTCCAAATAATCGTGTTTTGCAAGCATTGCCATGCCAAGCTGGTAATAATGGTTGGCACAGTTGTCATTTTGGGCTATTTCAGCCTGTAAATCAGCAATATATTCGTCTAATGAGTCGTAGCGTTCTTTCATAGTTTCCTCAATTTTTCTTTATTGTTCCTTCTCTTGTGCAGCATTTTCTTCAACATAGCCTTCCTGCTGCAGCAAATGATAATACCACACGGCAAAATCAAAAAAGCCTAAATATTTCTCGTCCCTGCCGATAATGCCGATGGCAAGTTCCAAAACAGCCTGTCTGTATGCATTGCTCTGCACTTCATCCTTGGGGCGGGTCTGGAAATATTCCCGAAAAAGCTCCTGACTTGTCCGTTTGGAAACATCACGGCGTATTTCCATGGGGTCATTGGGTTTTGGAAAGGGATCCCAATTTTCATAGCCGATTTTATCAATAAATTTTTTTCTGCGGGCAGGAATTTTGTCGTATAAATCTTTTTTTAATTTTTCTTGTTCTTCCGTCAAGTCCGGAGGTGTACTGTCGCGGTACACCGTTGCAGGAATATTAATTGCCATTTTTCCCTCCTATTCAAGGGGAGATTTCTTTTTTTCATTTTGTTTCAAACCAAGATAGGCTTCATCGTATTTGTTCATCAGCGCCATGGAAACAGGCACATACACATGATGCAGCTCTGTATATTTTGAGCCCAGCACTTTTGCGATTTTATGGCTGAGACTTGCAAGCTTGTCCTGTATCCTGTCCAGCTGCAGGGTGGGGTATTTCCCGCCTTTTTCAAAATGGCATTTGCCGCACACATGCCCTTTGCCGTGAATGGCAGTCGGCACGCCGTAAATGCGGCAAGTCAAGGGGCGGTGTTCGTACAAAAGGCACAGGTTATCGTCTCCAAGCAGCGGACAGCGCACTCTTTCACGGGCTGCCTGCTCCATGACTTTTTCATCGCTTATGCCTTGCTTGACTTCTTTATAATAATAATGTTTGAGGCGGGTCAGCGTTCTGTCTGCTTCCCCTGCCCGTTCCAAAACCGCAGAACGTTCTGCGCCGAAGCCGAATCTGTCATGGAAAGCGCGGTTGATTGCCATGGCTTCCACAAGGGACAAATCAAAAAGGGCATAACAGCAGTCGCTGCATGTTTTTGTGCATGCAACTTCCTTGGAGTATTTTGACTGAACGTCATGAAAAAGTTTATCCACCTGTGCTGTGAGCACTTCATATTCCAAAAAAATTTCTTCCAGTTCTGCTCTTTCTATTTGTGACATAGACTATCCCGTTTTTAAAAATGATAACTTTTAATAAAATAAGGTTGCCGCCCTATTTGGTCAAGGTTAAATATCAAAAATTTTTCGCTTGAAGCTTGCAGCGATAGTTTCAAAAGCTGTTTTTTTCCTTTCCAGCATAAAAACGGATTCAGGGCAAATCACGCCGAATTCTTCATCGGCAAGATTGAGCATATACTGCTGCTGCAGGGCTGTGCGCTGGGGAGGAATGGCTCCAAAGGGCGCCGAAAAGAATTTTTCACGGTGCAGAACATACCAGCCCGTAGCTTCCAGACTGCAGTCGTAAAGATAAATTTCTGTATCGGTAATTTTGGAAATGGTTGACCAGTGATCCACCATGGGTCCTGCCTGCCGCGGCAAAAAACGGCAAAAACGGAACACGGCGGTGACTTCCTTATTTGCTTCTGCACTCAGCGTCACCGTATTTTGCAGAAATTCCCAAACGGTATCAAGGTCAACTTCAGGCTGAAAATGACGGATATTATTGATATTGGGACTTAGACAGGGAAAGGGGCGATAATAGGAATACTGATAGGCTGCCTGCCATTTTTCCAGCATAAAACCGACAAGTTCATAATAATTGGTTTCGTGGCAGACAATTTTCTTCCACTCTTCACTGTTTTTGGCTTTTTCCACCAAGGTATCATTTAATATATCACGTGCCTGAAAAGCTGAAATTCCGCACAAAAGCCGCAGGGCATTGAGCACAGAATAGGCGGCACAAAAATTATCTATTTTTCCCTGAAATAACGGGTTCATTTTCCCCCCAGCAGCATAGAGCTGCAAGCCGTCCCTGTTTAAATGATTTTACCGTACAGCGAATTATTTTACAAGCTCTTGCAGTTTTTGACAAGAAAAAGCATAAAAGGAAAAAATTAAACTGGACAGATAATAATTTTACGTATATAAAGGACTTGTCTATATAACTATATAACAATAAATTGATATAGCAGTGAGCGGTATAACAGAATATGGAAATTATTACAACACCGGAAGCGGTAAAAAAACGCTGCAAGGAATTAAAAAAACAAGGCAAAACCATTGCCCTTGTTCCAACTATGGGCTATCTGCACGCAGGACACCTTTCCCTTATTAAAAAAGCAAGAGAACTTGCTGACATTGTGGTGGTAAGCCGTTTTGTCAATCCCACCCAATTTGCCCCCAATGAAGATTTGGACGCCTACCCCAATGATCCAAACCATGACCGCACGGTAACCGAAAAAGCAGGCACGGATATTTTGTTTGAACCGCCTGCAGGCGCCATGTATCATAAAGATCATGCCACATGGGTTGAAGTGCCAAGCTTAGCCCAAGGCTTATGCGGCGTGACCCGCCCAACCCACTTTCGCGGCGTCTGCACTGTTGTGACAAAACTTTTTAACCTCATTCACCCTGATTTTGCCTGCTTTGGCGAAAAAGATTATCAGCAGCTCACCATTATCCGCCGTATGGTGCGGGATTTAAATGTTGATGTTGAAATTATCGGCTGTCCGCTTATCCGTGAAGAGGACGGACTTGCCATGAGTTCCCGCAATGCCTACCTTACTAAAGAGGAACGTGCTCTTGTTCCCCATATCCGTAAAGGATTGCTCGCATTGCAGGAAAAAGCGAAACAAGGGGAATACAGCGCAAAAAATCTTCAGGATTTCTTTGCCCGTTATATCAAAGAAAATATCCCTATGGCACGTATTGATTACTGCAATATGGTGGACAAGGATAGTTTAGAACCACTTGAAACCCTGAAAGACAAAGCTGTTGTTGCTGCTGCAGTCTATGTTGGCAAAGCGCGTCTTTTGGATAATATTTTAATAACAAAATAAGCGAACGCAAAAAACGCCTCGCAAAGGAGCATTATGATTCCCGCAAAAGGTAAATATGTTTTTTCTTCTGAATCCGTGACAGAAGGACACCCGGATAAAGTTGCCGACCAAATTTCTGACGCAATTTTGGATACACTTCTCGAACAAGACCCCAATGCACACGTTGCCTGCGAAACCCTCGTCACCACAGGTATGGCAATTATTGCAGGGGAAATTTCCACTTCCGGTTATGCAGACTTTCCCCATGTTGTTCGTGAAACCATTAAAAATATTGGCTATAACAGCTCTGACATGGGCTTTGACTACCAAACCTGCGCTGTTCTTTCTACCATTGACAAACAATCTGCTGATATTGCACAGGGCGTTATCCGCGAAAATCCCGAAGACCAAGGCGCCGGCGACCAAGGTATGATGTTTGGTTTTGCTTCCAATGAAACCGATACCCTTATGCCTGCTCCCATTTACTGGGCTCACCAACTTTCCCTGCAGTTAGCACGCGTTCGCAAGGACGGTATTGTGGATTTCTTCCGTCCTGACGGAAAAACTCAGCTTTCCTTTGAATACGAAAACGGCAAACCCGTCCGCATTAACAACGTTGTTATCTCCACCCAGCACGCTCCCAATGTAGCACAGGCTGATATTGAAGAAGCTGTCCGCCGTGAAGTCATTTATCCGGTGCTGAAACCAACAGGATTTTTTGACGAAAAAGACTGCGATATTTTCATCAACCGTACCGGACGCTTTGTTATCGGCGGACCTGTCGGCGACTGCGGTTTGACCGGACGTAAAATCATCAACGACACTTACGGCGGCATGGGCAACCATGGCGGCGGCGCATTCTCCGGCAAAGACCCTTCAAAAGTTGACCGCTCTGCTGCTTACATGGCTCGTTATGTAGCGAAAAACGTTGTTGCAGCAGGACTTGCTCCACGCTGTGAAGTACAAATTGCTTACTGTATCGGCGTTGCAGAACCTGTTTCCGTTCTTGTTTCCTCCCTTGGAACAGGCGATATTCCTGACGATATTCTCACCAAGGCTGTCCGCGAAGTATTCGACCTTCGTCCTTACCATATCATCAAGCGTCTTGACCTCAAACGTCCTATTTATGCCAAAACTTCCTGCTATGGACACTTTGGGCGCGAACTTCCTGAATTTACTTGGGAAAAAACTGACGCTATTGCCGACCTTCGCACCGCTGCAAAAGTATAAGTTTTTATCATTCTATTCCGAATGCAGAACCATGGGGAATATTCTTCCTCATGGTTTTGCTTTTTTATATATTTTTAAAATCCCCAACCAAACAAACATAGAGCGTTTCCTGTTAACATCCGGAATGAAAAATATTTTCCCTGTTATGAATATTATTCATAACAGGGCACTGAGGGGGATTGGGGGAGCGGCAGCCGTGAGCGGGTGAACGAGCTCTGCGGATAGCGGCAGCAGAGATAATCATTTCCCCCAAGAAAAATAAAAAATATTTGCTTTGTTTTAGTATTAGGTTGATTTTATAACTACAAAAGATAATTATAAAATTTTCTTTTTATGGGGGAAATGATTTCCCCCATACCCCCACATTGCCTGTTTTTCTTTCAGAAAAACAGGAAGATACGTTTTATAGGTAATTGATTATCAACCTCTTTCTATAACTAAGCAAAAATATTATAAATCTCGAAGGAATGCGACAAAAAAAAACGCACTGATAAACAGTGCGTTTTTTCATCGTCTTATTTTCTGTGCATTAGAACTTATACCCAATACTGAAAGAAACAGTATGGGCATGGGCGTCTGTTGCGTGATCAGCGCCTAATGCGCCATATCGGGTACCAAATTCGGAATGTCCATAATGAAGAGTACAAATATCATGGTACACATAGCCTAAATCTAAGCTCCAGTCATCTTGGGCAAAACCAAGACCGACACCGTATTTCCAGCGTCCGTTGGAAGGTGCGATAAAGTCAGCAAAATGCTCGTCAACAGGAGAAGTTTCATAGGAAGCACCGGCACGGAAGGTCAGCCAGTCATTATACTGATATTCTGTACTCAAAGAGAAGAACCATGTATCATTCCAATTTTTTATGGAAGTTATATTTGACAGCTGGGGTAAAGGCATTCCATAGACATTAATCCGCAAATTGCTGTATCTGCTCCATGTATTATACTGTACTTGCGCTTCAAAGCTCCATGTTGGAATAGGATAATAAGCAAGAGCAAGGGTATAGCTGTCAGGAGTATATAATTTTGCATCCCCTGCATAGCCACCGTTCAGCATGGCTAACGGTGCGGAAGCACCTGATATTGTTAAATCACCGTCAAAGTCATAGTCAGAGTGTGAGCGGTATACAAAGCCGGCTTTCCATTTCTCATTAAAGCGGTAATGGGCAGAAAGGCTGAAAGCAGGTGACCATGCATCTCCGGTCATGCCTGCTATGGCTCCATACATTTTTTGGTTGAAATCAACATCACCATAGGAAAGTTCAAGACCGACACCAAGAGAAAGTTTATCGGTCACCTTCCATGCAAGCACAGGACTGACAGTATAGGTAATCAATTCTACATTAAAAACAGAATTGGGAACAAAGAAAGCCGGTCCGTAGTTATTGCCTAAGCCAAAACGGGAAAATCCCCCAAAACCGAAGGACAGGGAATCATTGAATTTATGCGTAATATATCCGTGGGGTGCAAAATAGTTTTTACTGTTGCTTTTTTGTTCCTGTCCGCTTGCACCAACAATAGTGTTGGTGTGCATGATCAGTTCACCGCCGGCTAAAATCCGGGTGCCTTCCAGTTCCGTAATGGCAGCAGGGTTATAGGCAACAGCAGCCGCATCACCGCCGCGGGCGACAACACCGCCGGCAAGCGCAGCTCCGCGGGCAGACCAGTCCTGCAGGGCAAAACCTTCTGCATGGGCATATTGGGGGCTACTCAAGCTTACAGCCATGGCAGCAGCAAGTGCAATGCCTGACGCTTTTTTCAATAAGGACATATAAACCTCTCCTTAAATTTATACAAAAAAATTATGTGAGCCATAAAATATAAAAAATATTCTTTTAGGTCAATAGGTTTTTGAATAAAATAAAGTTAATCAAAAATATAACTTTCTTCTCATATGATTTTGGCACCTTTTTTGCTTAATTTCCTGTGAAAAAAGAAAAAGGAATATTTTTCCTAAGGAGCTTGTATGTCTGTTTATTCTGTTAATAATCCTTTGTCCAACGGCTATGGCGTCAATGTTTATTCCCTGAAGAAAAAACTGGAAGAAGAAACAAAAGAAGAAAGCCTGCTGGATACCCTTATGCAAAAAACTTCCCTTGGCAAAGCCCTTGAGGAAGAAGAAAAGAAAAAAACAAATTCTGTGCTGGACGAATTGACCGATTCTGCTGCGCAAAGCGATAATTTGGCTGAGCAAGTGGAAGCCGTGGCAAAACAGCTTGGTATTACAGGTAAAATCACATACAATAAACTGCTTGCACACAAAGATGAAATTTCTGCTTCATTTCAGGAAACCGTAAAACAGGGCTTGCAGGAGCTCGGCGTTGACCCGAATGCAGACTTTCGCCTCAGCCTTGACGAAGACGGGGTGATTAAAGTTTCCTCTAACCATAAAGATAAGGCAAAAATTGAACAATTTTTCAAAGAAAACCCGGGACTGGCTCAAACCTATAATCAGATCCAAACCCTCAATCAGGTGGAAGAAGCACGGAAAACGGGAGGGAAAAATATCAATGACAATTATGAAAAAAATACTTTGCTCTCCTCTATGAATAAAAACGGACTGCAGTCTGCCCTTGCTATGACCGGTGAAGGAAGTCTTGCCACACTCCTCAATACAGGATTTAATTTAACCATTTAATACACTTCATAACATACAGGCATGAGAAAAAAAGGGAACGCACGTTTCCCTTTTTTGTTTAATAATTCACACCGTCCGGAACATTTCCGTATGACATTCAGAATATTTTAGCATAAAGATTAAAAAGTGTTGTAAAGGGGCGCAGAGGAAGAAACTTTTTCAGCCACCGAAAGCGGCGAAAGCCGTTTGCGTGAGCGAGCTATACGCAAATGAACAGCAGAGATAAAGTTTTCCCTGCGCCAGCACACTTTTTAATTTGCGATATTTCGCTCTTTGAAAGCGAGGAGCAAAGCGACTTGCTGAAAAAGTGTGAAATGGGGGCATGCTTGGAGTGCAGGGAAGAGCGAGGGGCTTGCCTTTACCAGCTTCCCCTTGTCAGCTTCCCCCTGCAAAAAACTTATTGCATGTAGAAATTTTCTCCAAGATAAATTTCTCTTGCTTTTTCATTATTGACAATTTCTTCAGGAGTACCGGAAATCAGCAAAATACCGTCATGCATAATGGACGCCCTATCACAAATGGAAAGGGTTTCCCGCACGTTATGGTCAGAAATGAGCACGCCGATACCACGGTCTTTCAAGCGTTTAATCAAATCCTGAATATCCCCCACAGCCAAAGGGTCAATGCCGGCAAAGGGTTCATCAAGCAAAATAAATAAGGGGTCATGCACAAGGCAGCGGGCAATTTCAAGCCTGCGCCGTTCCCCCCCTGACAAATAGGACGCCAAGGATTTTTCCAAACGGGTAAGCCCAAATTCATCCAGCAGGCTGTAAATTTTTTCTTCCTGTTCTTTTTTGGAGAGGTTTGTATATTCCATGACAATTTTAATATTTTCCTTGACTGTCAGGCTTTTAAACACGGAACTTTCCTGCGGCAGATAGCTTATGCCCACTCTGGCGCGTTTATAGAGAGCCCAAGAGGTAATATCTTCCCCCCTGTACAAAATTCTGCCTTGAGTGGCTTTAATGATACCTGTGAGCATATAAAAGGAAGTCGTTTTGCCTGCACCGTTCGGTCCGAGAAGCCCGACGATTTCCCCCTGTTCAATCTGTATATTCACATCACGGACAACTTGCCTTGCTCCGTATGTTTTTGCGAGATGTTCACCGACTAATGTTGCTTTCATACTTGCCCTTACTGGTTGGAATCAAAAATTGCTTCTACCCGTCTTCTTTGTGAACCCACAACTTCACTTTTCCGTTCATATAAATAATAGAGAATGGTCTCTCCGCGAATGGAATTATTGCCTTCTTCCACAACAGGATTACCCTTCATGGTCAGCACGCCCTTTGCCGCGTCATACTCTGCCGTTTGGGAATGCCCTGACTGGCTGCCGTATTTGAATTTAACTCCGTTTTCCGCTTCAATCTTGTCAATTTTATTTTGGGCGTCAACTGTTTTGGTACTTTTTTCTACTTTACCTGTAAGCGGAATGGCATCATGGTGGACATTCACTTCAGCTTTTTCTTCCTGTGCCGCCTTTTGCGCTGATTTAATATAAATAGTCATCTTGGGAGCAGTCATAAAAAATTCCCCGCGCACGACATGGACATTTCCCTTAAAAATAATCTTATTGCCGGCTATATCATATTCCATATCGTCAGCATTAATTTTTACAGGCATGCCGTTGTCTGAAAGTTTTTCAGCACAAAAGGCAGGCAAAGCAAATGCAAAAACAAGGAAAAACGTCAAAAGAAAATATCGAATGTGCATACTTATTTAATCCCCGGAAAAGCTGTCACTTCCCTGATGGTAATATCAGGAAAACGGTCAACAAACTGAACGGTAAAATCAGGGAACGTATCAACAACCTGCCATTTTCCGCATGCATCGGGAAAAGCCTTCACATATTGAACACTCAAATCCTGAAAGGCATCTTTTTTCTGCACTTTGATATCAGGAAAACGCTCGACTATTTTTACCTTACCGTATAATTTTATCCCGTTATATGTACAATCATTTGAAATTTTGTTTGCCATGACACCGGAAATGCCCAAAGCAAAAACACTCCCCAGAAGGACAAGGCTGCCAATTACTTTTTTCATATTATTCCTGTTTTTTCACCGTATTGTTATTGCTTTCGGGCATCCATTCCACATAGACTTTGCCTTTCCCGTAAATTTTATTTTTCTGCATATCCCAGCTCAGCACATCTGCCTTGCCGGCAATTGCTTCTCCTGCAAAATCCGCATTCTCCGGAAAAACCGCAAGCTGCTCAACACTGTCATAATTCAAATAGGGACCGGAAACAATATTGGATTCCTGCGTTGCCCTGACATTTTCATGCAGCAAAACTTTGGAGTTTTCATTATAAATAAGACCGCGTTTTGCTTCAATAACAACTTTATTGGCAACATCTTTTAAAAACATATCGTTCTGCACCGACATCGGCGAAAAAAGCACGGAATTATTCCCGGCTCTGTGCCACATAAGCGGATTTTCCATTTGCACCACGGAACTTTGCTGGTGCATGGTTGCCCATTTTGCAAAAACAGCCCATTTTTCCTGCCCCTTTTCACCATAGGAAACAGAAATACCCTGCATGGCAAGCCCTACATCATCATCATGAAAATCGGGAATATTGGCAAATTCCTGCAAAAAAGCCTGCATATCCTCATCCACTTTTTTTTGCGTATAGGCTTGTTTCAGTGTTTCAAGCTCCTTGGAAAAGGCTTTTTTATTATAACCCTCGCCGGCAACAAGTTCCGCAATTTCCTGTGACTGCACAATTTCCGTCAGTCGTTTCGCCTCACTTTTTTCAAGCCAATCATTCCAAAAATGGAAAAGCGCCACCAGCACAAACGCAAGCGCAGACAAGAAAAGAAAAGGGTGAACTTTTTTTTCCTGCTTTATTTCTTGGGAAATGTTCTTTTGCGCGCGTTTTTTCATTCTTCATGTATCCAAAAAGAGGGTGCAGGCTGTTTTTCCTGACAGGCAAGGAGAATCTCCACAAGCTCCCGCACTGCACCTTCACCGCCTTTTGCCTGCAAAATAATGGACGCAACGCCTTTGACATCCTGACAGGCATTTGCCACAACACAGGGCAGCCCAACCCGTAAAAGCGGGTCAAGGTCAATAATATCATCCCCTAAATACGCCATTTCTTCATAGGAAATATGCTGATTTTTTGCAATTAAAGACAAAGGCTCAAGCTTGCTGTAATAACCGGCATAATATTCCGTTACGCCAAGGGGACGCATGCGTGCTTCCACACATTTGTCCTGCCGTCCGGTAATGATGCCTACACCGATATCTGCCATAAAAGCGGTTTTTATGCCTATGCCGTCATGCACATGAAAGGTCTTGACGGTTTCGCCAAGAGAATTCATATACAGCTGCCCGTTGGTGCACACGCCGTCAATATCAAGCACAATAAATTTGATTTTTTTTGCACGCCTGCGGGCGTCTTCCGATACGTACGCTATATCTCTGTGTTTAAATTCCATTTGCATATCCTACAGCGCGGTGGGAATATTCCAAATCTGTACCAGTTCGCCGACCATTTGCTCAAATTGTGCCAAAGGCAAACTGTTTGGACCGTCACAAAGGGCTTTTTCCGGATTGGGATGTGTTTCAAAAAATATTCCGTTCACACCCATGGCAGCGGCAGCCCGTGCAAGCCCCGCAATAAATTCCCGCTGTCCGCCGGAAGATGTGCCCTGTCCGCCGGGCAGCTGCACAGAATGGGTTGCATCAAAAATAACCGGCACACCCATTTTTTGCATAATGGGCAGGGAACGAAAATCCACCACCAAGTTATTATAGCCAAAGCTGGCTCCCCGTTCCGTCAGCAAAATATTCTCATTGCCGAAACTGACGAGTTTGTTTTTAACCTGCTCCATATCCCATGGGGCAAGGAACTGCCCTTTTTTCACGTTGATAACGGCTTTTGTTTTGGCGGCAGCTTCCAGCAAATCAGTCTGCCTGCATAAAAAAGCAGGAATTTGCAGGACGTCAGCGACCTGTGCCACCGGTTCCGCCTGTTCGGGCAAGTGGATATCGGTAACAACAGGCAAGCCCGTTTCTTCCTTTATTTTTGCAAGCCATTCCAGCCCCTTTGCCATGCCGTGCCCGCGAAATCCTTTGGCAGAGGTTCTGTTTGCCTTGTCAAAAGAACTTTTAAAAACAGCCGTCAGCCGGAACGTTTCGGCAACTTCTTTGACTTTATGGGCAACTTCCAGCGCCATGCCGTACTCTTCCAAAGCACAAGGTCCTGCAAAAATAAAATGCCCCTGTTTTAATTTTGTATATACTGTATTATTCATCATCTTTTCCTTTCTTCGAATATAGCGAAAAAATAATTTTTTGTAAAACCCCAAAATTTCGGAAAAAAGAAAACCTGCCGACACGACATGCAGCAGGTTTTATTTTATGAGGAATATATGTACGGCGTTTTAACGAATGAAATTTGTATAGACAACTTCTTCGTCTTTTGGCGGGAAAATACCTGTTTTCTCCGCAGCTTCCCTGCATTTCAAATGATAGGCAAAATTTCTGGCAAGCATGCGCATATTCTGCATGCCTTCCAAATCCTGTCTAACGTCCTCAGGGGTATGCCCGTGCACCATATTCCAATATCTTCCTGAAATAACAGGCATTTGCGTAATTTGGAAATATTTATTCAGCTGGTCAATGGTTGCGGTAGTGCCTGCGCGGCGGGCAGAAACAACGGCTGTGGCAGGTTTATGCGGAAAGGTATTTGTTCCTGACAAATAATCCGCAAAAAACGCTCTGTCTAAAAAGGGAACAATCACTCCTGACGCAGACGCATAATGGACAGGTGAACCAAATACATAGCCGTCGGCTGTTTTTGCTCTTTCAAGGAATATATTTACTTTATCATCAACAACGCAGTGTCCCAGTTTTGCACAGGCACGGCATGCCTTGCAGGGAGCAATGGGGGCTGTGCCAATGTAAAAAAATTCCGTATCTATACCTTCCTGATTAAGGGTTGCGGCAATTTCCGTCAGCGCCGTAAAGGTACAGCCTTTTTCATGGGGAGAGCCGTTCACCAGCAAAACTTTCATGTTAACATTCCTATTTTGTTTTTGCTCCCATATAGACGCCTTTTATTTCTATATGGCTCAGTGCGTCATTGAGAGCAGTCAATTCTTCATGGGTAAAATGTACGTTAACAGAACCTGCATTTTCAAGCAAGCGTTCTTCTTTGGTTGTGCCGAAAATAGGAACAAGAAAAGGACGCTGAGCCAAAATCCATGCAAGGGAAATTTATGCTTTGGAGGCATTTTTGGCTTTTGCAAATTGTTCCAGTAAATCCAAAAGAACTTGGTGAGCGTCCATATTTTCAGGCTGGAATTGCGGGAGGAAACTGCGAAAATCCGTATCCTTGTCAAAGGTGGATTTTTTATCATACGCTCCTGATAAAAAACCGTTTGCCAGAGGACTGAATGCAACATAGCCAATTCCAAGCTCTTCGCACACAGGAAAAACCGTTTCTTCCCAGCCCCTTGTCATCATGGAATAGCGGTTTTGCACGGCAGCCAAAGGGCAGACGGCATGCGCGCTGCGAATTTGCTCGGCATTTGCCTCTCTCATGCCCCAATGGGAAATTTTCCCTTCCTTTATAATCAGCCATGCATAAAGCAACTTCCTCCAAAGGAACTTTTGGATCAACCCTGTGCTGATAATATAAATCAATACACTCTATGCCAAGATGTTTTAAACTGCCTTCCACAGATTTTCGGATCGTTTCTTTGCGGCTGTCAGCCAAAAGCGTACGGTCGGCATTGGACGCCAAACCAAATTTTGTGGCAATTTTCACCTGACTGCGATAAGGAGCAAAAGCTTTTCCCACGAGGATTTCATTGCCGTGGGGCTGTCCTTTTGCTTCATAAATTTCCGCTGTATCAAAGAAAGTAATGCCTAAATCAACTGCCTTATGAATAAGGTTCACCATTTCCTTTTCATCACGGGGCGCTCCGTACGCATGGTGCATGCCCATGCACCCGAGCCCCACTTCCGAAACTTCCAAATTGCCCAGTTTCCGTGTTTTCATCGTTCCTCCGGCTTCCGGTTTGTTTTTATGCGGGGGAAAACTTTTCTCTCTGCTGTCCGTTTCTTTCTCTCTGCTGTCGTTATCCGTAAGTCAACAAAGCTGACAACGGCTGCCGCAAGCCCCGTAAACTCGGCGTAGGAGAAATAGCCGCCATTCGGCGCCTCTAAAAAGTTTCTTCCCCCGCACCTCTTTACAAAAATTTTTGCTTTGTTTTAGTATCAGGTTAATTTTATAACTACAAAAGATAATTATAAAATTTTCTTTTTATGGGGGAAATGATTTCCCCATACCCCCACAGTGCTTGTTTTTCTTTCAGAAAAACAAGAATACACATTTTATAACTGATTGATTATCAACCGTTTTCTATAACAGAGCAAAAATTTTTAAGCTTTATTATAAATTTGATAAAAATTATTTGTAATTATTTACGGAACTGCTCTGTTTATTTTAACTTTGCATATTCTGCGTCAGACACTTCTTCCAGCCATTCGGTTGAAGCACCTTCTGCAGGGACAGAAAGGGCAATATGAGAAAACCAGCTGTCCTTGGCTGCACCGTGCCAATGTTTAACTTCCGCAGGAATATTAACCACATCACCGGCTTTGAGCTCCTGTGCTTCCTTGCTCCATTCCTGATAATAGCCTCTGCCTTCCGTGACCAAAAGGATTTATCCGCCTTTATGGTGAATATGCCAGTTATTTCTACAAGTTGGCTCAAAGGTTACATTGGTTGAACGCACGCCGTCCTTTGTCAAAGGATTTACATAACATTTGCCGCTAAAATATTTTGCCAGTCCGGTATTTTCTTCACCAAGCCCAAAATCACCGCCTTTATAAACTTCACTTGTTAATGTTAAGATTTCCCCTATCTGTTCATCGGTCAAGCCATTATGCTTGCCTGTGTTAATATGGGAATTGAGCTGGGCTGGTACGGTTTGCAAAGTGGAAAGAATGGCGATGGTTGCCACTTCGCGTTCCTGAAAATTCAGCATGCCCCGTGCAAAAATATCTGCGAACAAGTGTTCTTTTAAGTACTGGTCAATGGCAGGGGCAAAATCAAAAATGCCGCCTTTGTAACGCTTGCCTGTCAGCGCAAACTGTACATCGTCGCCATAGGCAAATTTATCCGTTTCCTTCGGCAAAACCTTTCCTTCTTCGCCCATTTTGTCGTTTTTGCCGCTACGGGCGTCCATAACTTTTTTAAAAGTCGTCAGTCCATTCAAACTTTTGGGAAAACCGCAATACGCATAGGCCTGCACCAACACCTCTTTAATTTCATTGACTGTCAAGCCCTCGTCTAGGCCGCGGGCATGGCTTTTTCCAAATTTTCCAAATCGCTTTTCGCCGTATAAGCAGAAATAAGGACAATATTTTTTGTTTTGGGGTCAATACGTCTTTTGCCATAGCCTTTTCTCCCCATGCACAGAACATGCTCACTGCCACAAGACCGCACAGGATTTTTTTATTCCGTTCATACGCATTTTGCTTTCCTCCAAAAAGTTTCTATGCTTTCAGTATTCCTTTTTTCTGTCATTTTTGAAGACCTAATCCTGCCTTTTTTCTATCGAATTCTCTCACTCCTTTTCAGCTTTTAATATAAAAAAGCCCCACGCACGCGGTGAGGCTTTCAATAAAGACAGGCAGCATTATTTTTTCAGCATATAGGAAGCGCCCTGCGTTGTGCCCATTTTAATGAGAAAACCTTTTTTCACAAGGTGCTGCACGGATTTTCTTATTGTGCCTGCATTTTTCTTGGTTTTTTCAATAAGTTCAGCCATGGTTAATTCGTCTTTTTCAGCAAACGAAGCCAAAATTTCCCGTGCAGTCGGAGATAACCGCATTGGCGACAATTGACCGGCATTTGATTTGCGCAAAGTTTTTATTTTCTCTTCCAATACCCTTTTTTGTTTTTGCAAAGCAGTGATAAAAAACGACAGCCATGGTTCGTAATCCGTTTTTTCCTGTCCTATTGTTTTTTGCGTATTATGGAGAGATCTGTAATAGGCGTCTTTACTCGCCTCAATAATTGATTCCACAGAAGCATAGGGCATATAGCCATACTTATTTTTGAGCATTAAAAGAATGGTCAGCGCCCGTGACAAGCGTCCATTCCCGTCTGCAAAGGGGTGTATCGCTAAGAAATGGACAATAAACACCCCTATCGTGAGAAGAGGGTGGAGAGATTTGTCCGCAAAGGTATCATTTGTCCACTGCAGCAGCTCCCGCATGAGCCGCGGCGTATCAAAGGGCGCAGCAGTCTCAAAAATTATCCCGATTTCTCTGCCTGCCGCATCGTATGCTGCAACTCTATTGGAAGCCGTTTTATATTCTCCCCGGTGGCGTTCATCTTTTTGGGAATATTTTAGAAGAATTTTGTGCAGCTGCTTGATATAATTTTCCGTGAGGCGGATATCTTCATAATTTTCAAAAACCGTATTCAGCAAGTCAGAATAGCCTGCAACTTCTTCCTCATCACGGGAACAAAAAGATTTTTTATCAACATGGCTGAACAGCTCTTCAATTTCAGCGTCCGTCATTTTGTTGCCTTCAATTCTGTTGGAAGACCCCACAGATTCAATGGTAGCAAGCCTTTTCATGCTTGTAAGTTCCGCAGGCGAAAGTTCCAGCCCATCCCCGATCCATGAACTATTAAACCTATCTATCTCAGCTATTTTATTTAACAAATCAGTTGTGATAACAATATCATTTATTCGTATCATATCTATCCTTAAATAGCCCTAGATGTTCCTAGATGTTCCTAGATGTTCCTAGATGTTCCTAGATGTTCCTAGATGATATCAGATAATCCTCACTAGTCAAGAATTATTGCTCAATGTATTCCAAAAAGAGTAAAGTAAATAGAAAAGAGAGGATAAAAAATAAAGTTTTTTTAAACAAAAAAAAGTGCGTCAAAACGCACTTATTTCAAAGTTTTTGCACAAAAATAAACTATGCTTCTTCGCCGTTGAGCTCAGCACGAAATTTGCGGGATAAGCGAAATACAACAACTTTACGGGGAGGAAGGGTAATAGAAGCATTGGTTTGAGGGTTACGTCCCTTACGGGCTTTTTTGTCGTATGCTTCGAATTTGCCAAAACCGCTAATCAAAAGAGCATGATCTTTTTTAATGGATTGCTTCATAAGAGTAAGCAATGTTTCAACAATATTTTTAACTTCTGCTCTGTTTTTCTCAGTTTGCGCATAGATTGATTCGACAATATCTGCTTTGGTTAATGCTTTATTCATGTGAACCTCCGAATTGCTTTTTTAATACGCATAACAATCTTATTTTGCAAGTTAAATTTTGCAAATTTTGAAAAAAATTAAAATTTCGCTTTATTCTGCTCCACGGGTTATTTTATAACTATTATATATAATTATACTATTTCCCGGCGCTTCTTTCGCTTTTCTTTTGCTTTTTATCGCCTTTTCAGCACCTTTCAAGTATGAAAAAAAACAGCTCCACTGCCATTATCCATATATCCGCAAGCAGCGCCCATATTCCGTGCACAACATGTTTTTCTTTCAGAAAAGCACGGGAGAGATAAGCAAAATGTGAAAACTTTATCTTCGATTGATACGAATTTTTTGTTTACACAACGCCTTATGCGGGCAACGCATTGTTATTGTATTTCATTACGGATTTTTTGAGCCATTTCAAGCATTTTTTCCTTGTTTTCATAAGAAGTCGGTGTCCAGAGAGTCATGCCGTCATCAGCTTTTCTGGGAATAACATGAAAATGGGTATGGAACACGGTTTGCCCTGCCGCTTCGTTGTTATTTTGCAAAACATGGAAGCCCTCTGCTCCGGTCACCTTCATCATGGCAGGTGCAATTTTCTGAACAGCAGCAAAAATATGACTTGTTTCCTTTGCATCCATATCCAGAATATTCTTATAATGCTTTTTGGGCACAATAAGAGTATGCCCGGGAAAACCGGGAGCAATATCTAAAAAAGCATACACAAACTCGTCTTCATACACTTTGGAACTGGGAATATCACCATTGATAATGCGACAAAATAAACAATCTTTTTCTTGCATATTTCCTCCGTACGGCATACCTTTATCAAAGGTATAGCACAAGAGTGCACAAGAATACAGGTATTTTTTTGGAATTTTTTTAATTTGGATTTTTTAATGAATGAGAACCGCAGAAGCCATTGCTTTGCCGTCAACCCTAAACTGGAACGCGGAAAAATTTTTCCCGTTTTTATTCCTTTTGCGGGCTGTCCCCACCACTGTATTTTTTGTGCACAGGAAAGCCAAACGGGGAAAGGAAAACAAAGTGTTGCCAAAGCTATTGCCGAAGCAAAAATAATTTTCCCGGATTTTCTGGTAAAAACGCAATCCCCTGTCATCGATATGGCATTTTACGGAGGAACATTCACGGCGATTAATGAAAAGGATTTTTCCCTGTGTCTTGATTTTTTCAAAGACTGCAAACAACTTGCTCAAGATAAAGGTATTACTCTGCTTGGACGCTGTTCCACCCGTCCTGACGCCCTTGCCCCTGACCGTTTGCAGCAGCTCAAAGTCATTGGCATTGATTTAATTGAGCTTGGCATACAAAGCTTTGACAACACAGTTCTTAACCAAAGCAAACGTGCCTACACAAGGGAAACTGCCGTAAAAGCCTGTCAGACTGTGCTGAAAAACGGTTTTAAACTGGGAATTCAGCTGATGGCAGGTTTACCGGAACAAGGGGAAGCAATCTTTTTACAGGACGCAGAAACTGCCATTTCTTTAAAACCCCATTGCCTTCGCTTTTATCCCTGCCTTGTGCCGGAAGGAACAGCCCTTGCAAAACTTTTTCTTGCCCAAAAATTCACACCATGGACAAACGAACAATGCATACAAACGCTGGGCTATGCCCTTGCCATGGCTTGGAAGGCAAAGATACCCGTTATCCGCCTGACCGTAGCCCCGGAGCAGGAATTTGATGCACATCTTGCGGCAGGTCCGCGCCACCCAAGTCTTGGCAGTGATATCATGGGCTATACTCTTTATTCATTAATTAAAGATACTCTCGCACATTCCAATTGTCCTGTTCGGCAAATCCTTATCCCTGCCCATTTACAAGGCTGTTTTTTCGGCACGAAGAATTGGCTGAAAAAAAAGTATGCTGGGATCATTCCTTTAGAAACAATGATTTTTGATAAAGAACAATCCGAACAAATCACGATTATTTATTGATGGTGTTTAAAAATTACTTCGCATAGACGACCAATGGCAAAAAAAAATATCATTCCTTGCAGGCAAAGAGACGCAATTACATCTAACATCCTTAATTATAAGCGTTATATTTTTCACAAACAACCTTTTTAAAACCTCTTTAATGAAAAATTTTATTTTTTTTATTCCATATCAATATACACGCTTTTTGCAGCAAGTCTTTCAAATCCTTTATTTCAGCCATTTTTCAAAGTTTTTCATTATACATGAATGAGCGGAAAAAAATCGGCTTAAAAAGAGTTCCTGTCCCTTATTCCTGCAAAAAAATTAATGTGCATTAAAAAATGTTTTTTCAAGGTTAAAATTATTCTTAATCTTCTAACTTTCTAAAATTCATACGTTATTCTTTTCACAAGACAGTTTTTTTAACAAATATTCTTAAAAATGTTGTCAAAATTCTTTAATTATTGTAATGTACTTGTACGTAAAGGTATTGCAGAGAAGCAGTTTTTCTCTGCATAAGGTTTTATCGTAAAAACAAAATTAAATCGGAAACTCATCCGATAGATTTCATTAACCCATCTGGAGGTATGGCAATGGCGAAACATGCAACCCCTCTGTTAGATCAACTTGAATCAGGTCCATGGCCAAGTTTTGTATCTGACATCAAACAGGCTGCCGCTGAACGTGCTAAGAATCCAAAAGGTCTTGATTATCAAATTCCTGTTGATGCTCCTGAAGATCTTCTTGGTATTCTTGAACTTTCTTATGAAGAAGGTGAAACCCACTGGAAACACGGCGGTATCGTTGGCGTATTCGGTTACGGCGGCGGCGTTATCGGTCGTTACTGCGACCAACCTGAACAATTCCCAGGTGTAGCACACTTCCACACCATTCGTGTTAACCAACCCGCAGGTAAATACTATAACACAGAATTTTTAAGACATATCTGTGACATTTGGGATTTACGCGGTTCAGGTATCATGAACATGCACGGTGCAACCGGTGATATCGTTCTTTTGGGTACCCAAACCCCACAACTCGAAGAAATCTTCTGGGATCTTACCCATGATGAAAAATATCCTACAGACCTTGGCGGTTCAGGTTCCAACCTTCGTACTCCAGAATCCTGCTTAGGACAATCCCGCTGTGAATATGCTTGCTACAACTCACAATTAGCCTGCTACCAGCTCACAATGGATTACCAAGACGAATTGCACCGTCCTGCATTCCCTTACAAATTTAAATTCAAATTTGACGCTTGCCCCAACGGCTGCGTAGCTTCCATTGCCCGTTCCGACTTCTCAGTTATCGGAACATGGAAAGACGATATCAAAATCGACCAAGAAGCTGTAAAAGCATATGTTGGCGGTGAATTTAAACCAAACGCAGGCGCTCACGCCGGACGCGACTGGGGTAAATTCGATATCCAAGCTGAAGTTATTGACCGCTGCCCAAGCCAATGCATGAAATGGGACGGCTCAAAACTTTCTATTGATACCAAAGAATGCGTACGCTGCATGCACTGTATCAACACCATGCCTCGTGCTCTTCATATCGGTGACGAACGCGGTGCATCCATCCTGCTTGGTGCGAAAGCTCCTATTCTTGACGGTGCACAAATGGGTTCATTGCTTGTTCCATTTATTCCTGCTGAAGAACCTTTTGAAGAAATCAAAGGCGTAATCGAAAAGATTTGGGACTGGTGGATGGAAGAAGGTAAAAACCGCGAACGTGTCGGTGAAACCATTAAACGTCTTTCATTCCAAAAACTTCTCGAAGTTACCGAAATTCCTGCAGTTGCCCAGCATGTTGTCGCTCCTCGTGCCAACCCGTACATCTTCTTCAAAGAAGAAGAAGTACCCGGCGGTTGGAGCCGTGACATTGATGCATTCCGCAAAAGACACCAACGTTAATTCAGAAGGAGAGCAAACATGGCTTTCATTTCTTCCGGATATAATCCAGAAAAACCAATGGAAGGTCGTAATTCAGATATCGGACCGCGTCCTTATGATAACTTCTTTCCACCAGTTATTAAAAATAACTTCGGCAAATGGCTTTATCACGAAATCCTTGAACCGGGCGTATTGATGCACGTAGCCGAAAGCGGTGACAAAGTATACACCGTTCGCTGCGGCGGCGCACGTACCGTTTCTACTTTATATGTTCGTGAATGCTGCGAAATCGCAGACAAATACTGTGACGGACACCTTCGTTTTACTACCCGTAACAACGTTGAGTTCATGGTTACTGACGAAGCAACCCTGAAAGCTCTTAAAGCTGACCTTGCTTCCCGTAAATACGATAAAGGTTCCTTCAAATTCCCTATCGGCGGTACCGGTGCCGGTGTTTCCAACATTGTTCATACCCAAGGCTGGGTACACTGCCATACCCCTGCAACTGACGCCTCCGGTCCTGTAAAAGCGGTTATGGACGAAGTTTTTGCCGACTTCCAAAACATGCGTTTACCTGCTCCGGTTCGTATTTCTCTTGCCTGCTGCCTCAACATGTGCGGTGCTGTACACTGCTCCGATATCGGTATTGTTGGTATTCACCGTAAACCTCCTATGATTGACCACGAATGGGTTGACCACCTCTGCGAAATTCCTCTCGCAGTTGCTGCTTGTCCTGTTGCTGCTGTTCGTCCTTCAAAAGAAGAACACAACGGAAAAAAACTCAACTCCATCGCTATCAAGAGCGAACGCTGCATGTACTGCGGTAACTGCTACACCATGTGTCCTGCTCTTCCAATTTCTGACGGTCAAGGCGGTGACGGTGTTGTTATCATGGTTGGCGGTAAAGTTTCCAACCGTATCAGCATGCCTAAGTTCTCTAAGGTTGTAGTAGGATACATTCCTAACGAAACCCCACGCTGGCCCACACTCACCAAAACCATCAAACACATTATTGAAGTGTATGCGAAAAACGCTCGTAAATACGAACGTATTGGCGACTGGGCAGAACGTATCGGCTGGGAAAAATTCTTCGAACTTTGTGACTTGGAATTTACCCACCACCTTATTGACGACTTCCGTGATCCAGCATACTACACATGGCGTCAAAGCACTCAGTTCAAATTCACTGAAGCTGCTCTCCACGCTTACGAAGGTGCTGCTGCTCACGCTGCTGCTGCTCATGCTTCCGTTACCGAAGAAGATAAAAAGAAAGTTATCGACTTCCTCGAAAGCAAAAGCGGTCAAAAAACCAAATTCTACTTCAATAACTTCCTTGAACTTTTCGATGGCGCAAGCCCGCGTAAAGTTAAGGACGTTCTCTCAGCTCTTATTGCTGATGAAAAACTCATGTACTGGTCTTCAGGTTCTACTACCATGTACGGCTTAAAAGGCTCCGGCAAGAAAGAAGAAGACTAATTCATAGGTATTGAGTAGTCATATATAAAAAAGGGAGTGCAAACTCCCTTTTTTGTTCTAAAAATTTTCGCTCTGTTATGGAAAATGGAAAGAGGTTGGATAAACAAATAAAATTTTTTCAATTACAAAAAATAATCTTTTTTATGAAATAAAAACAAGCGAAGAGAGGATATGGGGGAGCGGCAGCCGTTAGCAAGTGAACGAGCTCTGCGGATAGCGACAGCAGAGATAATCATTTCCCCATAAAAAAGTAACTGTAAATTTTTGTAATTAAATCCAATTACTATAAAATCAACCCCATACTATGACAAAGCGAAAATTTTTCTTTTTTACAAGAAATGAGTACTTCCGAAAGTCATTCCGAATGGAATACGGAAAAACTCGGGATCCAAATTTTATTTGTCAACACGTTCTACTTTGATGATAACTGGTCTTAGTCCGTCATTGCAGGAGCAAATGGCAACGCCTTTGTGTTTTTTCGTATCAATCCAATCATCAAAATACCAATCATCAGCACCATGCGCCAACGCAAAGACATATTGATAAATCGCTTTCCATGCTTCGTCGCAAAAGCCTTCCGGTTTGGCATAATCAGCATAAAAGACTTCTCCTTCTTCCATAAGAGGACATTTTCCCAAATGAGGTATGCCGTATTCTTTGGCTAAATCTTCTTGAAATGTTGTCTTTAAAACTGTGAGTTTGCATTTTTTCATCATAACGTTATTCTCCGTACTTTTATTACTTGTCTGATAACTTGTTTTAACATATCGTACAAAAACAAATTTGCAAGTACGCACTTTTTTGACATATACTATCATTAAAGAAAGTATATCAGCGGAGAAAAGCATATGAGTATGGATACATATGAAAAACAAATCACCTCACTGACAGACACGCCTTTTGGCTATACCCTGTCCATGATCGGCGGCAAATGGCGTTTGGTTATTTTATATTGGCTGGTGGATTATCCTGTTATCCGTTTCAATGAATTACAGCGAAAAATAGGTACTATTACGTATAAAACCTTGAGCGCAGAACTAAAAGCCATGGAGGCGGACGGACTTATCATTCGCAGGGAATATCCCCAAATTCCGCCCAAAGTGGAATACAGTCTTTCAGAAAAAGGACGCTCTCTTTACCCTCTTATGGAAAAAATGTGTGAATGGGGCACAGAACACAGAGAATTGTGAGTGTCTTTGTCATACCAGAATGTTCTATGGTAAAAATTAATCCAATAATCTTACAATCCTAATGTATCTTTCTGCTTTGTTTTAGTATCAGGTTGATTTTATAACTACAAAAGATAATTATAACATTTTCTTTTTATTGGGAAATGATTATCTCTGCTGTCGCTATCCGCAGAGCTCGTTCACTCGCTAACGGCTACCACTCCCCCATCCCCCCACATTTCCTGTTTTTTTCAGAAAAACAGAAAATGTGTTTCATAGGTGATTGATTCTCAACCTCTTTCTCTACCAAAGCAATTTTTTTTAAAAAATCACTTGGCAGGTTCAAGCTTGGGGCAAATGGAATGAAACTCACACTCACCGCAAAGGGGATTGCGGGCATCGCAAATATGCCGTCCAAACCACACAAGGCGGTGATTGACATTACCCCATTCTTGCTGCGGGAAAACTTCCATAAGATCTTTTTCCACCTGCACGGGATCTTGGGAATTTGTCAGCCCCAGCCTGTGGCTAATGCGTTTGACATGCGTATCAACGGCTATACCCTCATTTATCCCATAGGCGGTAAATAAAACCACATTGGCAGTTTTTCGGGCCACGCCCGCAACTTTAATAAGCTCTTCCATAGTTCGGGGCACTTCACCGTGATAGTTTTCCACCAAAAACTTTGCTCCTGCCACGATATTTTTTGCCTTATTATGATAGAAGCCTGTGGATTTAATCACGTCTTCCACGTCTTTAATATCTGCTTTTGCAAGAGCAAACGGGTCGTTCCATTTGGCAAACAAGACGGGCGTCACCATGTTTACCCGTGCATCCGTGCACTGAGCAGAAAGCACGGTGGCAACAAGAAGCTGCCATGGTGTTTCATGGTGTAAATGAGTTTCCGGTTTTGGGTAACGTTTTTGCAAGCCCTCCTGCACTTTTTGGGCTTGCTCTTTACGAAAAGCCAGAGATTTTTTTCTTGGCATTCTTTGTTTCCTTTGCGCTGCTTACAGGGACACAGAGCATTTTTGAATGGCATCAATACCTGTAATCAAACGTATTTGGTATCTGTTCAAAATTTCAGCAAAAATGTAATACAAACAGCGCTAATTTTCAGCTTTTATTAAGCCCATATGAAATTTCCAAGCTTCCAGCGTATTTTCAAGAAGCTGTGAAATGGTCATCAGCCCGATACCGCCGGGAACAGGGGTCATGGCAGCAACATTGCCTTCCAGAGCTTTGTAATCCGCATCGCCGCAAAGCCCGTCATCCGTGCGATTAATGCCAATATCAACAATAACGGCATCTTTTTTCACCATATCGGGCTTCAAAAATCGAGGCACACCAATGGCAAGAAAAATAAAATCAGCCTGACGGCAAATTTCTGCAAGATTTTTGGTTTTGGAGTGGCACATGGTTACTGTTGCATTGATATTTTTATCATTTAACATCATGGCAAGGGGACGGCCTACCAAGGGGCTTCTGCCCAGCACAACGCAATTTTTTCCTTCCAAATTATACTGATAATAATCAAGTAAAAAGAGTGTTCCGGCAGGAGTACAGGGGCGGAGAGCTTTCAGTCCGAGAGCCAGTCTGCCCTGATTTTCAGGATGCAGTCCGTCCACGTCCTTGCGGGGATCAATTGCCTGCAGGCAAGCCTGCGTATTCAGCCCCTTTGGCAAAGGAAGCTGAAGTAAAATACCGTCAATATCCTCATTTTCATTGAGCTCTTTGAGAAGTTCTATCAATTTTTCCTGAGCAATATCAGCAGGCAGGCGATAGGAAAAGGACTTAATTCCCACCTCTTCGCAAGCCTTTTCCTTATTGCGGACATAGACTTGTGAGGCGGGATCTTCGCCTACCAAAATAACAGCAAGACCGGGAACACGTTTCACAGCGGAACCAAGCGCTGCAATTTCTTCTTTCACCTTAGCGCGCAGTGCCTTTGAAACGCTTTTGCCTTCTAATACGAGCATAAAAACCTCTATTCCAAATTATATTTTTTTAATTTACTATGCAAGGTCGCACGGGTAATCCCAAGCCGTCTTGCCGCCTCACTTTTATTATCCGCCGTTTCTGCCAACGTTGCGGAAATAGCTTCTTTTTCAATATCATCCAATGACTTGTTTGCCAAACTTTTTCCAAGGACAGCTCCGTTTCCTGAAGTATTTTGGATAGTCAGGGGCAAGTCACGCTCCGTAATATATTCCCCTACAGCCAAAATAACAGCCCGTTCCATGGCATTTTCCAGTTCCCGCACATTTCCCGGCCAGTCATAACGCATGAGCATATCCATTGCCTGAGGCGTAAAGCCTTTGACAGATTTTCTGTTTGCCTGTGCAAAGTTTTCCACAAATTTCTGAACAAGTAAAGGAATATCGTCTTTTCGCTGTCTGAGCGCAGGCACTTCCAAGGCAATAACATTAAGCCTGTAAAATAAATCTTCACGAAAATGTCCCTTTTCCACTTCTTCCCGCAAATTCCGGTTGGTGGCGGCAATAATCCGCACATCAACGGTTTTGACTTTATCACTGCCAACCCGCTGGATTTCCCCGTTTTGCAGAACACGCAGCAGCTTTACCTGCAAAGCCACCGGCATTTCCCCTATTTCATCTAAAAAAAGCGTGCCCTTATCCGCTTGGACAAAACGTCCTTCACGCATTTTATCCGCCCCTGTAAATGCTCCTTTTTCATGTCCAAAAAGTTCTGATTCCAATAAATTTTCCGCAAGGGCGGCGCAATTTATGGTGACAAAGGCTTTATCCTTACGCAGGCTGTTTGCCTGAATTGCCTTTGCTACCAGTTCTTTTCCCGTTCCGGATTCCCCTGTGACAAGAACGGTTGCTTCACTGGGGGCTACCGCTTCAATCATGCCCTGCAGCGAACGCATCACAGCACTTTTGCCTGTCAAAAGATTTTTTGAAGCGCCAAGAGCCTGCCGTAATTGGGAGTTTTCCTCTTTGAGCCTTGTATGTTCAAGGGCATTATACAGCGTTGTTTTCAGCACTTCAAAATCAAGCGGCTTTGTCACATAGGAATATGCCCCTGCTTTCATGGCTTCCACCGCTTTTTCCACCGAAGAATAGGCGGTCATCAAAACCACTGGAATAGCAGGGTTCCATTCATGAATAGCCTGCAGTGTTGCAAAGCCGTCCATCTGGGTCATACGCACATCACAAAGCACCAAATCCACAGCCTGATTTTTTACAAAGTCCACAGCCTGCTCTCCTGATTCCACTTCAAATGCCTGATAATTCCAATTTTCAAGCATAAGTTTGAGCATGCTCCTGTGGGCAAAATCATCATCAACAATAAGCAATTTCGATTTTTGAACCATCACTCCCGCCCCTTTTTCTCAGCCTCTTTTGGGCACGTACAAAGAAAATACTGTGCCCACGCCCTTTTCGCTTTCCACCTCAATGGATCCGCCGTGTGCCTCTAAAATTTTCCGCACATTACTCAGTCCCAGCCCCGTTCCCTCACTTTTTGTGGTAAAATACGGGTCAAAAATTCTGGTAACAAGGTCTTTATCAATGCCCGGTCCGTTATCCTTTATCGTAATACAAAAATTTTTTTCCAGTTCCGTGACATCAATACTCATGCAATACTGCTTGGTATTTTGTCCTTTCTGCTTCTCATCGCGGATGGCTTCAAGAGCATTCAGGCAAATATTTAAAATCGCCTGTTTAATACGGTCAGGGTCAATATTTACAATTTTGCCCCTGCCGGTAATTTTGAGCACAATGCCTGATTGTTTCAAATCTGCCTGCAAAAGGTCAGCACAGCTGTCAAGCACGGTATCAATGGGAATTTCCGATTTTTTTATATCGGTCGGTCGGGAAACACCTAAAAGTTCTCCCACAACCCTGTTTAAGCGTTCTGCTTCCTGTACCATAATCTGGGCAGCCTTGTGTTCATTGGTATCTTCTGCAAAATATTCAGCAAAATAGGTAGCATAGCCTTTAATAGAGCTCAAAGGATTGCGTATTTCATGGGCTACCCCTGCTGCAAGATTGCCGATTGCCGCAAGTTTTTCTCTTTTGATAACTTCCTCTTCCAGCTCAAGAACTTCCCGCTTCATGGAGGTTATTGTTTTTTCCGCAACCCGCATGGCTTTGCGGTTGACAATAATCCTGTTGATAAGCGAAATAATCCAAACCACAACAGAAGCACCCCCCAGTATCCAAAGCGCCACGGTAAGCGCTTTTTTCCTGCGGTGATCAATTTCATTTTGAAACGCATCAGCATTGATTGCCGCAAAAATATGGTTGACATTCTGCGTTGCAATAAATTCTGCCAGCTCGGGGTGTGAATACCGAAATTCTCCCTGTCTTGTATTTTCACCGTAAATCCTGTGCACCAAAAAAAGATGTTCATTATTGATGGTGACAAAACCCCAGCGTGTGCCCTGTTTGTCCGTATTAGGCAAAACATGTTCAATTTTTGTCCAAAAATTTACAGTATCGGGATCATTAATTGTGAGGGAAGAACCGATTTTTTTCATATCCGTATGCACCAAAAATTTGCCCTGATTATTGGTGACAGCAATAAAAGAAAAATCATCTTGCGTACCTAAACGCTGTAAATAATCATTGCGTGCTTCAGGGCTGATAAAAAGGATTTTTTCCATGACCACATTTTCAAAAAGCCACAAAGCACGAAGCCCTTTATCTGCCATTTGTTCGCCGAGCGCCTGCTCTGACTGACGGGTATTATAATCAGTGATAAATGCCACAACAAGCAGCAAAAGCATAGAACTTATCAAAAACGGACGCCAAAAATAAGGGCGTAAATCGTCGATGACTTCCGCTAAGGCATTGCTGCTCTCAAAATTATTGCTGTTTTCATTGGAAGTGGTCAAAGCCGGCCTCCTGAATACTGTGAGAATTAAGACTTATTCCCCCCTTTGTGACTGTACCCAGTTTATGCGGTGTTTGTATCTTTTGCTCTGCACAATACTTTTGCAAAAGAGCAAATGCAGCTTTTTCACAAACCCCTGCCAGCCCGTAATCTTCTCCTCCTTTGTAGGCAAAAGAACAGGGGTCAAGATTTTTCTTTTTGCAATAATCAATAATTTCAGGGTGGAGCATAGCCTCAGTAAGAACAATATCCGCACCGAAAGCCTTTTCGTCCGCAAAAACAATACCCTGACGGGCAAGAAGGCGGGGAATATCCCGCATAAGTCCGTCAGAAATATCCATGACAAAAAGAGCATGCTCTTTTGCAAACCGTGAAAGGGCCAAGCCCTCACGGACTAAGGGCTGCGGGCGTAAATGTGCCATGGCTGCATGGGGATACTGCGCCAAACATTTTTCTCTGTTTTGACCTTCGGCATTAAGATTTTCTTCCAAGAACAAAAGCCCCAGCCGAGCAAGTCCGATTTGCCCGATATAAAAAAGAATATCCCCTTCCTGCATGCACGCCTTTGCCTGCAAACGGGGAGCACAGCCTTGTTTTGTCTTGTGGGCATAGGAACGATGACGCAGCAGCGGAACGCCGCCATGCTCATAGGTTCCCCATGCAGTAATTCCGATATTCAGCCCGCCGCGCGTTAGGGGGTCGATAATGTCTTGATTTTTTTGTAAGGTTTGTGCTAAAGGCACTTTGGTCAAATCCCCCCCGCATAGCACCATATCATAGGAATTAGCGAGTTCTGCCATACTTTTAAAACATTCTTCCAGCCATGCAGAATCCTGTTTTTCCGTTACCGTTAAATTAAAGGAAAAGGCACAGGGTTTTGATCCATTGGACGCTAAATCGCTGATATTTACCGCAAGTGCCTTATGCCCGATATCGGAAGCAGTAAAATAGGAGGTGCGAAAATGGGCGTTTTCCGCAAAAATATCAGAAGTTACTGCAAAAACAGCCTGCGTATCAAGCCTTTGATGATTCCCCTGATTTGCTCCTTGATTTGCCCCTTGGTCGGTGCAATAAGGTGCGGGAGGAACAGCAATTAACGCACAGTCATCGCCGCGCCCCATGGGCATGTAGGGGTGCTGATTGGGAAAATATTTTGCAATTAAATCGAGAATGCCGTCTTCACCGCATCGTTTTTTGCTCATCTTGTCCTCGTATTAAAATAGTCTTTTTTAACGCCCGGTATCACTACTCTCTGCTGTCCGTCTGCGTACTCGGTTCGCTCACTAACGAGCCGCATTTCCCGTGCTTATTGCTTTCCAAGCAATAAAGGAAAAATTACTCCTCAAAAGTCAGATAATTTTTCATAATCACTTTCAAGCCCATGCCCGCAAAGTTGACCCGCACTTTATCCGCGTCCACTTCTTCTATAATTTTTCCGCGTCCAAATACTTTATGCCGGCAATAGCCCAGCTTCATGGGTGATTTTTTCGTTTGTTCCTGCGCTTTTTCAAAAACCTGAGGTGCTTTTTCGTCCCGTTCTTCATTTTCTGACGTCCTTTGTCCCTCTGTTTCAGCCATGGCATGTTTAAAGCTGTCAAAAATATTTACTCGGGTTCCCATGCTTTGCAGCGGACTTTTGCCCGTATTTTTGCTGATACTTTGTTTAATCAGCACACCGCCGTACTGCTCAATTACTTCTTCATACAGGGCAGGGGATATTTCCTTGATAAAGGGACTGGGCACTGCCCGCTCTTCAAAACCTTGTCCGCGCTGCAAAATATTCTGCGGAACAAATAAACGCAGGCTGTCCTTTGCCCGTGTGCACGCAACATAGAGCAAGCGCCGTTCCTCCTCATAATCTTCTGCCCGCGTCATGGCATGGCGGGACGGAAACCTGTCTTCCACCAAATCCAAAATAAAAACATGTTTCCATTCCAACCCTTTGGCAGAATGGACTGTGGATAAAATCACTTTTTGTTTGTCGCTGATATCATCGTCATTTTCATCAGGATTTTCCAACGCCAAATCAGCCATAAATACCGCAAGGTCAGTATAGCTTGTAGCAATACCAATCAGTTCTTCCAAACCCTGCTGACGGCGCGGCCAATCGTCAGGATACAAAAGCTCCATACGGGGCTGATATCGGTCAAGAACTGCCCGCAGGGCTTTTTCCGGCGAAAGGGCATTTTTTTGTATTTCCATGAGAAGCAGCAAATCAGCCCAAAAATCAGGATATTTCTTACAGGCTTTCTGCAAGCCTTCTCTGTCCCCCTGCATGGCTAAGCTAAAAAGCTTTTGTGCAGTTTTAGGACCAATACCTTTGCACAGGCTTGCCATACGCTCAAAAGCAGGCAAGTCCATAGGATTCAAGAGTAAGCGCAGATAGGAAAGCACATCTTTAATATGGGACGCTTCTGTAAATTTAGCTCCACCATATTTTTTAAAACCGATGCCCAATTTATTGAGCTCCACTTCCAAATGATAGGACTGATAACCTGCCCGAAACAGCACGGCAATTTCACAGCCCTGTTCTGTATGCAGCAGTTCATTGATAAAACGGGCTGCAATCCGGGCTTGGGTTATATCACTGAAAGGGCGCACCATTTGCACAATGGGGGCATTTTTCTCGTATTCGCGTTTGGAAAAGAGATGTTTTTGAAAGCCCACAGGCGCATTTTCCAAAATCACATTGGCAATATCCAAAATAGGCTGCACGGAACGGTAATTTTCCTCTAAACGCACGATTTCGCAGTGGGGGAAAAGTTTGGGAAATTCCAGAATATTCTGCACATTCGCCCCGCGGAAGGCATAAATGGACTGGGCGTCATCGCCAACCGCCATGACTGCCGTATTTTCGCCTGTCAAGAGGCGCACAAGCCGAGCCTGCACCATATTGGTATCTTGGTATTCGTCCACCATAATATACCGAAACCTGTCATGCATGCGTTTCAAAAGCACGGGATTTTCCTTGAGGCTTGCTTCCAGTTCAAAAAGCAAGTCATCATAATCCAAGACATTATGCTCTTTCCTGTAGGCATGGTACATGCTTTCCAGCTCGCAGAGTGCCTCCGCATGGGGCAGTAAATGCTGGCTTTCGCGCCGTAAAATTTCCTCAAGGGGAACCTCCTTGTTCCGTGCCTTGCTGATAAGCCCATGAATAGTGGCATTTTTGGGAAATGACCTGTCGCCTTTACCGATTTTCTTTTCTTCTCTGCATTGTCCGATAATGCCTGTACAGTCACTGCTGTCCAAAATACTGAGGGAAGACTTTGCCCATGCCGGCGGAAACTGCCGCAGCAAGGTATAGGAAAAGGCATGGAAGGTGCCGCCCTGCACGCCCATGAGTTCGGAACCAAGCAAACGGGTTGCCCGATGTATCATTTCCTGAGCGGCTTTTTTGGTAAAAGTCAACAGTAAAATAGCATAGGGATTGATGCCTTGTTCTGCCAAATGGGCGAGCCTGTAGACAATGGTGCGGGTTTTGCCGCTGCCTGCCCCTGCAACTACCAGCAGAGGATTATTGCCTGCAGTCACAGCTCTATATTGTGCTTCATTTAAAAGGGATAAATCCGGCATGTTATTTCCTTTTATGCTTTGCTCGCGATTTTTCTTCTTTCGCTTTGATGCGGGCTTTTTCCTGCAGTACTTTTTTTCGGGCTTCCCGTTCCCGTGCTGCCGCCCCGCGTTTGGTGCGATTTTTTTTGGGTTTATCCGGCTCATTGACAGAAACAGGGAATTTTTTTGCTTCCCGTGCAGAGAAGATTTCCGGCTGTTCTTCTTCCTGCACGGTATTTTCTGCCTGATTTTCTACGCTGTTTGTTTCACTCCTGTTTTCTCCCTCTTCTGCATGGGAATGAGTAAAAGCTGACTGTTCTGCTGCGGAAATGAGCTTTTTCCACAGCTTTTCCAAGCTCATGCCCGTTTGCGATGACACAGCAAGAGGTTCTCCCCGCGGAATAAGCACTGTCCACTGACTTATGCGTTCAGTGCGTTCTTTTTGCGTACATTTATCCGCCTTGGTTAAAACGGGGATAAGGGGGATTTGATGCGCAAGGGCAAACTGCACCATCATTTTATCCGCATCCTGCGGCTCTAAGCGGCAATCCAGCAAAATCGCAATAGCCACAAGATTTTCACATTCAACCAGATATTTTTCTATCAAATTTGCCCACAATTCCCGTTCAGCCTTAGAGCGCTTCGCATATCCGTAACCGGGCAAATCCGTTAAATAAAAGCCCTGCGGCTCCACTTTATACAAATTGACAGAACGGGTTTTCCCCGGCGTGGCACTGACTTTTGCCAATTGCCTGCGCCGTGCCAGAGCATTGATAAGCGATGACTTTCCCACATTGGAACGTCCTGCAAGGGCAATATGGGCAAAATCCGGAGCTGCATTTTTGAGCTGGGCAAGAGTATAGAGGGTTTGCTCCAGCACAAGTTGGGGGAATTTAAACTCTTCTAATTTATTTGATTCTATGCTAGTATTACTCATCGTTTTTCCATTCAACACAAAATAAAACTATTGAAACAAAAATTATTTTTATGATTATCCCCTTGTCATAACAGGAAAAATAATCATATTTGTATAATTTTTATACACTACTTTCAAAAAAAACACAAGGAAGATTTTATGCCTCAAACTGTTTTAATAATCAATGGACCAAACCTCGGCAATCTTGGCAAACGCGAGCCGGATATTTACGGTACGCAGGGCATGGATTATGTTTTTGCAGAGATCTCTAAAAAGGGCTGTAAGGCGGAATATTTCCAGTCAAATCACGAGGGGCAGATTATCGACAGATTAGAACAGGCACGTACGGAATTTCTGGACGGAAAAATCATAGGTATTATCATAAACGCAGGGGCGTTTACCCATACTTCTTTGGCTCTGGCAGACTGCCTTTCATGGATAAAAGTTCCCTATGCGGAAGTGCATATCAGTAATATTTTAGCCCGTGCAGGCAGCGCAAAATCTGAAGCCGATACGCTGCGCGGAAAAAGCCTGATTGCCGCACCGTCCCTTGGGATTATTGCAGGTTTCGGACTTGATTCTTATATACTTGCAGTTGAGGCACTTATGCGTTATAAAGCAAAAAACTCAATTTAAAACAACATATAAAACGAGGAGTAAACATGTATTCCACTACGGATTTTAAACGTGGTCTAAAAATCGAAATTGACGGCACACCTTTTGAAATTGTTGAGTTCCAGCACTTCAAACCCGGCAAGGGCGGAGCCATGGTTCGTACAAAACTTCGCAATATTTTAAACGGCCGCATAGTTGATAATACCTTTCGTTCCGGCGAAAAAGTAGGACGTCCCGACCTTGAACAGCGCGATATGCAGTATTTATATGCTGAAGGGGAAGACCTTGTTTTCATGGACATGACAACCTATGAACAGCTCCACCTTGAAGCCAGCTTCTGCGGCGGTAAAGAACGCTATTTGCAGGAAGCGCAGCAAGTTGCCGTTCTTCTTTATAACGGCAAACCCATTGATATTGAAATTCCTCTTTCTCTTATTTTGAAAGTTGTTGAAACAGAAGATGTTGCAAAGGGTGATACTGTCAACAATATTACCAAACCGGCAAAACTGGAAACAGGTATTGTTATTCAAGTTCCCGCCTTTGTAAAAGTAGGCGACAAAGTAAAAGTTAACACGGAAAATGACGAATATCTCGGACGTGAATAGTTTTGGAAAGGGATTTTTCCCTTTCCTCTGTTTTTTCTCTATTTTTTCCTTTTTTATTAATAAGGAGTGATTACGCGTAATACAAGGCACTTACGTGAGCTTTTAGGCTTGCTCTTTTTATTTTTAAGCCTGTTAATCGGGATTAGTCTCTGGAGTTACAATATTAATGACCCCACGCTCAATCAGTCTATTAGCGCGTCCTATGAAATAAAAAACTATGCCGGAACTTTTGGCGCCTATCTCTCCGGTTTTCTTAATGATTTTTTTGGCATTGCGTCCTATATCTGGGTGCTGTTCTTTTTTGGCATGGGCATGGGCTTTATCACACGCTGGGTGATTATCCCTTGGTACAGCATGCTCGGCTATCTTATTTTAACGGTTTGTTTTATCACCTTTGCAGAAGCTGTTACCCTTGGCATTGGCGATATACAGGGCGGAGGCTTTTGCGGGGCATGGCTTTATGCCACCTTTCACCTTTATTTTAACCCCATTGGCAGCGCTTTTATCTGGCTTTTTTGCCTCATGACGGGTATTGAACTTTGTTTCCACGTTTCATGGGTCAATCTTTTCGGCAAAATTGTCCGGCTGACTATGAAAGCAAAAAATATCCGTCCTCAGAAAAAAGAACAAAAAGAAGAAAAAAGCACGCTCTTGTATGAAGACAGTACGGAAGAGCAAGAAGAAGGAAAGAAAAAATCCAAAAATTCCTTTAGTATTACCTTTAAAAATCCTTTTAAAAAAGAGACAAAAAATACTGACAAGGAAAAGTCAACGCTTGATATATACAGCGAAGACGATTTAAGCGATAAAATTTCAGAAAGTGACCCGCTGGGTCTGAAAAGCGCCCCCCTCGCCACTCTCTTTGATGATGAGAAGAGTGAAAATACGGAAGAAACTCCGGAAAAGAAAGAAGAACCGGAAAAACAGAAGAAAAAAAGTTTTTGGTCTTTTTTTTCCGATGACGAAAAAGAAGAGTCCCAAAACAGCGATTTGCCTTCTCCCGATCTTTTATCCCCTGTTCCGGATCAAAAAGACGCGCCCGGCAAAAGCAGTCTGGAAGAAAAAGGCAAAAAGCTTATTGAATGTCTTGCAGATTTTAAAGTGGAAGGAACACTGACGGAAATTTTGCCGGGACCTGTTGTGACCATGTACGAAGTGCGTCCCGGACGGGGAATGACAGCCGTGCAGTTTGAACGGCGGGCAAAAGAAATTGCCATGGCAATTAAAGCTGTTGCCGTGCGTATTCAGGCTCCTATTCCCGGCACAGATACGGTCGGCATTGAAGTTCCCAATGAAAAACGTCAGCTTGTCAGCTTCAAAGAGATTATTGAGCATGAAAGCTTTGTCAATTCAAAATCAAAACTGACCTTAGGGCTTGGTAAGGATATTTTCGGCACACCCGTCAGCGTTAAAATGGACGATATGCCCCACTTGCTGGTGGCAGGGGCGACGGGCGCAGGCAAAAGCGTCTGTCTGAATTCCATTATTTTAAGCATTCTGTATAAAGCACAGCCCCATGAAGTGCAAATGCTCCTCATTGACCCCAAACGGGTTGAACTTTCCATGTACAACGGACTGCCCCACCTTGTGCACCCTGTTGTGACGGATATGGATTTGGCTCGCAATGCCCTTGCTTGGGCTGTTGATGAAATGGACCAGCGCTATAAGCTTTTTGAGAACTTAGGATTACGCAATATTACGGAATATAATAATTTTGTCCGCAAAAATGCCGGCAGGGAACTCAGCGACACCCTTGCGGAAAAATTAAAAGCCGCTGAGTATGAAAAATTACAGAAACTGCCCTTTATTGTCATTATTGTTGATGAGCTTGCCGACCTTATGATGCAAAAAGGAAAGGAAGTGGAAGGACAGCTCGTCCGATTGGGACAGCTTGCCCGTGCTGCCGGCATGCATATAATCCTTGCAACCCAGCGCCCCAGTACAGATATCATTACCGGGCTTATCAAAAATAATTTCCCTGCCCGCATTGCGTTTAAAGTTTCCAGCCGTATCGATTCCGGCATTATTCTTGACAGTACCGGAGCAGAAACTCTGCTTGGCAAAGGTGATATGCTCTTTAAAACGCCTTCCGGAATTTTGCAGCGCATACACGGGGCATATGTTACGGAAGAAGAAGTCCGTGCAGTCGCCGAATTTTGGAAAAAACAGGCAAGCCCCCATTATAAAGTTGATTTTACCCAGTATGATGAAAGTCCCCTTGAGCCAAACTTTGATGATGAAAATATGGAATACGACGAAATGTATGACACCATTCTTGACTGGCTGACTACCCAAGATGTTGTGTCCATTTCCATGCTGCAGCGAAAATTCAGTATCGGCTTCAACCGTGCAGGACGCATAATCGACCGCTTGGAACACGAAGGATACATTGAACCCCGCTCCGGCTCCAAACCCCGCAAGGTTATTCATTAAAATTACAAGGAATAGTTTATGCCTCAACTCAACTCAACTCAACTCAACTCAACTCAACTCAACTCAACTCAACTCAACTCAACTCA
>OFGC01000447.1_pt1 | contig 41831 bp, 43 predicted proteins | sample 1521691 | NCBI WGS metagenome assembly OFGC01 (sample SAMEA3504121, study PRJEB24116) | mouse gut metagenome | biome: mouse gut; feature: mouse-associated habitat; material: faeces | place: Denmark | collected 2011
CTGAATTTTACCGGAAGGATTTTTCCTCCATAGACACAGAAAAATTTACAGCCTCGCTTGGCACGGCTAACTGCACGTCAAACCGCCTAAATACAGGCGTGGCAGGAGAAAATCTATGCTCCTGCCGATACATATCTATTTTTATCCCTATCTGGTTTAACCCATTGTCCATTTTTCTTAGAACCTATTCTTTTTATAATGCCTTTTTCTCTTAAAATACGAATATGTTTCGTAATTGTTGTCACTCCGACCCCTATTTGTCCACTAAGTTCATGCACTGTAATATTACTGTTCTCTTTCATCCCACTTATTATTTTCTTATCACATTCATTCAATACAACCCCCTTCTTCTTTTGTAAATCTCTTTCCATTACTTTATCTTTGTTTAACGGAATTGTTACCGTAACAAAATTCTCCGTAATATCAAACACTTCTTTCCCATATCGAGATACAATCAAAGGCACGCCATGCCCAGTCTGTTCTATATAATCCAGTTGCACCATAATCTGCTGAAGTTCAAGATTCACAGGTTTACTTTTTCCCTCATAAAATTCCTCCAATGTAAGCCCCTCTGGTAATCCTCCCACTGATATAACCTCAATGCGATCTTCAAACATGTATACGGCCGGCGGCGTCTGTCTTGACCAGCGATTGTGCAGACACGCGTTTAACCATGCCTCTCTGAAGCATGGAAAATCAAACAGTCTGCTCTCCTTTCTGAGGCCGCCTCCTACATCCACTATGGTATCATTTAACGCTTCCATATAGTCTAACACCTGCTTCACAGCTACGAGCATACATTTATATCCATATTCATTCCGCTTAATCAGATTTGTCTTATCTATAAATTCATACCCCCCATAAACGTAGACCATATCTCACCCAGCTGCTCTTCCCTGGGACACTCAGAATACTTTCCGAACTCGGCTTCCAAAGTCGCTGCCGCTTCGCCATAATCTCCTTCTACCTCTTCCCATCTGTAACCAATTCTCCCTATTTCATTTACACATATACTATCCAGCGACACATACAGAGTATCTTCCTCTTCTTTGACATGCCCTTCCACTACATATTTTTGATCTTTCACTTGCCACTCAGGTCTTTTCTCAAACTGTACTTCATATTTCACCAACACTCCCGACACCCCGGCAGGACATAATCTTCCTCCGTATCCAACGGCACCATGATCATCACTATCCGGGGATACTGCCCACGGACAGCCGGAAATGTACGGTCAAATTCCTCTTTCATCTTTTCCGGCAACTCATATGACTTCTCCCCAGCCATTTCATGAGCTGTCTCCATCACTTCTTCATATGTCCGCCCAATCCGCTTATTGTTGTAATATACCGGCACTCTTGCTCCGCAAAGATACTTTTCCACTGCACCGCGCAGACTCATAGCACCCATTTCCCCCGGATTTAGTCGAATCGCAATGGAAGTTCCTGCCTTCACACGATAGCCGTCTCTCTCATATTCCTGCCCCTTACCGGCGACATAACTGTCCGGCATCGGCATTGCACCGTCTGTCTCATGTTGCTGGGCCTGATTCTTCAAGGTGTAATAACCGCTCAATCCCGTCACCTGAAGACGCAGACCATAGCGGACTGTCTGGTAAGTTTCGGAAACGGCTTCCTCCCTGCGGTTTTTTTTGGAATCAAAGTAAAGGGTAGACACCTCCGCATAGTCTCCACAGAGAAAGCAGGACAAGAACCCTATGCCAAAGCGGCTGATTCCATTATATTTTTCTGTCTGACCATGATCCCGTAAATCCCGCTCCATCTCCCGGGATGTATAATAAGAATTGCCTACTTTCAGGAAATATCTCTTCAGCATACCCAGAGTCATACCGGTTCCCTGATCGTCCATACGAAACCAGATATTTCCCTCTTTGTCGCTCCATTCCCAGATATCGATACGAGAATGCTCCGGTATAAAGCCAAGCTCCATTTTTCCCCGAAGTAAGGTGGCATCAATCGCATTCTGCAATAGTTCTCTCACGAACACATCACTGCTATCATAAAGATTTTCTCCTGCCAACAGCTTTAAAACCTGTGTCTGTTCCATAGTCATGCAGAAATCGCCACTCATATATCCGTCCGACTCAATTTCCTTCCGCAAAACTGCTCTTGGAAACGGAAACTCTTTCTGCCAGCTTGTCCTGCAATATTTTTGTAATCTGATACAATTCCCCAGTTCATCATCAATCCAGTCTAAAAAGTCCCTGACTGCATGTTCCACCCCAGGATTGGTACAAATCGCTTTATATGGCAAATCATCTGTAGACGGTGTAGCCGGATAACGAAACCCTGCCGATGCCTGATGTTTATCCCATTCGGCGCGGCTCTTTTCATTGCAGGACGCATAACCGTATAACACCTTAGGAGCACGGGTATCATCAAAATCTAACAAATCACATAACCGCAGTAAAATCGCACAAAACAAAGGATCTGCATCGTTAGCTGCCAGATACTCCAAGTCCCTGTTCCGTGAAAAGTCCTGTGGATTCTCCCCATGTGCCTTGCAGACAGCTAATATATAACGCTTCGGTATGACTTCCTGTGGGCAGCCCGCAAACAGATCCTTCCATACTTCATTTTGCAATACTTCCGGAATCCGAAAAGGATGCAATGTCCGAAGATACCACTGACGGATATCCTCCGTCCAGTCCTCTGCAGGACAATCCAGGTACTCCGGGCAATATTCTCTTAAAAACTTTCCACATGCCTCCGCGTTCTGAAAGTGTCGTCTTTTCTCTTCCTCTGTGTAAACCATCCCCAAATCATGCAGACTGGCTGCCAGAATCAGCAATTCCATCTCTCCAACAGTCAATTGAGAAACCTGATTTCCCAGCACTCCGCCCATTGCATCCAACACATTAATGATATGAGTTCCATCATGTAAAGTATAATTCTGAAAGGTCTGGCGCACATCCATCATATATTTGATTGCCGCCTCACAGACTTCTTTTACCCAGTTTGCCCTTGTACTTTCAGAAACTGTCTTTTCCTGATATACTTTCCAAAGAACTGTCTCTTCTAATCTTTTTGAGTGAATCATACGAATTCCCTACCTTTGTTTTTATGCAAAAACTTTAATCTTTTTCCGTATACAGCATACTGTTCTTTTCTACCACTATATCAGCATACTAAAAGATACCGGCATCATCCTATCAGCACTGTCTTCCCCGCAAAGGCAAACCCGTAATGTCGAATCCGCTCCCTGGGGATTCCTCGCGCTGTCAGTTCCGTATCATAGGCTTTCTCCTCTATCTGCCGAAGTGCCGCTGCCACGGTATCTGCCAGTGTCTCCTCTTCCTCAGGATCATGCACCTTGAATTCCAACACGAAAGCCGGATTGCCATCCCTAAGGGGCTCCAGCATCACGTCATATCGCCCAAAACCGCTTTCCCTGTTGGATGTTATACGGTATCTGTCCGCCAAATCCACTATAAGCCCCAACACAAAGCCGTGATAAAAGCGTTCCGGTTCCGCAGTTTCAGACGGCTTGTTACCGATATCAAAAGAACTGAAAGTAGCCAATGCAGTCTGATTCATATAGACATTCATGGCCTTTTTGTCTTCCAGCAGCAATGCCTTGATAAATGCGTTATAAGCAGGCGTATAATCGGCAAACCAACCGTCTATCATATGCCGGAACATCAACCGCACTTCCTTATTTGTTAAAGACAGTGTATAATCGCATTCACCATAATTCCCATCTACAGTATAAGTCTCCACTTTCAGATAACCGCAGGCCAGGAGCAGGCTCCAGATGGCATGGAGATTATGATCCAGCTGACTGAATACAATCTGTTCATCAAATGAAGCGTGAAAGGATTTTCCCTGCAGCAGATCTTCCATAACAATCTTTATCTCCGCACCCCCCTCCTGAATCAGCTTTCCCACGAGACTGTTTGAGCTGGTGTTCGCCCAGTAGGCGGCAAACCTACGTTTGTCAAGATAGTTGATGATGGACCACGGGTTATAAATATCATGTGTATTTCCAAAGGTAAAACCATCGTACCAGGCACGGACTTCTTCCTTTTCCGTGAGTCCGAATTCATCCATTGCGGCAAACACTTCCATTTCCGTAAAACCGAAAGAAGCCTCATATTTGCATGAGGTAGATGTGACTACCTCCAGATGATTTAAGTCAGAAAAAATAGACTCTTTACTTATTCGTGTAATACCTGTCATGACTGCCCTCTCCATATACGGGTTCGTCTTAAAAGTAGAATTGAACAGGTTTCGGATGAATGCCGCCATTTCCTCCCAATACCCATATACATAAGCTTCCTGCATAGGAGTGTCATATTCATCCAACAAAATGATGACTTTCTTCCCATAATAATCCGCAAGAAATTCCGATAAAGCCTTCAAGGAATATGAAGCTACAGAATCACCCATTGTAGGAGATATTTCATCAAAAATGTCTGGGAGCTTTTTGGGGTTCGGCTCCTTGTCCTGCAAAGCGGAATATCTATCATACAGACTTTTGATAATGCGGCAGATCTTATCCCTTGCATTTCCAAAGGATGTTTCCTTCACATCTGCAAAGCTTAAGAAAATTACCGGATAGCTGCCCTGGAGACTGCGGTACTTCTCTTCTTTCCATATGTCGAGTCCTTCAAATAAGGCGCCTTTATCTGCATGTTCCACGGAAAAGAAATGCTCCAGCATACTCATGGCCAGTGTCTTGCCAAATCGCCTGGGACGGGTAATCAAGGTTACATCGTCCTGATTTTCCCACCATTCTTTAATGAGTGCTGTTTTATCCACATAAAAACAATTGTTCCGGATGATTTTCCCAAAATCCTGTATTCCTATTCCTACTGTCCTTGCCATTTGACACCTCCCCTTATTTTCCTATTGATTAATTCTTCCGCATCTTCATCCGTCAGCAAGTATTGCGCAACATCGTCTATCTTCTGAGTTTCAAAACCGGTTAATAACTTTATTTCGGCTAATGTCAAGCCTTCTTCAACCAAATTGGCTACCCCATATAAAGCTACTGAAGTTGGTGTAAAATTGGCAACATCCATTTTTTTCATTCTGGTTTTTAGAGTGCCGAACATACTGTCGGGAGTCAGACATGTACCGTTACTTTTCGTAAACAAATACTCTCTTTCCTGATATTTGTTCAAATTGCAATATATTACCAGGTCTCGATAAATTTCCTCGGGCAAGTCAATATTGATGCTGTTTTCTTCATTACAGCACACCATTAATTTCCCTGTCTGGTCATCAAAATCTCTTAATTTAAAATTTATGACAACTTTTTCTTTGAATCCATAAGTAGTTAGAAGCCGATATATAATTGATTGTCCAAGCTGATAGAAATTTTGTCTATTTAAAAGAGCAATCTGTGATTCTACTATCTTCAATTCCTCTTCTCCGTCAAAGGGAAGATATATTTTTTGCTCTAATTCATTATTCAAACTTACGCAAATATCATGCACTGTTTTTTTCTTTCTGCATCCCCCTTCCAGTTTTTCACATCGGATATTATTTTCTTTGAGATACTTACAGAAATAATCCACTGCCGTCAAAAATCTCTGCACCGCTTCTATCGAAGTCGCTTTTTTGCTTGATTCAACGTAAAGCTTGCAGGCTTGTTTTATGTCCCATATATTAATATGTTTTTCAAACATTTCATTTAATGAATACTGCGAATAATTTAAATCGCAATACTCCAGCAAACTATTATAACATGTTCTGTAATTTGGACGATTTTCTTTTATTGTCATATAATAATTATCTAATGCCTGCTTTAATGTTTGATTCATCTATATCTATACCGTCATCTTTCGATAAATTCTTTGTTTTATCGTCATTGTATCATATGTATTTTCTAATGTAAATATATATGTCTAAAAACTACAAAAGAGCTGTACGATGATTGCTTAGCCCGACAGCTCTTTCAAAATAGACATATAGGATTTTATTGTCATTATCCCTTCTTTACACCCCAATCAGCGCGTCAAAGGTACCAACCATGTTCAGCCACCCGTAGCCAACCCTGTCATTGGGGTACTTCGTCTCTCCTCTGATTGGCCTCGCTCCTCTTCTCAGATACGCCCTCACCTTCTCCTCGTACAAAAAACGAGTCATTCTCTCTCACGATCCCCGCTGGTGTCAAGCGAATACTCTTATTCAATTCCCTGGCTTCTCTGGCATTCCGTAAAAGCAGCTGATATAATTCATCCGAATAAACATCTACATATGCGGATGTCAATTCCCCGGCGATACGTTTTCTAATATACAGATATTTGTTTAAACCAGAAATTCCCTAAAAATACATCCATAAAAAGTTTTCACTCCGGCAGGCTCGAACTGACACATAATGCCCCCCATCCAACCCTGGAATTGGGATACACGTCTTCCCCCCGCAGCGGCCTGGCGCCGGCCCGCAGATACGCCTTTACCTTCTCCCCATATAGGAACGGATCATTTCCCCTCACAATCCCCCACTCCATCAGCAGCGCCACACTGCCTGCCACAATGGGCGTGGCAAAGGAGGTTCCGGTCATGGGAGTAAAACCGCCGTAAAGATCCGGAGCCAGAATGCCCACCCCTGGAGCTGCCAGATCCGGTTTGGCTATACCGGACATGACCACCCCGATAGTACGGTCCGGATCCGCGTAGCCTCTTCCCGAAAATTCCGCATAGCTGTCGTAGGTACTATCATAAGCTCCCACCGTCAGCACCTTGGCGGATGTGGCCGGAATGGTCAGTGTCACATCCGGCGTGGGCCGATAAAAGCCCGTACTCGTACTCCGGGCCGCCAAAGAAGGCAGGTAAAAATAATATCTCCCTGTAACGATCTCCACCGGCTCCAGCCGGATCACCCATACACCGCTGTTGATGTAGGGACGCCCCACCGGAAACAGCTCCATATAGATTTCCTGAGCCACGGCATAAGGTGTAGGTTCCCCCATAAACACCAATATTTCCGTCTGCTCCAGCTGAAGAGTGTACTTTCCGCCCTCCACATAAATGGGCAGCTCCGACTCCTGCCCTCCGGGAGATCTCAGCCGAAGCCGGTACACATCACAGTAATTTTTCCACATCTGAATGTTCAGGCCTCTTTCATATTCCGCCACTGCCAGCTGAATCTCAGCCGGACGTGCCGGCCCCGGCGCGCGGGTGGCGCTTACTCCCAAAAAAGGATTCCTGCCGTCTGCCACAGGACTGGACACCGAGCCTGTGATATTATTCAAGGCATCCCTTCCCTCCACCAGATTTCCCGCCAGATGGCCGCCGCTGGCTCCTTCATTTCCGGTTCCCACACAGATCACTGTTCTGCCGATCTCTGCGGCGTTGTCTAAAAACCGCTCCAGCAAGGAGCTGCCGTCATGAGCGCCGTAGCTGTTCCCAAAGCTCAAATTAATTACCAGGGGCATCTGCAGCGCCAATGCCTTATTCACCGCCCATGTCACTCCCCGCATAATTTCCGTAGTTCTGGGAAAGGACAGTGCATCCGGGACCCCCAGCTTTACAATCAAAAGCTCGGCTTCCCGGGCAACCCCCCGGTAAACTGTGCTTCTTCCAGCGGCGATCCCGGCCACGGCAGTTCCGTGGCCGCTGGTGTCTATACTGGGCAGTGTCAGGTACCGCTGCTGCGGGTCAGGGATTTCCAGCGCCCAGTCTATTTGTTCCGAATTATATTCCACTCCCATGCCGAACCCCTCCGGCGGGCGATTCTGGTCCGTGGGCTTGAGCGTCTGATCCCAAAGATAACGAATTCTGGTACTGCCGTCAGCCTTGCGAAACACACTCTGCCCGAAATCAATGCCCGAATCCAGCACAGCGACCAACACCCCCCTGCCCGTCAAATACAAATCCCGCTCCGACACCTGGGCAATGCAGGATTCGTCAGCGGGATAAAATGCCTCATAAAAAAATCTTTTGGGCTTTTCCACATATTCAATTTCTTCCAGCTCCGCCACCGCCTCCACCAGCTGCTCCGGCACCGTCAGCAACGCGTATCCGGCGATGAGATATTCCACCTGTATATTCAGGCTTTTCAGCCCCTCCAGATTGTCATGATACTTTACAATCAGCTCCCATGTTCTGGTCACTCCGTCAAAGCCCACGTTTAAATCCTCAGTCCTGTCCCTGACGTCCTCCGGAGTCTGAAGCGCCAGCTGCAATATTTCCTCCAGTTTTTGATTCATACAAAATTCCGCCATACCTGTTTATCACACTGTATGCAAAAATCCGGAAGAAAATACTGTGGAAATTACCGCGATGCGTTCTGCGGCCTGCACACACTCACAAATACCGCCTCAGTCCTCTGTCCTGAGACAACTTCGAAGAGGACAGCCCATAAAACAGCCTGATCATTCCTGCCATAAGCACCGGAAGCCGAACCCCCGCATAAAAGCAACCCAAAGAAAACCGCAGCCAGCACCATAAATTTATTAGCCATGAGACACACACTGACAGAACTCAGCAGCTGCAGCTGGCATGTCATGGAATCCATCAGAAAAAAGGCGCCCACAGTAAACCTTTTTCCATTCAACAAAAAAGGAACACATTGTTTCCAACGTGCCCCTTCTTCGTTACTATACAAAGATTTTGTTATTCCTGATAAAAGGCTTTCAGCATATCATATGCATACTGCGTGTCCCGGATGCCGGCCGTCTCCACGGCAGAATGCATAGCCAGCTGAGGCAGGCCAATATCTGCCGAGGCCACTGAAACGTGAGCCGTAGAAATATTGCCCAAAGTAGAACCTCCCACAACGTCAGACCGGTTCGCATAACTCTGATATGGAACTCCTGCTGTGACGCACCAGGCTTTTATTTTTGCCGCCGACACTGCATCAGTAGTATATTTTTGGCTGCCATGGTACTTGATAACCGGTCCCCCATTCAGATAAGGTCTGTTGGTAGGATCCGATTTCTCAGGATGATTGGGGTGTACAGCGTGGGCATTGTCTGCGGAAATCAGGAAGCTTCCGGCAATTTTTTGTAAGAATTCTGCTCTGCTCATCTGAAGCCCTTCCCCGATCCGCCACAGTACGTCCTCCAAAAAAGTGGAGTCTGCCCCCTGCCTGGTACCGCTTCCTACTTCCTCATTGTCAAAAACGGCGCATACATTCATATAGTTTGACGGCATACTTTCCGCAAAGGCCTTCGTGCATGCAAATACGCATTGGGAGTCATCCAATCTCGGAGACATCACAAATTCTCCCTCATCTCCCAGGATCCGTCCCTTTTCTCTGACATAGAGAAACAAATCGTGTCCCAGTATGTCCTCCGGTTTCACGCCTGCTGCCTCTCCAATCCGCCTCATAAACCGGTCCTTCCCCTTTTCTTTATCAAAACCCGCATAAAGCGGAAGCATGTCCACCTGTGGATTATATTCGATTCCACTGTTTATATTCCTGTTCAGATGGACCGCCACATTGGGAATCACCAGCAGATCCTCTTCCACATTGACCAGCCTTGTGACCACCCCTCCGTTTTCCTGCACGGCTACCCTTCCGGCCACAGACAGCGCCCGGTCCAGCCATGTGGACAAAATCATGCCGCCGTATTTTTCCGTATTGAGTTTCAAATAATGCTCTTCTACGATCATTTCCGGAGCACATTTCACCTTAAACGAAGGTGAGTCGCTGTGGGAAGCCGTTATATGAAATCCCTCCGGGCCGCGGGAATCCTCCGGCAGACGAAACCCGATCAAGGAGGAGTCATTGCGGATTACATAATACCCGCACCCATCCTGCAGCTCCCACGGCTCCGTTTCCCTCAGCGGCTGAAAGCCCTTTTTTTCCAGCTCCGCCCTTACACTGGCGATCACATGATAACTGCTGGGACTCTTTTCAATAAAATCCAGCATCTGTCTGGCGCATTCCCGACTGTCATTCATACCATATTCCTCTCTTTTCCGGTTCTTCAGGTAATTCGTTTATTTCCTGTATACAATCGTCTCTGCCATGGCCTTCGCCTTTTCTTCTCCACAGAAAATTCCGGCAATGGCAAGGCCAAAATCTATGGCCGTTCCCATTCCTCTGGAGGTAATCACGTGATCGGAGATCTCCACAGGCCCCTCCGTCACCTGAGCACCCTTCAGGTGGCTTTCAAAGCTGGGAAAACTGCAGGCATTCCGCCCGTGCAGAAATCCCTTATGCCCAAAAATACTGGGAGCCGCGCAAATTGCGGCAATATATTTGCCGGAATGATAAAAAGCATCCACCTGCTCCATCAGCCCCTCATGAGCCTCCAGGTTCTTTGTGCCGGGCATGCCTCCGGGCAGCACCAGCATATCATATTCACCGAAATCAACCTCTGAAAACTGCCTGTCTGCCTGCACAGACACGCCGTGAGAGCTTTTCACCATCTCTGCCCCTGTCACGGACACCATATCCGCCTGCAGACCACATCTGCGGCAGATATCCACCACGGTCAGCGCCTCTATCTCCTCAAATCCTTCCGCCAAAAAAACTGCCAACTTTCCCATTTTATCCTCTCCTTTTCTTTTTATTGATCTTTTTTGCTTTTCTTTTCATTATTTTTCTTTTTGCTGTTTTATTATGTTGCTTCTTTTGCTGTTTCTCTCTTTGCTGTTTCTCCTTTTGTTATTTTTGAAGCTTTCTTCTATCATCTTAGTTTGCATCCCGGGCCCGATGATCTCTGATACCCGCCCGCTCATTTCGATCACTACGTAAAGTATATACATTTATCCAAAGAATTTCAATTATCTACTTGGATTTTATTGGATACATGGTATAATAACCTTATTCAGGGCAGGAAATGGCCGAATGGCCATCTTACCGTGACTGTGCAACAATCATGGTATATCTAAAACAGAGGTACGACATAAATGGAAATAGAACGCAAGTTTACAATAAAACAGCTTCCCACCGATCTGGAAAGCTATCCCTCCCGCCATATCGAGCAAGGCTACTTAAGCGAATCGCCAGTAATCCGTGTTCGCAAAGAGGACGACGAATATTTTCTCACCTATAAAGGCAAAGGCATGATGGCCAGGAAAGAAACCAATCTGGCTCTGAATCAAGATGCCTATTATCACCTGCGCACAAAGACTGACGGCAAGATCATATCCAAGCGGCGTTATCTGATTCCGCTGCCGCACCCTGTCTTTCGGCAGGGCTTTCCGTTGCCGCCCGACGATTATCATCTGACCATAGAACTGGATATCTTTGATCCTCCCTTTGCTCCACTGATTATAGCGGAAGTAGAATTTGGAAGCCAGGAGGCTGCCGAAGCCTTTGTTCCCCCGGAATGGTTCGATGAAGACGTAACCTACCAAAAGGAATATCACAATTCCTACCTGGCTCTCCGATCCTGATTATCACAGGCTTCCCTGTTGCGGCAGAGAAGCCTGTAAATTCTGAAAGTCCCATCTTACAAAATTTCTTCATATTCTATCTGATCAGATACACAAAGTACGCCCCATAGCACACCAGCATAATGGCACCTCCGGCCCTGGAAATTTTCTTTTTTCTGAGCACGCACAGCATAAGCAGCACCATGGCCCCCATTGCTGTAAAGCTGTCCACCATAAAATTGCCGCTGTATTCCACCGGAGTGATCAATGCCGAAGTGCCTACCACGAACAGAATATTAAAAATATTGCTTCCCACAATATTCCCTACAGCGATATCTGTCTTGCCCTTCAAAGCCGCAGTTACGCTTGTAACCAATTCCGGAAGAGAGGTGCCGAAAGCCACAATGGTCAGTCCGATAAGCCGATCATCCATACCAAGAATCTGAGCCAGCACAGTGGCCGAATCTACCGTCAAATCACTTCCAAATACGATCATCACAGCCCCCAGCGCCACCATTAAAAGAAGCATCCAAAGCGCTCTCTTTTTCTCCTCCTTCTGCTCCCCCTGCAGCGCCTGCCCGTTTTTGGCCATTTTCAAAAGATACAGAAGATATGCAATCATAAGCGCCCAGAGCAGGAGCCCATCCAGCCGTCCTACCGTATGGTCGGTCAGGCCGATCACTGCCAGCAGCACAGTAATCCCTATAGTAAAAGGAATCTCATATTTTACTGTGGATTTCTGCACCGGAATCACGCAGATCACCGCTGTCAATCCCAGGATCACCAACACATTCAAAATATTACTGCCCAATACATTGCCGATGGTAATCCCGGCGCTTTCATTCAAAGCCGCCGAAATACTGACAGCCGCCTCCGGAAGAGATGTTCCCATGGCCACAATGGTCAGACCGATCACCAGCTGCGGAACCCCAAACCTGTCCGCTATGCCGGAAGCCCCTTCCACAAACCAGTCCGCCCCCTTCATCAGCAAAACAAACCCTGCCACCAACAATAAAAGTTCCCATACAATCTGCATATTACACCGTACCTTTCCGCCTTCAGGCGATGATCTCGCGGGAGTGTGCCGTAAATCCGGTCCGCCTTGCAAAAACACAAATGCTAATCCAAACCTTCCGAAAAAAAAGACCTTTAACACATATGTGCTAAAAGTCTTGTCCTTTCCTGGTACGAAAGCGTGTAACCACGGAGCGCGCAGGCTGCCGGGGTATGTTGATTACACGAAACAACTACTCCCTTTTATCCGTAAGAAGAAAGTAACACTTCCTGCTCCAATTGTCAAGTTCAACTTTCATATTTTCTGCACATATGGTATAATTTTTCTATTGGCGCAAAATTCTAGCCAGAAGAAGGCCAAATGGCCATTTTATCTTTTTCATAAAGGAGACGAAACAATGGATTTTCTGATCACTTTCCTGGAGGGACTTATTTCTTTTATCTCTCCATGTATGCTTCCGCTCTTGCCGCTGTATATTTCCTACTTTGCAGGGGGAGCTGACAAAAAACACAAGGTCTTTGCCCGAGCCTTCAGCTTTGTGGCCGGATTTACTATCATTTTCAGCCTGCTGGGCCTGTTTGCCGGCACCTTGGGGGCATTTTTAAAACAGTATCAGTCTGCTGTCAATATCATATGCGGCATCATTATCATACTGTTCGGTCTCTCATATATGGAGATCATCCGTATTCCCCTTTTTAAAGGCATGCAAAGCGGCAGGACAGCCGATACCATACTCTCCGCTTTTCTGTTCGGTGTTATTTATTCTGTAAGCCTGACTCCCTGCATCGGCGCATTTCTGGGGTCTGCACTGATGATGGCATCGGCCTCAGGCACTGCCCTGAGAGGCGTCTTGCTACTGGTCACATACTCTTTGGGTCTGGGGATCCCCTTCCTGATCTCCGCAATATTGATTGAAAAGCTCAATACCACCTTTACTTTCATTAAAAAGCACTATAAGGTGATCAATCTGATCTGTGGTATTTTTTTAATTCTGATTGGAATATTAATGATGTTCGGACTGTTGGGCGCTCTTTTATCTCTGTTCTCATAAAAGTGCCCGGTCTATGACTTGCTAAACATTTCCAATTTTCATTTGATGTTCAGAGGGTGTAATTCCCTCAGGGAGGTAAGCATGAAACAAAGTGTTAAATTTTCCATTCTGGCCGCATTCCTTGTCCTTTTGATTCTGGTCGCTTTTTGGGGCTACCGCTTCCTGTCCGCCAGATATCAGACACCGGAACAGCAAACCGCCGATAAAGAGCACGAAGAACAAGCAAAAACAAACACTGCTTCAGATTTTACGGTTATAGATATGGACGGAAACAGCGTCAATCTCTCCGATTATTTTGGCAAGCCCATTATCATCAACTTTTGGGCTACCTGGTGCGGTCCCTGCAAATCCGAGCTTCCGGCTTTTGATACCGCCATCCAGGAATACGGCCAGGAGATCACCTTCCTGATGGTCAATCTCACCGACGGCTTCCGTGACACAATCTCTGGCGTAACAGATTTTGTAAGCGAAAATAATTACAGTTTTCCCGTATATTTTGACACAGAGTACAGTGCCGCGAACGCTTACAGAGTATCTTCCATCCCCCTGACCGTACTGATTGACCGGGAGGGAAATCTTTATAAATCCCATATTGGTGCCATGAGTGATGCGACACTGGAGAAATATATTCAGGCGCTCCTGGAGGATACCAGTCAGTAACCGACGGCTCCCTGCGGGGAACTCATAGTCAATCCGCTTTTGTCCTTCAGCGTTAAAATTCAAAACACGGCTTCGCCAAGGAGGTCAAAATGCAATATATACATCAATATAGCTCACCCTTGGGAGGAATCACTCTTGCCAGCGCCGGAGATACCCTGACAGGCTTATGGTTTGATGATCAGAAATATTTCGGCAGTACCCTTGCCCAGGACTTTACGCCAAAAGAACTTCCGATCTTTGAACAGACTGCTCAATGGCTTGAACTCTATTTCAAAGGAAAAGAGCCCGATTTCACTCCGCCTCTGTCATTAAATGCCACCCCTTTTCGAGAGACCATATGGAAAATTCTGCTCAGTATTCCATATGGACAAACCATAACATATGGGCAGATTGCCTGCCTGGCCGCAGAAAAGCTGGCGGTTTCCAAAACCTCCGCAAGGGCGGTGGGCGGTGCCGTTGGCCATAACCCTATCTCACTGATCATACCCTGCCACAGAGTCGTGGGCGCAAGCGGAAAGCTTACCGGCTATGCCGGCGGTATTGCCAGAAAAGAAAAGCTCCTGAGCTTGGAGCATTGTTACCAACCCCAATATACTCACAAAACAAACAAATATTCCTAAAAAAGGACACCTGTTTTCTTTGCTAATTCCTTTGCTACAGGTATAATGGTCTACCAATTCAATCAGAATTTCACGGGTCAGCTTTTCAATGCCCAGGTACTTTACAAAGGTTAGTTACTCCATTATTCTCTGTTGTGGGGACAACTTGTCCCAAAGTAAAATTGTAATTACAGGGAATTTACCCTGTTCTGGATAGAGATACAAACCTCATCCAAATCATCCCGGCCAGACACCACATGAATATCACATATCTCCGCATCGAAGCAGCCGTGCTTTCTTTCAAGCATAGTTGCGACGGGAGCAGGAAGATCGCCTCTCATGCGCTGGGCAAACCGTTCCTTAATGACATCCAAATCTGCGGTAACAAGGACTTTAAGTGCGCCGCCCGGCACCAGCGTCAGATACTCCTTTTCGGAAATCACGTAGATAATGTGCGGGCCAGATATAGCATCCTTTAGCTTTTTCTGAAAGAGTTTCTTTGCTATGGCCTCGTTTTTTGCAAGCCGCAAATAATCCTTACCAGTATAGACCTCTGCGCCCAGCAGAGATTTCAGCTTGTCTGCAAGGGTGGATTTTCCTGTGCAGCTTTCGCCAATAATTCCAATAACCATTTTTTTCTCCTTATGGCTTAATACGCCAATAACCCTTGGCATCTCGATCCAAAAGCTGTTCGCCCACCATATCACGGCGGATTGTACAGAAATCATCATGGAAATCTGCAATAATGATATTTACTTCCCGCTCGGTATAAATACGGTCATATTCAAATGCCTGGGCAATAACTTCCAGAACGATACGCTCTTTCTTTCGTTGGGTAGGGATAGCTTTCAGCTTGCCATATTCAAAAAATGCATCGACCACTTTTTGACGATATTCGGCGTCCCGTTGTTCCTGAATTTCAGCCTCGTCAGACTCCTCTTGCAGAATTTCCAAAATGCTTGTCTCAAAAATATCCTTTTTGAGCGAGTACATCATATAATACTGGCTTTTATAGGACGAAACTGCACCGGCATCTGCCAGCTTTTTAAGGTGAAAAGAAACCGTGGGTGCAGTAATACCAAGTCTTTCGGCCAACCGCTCAACATACATATCTTCAATTGCGAGCGATTTCAAAATCTGCAATCGGGACTTATCAGACAGGCACTTAAAAAGTCGAATCGCCTCAGCCTCTGTCATTCTGCTCCCTCCCAAGTCTTTGCGAAATTTTCCTTGATCTCACCAATCGTATCCAGCTTGATTTGCTCAAGGCGCATCTTGACCGTATCATTATGTTGTTTGGCTTTGTCGTATGCAGTCACCCAGCTTGAGGGAATTTGCTCGGTCTTCTGGACAAAGAAGCGCCGCACCGCATCGGGATCTCCTTTGCTGGTTTTAACCGCAACGGAAAGAATAGTGCGGAAAATGTCATAGACGTTTGCTTTCACCTTTTCAAAAGCGGCCTCATCTGTGCGCTCATCGTCAAGCAATTTTTTGTTGCGCTGGTTGCACATGGCGATCTGCTCCTCGAAATATCTATTCAGCTTCGACACTTTCTGTTCAATCATAGGATAACCTCAATTTTTCCACATCCCACAAAATCAATGTGGTCAGATGCCTTATTTTCGCCGCCGAACATATTGTTTGCGCCGACGGCAATATGGAATGTTCCAGCCATTTTTTCGTCCAGTACGGTATATCCGCACAAGTCTGTAACATTAGGGTTCATTCCAAGCCCCAGCTCACAGACAATCCGGTTTTCCTTTGGCAGCTCTGCAAAGTGCTTTGCAATTTCCGTATGGCTGCTGCCGGAAATCTCGCCATTCAAAATCTGCAATGTGACATTGCTGTATTTCACATCATCCAGATAGAATGTCTTAAAAAACACATTACCGTTGGTCTTATTCTCAACAGGGGCAATGTAGATCTCACCGCAAGGAAGATCACCGTCGCCAGCGTCGATGTGCCACACACGACCGGTTAAGTCAAGGTACAGCATACAGTCAGCGCCCGTATGAACAGCTACCTGTTTGACTCCGGCAAATCGTTCAGTCTCACGCTTACAAGCTATATGGACTGCTTCATAGTCAATATCATAAGCCTTATTCATTCGCTGAACATAATCTTGCGGATCAAGGTTGGACTCGGCAGCATTGGCTTCTGTCGGAACACGGATTTGCGTAAACCGCCTGCACTTCATCAGCTTATAAAAGACCTGCGATATGTACTTGCGGTAAAGAGCCATCTGCTCATTTTCAATCTGATAGCCAAGAACAATGGGCCGGTAGGCAAACACGTCCAGCACAGCATCGAATTTTGAGAACAGATCAAAATACCGATCATCAAAGCAGCTTTCCTTTGCGGACGAGAAGATTTCCTGATTGATAGAGCGGGACTGTTGCAAAAGGAGTGGTGTTGCGCCTAAGGCGGCAACGGACGCAACAAAGCTATTTGCTATTTCTTTATCGGCATCCTCGCCCCAAAAGTGAACAAGAACAAGCTCTCCGGTTGAAACGCCACTTGCTTTTACAATCTTGGATACTGTTTCGCTTTTCATCATTTCACCTCCAATCTGCCAATGATTATATCATGGTATCATTAAAAGCACAATATTATTTCGATATTTATAAAATCAAATTATTTGCCTATATTTCGTTCAATTTGCCTCACCCAAAATGTAAAATAATAGGTGCGAAGCTTAACGAAAAGGCACGTTGGAATATATAGACTAAAACAAATATATGTAAGATAATGTTCTTATCAAAAAGACAAGGGGGAATTTGAATGAATTTCGGAAAGAAAAAAGGCTCTGTCCTAACCACTCGATTAAGACAAAGCCTTTGTTTATGCGGAAAAAGGGACTCGAACCCTCACGCCTTTCGACACAGGAACCTAAATCCTGCACGTCTGCCAATTCCGTCATTTCCGCGGATCCTCAACGACAATTCAGGTCTCCGCAGTCCCTGTCAGCTGCATTTGAACCGTCACTATCAGATCAATAGAAATTATAACCTCACCCGTCCTGATTTGTCAAGCTCCACTGACCTCCCCGATCCGGCTGATGACATTTTTGTTAATCCGGATCAAAAAATAAGTGCTCATGCCCATACTGACCAATTCCGCAATGGGAAATGCCCACCAGATCAGATTCACATTACCGCTGAGAGACAACAGATAGGCAACAGGCAAAAGCACGCAGAGCTGTCTGGCAATAGAAACAATCATGCTGTATACACCATTTCCCAGGGCCTGGAACACACTTCCCACCACAATACAATACCCTGCAAAGCAAAAGCTCAGGCAAATAGTGCGCAAAGCCGGCACGCCAATCTCCAGAAGCTCAGGTGTAGCATTAAACAGCCCAATCAGAGGACCTGGTATCGCTTCCATCACAAGCAGACCTGCCAGCATGATCCACACGGCATACCGGATACTGCTTTTCATGGCTCTGATCACCCGCTCTCGCTTTCCCGCTCCATAATTGTAGGCAATAATAGGCACCATACCATTATTCAGGCCAAACACCGGCATAAAAATAAAACTCTGCAATTTAAAATATACCCCAAAGACAGTCTGGGCAGCTCCAAAGCTTTCCAGGATCAAATTCATACCATAGGTCATAACGGAGCCGATAGCCTGCATTACAATGGAAGGAATTCCAACCTTATATATTTGGGCAATTAACTGACCGCAGGGACGAAGGTTTTTAAATGAAAGTCTGATTTCCCGGTTAAACTTCAGGTTAAATACAAGCGCCAGGCACGCAGCTGCGATCTGCCCAATGACAGTTGCAGCCGCCGCGCCGGCAACTCCCATTCTGGGCATTCCCAACAGCCCAAATATCAGCACAGGATCCAGAACCAGATTAATGACAGCACCCACTCCCTGAGTAATCATAGCATATATTGTTTTTCCGGTGGACTGCAATAGCCGCTCAAAGGTAACCTGCATAAAAATACCCACACTTGCCGCGCAGCAGATCGTCAGATACGCCGTCCCATACTCCCGCACCTCCGGAATTGCAGTCTGACTGACAAAAAACGGTCTGCTGACGAAAATACCGATCAAGGCAAACGCAGCATAGCTGACCATGGCAATAAATATACCGTTACCTGCGATGAGATTTGCCTTTTCGAATTCTTTTTCTCCCAGGGTACGGGACAAAAAAGCATTGATACCCACTGCGGTTCCCACGGCCACAGCTATCATAAGACTCTGGACAGGGAAAGCCAGGGAAACTGCCCTCAACGCGTACTCGTTGATCTGTGACACAAAAATACTATCCACAATATTATATAACGCCTGTACCAGCATGGAAATCATCATTGGCAGGGACATGGACAGCAGCAGCCTGTCAACGGGCATAGTCCCCATCTTGTTTTCTGTCTGTACTTCTTTCTGCGTTAATCCCTCTTTCCCGATTTCTTCTCTCTGCATTGTCTCGCTCTTCCCTGCATTTTCTTCTGCTCTCTGCATTGTCTCGCTCTTCTCTGTGGTTTTTTCTCTCTGCATTACCTGGCTCATCTCCGATACAATCTCCGTGTGTTTTCTCTTTCTTCTCTGCTCGTATCCCAAAATGGCGACACAAAAATACCCCTGACTCACGTCATGGGTATCCGGTTAATCTCTCTTCACTACATTTTTCCTGATAATGAGACATGGGGGATTCGAACCCCCGACACCTTGATTAAAAGTCAAGTGCTCTACCGACTGAGCTAATGTCCCGAATAAAAAACAAGCAGGGCTAGCTGGATTCGAACCAGCGTCTGCAGCAGTCAAAGTGCTGTGCCTTACCGCTTGGCGATAGCCCTGTATCGAAGACCAGGCATGCCACCTGCAACAAGTTTGTAGAGAAGGGTGGATAAAGGGATTCGAACCCTTGGCCTCCAGAGCCACAATCTGGCGCGCTAACCAACTGCGCTATACCCACCATGATAATACAAATCCACAACCCGATTTCATTCCCGTCAAAACAGACAGAACGAAGTTGAAATGGAAAAGGTTATCAACCTCTTTCCATTCATGTGCCCGAAGGGATTCGAACCCCCGACCCACGGCTTAGAAGGCCGTTGCTCTATCCAGCTGAGCTACGGACACATTTTTGGCTCACACTCAAACCAACGAAGCTTATTTTAACGTATAATCCGACTCTTGTCAACACTTTTTCTAAAATATCCCTTGATTTATGTAAACAATTCAGCCCTCCCATTCATAAAAGCGGCTCTTCACATCCGACGCCGCTTATGCGGCTCAGCTTTTTTCCGTCTTGCTGTCATCCGGCCTCATAGGGATCCAAGCTCACTGTAAGAACACCGTCTTTTGCTGTCACATTAATCACGATAGGATAAGGGAGCGTATTCACAAATTTTAAGTCCTTTGAATTTCCGGCAATCGTAGCATCCATTCCATGGGGCACATAATCTACAGGAAGAGAATGTGCATAACGCTCCGTAGCCGGAATCCCGGCCATAATCAGGGAAGCATATAATGTGGATGAAACCTGACAGATCCCTCCTCCGATGCTCTCCACCTCTCTGCCGCCGGCAAAAGAGGGCCCCAGCACATATCCGTTAGCACGGGTTCTGGGCAAAACAGTCTTGTTAAAAGAAAACTTCTCCCCGGGCTGCAGAACAGTGCCGTTTACCCGCTGGGCCGCCAACTCCACATTGACAGCTCTCTGCTCTGACGTATCATACAAGGTAGTAAACTCACCGATCTCCGTTCTTTCATTTCCGGTCATGGCAATCCTGTTTTCAATTTTCCCGTACTCCAGATAATGCCTGCAGTATGCACCATAGTCTCCGCCGAAGGCCGCCTGGAGGTCTTCATATTTCATGTATGTATGCAGGCAGAAAATCCCATCTCCGGAACGCCCCTCAAAAATTCCGCAGGTCACAAAATGCTGAAAAAGCTTTTCCTCGTCAAAGCCAATGGCTTCCTGAAGATCCGCATTATCATTATAATAGTATTCTGCATTAAAGACAGCCCTGAAGCTGTCATAATCACTTTCATTGATCTGTACTCTGTACGCCGCCTGGACTCGCACAGGGAGAATCAACATCAAAAACGCGAACAATCCTATCATTAAACCAATACTATACTTTTTCACCTTTATATCCTGCCTTGCTTCTCTCATTTTTTTCAGCCGGCTTCTCCGCTCTGCCGCTTTCCGCCGCTATTTATTATTCTCTGCCAAAATCAGCCAATTGTCAAGTAATTCCGACATTTTTTCAGTACATTGTTTTTGTTTCGCTGTTTTCAGCTTGCCAAAAATCAAAAAAAATTTTATAGTATAAAAAGATATTTTTTGAAGAGGAACATTTTATGGACGGGCAAAAGCCTGGAAGACAAATTTTATATCGGTTTCTGGAAAGATAACGTCCTGACGGCTCTGATGGATCTGATCTGGGCATATCCTGAAAGGGATACCGCCTTTATCGGACTTTTCATGGTCCATGCATCCTTTCAGGCTCAAGGAATCGGAAGCGCAATCTTCGATGAAGCCTGGGAATTTCTGATCAAATCAGGATTTACGCGCATCCGCCTGGCCGTGGATCAGGGGAATCCTCAAAGCGAGGGCTTCTGGAGCAAAAACGGCTTCCACAAAACCGGCGAATTATTCCCCTGGGAACAGGGCTGCTATATTGTGATGGAAAAAGTGAGGTAAGTCATGCGATCCGTCGAAGATAAAATTGACCCTAAATCCGAATACTATATTAATTCTCCTGCCGCCTCCGTTTCCGAGACATTTCTTTATCCTACCCATCTGGGGCACTTTTTTTATTGTCCCGGCTACCGCCAGCACCGCTTGCGCTTCGACAGCTTCCTGATCATGTATGTGATGGACGGAGCCTTCACGCTGGAATATAACGGAAAAAAGCTTTATGCAGATAAAAATTCTTTCGTACTGATGGACTGCTATCAGGAACACTGCTATTACACGGACGCCGGCGGCGAAACCATCTGGATCCACTTTGACGGTCCTCCCGCCAGAACGATGTATGAAATGATCCTGGACCGGCACGGTAATGTTTTTACTCTGGAAAACCCGCTCCCCCTGATCGGCTGCATGGCGAAAATATGCCATCCTTACACACACAGAGAACCTATACGGGAAATTCTCATCTCAAAATATTTAAATGACCTGCTGACAGAGCTGGTCATTTATACTCCCCTGCAGGCAAAAACGCTCCAGCGCGTGTCTGCCGTGGAAAATGTCAGACTGTACATTCAGGAACACATCCAGGATGAGCTGCGGGTGGAGGACCTGGCAAAACAAGCCCTGATGAGCCCCTATTACTTTATAAGAGTATTCAAAAAGGAAACCGGAATGTCTCCCCATGAATATGTGCTGAATTATCGTCTGGGAATCGCAAAAATCCTGCTGCTGGAAACAAACCTTTCAGTGAATGCCATCTGCTTCGAATCTGGTTTCTCCTCTGAAAGCGTTTTTTGTTCCGCGTTTAAAAAAAAGACCGGCGTCACTCCCACCGCCTACCGAAATGAACGGACCCGCCAGGCACCCGTATCATAAATATCCGGGGATTTCCAGATATACGAGAATTTGCACTATTGAAAAACGGCGCCGGATACTCCACCCGGCGCCGCTTGGAACCACCTCCCGCCCACAGGATTTACAAATGAAAACCTCATTGCAGGCATGATTTCGATAATATCCTTTTTGAAATGTTTTTCTTTTATTCTCGCGATTCAATTGTCAGCCCTCCTGATTCTCTTTCTGATCTGATTTATCAGAGGGCTTTTGGTCTCTTATGATCTTCTGGATGCTTTTTACAGACAGAAAATATTTATCAGCCAAATCCGGTACATCGCATCCCGCTTTATATTCTTCATATATTTTGTCATTACGACATTTCAGGAAGCTTCTTGCCCCGCTTAAGGATCCCCATCGTTTTCGCTGGAAATCTTTTTTGGGAACATACAGCATCTGACCTTCCACATACTTCTGAACCAACGCAAGAACTTCGGACGGTAACACATCCTCCGCTCGAATATAGCCCATATTTGCCCTCCTATCATACTCACACATAGGAAAGCGACGGCTACATAATGATATTATTTACATAGCCATCGCTATGCAGGCACGGTTTCCTTCTTAATAAACATGCATTAACACACTTACCCTTTCCTTACTTTTTGGTTTACATACAGCCCACATGCAATTTGCAGGTATTGCATAAGTTGATTCTATCAGAAAAAGCTTTCCCGAACAACCTAAAAAATGACTCAAACTGTTTTCCATCCACCAGTCAAAAGTGAGATTTAATCCAACCGCTACATTGGAAATCAAATTTTCCTTAAAATCCCGGTTCCCGGCCCAAAGCGGCAGCCTCTCAGAAGCTATATTGATTTTTTGTATAAAAAAGCTTTACCTCCTTCAGACAGTCTTTTTCCTTTCCTGCATCAAAAACCAGAATAAACCGTTTTGACGCCACCGCCGGGAAGGTGCAGATGGCCTTATGCCCCACCTGATACCCTTCATAAAAGAGCAGCCGCCGCCCCGCTGTCACAGGCTGGGAATAGATCTGAAAACCGCGAATGGCTTCTCCTTCCTCCAGATGCTCGGAAAGCACAATGCAGTTCAGGGTCGTCTCCTTTGGCAGATCAATGATCAGTTCCTCCTTCTCTTCATCCAAAACAGGATTTTCCAGGACAAGCAGCGGACTCGCAAAACGTTCCCGCAGCGCCTGCCCGAATTCCAGCACCCGTTTCGTATCCTCCGGGGGAAGCTGCCCGGAAGCATCCGGTCCGATGTTAAGAAGCAGGTTGATTCCTCTTCCCACCGTATAATCATAAATTCCCATCAGCTGATCCAGCGTCTTCACCGTATCCGCATCCTGTTCACTGGCAAACCAGGTGTCGCGGCGCATCCGCATGCCGCACTCCGCCGGCAGGAACCTGCGCTCATCCAGCGCATCCTTTCTGTCCGTGCGCACGGAAAAATCCAGATCCTCCACCTCATTGTAGCTGCGGATAGGGGCAATCCCCTCCTCATTTCCGATCCATCTGGTATCAGGATCCCACATATTAAAAATCAGAATTTCCGGCTGGAGCCTGCGGATCACCCCAATAATCCTCTCCTGGTCATACTCATGCCCCTCCGACCCGCAGCCGTCAAACCACAGATAATCAATCTTGCCGTAATTGGTCAGAAGCTCCGAAATCTGATCGATAAAATTCTGGTCATATTCCGCTGCGGTGAGATTTCTGCCTATGATATTGGCATCCGCAGGCGAAAAATACAGTCCCACCTTAAGTCCGTATTCCCTGCATGCCGCCACATAATCCGCCACCACGTCGCCCTTGCCGTCCTTCCAGGGCGCCTTGGAAATATTGTAGGAGGTGTAGGCGGAAGGCCAGTTTGCAAGCCCGTCATGATGCTTGCAGGTCATAACCGTGTAGGATGCCCCCGCCTCCTTTGCCGTCCGAATCCATTGCCTGCAGTCCAGGTTCGGCGGATTGAACCCCTCCGGCGCCATCTCCGCTTCATTACCGTCCCAGTCCTTATGTCCGGGATAAAATGTGCGGATTCCAAAATGAAAAAACAATCCGAACTCCCATTCCATAAAATCCAGCTGCTTTTGTGTAGGTATTGGTTTCGTTATCATGCCGTTTCCTCTATTCATTTTGATACATGTGACTCCTTCAAAAGCTTATCTGCACTCCGGCTTCATCCGCACCTCAAAGTCCATATTCTCCCCGATCAGCCTGTATTCCTCCGACAAATCCGGCCCGCAGCTTGCAGAGCCGATTCCGCTCTGACGGTAATCCACACACAGAACCGTATAGGGAGCTTCCTCAAGCTGGTAATTGTGTGCCTTCCCGGTCAGCTCCTCCTGGGTATATACAGAGGCATTGAATGCAAAGGTTCTCTTCCCGGCTATGGTCAGCGCCGCTTTATCATTTCCCACCGTCACAAAATCACAGTCGTGGTGACTGCCGTTCTCCTGGGGTTTGATATAATCCTCATGCAATGCTTTTACATTCGTCTCAAACAGACCGTGCCAGCCCGCCCATCTCTTATCAATATAGCTCTCCTCCGGGCCAATTCCGCAATAGCTCACCCGGTCCATGGATTTAGGAAGGAACAGCCGCAGACCAAACCTGGGCAGGAAGGGGAATACCGGATCCTTTTCCCCATGGATGGATATATCCACCGCGCCGTCCGGCCTGATGATCCAGCAGGCGCTCACGTTCAATATCCGCTGGAAATATACGGCACAGATAGAAAGAGTGGTTTCAATCCTAACCTGGTCTGCCCTCACTTCCAGACGGGTCTCATAGGCTCTTGCATTCGTGCGGTTATACTGTGCCTTCTCCCACTCCAGTCTTATTCTGCGGTCATTATCCGTAGGCGCACGCCAGATATTGTATTCCATGGGACGCTCAAGCAGCGACTGATTGCCATAAACCATGCTGTCAAATACGCCTGTCAGCTTATTGTATACATAGCAAAATTCCGGAGTGGAGACCCTAATGCTTCGATCACTCTCCCTGACCTCAAACTCAGCCGATCCCTGCCCTTTTGCGAAAATCTCTTTCACCCTTTGATTTTCGCTGCTGCTGTTTTCCAGGGCTGTTTCCTCAAACCCCAGTAAAAAGCCTGCGGCAAGAATCTCGCTCGCCTCCTTCAGATAATAAGAAACCTTAAGGAAACATTTTCCGCCTTCAGGAACAGTAAATGCAATGGGAACCGCTCTCTCCTCATGGGCGGGAATATCCAGAAGCTCCTGGTCTGTAACCACGCCCTTTTCCACCACAACACCATCGCAGGTCACTTCATACCCAAGCGTCAGGTAGTCCTTCAGATTCACAAAATCCATATAGTTATGAATGATCAGCTCCTGCCGGGAGTCCTCTCTCCCGCGCAGGGAAACCACTCTGGCAGGCCGGTGCACATTCTTAAATTCCTTAAGCCCGGTATGCGGCCTGCGATCAGGATACACCAATCCGTCCATACAGAAATTGCCGTCGTGAGGATACTCCTGATGATCGCCGCCGTAAGCGTACATTTTCTTTCCGGTAACAGTCCTGCCCATCTCAATGGCATGATCGCACCATTCCCAGATAAAGCCCCCGCAGGAGCCCTCATACTGCTGAATCACCTGAAAATAATCCTCCAGGTCGCCAGGGCCGTTTCCCATGGCATGGCAGTACTCGCACATCACATAGGGCAGATTTCCGTCCTCCTTAAAATATTCATGGATTTCCTCAAGGGAAGGGTACATACGGCTGTGCACATCCAGATTACTGTAATCACAATCCTCTCTGGGAGCATAGCGGGCTCCCTCATAATGCAGAAGACGTGTGGAGTCAAACTCTTTGGCCCATTTCAGCGCCGCCTCAAAGGTGCATCCATAGGCGCACTCATTTCCCATGGACCAGATCACCACACTGGGACGGTTTTTGTCCCGCTCCACACACCGCTGTGTCCTGTCCACCGTGGCCTCAGTAAACGCCGGATTGTCCGCAATGGCGTCTCCCCAGTGAACGGCCCGCGCCTCCCACACCTTCTCGGTGGTGTAAATATCTCCGGTTCCGTGGCTTTCATTATCCGCCTCATCGATCACATAAAAGCCCAGGCGGTCATAGAGCTGGTAGGCCCAGGGCACATTGGGGTAATGGCTGGTGCGGATAGCGTTGATGTTGTGCTCCTTCATCACCTTAAGATCCTTCATAAGCTGCATCGGACTGATGGTAAAGCCAGTGACCGGGTCACTGTCGTGGCGGTTTGTTCCATGGAATTTCACCTTCACACCATTTATGTAAAGCACTCCATCCTTTGCATGAATTTCCCGGAATCCCACCTGGTCCGTAATCACCTCATTCTCCGTCTCCAACACCAATGTGTATAGATACGGCTCCTCTGCATTCCACAGCCGGGCCCGCTCCAGGGTCATGACTGCCTTTCCTTCCACTGCCTCCTCTGTCTCCACTGCCGTATCTGCCTCCACTGACGCCTCTGCCGCCAAAGCGCCTTCACGGTCAAAAAGACTGGCCTTCACAGCAACAGGACTATTCAGATACCGGAAGCTGATCTCCAGCCTGCCGCCTTTTAAATCCTGAGCAGGCTGGGCCTTGACAAAATAGTCGAAGATCCCCTCCTGCGGTCTTCTCAGGAGGTATACATCCCGGAAGATCCCGCTCATACGGAACTTGTCCTGATCCTCCAGATAACTGCCGTCACACCACTTCAGCACCAGGACACAAAGGGTATTCTCCCCCTCCTTCAGACTTTCTGTTACGTCAAACTCGCTGGTGGAATGAGAAACCTGGCTGTAGCCGATGAAGCTTCCGTTCATCCACACATAGAGACAGGAATCCACTCCCTCAAAATTCAGGTATACCCTGGGAGCCTTCTCATCCCTGTGATATGTAAAAGTACGCACATATTCGCCGCAGGGATTCTCGTGAGGCACATAAGGCGGATCCATGGGGAACGGATATCGGGTATTAGTGTACTGATGGCAGTCATAGCCATAATTCTGCCAGACTCCCGGCACCTTTACCGTATCAAAGGCCCCCGTATCATATCCCTCCCGGAAAAACTCCTCCTGTACATCATAAATGCTGGAGAAATAGCGGAATTTCCACTCTCCGGAAAGCAACATAAACCTGGCAGAGGCTTCCCTGCCCCACACCGGGTCCTCCAGCCGTTCAGAAGCCGGAATATAGTAGGCTCTGTTCGGCAGGGTGTTTTTGTGAAGAACGCTTAAATCTTCGTAATACTTTTGGATAATCATGTGCTCCCTCCTGGCGTCTGTTTATATTCCACGATCAGTCAGTGAATAGCTTCATTATAATAGAAAACGGAACGGATTGCCATGTAGTTTATTGTACAAAATACCTCTCTGCAATGCCATCCAGCTGCCTGCGTATTTCCTTAAACTCCACACTCAGATCCAGAGTGTGAACGCCTGTCTTGTTGCCGCTCATTTTATAGTCGCTATCCGGATATGTTTCCTCATCAGTCTTGGCATAAAGCAGCATTCCTGCCAGAAGCAGCCGGCAGATGCCTGTCAGCATTCGATAGGTATTGTTGTTCCGCTGAAATCTGATAGAAGACCAGTTGATCTTTAACACACCTCAACATCTTTGATTTCGTCCCGTATGGGAGCGCCTGGATAACCTGAATCACCATAAACCACATGATCATCTTTTCGTATTAGTATTGATATTTCAGATACATCATGCGTCTCTCGACTCTAATCACGCTGTTGCTTTCTGCGTTCAAAACAGCCCCCTTAATATTGATACCTGTTCCGATATTTCACGAACATCAGTGCAGACAGGGCCAGCGCCATAAGCTCCGCTACTGGCGTAGCCAGCCAGATACCATTTACTCCCAAAATTGCGGGCAGGATCAGCATAGTAATCAGCATAAAAACAAAAGAGCGGGAGAAGGCGAGAATTGCGGAGATGATACCGTTGGACAGTGCGGTGAACATCCCGCTGGCAAAGATATTAAATCCAATAAAGAACAGCGCCAGGGTGCAGATACGATTTCCGGTGACTGCCAGATCATAAACCGGATTATCCGGTCTAGCAAAAACAGACACCAAGGGCTTTGTCGCGGCAAAGGACGCGGCAACTGTCACAAGGGAAATGACAGCAATTACTTTTAGACTGGTGGAAACCAGTTTCTTCAGCTTCTCGTGATTTTTCTCGCCGTAATAGTAACTGAGCATGGGAGCGACACCATAGGAATACCCCGTGTAAAGGGAGCTTGCAAACATCAGGACATACATGATGATGGTCACGGCGGCAACACCATCTTCACCGACATAATGGAGCATCGTCCAGTTGAACATCATTGTAATGATGCCTGTGACCAGCGCAGTCGCCATTTCAGAGCATCCGTTTGTCGCCGCGCTTGCGAGAACCTTGAAGCGAAACGCGGGCTTTGTGAAGTGCAGAAGGCTCTTTTTGCGGCTGAACACAAACAGACCGGCAACGGCGGTCACTGAGTAGCCCAGGCCCGTGGCAATGGCGGCACCGCTGATCCCCATATCCAGAAGACCGATAAATACATAGTCAAGCACAATGTTCAACACGCCACCAGCCACGGAGCAGATCAGGGATAGGGTTGCTTTCTCAGAAGCAATCATATAGAGGGTGAAGTTGTTCATCAGCAGAATCGGGATTGTAAAGAGAAGATAACGGCCGAGATAGGAGGTACAGTAGCCGGCAACCTCCGGGGACAACCCCATACTCCCAAAAATGGTTTTCATCAGGGAATAACCGAGTATTGTCATAACCAGACCAACGACCACATTCACCAAAATCAGGAATGTAAAATCCTCCTGGGCCTCTTTCTGCTTTTGCTCACCCATCTTTTTCATGATGACGGCACTCCCGCCAGTTGCCAGCATAGTAGAAATGGCTGTCACCACTTGAATCACCGGGGCAGTCAGATTGATTGCGGACAGCGCACTCGTACCAATCAGGTTTGACACGAACAGACCGTCAACCATCGTGTAAAAGGACATAAAGACAGACATTGCAATGGTAGGGACTGCGAATTTGAGGATGTTCCTCAATGTGACCGGCTTGTCGTAAGCATTTTGATTTTCCATCATCGTTCTCCTTGTCTACTTGTTTTTCTCTGGTATATGTGCTATCATAATCCGTACAGTAACTGTACGGTCAAGAGGTATTTTGAAAAATGGAGAAAAAAAGTAAATTGCTCACAATCGGTCAGTTTGCGGCTCTGCATGGCATCAATAAGAAAACTCTGATGTGGTACGATGAAATTGGTCTTTTTCATCCATCATTTATCCATCCAGAAAATGGATACAGATATTACAGCTACTATCAGAGTGCCATTCTGGAAACAATCCTGTTATTGAGGGAGTTAGATGTGCCGATTGAAGAAATCCAGGTATTTATGAAAAACCGCTCCGCCGCCAGCATGGAACAGGTCTTACAGGAAAAAATTGAAGATTTAGACCGCAGTATGGCACATCTGAGGGCAGTTCGGAAAACGCTGTCCTACCACCGCCAAAATATGCAGACATTATTGACGATGGACTTATCAGAAATCACCATTGTGCAGAAGAAGGAGCGCAGTTTAGTTACCGTAGATATCAATCAGGACACTACGTTTGATAAGCAGGTAGAAATGATTACTGCTGAAACGAAAAAATATCAGCTTCGCCGTCTGCATGATGCCTCCTATGGTACGATGATCGCAGTAGATAGTCTGCGAAAAGGGGACTTCGAAGATTATTCCAAACTTTTTATTGAAATTCCGTTCCCCATAAAGAAAGATGGATTGCACATACAACCTGCCGGGGATTATGTACGGGCATTTTATAAGGATGCAACAGAAAGCCCTGTGCTTTGCTACCAAAGGATATTTGATTATGTCAAAGAACATGGTCTTGCATTATCGGGGTTTTCTTATGAAGTCATTATCAATGAAAATGTAATTGACCGGGCAGAGGACGCTCTCGTACAGATTGAGATACCTGTAAAATCCCAATAGAGGCTTCAGGCTAAATAACAATTTTAAATCAAACTCGAGCATCCCTGGCCGAAATCTTACATTCCCCCTTGACAACAGCTTTAGAATCGCAGGTTCGACAGGCTCCTGATCTCTGCATAGATACCTCTCTGTTTAATAAGATTTTACTAACCGGCTAGCTCAGTAATCTTATTTTACTCTGAGGTATCTTTTTATTTACCACTTTCCTTGGAATTCCCTATATTTGAATTATACAGGAAGCTCCTTTATAGTTTCCGAATTCGATACCGCTGAAAAATCTTTGCTATATGCAAAATATCTTGCCGCAATCCCGTCAAGCTGTTCCCTGATCTGTGAAAACTCCACATTCAGGTCAAGCGTATGGACACCTATCCTGTTTCCGCTCATCTTATAGTCATTATCGGGATATGTTTCTTCATCCGTCTTCGCATAAAGCAACATCCCGGAAATCTCATGCGGCTTATTCTTCAGCTCCACCTCTTTGTTTTTCACATAGGTGAAGATCTGATACAGGTTGTTGGAATAGATCGTCGTCCGATCACAATGCTGCTGAAGCGTCCTGGAATAATACTTCGCATCGATGATCAGCGTCTTTTCACCCTTCGTCAGCGTGATATCCGTCTGCATAACCGGAAGCATGGTATCAATTCCATCATCCAATCCCCACGGAATCTTTGAAGCACTTGCATTCAATTCCTTGTGTTCCTGATTGTAATATTCCCGAATAAACTTCTCATACAACCTGCTCATAAGCTCAGGCTTAATGAATGTCGCAAGCTTATATTCGCCGCTGTGCGTCGTAAGCAGCATACCCTCCAGCACAAGCTGACATATCCCTATCAGCATACGATAGGTATTGTTGTTCCTCTGAAAACGAACCCTAGACCACTGTATCGTTGCCGGATCAATATCATCCACATTAGAGAAAAACAGCATCTCCTTTTTCAAATCAGACTTATGATCCGGGCTCACGTTCCTCTGTCGGAGAAGAAGCATTACCGTTGTCTTTATGATCTGATTCAGCAAATTATTCTCTGACAGTTCATCAAACTCGCAGGAAATCACCTTTTGCCTGGCAATTTTATTTTTGACAGTACCATTGATATCTATTTTTCCGCGCAGAGTAGCAAGACTTTCCATCCGCTCTACATACTCGCGGTAAAGCCCCTGCTTTAACTGTCTGCCGATTCCCTTCGCAAGAATAGCAGCGAAAAGGTTATGAATGTTCTCGAACTCTTCCTTCTCGACATTTTCATAACCACCCTGCGTAAGCGGCGTAAAGGCATAAGACAGCATATAATATATGTTCTTAATTAGAATCGTCTTATCCTTTATCATTGAAATACTCCCTGAAGGATATTATCCCAGCGTGTAACTTTATCCGGCTCATCGAACCAGTATTCCCTGAGCATAGGAAGAATGTCATAATTCACCACCTCGTGAAGCCATTCATCCGTGCATACATCTTTTCCGCAAAAATAGCTGTGACCGATACAGAATCCGGCTCCAAGGGACTTATCCTTCTTTATCTCGTTATTCAGATCCTTAACCTTCAGGATCAGTTCATTCAATGTGTCACTGTTGAGATTCTTCTGATACTGGATAAATCCGTCAGAGTCAAATCCAGGCTCCATATCAAAGAAGCTGAAACGGCGGCGCAGAGCATAGTCAATCATTGCAAGGCTACGGTCAGCCGTATTCATCATTCCGATGATATAGAGATTTTCCGGTACAGTAAACGAAAGACCATTATAGGCCAGTGTGATCTTCTTTCCGCGATAATCCTTCTCAATCAGCATCAACAGCTCACCGAAAATCTTACTGAGATTTCCGCGGTTGATCTCATCGATGATGAAGAAATAATCCTTGTCCGGATGGTTGACCGCCTTCTGACAGAAACGGTAGAACACACCATATTTCAGTTCAAAACCATCCTCTACCGGCTTGTATCCCATAACAAAATCTTCGTAGGAATAATTCTGATGGAACTGCACGAACTCGATACGGTCATCATCCTTTTCCTTCATCACGGCATACGCCAGTCTGTTTGCGGAGAAGGTCTTTCCAACGCCAGGAGCGCCTTGAAGGATAATATTCTTCTTGTTCCTGAGAACGGCTGCAAGTTCCTCGTATTTCTGCTCTTTCATATAGACTTCATCGAGAAACTCTTCTTTGGAATACGAATCAATAGCCGCTTCACTGCGGACCGGATTACCCTCCCGGATCAGATCGATGATGAAATCATATTCGCCCCTGGTCAACTTAAACAGACTGCCATTCGGATTGACGAAAAACTCCATCTTTTCCAGTTCCGGGTAACTCTTAAGCACCTGATAATCTATCGGAGACGCAAGTCCTTCCAACTTCTCAAAGAATAACTTTTCACCGTCCTGTTCCGTACTTATCCTTCCAATCGCCACAATCTGCTTTACTGGATTGGATTCATAGCCGATTATCATATCCCCGACCTTGGCATCAAGGAAATTTTGGAACACACGCCTCTTATTTCCGGCGTCATTATACAAAGTGTATGACTGTGATTCTCCCACAGCCATATCGGAAAAGCTCCAAATCTTCGGATTGGCATTCAGCCACCAGAAACCGTGATTTTCCTCTCCCGGTTCCGCCTGGACAAATAAGTTAATCTCGCTAAGATCAATCTGATCAAGAGCCTTGGAAAGCTCATCCCTAATTTTCCAGACATAGCTTCCCTCTTCGTCCTTGTTTGCGGATCTTCCCAAATACAAAACAGGCCACCATTTTGAATTTTCAGTATCACCCTGCATTACCGGACATCCGGTCTTCTCCACAATTCTCTTGGCAAGAGAAGATGAACCCGTATTATAGAAGTTCTTTGTCTCGCCGTACTTCACGGCAAGCTGTGTGCAGGTCGCCTCACCGCCATAGTCCTTCATGCGCTTCATGATTTCAAGGCTGCTTGTCGTAAATATTTCCCTGTCGCTTAACAGCGCAATCCAATCATCCTCTGCAAAGCCCGGATCATAATCTGTCGGAAACCATTCCGACTGGCCCACTACGCCGCTGTTCTGCGAATAGTAGCGGCTGATATAGAATCCCACGTCAAAAGTAAGCGTTTTAAGCTCTGGATCAGGGTAACAGGAATCCGTCAGCTGGCTCTTAAAGAGATTCACAAGCTCTGTTTCCAGCTTCAATTCTTCACAGATTTCATCGTAGAACTTATAGAAGTTCCTGATATTATCCGCATAGGCACCCTTTTTGAACCGGTAATCGCTTTCCAGTTCATCAGCAACGGTTTTTACCTCACCTAACTTATATATATAATACTTGTCCGGATAGCGTAACCACAGATATGTGCTGATAGCGTTCTCATACTGGTAATGCTGTCCGGCTCCATTTCCGTATTTCTCCAACATGATGGAAGACTGCATTTTGAACGACTCAATACGCTCATATACATCCTTCGTCTCATCAAAAAGAGCGATAAACATTGACCGGACTTCTTCCGGTGCTGTTCTAGCAAATCCCGTGATCATTCGTGCCGGGAAGTTATTCATGGAAGCCAGCAGATTGAAAGTCTTTGCCAAAGAGCGGTTCAGCATATCGGCAAAATCCTCGGCATTAACATCCCAGTTATCCTGGAAGCACTTCACCGCTTCCCACTTATACTTTTCATTACCCCACTGCATGGTAACGAAATCCTTTTTGTACTGTACCAGCGCATCCTTCAAACGAAACTTGTCAAACATGGTTTATCCCTCCTATGCATTTCTCAGACTCTTGTATATCTCTTCGGTAAAGATACCAAGCACCTGCTTTTTGATCTCATCATTCGACAGAAGTAATGAGAAGAAATCCTGATTTTGCGACAGACCTTCAATCAGAGCATCATCTATATCATCAAAATATGAGAACTCAAAGTCTTTGACAGTATTGTTCTTCGCGCTTGTCTTCAGCCTCTCGGACTTCATCAGAATATCCCTGATCTGAAGCATCGCCTTAACCGCTACATCATTATCATATGCCCTGCCGGTTCTGCTATTGATCTCTGCTATGATCTGCGACAGACGCTCTTCCTTTGCCTCCGTCAATCCGAAGCTTTCCGCTGTCGGAAGCTTCATCACAGGCTTAGCTGCCAGATCCGGCTTTGTATGTTCCTCATCCTTCTTTTGCACAAAATTCGTTGCCTTGATTTTGCCATCCAGATTAAATCCGCCGCCCGGATGCTTGATATTGATATACGCAAGCAGGTACGTTATGAAATTATATTTCTTATGCAGATCCACATCTTCAAAACAGGATACCTGAAGCATGAACTCGTAGAAGCGAACGAAATGCCTGGCGATACTTTACTGCGCCTTGTCTGGAAGCCGTAACCACCATAGCCTTTGCCATACCGCCAAGTTCCGGTAATACGGTTGTGCGGAAGTGCTCCACGATGACCTCCACACGCTGAGCTATATTTGTCTCGTGCAACTCTACAAATCTTGCAATCTGTCTCTTCGCATCCACCGTCTTGCAGCGCGGATCCTCTTCGATTTCTTTATTGATCTGATAGAACGTGTCGTATGTCGTATAGTTCTGAAGGACATCCAGAATAAAGCCTTCTTCAATAGCCTGCTTCATAGAGTAAACATGGAAAGCCTCTCTCTGTCCCTTGGTATTGATATGACCGAAAAGCTGAATAGTAGTCGGCTTCGGCGTTGCCGTAAATGCGAACATGGAAACATTCGCCTGCTTGCCGCTGCGTCTGATCTCATCGGTGATTATATCTTCCACATCACCGATTTCCTGATCACCTACGCCCAGCGACTGTGTAACCGCCGCCATATCCTTACCGGCTGTAGAAGAATGCGCCTCATCAATGATGACGGCGAAGTTCTTTTTCTTTAACCCCGAAACACTGTCCACGATATAAGGGAATTTCTGAATGGTCGTCGCGATAATCTTTGTATTTCCCTTCAGCGCAATAGCCAGGTCGGCTATCAAGTAACTTGTTTTCGACCAGCCCTGCTGCACATTATAAGATCGGCACTGGCAAACAGCATGTGGAACCGATTCATATTCTTTTCGATTCCACGATATACAACTTTTGCATATCCCATCTGTTTTTTTGACTACAAGAAATGCGTATTCTACTTTACAACGAACTGCTGTCTTATCATGCTCCATCTTTTTATCCCAGTTAATGCCTTGGAAGTCATCAGTAGTTTTAAGGCTGGATGGACGTTTATTGATTCGGAATTCTATCTTGGATAACACCTCATCATCTTTGATTTCGTCCCGCATGGCAGCACCGAGATAACCTGAATCACCATAAACCACATGGTCATCTTTTCGTATTAGTTTTGATGTTTCAGATACATCATGCATGTTTGCAGAAGTACCAGTTAGCGAATGCACATAACCGCTTCCGGCATCAGCACCGGCGTGAACCTTCATTCCGAAGTACCATTCATTTCCTTTCTTCGTCTGGTGCATTTCCGGATCACGTTTACCGGTTTTGTTTTTAGTGGACTTTGGTGCTGCAATCAGGCTTGCATCAACGACAGTACCACCGTGCATGATAAGACCAGCTTCGTCGAGATGGTTGTTTACATCTGCAAAAATCTTCTCGCCAATCTTGTTCTTTTCAAGCATATGGCGAAACTTGAGCAGCGTTGTAGCGTCAGGTACCTGTTGCTCATTGAAATCTATGTGCATAAACGTACGCATGGCATAGCTGTCGTAGATGGAATCTTCTATTCCTTCATCGGACAAGTTGAACCAGACCTGCATAAGATACATGCGGAGCATTGTTTCAATTCCAATAGGCTTGCGACCTCGTTTATTGTTGAAATAGTATGGGCGGATTGGTCTCTACCCAGTAAGACCATGGGATTATTTCATCCATAGCATCGAGAAACTCTTCTCGTTTGGTTTTCTTTTTACGGTTGGAATATTCCATATCTGTAAGTGTCATTTGATTCATGGGCGTACCACCTTTTGTTTGATACTTATATTTTATCATACATTATCAGGAAATACTTGAATTAATCAGTGTTTCCTTAGAGATTATTTGTGAAGTTAGTGAACACATGGTTACAAAGTAACCCAATAAAAGGGATATTTTATCCATAGTAAAAGGGTGCTATCATACATGGCATCCTGCATAGTGTGGAAAACGGCTTGAAAAAATCGGAAATATTGCATATAATATAGGTATCAATATGAAAGAGGGTGTTTGCATGAGTGAAAGAGAACAGGCAAAACAGATTATAGATCAGCTTCCTGAGTACAAAATGGGGAATCTGTTGTTATTTCTTAAAGGAATGCAATTTGATGATGATATAGAAGACGATTTATATTGTCAAAAATTATATGAAGACTACCTAAATGATCCCGATCCTGAAAAGGATGAAGCTTATACCCTTGAAGAGTGCAAGAAGGAATGGGGGATTGATTGATGTATCAAATTATCATCAAGAAGAAAGCCAAAAAGTTCATTGATAAGTTACCCATGAATGAACGAAAACGCATTGCATACGCAATAGAACAGCTTCCAAACGGTGAGGACATAAAGAAATTAAAAGGGCATGACGAATTATTAAGATTGCGTGTCGGTGAATATCGGATCATCTATTCTGTAGATAATGGGAAATTGATTGTCTATGTTGTGGATGCTGGGAACCGAGGAGACATATATAAGAGATATAAATAGGGGGCGATAAAGATTACATTATCAAAGGCACAAAGAAAAGCGAACGATAAATATATCAAAGAAAATTATTCGCAAGTAAAATTATCTATGCCAAAAGAAGAGGCAGAAACATTAGATAGGTATTGTAAAGAAAAAGGACATACTAAAGCTGGATTTATTAGACAAGCAATAAAAGATAAAATGGAAAGAAATGAGTAGAACATATGAAAATTTTATGTGTTCTATTTTTTTTACCCATAAATATATTAGCACTAATGTATATTGAAATTATATTAGTGCCAATATATAATAAAGACAGTTAAAGAAACCAACACGAACAAACGGAGGTAAGGGGAAATGACGAAATTAAATATCAAGCAGTTTATAGCATTAATGGATAGCGAACAAGATGAAGATACAGAAATTGTTATTAATGTGGGCGGTGAAGAAATAGCAGTCGGAACAATTGAATGTGAATTATAAATCACAACCGCCCAGCAGGAGCAAGCAACATACACGGGATTCGATTTCCCGTTTGGGTATTTAAAGGCAGCAATACTCCGCATCACAGCAGGTACCTGGATTTCCCCCGTCTCTTTTTGTTGCGGGAATAGATCTCCTTTACGTCCAGCCTGGCTGCCTCCCCTGTTGCGGGATCCGTCCATGTGTATTTTGTACGGTTCTTCTTGATCATGGCAATTGCGTCCGTTTCCATCCCTTTCAGTTCAATGAGCTGGGCAGGGTTGGAAAACCATGTGTCAAACAGCACAAAATCAAAGGGAATCCCCGCCTTTTTAGCTTCTGCAACCATGCGGCATACAGTATCGGTTCCTTTTTCCTTCGCGGCAGCCCTGCGCCTGCCGCGGATGGTGCGCCTGTCCAGCGGGCTGTCCGGGCCGACCATGAGTGTTTCGTCCCGGGTGGTGAGGAGCGTCTGGTGAAGGGGATGAAAGCTTCCCCGTTTGTCCACCCGCCGGTCATCATCCGGTATCCAAGGCGCATCCTGTGGGTATTGTGATCAAACACTTTACCGCACAGGTCTGTCCCCTTCCCGCGGGCATAGAGTGAATCGTCAAATATAAGGGCACATTTATGTTTTTTGTCGGTCTGTGATGTGCCAATATATTTGTCAACAAAATTTGAAATACTATGAAGCAACTCCTTGCTATTATCAAAAATTTCTGCTATGCTTTTCATCGGTATAAGTCTCCTTTTTTGCCGATGATTTTAGTGGGTAATTTCATTATAGCAAAAATGGAGTGCTTATACCATTTTTTGTTAGAAATAGTAGGATTTTAAGGCCTTTTGGTCTATTTCAGTGTGCGAAGTATGAGTTAGTTTTTGATAAGTCAAAGGCAGAATATGGTGGAATGAACAATAATAGTATATATTATAATCAAGATATGGGCGGATTTCATAGCAGGATCGATACAAAAGATATTGGTAAAGTAATAAATGGAGTGTGCTATCTTTTAGAGAGAAATGACAATCATGCAATTATTCTGTTTTCTGAATATGATGACCAGAAAATTGAAAAACTTCAGTTAGAGATCCAAAAAATTCAAGAGGAAAAAGTAGTAAGTAAAGTAATATGGTTTAGAGATGGAGAAGGTGTTTTGGAAGAAACCGTTCTATAATATCAATGAAATTAGATATTTAAGAAATAGAAATCGGTTGTAATTCTTATGAATATTGCCTATAATAGAATAAAGAACGGAGGTGTAATGATGGATGCGTTGAGAAAAGAAGAAATTTATACAATAGATGATATCTATGCGTTGCCAGAAGGGGAACGAGCGGAACTGATTGATGGAAAAATTTATTATATGGCTCCGCCGAATACAAAGCACCAAAGATTAGTACATTTCTTTGATAGAGAAATTGGGAGTTATATTCAAAGCCATAAAGGTGAGTGCGAGGTGTTTCCTGCTCCGTTTGCTGTATTCTTGAATGAAAATGATAAAAACTATGTGGAGCCTGATATTTCTGTTATTTGCGATAAGAATAAGATTACGGATAAAGGATGCAATGGTGCACCTGACTGGGCTATTGAGATTGCTTCACCAAGCAGTAGACAGATGGATTATTATAAGAAGTTGTTTAAGTATCGGACAGCAGGAGTTAGAGAATATTGGGTAGTAGATCCTGAAAGAGAACTTGTGACAATATATAATTTTGAAAAAGACAGTATGGAAGAATACTCTTTTGAAAAAGAGATCCCAGTTGGGATTTATGAAGGATTTTCATTAAAAATAAAGTAGACTTTAAAAATAGATATAGTGGGTATCAAAAGCATTTGGATAATAAAATTCCAGATGCTTTTTATTATACAAAAGAGTAGTTTCCTACTCAGTTTTCTTTCGCTTTTTGAAAATGCGGTATTCTGAAGGACTCTTGTCCTGTTCTGCATTTCTGTTAAGATAAGATTAAGTTTTCACTGTCGGTCATATTCCTGTACCTTCCAATGCGTTCATTGTACCATAAATTGCCTCGCAATTTACGGTATGATGGCCATCCGGCCGTTACATGCTTTGAGTAAGGTCATTATACCATAAAATTAACCTGCGGAATAGTATTGCTTTTGGAGGCTGCCCTCGAAAGAGCAAGCTCCTGACGGTCAGACCATGAAGACGGGCAGGACAGCCGTCAGGAGTGCAATGCTGTTTACCGTGCAAAGAAAGCGTTAAAATCACAGTTAAGGATTTCGGTTAACGCTATCAGCAAGTCCACGCTTGGGTTGTTCCGTCCTGCTTCCACTTTGCTGAAAGTTCCGGAAGCGATTCCCACACCATGAAGCTGCAGCTTGGCAACGATATCAACATTGCGCAAATTATTCAGTTTTCGTAGTTTTCTGATGTTTGTACCAACAATCGGGTTGGTTCTTTGATTTATTCTTTCCATGATTTTATTGTAATAGACGAATGAGAAAAAAGGAGTCCAAAATGGAAGCAAATGTGTTATTATAGTATGATATTATAATAAAAATTATTCCAAGGGCAAATAAATGGAGAAAAGGAGTTCAGTCAATATGGTATTTATCAGAAAATTGAAGAAGTGGTGGCGCATAGAATGGAGAGAAATGGATCCCTCCGACGAAAATTACTGCCCCAGAAGTTTTTGGATCGGCGGAGATTTTCCATACATTCATAAATATCCCCAGGAAGAACTTGACAGAAGGCTTCAGGAAGATTATAAAGCAACTATGAAATACATAAATGAGTACATCGACAGGATTGTCGAAGAGAGAAAGCTTAAAGAGAAGAATACTATACAAGACAAATAAAATTTTATCAGAAAGACGCTGTAAATGCAAGAATTTATTCTTGTAATCTGTTTTCTTTTATGTTATACTAACCAGCAGTGTCGAGACAATAATGATCTGCTCACTTGTAACGTTGGATAAAGGAAGACGCAAGTGAGCAGTTTTTCTGTGTACAAAATAAATAGCACAGGTTCGGCGGAAGCGGTTCGGAGGTAGTGAAGAATATTTCACAGTAAAGGTTGAGCCTGCGGCATAAGACGCAGGCTGCGGAAAGGTATGTGTTAAGATGAGTTTAACGGAAAATTTTGAATTGAATGAGGATCTGCTGGATGAGCGGATTCTGCGGGCAGTACGGGAGATGGGATTTGAGAAATTAACGCCCATTCAGGAGCAGGCGATTCCCTATCTGCTCAATGGCGACGATATTATCGGACAGGCACAGACGGGAACCGGGAAAACGGCGGCTTTTGGCATTCCGGCTCTGCAGAAGATCGATCCGGAGCTGCGTAAGCTTCAGACGATTGTTCTGTGCCCTACCAGAGAGCTGGCGATCCAGGCGGCGGAGGAGCTTCGCAAAATTGCAAAATATATGCAGGGGATCAAGGTCCTTGCCATCTATGGGGGACAGGAGATTGGAAAGCAGATCAGCGGCCTGAAGGGAGTGCAGATCATTGTAGGTACACCGGGACGCGTTATGGATCATATGCGTCGTCACACCATTAAGCTTGAGCATGTAAATATGGTGGTGCTGGACGAGGCGGATGAAATGCTGAATATGGGATTTCGCGAGGATATGGAGCTGATTCTGGGCCAGATTCCCAATGAGCACCAGACCGCGCTTTTTTCAGCTACCATGCCGAAGCCCATACTGGAGATTACGGGTCAGTTTCAAAAGGATGCGAGATTGATAAAGATAGCGGCCAAGGAGCTTACGATTCCGCTGGTGTCCCAAAGATATTATAAGGTAAGAAATCAGGATAAGGAAGCCGCCTGCATCCGTCTGCTGGAATATTATCAGCCGGGGCTTTGCCTGATATTCTGCAACACCAAGATAAAGGTGGACGAGCTGGCGGAGGTGTTGAAGAAAGCCGGGTTCCGGGCGGAAGGGCTTCATGGAGATATGTCCCAGCATCAGCGTGATGTGGCTATGAGAAGATTCCGAAACGGAGGTACCAATATTCTGATTGCCACCGATGTGGCGGCTAGAGGTATTGATGTGGAGAATGTAGAGGTGGTTATCAATTATGATATCCCTCAGGATATTGAATATTATGTCCACAGGATCGGAAGAACAGGCCGTGCCGGAAAGACAGGACGTTCCTTTACTCTTGCAGCGGGAAGGGAGCTGTATCGGATCAGGGAGATCGAGAGACTCTGTAATACTACGATTCAGGAGAAAAAGCTTCCCGGGGCTGCCAAGGTGCTGAAGGCTAAGGCAGACAAATATCTGAACAATGCATGGGAGCTTCATGAGCACGAGGATATAGAGTTGATGAAGAGCTTTCTGATGCGGAAAATGGAAGAAGAGGATTGCGATGCCCTGGAGCTGGCGGCTGTAATGCTGAAGGCACAGGTGGGAGATAAGGGGCCGGAGATCGAGGCTGACGAGGCAGATCCGGGCAGAGGCCGCTTTGGAAAAGGCCGACGCGAAAACGGAAGAAGGCGAAGCGGAGGCGGCAGGTATCAGGAGGAAGGCAGAGCCCGCCGGGACGGAGATAAGTATCGTGAGGAAGGCAGAGCCCGCCGGGACGGAGATAAGTATCGTGAGGAAGGCAGAGCCC